>Ga0079992_131073_pt1 | contig 67488 bp, 44 predicted proteins | sample FaiFalFF_MnMetaG_3_FD_69197 | JGI IMG/M metagenome (GOLD analysis project Ga0079992, IMG submission 69197) | Freshwater microbial communities from Yellowstone National Park, Wyoming, USA - Fairy Falls B (FF_Mn_B) MetaG (SPADES assembly) (version 2) | ecosystem: Environmental > Aquatic >...
TTGACGAAAAGGGAGACAGTGGACGGGCGCATCTGCCCCGTCATCAACCCATAAGCGTCCCAAAGGGCGTTGAGGGCGACAAGAACGGCAGCGAGCAAGCCCACCAAGTTCCATCTTCTCCCCACAAGCAATCAATTGTCTCTTGTCATTTTAGCGTTTTTCTGCGGGAGCAGCCTTAAACTGAGGTGGTTGAGGTTTAAAACCAGCAGGCGCTTGCTCGCTGCGCTGTCGTCCGCTGAACCAGAAGATGACAGCGACGATAGCCAATACCAAAACGATAACGACAACTGCCAACCATGTTGGCACTTGCTGCTTCATTCCCCTTCACACTCCCAAATGCAACCTGCTTCACCGCTGCCATTGTGGATGCCAGTAGCGCTTGCTGAGCATTTGGGTCAGTCGCGACCACTTGGCGTGACCGTCCAAGAAGGCAAAGTTCAGACCGGCATTATGGCGGTTGCGTGCGAACCAAACCCAAGTCCAAGGGCAGTTAGTCCATTCATTCCCCGCCCAATCATCGCCACCGCTGACATTGATTTCAACGGACAGGTCTTTACAGTTGCCAACATAACCTACATTCCAGATGCTGCCCCAAATGAAACCACCGACCTCCGTCGTGACGATGGCTTCAGCAGGACGCGGCCATTGGGCTAAATGCGGAAACCATCTGATGGCGAGGTTAAAGCCATAGTGTAATCGTGCGATTTCTGGGTTTTTACCGCAAGTCTCTTGACCAGTGGGAGCGTCCCCAATGCTCGGGCATATGAAAATCTGTCGGTTGCGAGTGTAGGTTTCCAACAGTGCAAAGAAGCAGAAGCCCCTTCGGTCTCCACGAACTGCAGCACAACCGCAAGGCTGTGGAGGAACTCGCTCATCGTAGTCCTGAACATATTGAGCAACTGCTAAGCCCATCTGTCGCATGTTGTTCAAGCATGCTGACTGCCTTGCCTTTTCCCTCGCTTGGCTGAACACAGGGAAAAGGATGGCAGCCAGAATGGCAATTATCGCAATGACCACCAGCAACTCAATCAGCGTGAAACCGAACCGAGCAAATCGCAAATGGCGCCGCATGTTCATCGCCCTCCTTTTAGCATGTGAGGTCATGCGCAACTCAAGGATGAGCGTTGAGGATAAGGATTTGTCAGTCTGCTATTGACCGTAAGGCGGTTAATTTTGACCTAACCCCAGACCCTCAAAACTGGTGCGGAACGAGCCTTTTTCTGGCGGCGGATAGCGCTCGGGGTTTTGCCATACGCCCGCTGGAAAAGCCGCTGGAAGTTCCTGAGGTCATTAAACCCAGCCAAGAAAGCGACATCGGCGACGCTGAGTCCTGTTTCCTGAAGCAAGTAATGGGCAACTTGAAGCCTCAGTCGCTCCAAGTATCTCCAAGGTGTCACACCCAAATGGCGACGGAACAAGCGACACAAGTAAGCCGGCGTCACGCCACAATGTGCTGCTAATTGCGATAAAGTGATGGGCTTGTTGTAGGCACGATGCAAAGCGGTAAGTGCATTTTGAAGGGGCAAAGGCAACTCTTGATTGTGCCAGTTGTTTTCTGTCGGTGGGAAAGGTGATGAACGCACCAGCAAGCCGAAGAAAGCCAATAGCAGCCCTTTCGTCAAACGCTTGTCTGGGATGGAATTTCCCCTTTCCCTCTCCCACTCTCCAAACAAATCCGCCAACCTTCGCTCCGCCACGATGAAATGGGCGCTCTGATAATGCGCTTTGGGCGTCAATCTGGAACGGAGAACGACAACTCCGAAGGGATGGATTTTGAACCAAAGCCAATCACAAGGCAAAATTTGCTTGCCGAGCATCATGTAAGGGGCATACAGAGTCCCTTTAGGCAGATAGAAGCCTTGACCCGAAGTAAGTGCCAGCAACTTGCCTTCAACCAACATTAGCCCGTGCCCTGTGACGAGATAAACGAACTGAGGGGTGCCATCTCGTCTTGGTCGTGACCAATTCTCGCTGACAATCGGCACTACGGAAGCATCAACGGGCAAGGGTCGCAAGTTCGCCTGAAACAAACTGTCGCCGAGCAACTCAATTTGAGGCATTATCCGCTCCCGTATCGTTCCCGTGATGCTTTCCCAAGTCCCTTCCTCGCCAACCAACGGCAAATTGGGCAAATAAGTTTTTTGTGCCATTTTCCATCACTTCCTGTCGTAAATTTTAAGATGCTCGCTCTTCAAAGTCATTGCCAAGCGAGAGCGTTCTAAAACTGACCATGCTACTGGATTTAGCCGACAAGGGACACGGGGCAAGGGACAAGGGATTTGACGACAGGCTTTAATGGGCGCAAAATTCGTTCGGCTTTTTGGGAGGGCGAACCTTAAATCGGTGCGGAGTGCTGAGTGCGAAGTGCAATTGTTAAAAGCCGAAGAAATTTTTCGGCAGTGTGGGAGAACTGCCCTCCAGAAAACCGTTCGCTACTCGCCACTCGCTGTCATTTTGGCTCGGCAGGAGCCTCGCCCTCCCATTTTTGCTTCGCCCCTCGTCCCGCGTCCCACGACCCTCGTCCCGTTCTAAGTCGGTGCTCAGCGAAGTCGTCACTGACTATGGACTGAAGTCCGATATAGCCCATGCATGGGAAGTTTGAACTTTTAGAACGCTCTCCTGCCAAGCGAATTCATGAAGGGAAGGGAAGTGCCAAAATTTTTGAGCGGTGGATTAATCGGTGACATGGAGGTGACGGGTATGCCGCCACTGCCTTCGCTTTGGGACGATGCAAAGGCTGCACAATTCAAGACGGACCTCGAGTTGCTCGTTTACCGCTCTAATCTTCTGGGAGCGGAACCTGCCATCATCAACTGGAGGGGTGGAAACACCAGCAGCAAGACGATCGAACGAGACCATCTGGGGCGGGAAGTGAGAGTCCTCTGGGTCAAAGGGAGCGGCTCAGACTTAGCAACTTGCACAGCCAAGGATTTTGCTGGATTAAAACTGGATGAAATCTTGCCACTGGAGAACAGGGACACGCTTTCCGATGAGGAAATGGTTGAGTTCCTCGCTCATTGCGTTTTCAAGCCGGGTGGTCCTCGCCAGTCTGTTGAAACGCTGATGCACGCTTTCATCCCCTACCATCATGTCGACCACACTCACCCAGACGCCATCTTGGCTTTCGGAAACGCCGCTAACGGTGAGGAGTTAGCAAAGCGAGTTTTCGGTGACCGCATCATCTGGGTGCCTTATGTCCGACCCGGCTTCCCTCTGGCAAAGATGGTGGCTCAAATGTTGAGGGAGAATCCAAAAGCCGAGGCGGCAATCCTGCAAAAGCATGGGCTTGTCGTCTGGGGCGACGACCACAAGGAAACCTATCACGCTACCCTCAAGTTCGTCAACCAGGCTCAGGAGGCTGTTGATGAAGCGTTGAAAGGCAAAAAAGTCTTCGGTGGCTTGAAGGTTCAACCCCTTGACAAATCTAAACGGGAGCAAATAATGGCTGAGTTGCTACCAGTTCTCAGGGGCGCAGTGAGCAAACGGAAGCGAGTCGTGCTTCACTACGATGACAGTGACCGAGTGCTTGAGTTCGTTAGTTCTCGCGATGCGCCTCAGGTCAGCATGGTCGGTTCTGCTTGCCCAGACCACCTCGTTCACACTAAGCACTACCCGCTTTGGATTGACTTCTCGCCCAACGGTTTGGATTTGTCGGAAGTGAAAAAGCAAATTCGTGAGCGAAGCGACGAATATGCCAATCGCTATGAGGCTTACTATCGCGAAAATGCCGAACGAACTGGGACGACTGAGGCAATGATGGACCCGTATCAGCGCATCACTCTCTTTCCCGCTTTAGGTTTAGTTGCCACAGGTAAGGACAAGTTCACTGCCAGAATGTCGGCGGAAATTTTCCATCGCGCCATTGAGGTCATGAAAGGCGCTTCTGCCCTTGACACTTACACTTCCCTTTCCGATGCAGAAGCCTTCGCCGTTGAATACTGGCCGCTGGAACTTTACAAACTCAAACTCGCACCGCCTGAAAGGGAACTGGCGAGGCGAATCGCTATCGTGACTGGAGGGGCTGGGGGAATCGGTAGTGCTATCGCTGAGCGGCTGGCGGAGGAAGGTGCTCATGTCGTCGTCGCTGACATCGATGAAAAAGGAGCGAAGGAAGTCTCCGAAAAAATTGTCGCTAAGCACGGTGAAGGGCGAGCGCTGGGAATCGGCGTTGATGTAACCGATGAGGCAAGTGTTCAAGAATTGTTCAAACGAACCGTGCTCACTTACGGCGGGCTTGACATTCTCGTTTGCAGCGTCGGGGTCGCTTTGGCGAAGCCAATTGAGCAAACAACAGTGGCTGACTGGAGGCGATTGATGGACATCCTCGCACTTGGATACTTCCTTCCAGCCCGCGAAGCCTTTAAGGTCATGAAGGAGCAAGGCATAGGTGGGGCAATCGTTTTCATCACCAGCAAAAACGCACTCGTAGCCAGTAAAGGGGCGGCTGTTTACAATGCCGCGAAGGCTGCTGAAGCCCACCTTGCAAGGTCGCTCGCAGAAGAAGGAGGTCCTCACGGAATTCGGGTCAACTGCGTTGCACCGGATGCTGTCCTTGAAGGCAGCAGAATTTGGTCGTCGGAATGGCGACAGCAACGGGCGAAGGAATACGGCATAGCCCCAGAGCAACTTGAAGAATTTTACCGACAGCGGACAGTCCTCAAGGTCAATGTCTACCCACGAGATGTCGCAGAAGCAGTTCTTTGGCTCGTCTCCGATAGGTCAAGCAAAACGACAGGTTGCACAATAACCGTCGACGGCGGCGTCACAGCAGCGTATGTTCGTTGAATGCACAAGTGCCATTAGAATGCAAGCCGAGTAACTTACTGTGGCAAGGTCACTGGGACATTGCCAAATCTGACCGTTTTTGCTGTATGGCAACAGTTGGTCACCATAAGTTCGGACACCGTTGAACGGTTCGTGCCCCTCATAAACTTCGGCGCATTCGTCCATTGACAGCAAATTGGCATCTGGGATAGGAAATGCCTCATCCCAATCGCTGACATACTGCTCAAAAGCCATTCCAATTTGCCTTAGGTTGCTGAGACAGTTTGATTGCCTTGCGCTCTCCCGCGCCCGCATGAGAACGGGAAGCAACAGCGCTGCCAACACTGCTATGACTGCGATGACGGTCAACAGTTCAACGAGAGTGAAACCTCGCTTTTTCATTTTCAACCGCCAGCCTTCCGATTTGCCTGCCCATTAATTAAATTGCACCAAAATAGCGAATTTATTCACCGACCTTATGCCTAATTGCTAAGGCAGCTTTTCGCTTACTCACGAGCACATTCCTCGCTGCGAACGCTTATCGTAAACAATCCCTCCCTTGACAGCAAAACTTTTTTGCACCATCGTTGTCTGACGAAAATGAAATTTCGCGGTCAACTGTGCCCTATGAGTATGAGGAGGGATTGAGGATGGGAATAAACAAGTTTGTTTTGCCAAAGGGACCTTTTGAGCCGACTTGGGAATCCCTCAAGAATTATCAAGTCCCCCAGTGGTATCTTGATGCCAAGTTCGGCATTTTCATCCACTGGGGTCTATACTCCGTTCCCGCCTTCTACAGCGAGTGGTATCCCCACTTCATGTATGTCAAGGATTCGCCGGTATACAATTATCACATCCAGCACTACGGTCCTCTAACGAAGTTCGGCTATAAGGATTTCATTCCACTCTTCAAAGGTGAAAAGTGGGATCCTTACGCTTGGGTTGAATTGTTTAAGAAAGCAGGGGCAAAATACATTGTCCCAGTTGTTCAATTTCATGATGGTTTTGCCATGTATGACTGTCCATTCACTCGTTGGAACTCTGTCCGAATGGGTCCGAAAAGGGATGTGGCAGGCGAGTTGGCAAAGGCAGCGAGAGAAAACGGGCTTCACTTTGGCGTTTCTTATCATTTTGCCGAGCATTGGTTCTTCTTCCATCCCGGAAAGTTGATAGACTCCGATGTCAATGACCCTGAATATGCTGATTTCTATGGTCCAGCACAGCCCGAGGACACATCCCCAGATGAAACCTTCCTTGACCACTGGCTTGAGCGTCTTCTTCACCTCGTTGATACATACAAGCCTTCCCTTGTCTGGTTCGACTGGTGGATTGCTGAAAGGAAATCAGTCTTTGAGCCTTACCTTCGATTTTTTGCTGCTTATTATTACAACCGAGGACACCAGTGGGGCGAAGGAGTCGTAATCAACTATAAGCATGACGCTTTTCCTGAAGGGACAGCAGTTTTAGATGTAGAAAGAGGTCAACTTGGTGATATTAGCCCATTTTTCTGGCAAACAGATACTTCAATCTGCCGTAAGTCTTGGTGTCATATTAGAGATCATGATTATAAGTCACCAGAACACCTCATTCGCCAACTTGTCGATATAGTTAGCAAGAACGGTTGTTTGCTCCTCAATGTTGCCCCTCGCGCTGATGGCACAATCCCTGAGGAGCAACAGGAAATTTTGCTTAAGATAGGAGACTGGTTCTCCCGCTATGGTGAGGCTATCTATGGAACTCGCCCCTGGGTTACCTATAAGGAAGGACCAACGGATTTTCCCTCTGGCTCATTTGTGGATGGTCAGGAAATAGAATTTACTCCACGGGATATTCGCTTCACTCAAAAGGGCGATTACCTTTATGCCATATTCATGAACAGCCCAGAAGGAAACCAACTTGTGATAGAATCCCTCGGAGTAGATAAGCCGTATTCTCAAGACATTAAAGAGGTGGAATTGCTTCCTCAAGGTGAGAAACTCAATTGGCGAAAAGAGAAAGAAGGGCTGTTCATTGAACTGAAAAGGAAGCCTCAGGACAAAATCTTCGCCTTAAGACTGAAAGTAAAGTGAGGAGGGCGAGAAAGATGACGAAAATTCTCCGAAGGGCTTTATTGGTTTCCTTCTCTTTTTCGTTACTCATTAGCGTAGGGGTGAGGCTTATGAGAGCAAATGAAGAGGCGAGAGAGTATGTCTTCGGCTATTTGATCCTTCCCGTTGAAGGCGGTGTTGACAGAAACTACGGGTATGGATTCTCCATGTATGTTCCCGCTTGGCCGCTTCTCATGCATTACCCTGGACACAACTTCCAATCAGGACTGCCCAGCACTTGGATGTTTGCCCAAGATTCTCCCGTTTATTCCGACATTGAAGGAGGTCTTGGTTGGTGGAGGGATACAAGGTTTCCAATGGAAGCGCCAAAGTTCATAATGGGAGGCGTCGGACCAGATTTTTCCGAGGTAGCAAATGGTCCCGCTCACGGATGGGGAACTTGGGAGGAACCAAGAGGTCTGTATGGTGTCGCCCAACTCAGCAACTGTCTTCTTTTCCCTATAGATGGTCTGCGAATAAAGGACGGAGCAAAGGGGGAGTTGCTTGGCTATGGTTACCTCAACCTTCCCCTCACTGAACCAAAAGAAAAAACCGATGGCAAGGATGTCCCCACGGGAGGAAATTGCTGGACGCTTTTCCTTAACGCCAACAATTTCAAGGGACCTGTTGCCTTCTTCCTTCCCTATTTCTGGTCTAAGCACGGACTTAGAAATCCCAAATGGGTTGGTCGTCTTCTTGACAGCAAGCCGGCTGACCCAAATAGAGCCGTTCAAATGGAAACTCAATGGATTCCTTGCCGAGTAGCAAGAGACAGTAAAGGCAACCTCTATGCACGCATAGCGGAGGTCTTGTTCCCAATCAATCACGACGGAGTTACTGTTCTCCTGCACAGGGATACGGTTTACAATGAGAAAGCGCTATGGGAGTCAGTTAAGACCTGGTTTTCTGGTGGGTCACCAAGCAACGGGAAAATAGACCCAAAAGGAGCATATGTTCGCAAGATAAAAGGGAGAGGCTATAGCACTTGGGAAATAAGGATTCCCACAGGGGAAGGCAACAAAGAGATGAAGGCACCTTTGGATTGGGAATCCTTTGCCACTCCCATAGTCATTGACGAACACACTTATGGATACAAATGGGACGCTAAATTTGTGAGAAGACATCGCGATTTCGTCATCCTTCCCGAATATTATCGTTTAGAGAATGCTGATGACCCGAAGAAAGCGAGATGGGTTCCGATATTGCCAGAGGAGGTTCCTCCTGAAACTCGTCTGAAGGAGTTAAAGTTTACTCGCCCTATTGAACCAAAGCCAGAACCATACACCACTCCGATAGATGACCCGAAGAGTTGTTGGAGAAATCCGGGACCGGTAGCGGGACCATTCAAGGCATATCTTGGAGATGGAAGCGTGGTTACCTACTACTGGTATAGGTTTGCGGACCAGCCAGCGCTATTGAATGCGGACTTAACGAAAGAGGAGAGGGAGGAAATGCAGAGGAGAGTTGAACTGATTCACAGATACTGGACGAAGGACCGAGAATACCTTCCTTCTCCGACGGTGGGCAAACTTGTTGACCTTGATCCAGCCCAGATAGTGAAACCACCTAAGGGTTTTGAGGTCGGATATGTCCCAATTGTCGTTCGCCAAGAATTAGCGAAAGAAAAACCAGCGAAGCAAAGGTGATAAGAAGCCTTGCACAAGTTCACAACTTCTCCCACAACTGCTTCAAGGCTTTCAGCGAGAGTTGTTTGACCTTTGGGGCAGCGAACCAATGCTTGTAGAGGCGAGCCTGTTGGTGGAAAGTTTTGAGAAGTCGCTTTGCTCTCCTGACACTCATTCGGTCTGGCTCTTCGCCTGCATAAAGGACAGCGACCGTCAAGTCAGCAAGTTCTCGGAAGGCTTTCTTACCCAGAACCGGGAACCGAGGCGTTTGGGCGCAAATTTCGGCGTTCTCCCAAGGAGTGGCATTGAGTTGCAGGTTCAAACCTGCTTTGCGCCCAATTTGAACGGTCGTCAAATAGCAATGGGCTATAACCTGCCATTTCGGTCTTGGCTTGTATCTTTCCCAAGTCCTTCGTCCCAGTTGCCACATTGTCGGTATCATGCCCAATAGCCACAAAATTGCGACGAACCACCAGATTATATTGGGGTTGGCAAAAGAAGCGCGATATCTTCTGGCAAGCCATCTTTGCAAAAATTCCCACAAGACGAAGCCTCTCCTACCATCACTCGGTGTCGCGTCCAATGTAACCCAACCGTGACCGTCAATGAAGGCTTCAACCCAAGCATGGGCATCGTTGGCTCTTATAACCAAATTCCCATCGCTGTCCACTTCATCACTGTAGAACCCAGTGACAACCCGCGCCGGTATCCCCACTGCTCGGCACATCAGTGCGAGAGCCGAGGCAAACCAATCGCAAGCACCTTCTTTGGCGTCAAACAGGAAAAAGGTCACAACATCAATGTTTCGACCAACAGCGTAAGGCGGAGAGTCGGAGTAGCGATACTGAGTTCGCAGGAAAGTTTCCAAAGCCTTCGCCTTGTCATAAGGTTTGTCAATGCCCTTGACAACTTGCAATGCTAACTCTCGGACGCGATACAAATAGGACGGGAAGTATGAGAACACTCGTCTCTCCTCTGGGGTCAATGAGGCACTTCCTTTGGGTGGCAAAGCCTCAGGTATGGGGATAGCGGTTACACTGTAAGCGCTGACTCGCATCGGCGAAATTGGCAAGAGGCAACCACTTTTGGTTCTCAAAACGATGCCTCTGGCTAACGCACTTAACCTCAATTTCACAGCCTCACCGGGAGACAAAAAAACGGGACGACTCAATCCAGAAGACACCACAGCCTCAATCAGCGGCGAAGCAGGTTTGCTTATCGGATGCCAAACCATTTCCACAGCATCGTCTCGCACTTTCAAGGTCGGAAGTTGCGGGTCTTCTACTTCGTTACTGACACGCCAACCTGAGCCGACATAGTGAACATATGTTCGGACACGCCAACGCGGGTAAGTTGTCCCTTTCACCCGAAAGAGTTCTATGTCGGGCAAGGAAATTGGACCTCCGGGCATAGTGAAAAGGTCAGGGAATTCAACGGCACTGTAATTGAATCGGGCAAAGGGCAAAACGGGAAGCCTAAAAATTTGCTGGCTCAAAGGTGCTTGAAGCAAAGTCGCTGGCGGAACTAAAAGCAAACCAATTGTCAACACTGTGGCGCTTCCCGTCACTGCCAATCTCCAGCAATAACTCAAGAGCAACCCCGATGTAACCTCTCCCAACTGCCCCCTTTGCCACCGGAGAAGCAAACTTTCCGTTGAGACCAAAAATATCCCAATCACCATCGCTGAAATGAGAGCGAAAACGACTTCCAAACTGGCAACCATAGGGATGCTGAGCCCGAAGATGGAAAGAACAGGCACGACGACGAAGGAGATAGCAGCGTAAAATTCGCCCCACCATTTTCCGACAAGGTAAACGACGATGACAGCGACTACAGCCACCATCATCAACCATGCAAGGTCACCAGTAGCGCCTGCCATAACTGCTGCTTGCCAATTGCCTCCGATGCTTGAGATAATTCCCAAGAGCCCGCCGAGCCACAAAAGTGCACCTGTGGCTCGAAAAACCGGTTGAGAAGCGTGAGATTGCAAAAATGCGGCTAAAAGACCTACCAACGACCATGCATAGCAAGCCATTGCGAATTCGTAACTTTCTGTTGCCAACGCCACAACCCAGAATGCGATGAGCAACAACACGGCTGCCGCAAGATACACGACCCAAAATGGTTGACGCATTTGGCTTCACCGTCCCATCATGCGAGTTAGTTCACCGCTGAAAGTGCTTGACAGTTCGTTTCCGCCGATGGGCAGCACCCAGACCCACCAACCTTGAGACCTCAGGTAAACGGAGAGGAGGGGTGAATAAGGAGTTGTCAAGACAACACCTTGACCCATCGCTTCCAAATCTTTGATGTGGAAGAGTTCGGGTTCAAGGAGAGCCAACTTGCGCCAGATGGGAAACCAGTCCCCATTGACCTCAATTGGCGGGTCAGGCGGAGCCCAAAAGATGACCTTCCAATGATGGCGAACCCACTGGCGAACCAAAAAGGCAGCGTAGCGGACAAGTTCGTCCAAAGTCGTCTCACCATCTTCGCTGATGGGACGGTGAGCGGCAGGGTGACGGTCTAACAAAATCACCCCTCCTTGCCTAAGGGAAGGCAAGGTTTGAATTATGTTCAACTCGCCCTGATGGGCGGTGATTTTCCAGTGAATTCGCTTGAGCGGGTCTCCAATTTGATAAGGTCGGACGCCCCAAAACTCATCACCGCTTAGCGAAGGCAAGGATGTCTGGGCGCTCCTTTCATCCCAAGCCAGCGTGTTCATTGCCCCTCGCGGTTCCATTGGCAGCGGCTTGGGATAAGGATATACAAGCACTTGGTTAGAAGTTTGGACTTGACGAGTTGCGATGAAAAGCCCCAAAGGGTCTTGTGCCAGTAACAGTGCCTTACCGACCGATTGCATTCCCCTTTTGTGGAAATGAACCCTTAACTTGGCTTCGCCTGATTGGTGTGGCGGGATTTGACCGAAAACCAAATGCGGTCTGTCAACCGCTTCAACTCTCGGTGGCAACTGAAGTTCCACTTCCACCAAGTAACGCGGGAACATTCCTTTGTTGACGAGCCTGAGCGTCAAAGAAACTTCTTGCCCCTCAACTGCTTCAGGTGTCCCGCTAACTTCAAGGTGGAGCGGTCGCAGCGTCCAGTAGGCAAAAACTTTTGCCAAAACCATGAGCCCAATTAGGCTGAAAGTGACCAGAAACATCAATTCGTTGCCCAAAACGAGGCTAACTGCCAAAAAGGCGAGGGCTGCGGTGATGACAGCGACCCGCCTCAAGCGAGGCGTCAGCAATGTAGTCCGTTCTTCATCTGCCCCGTTAAGGCTGCCCATAAGCCTTCACCTTTCCAACGGCACAGGCACGGCAGCGATAATCTCTTGGATGACCTGCTCAGGAGTAATGCCCCGAGCCTGTGCTTCCGCTTTCAAAATCAACCTGTGAACCAAAACTGCAGGCGCAACAGCCTTTATGTCATCAGGTGTGACGAATTCCCGACCATGCAATAGAGCCCACACTTGCCCAGCCCTCATCAGACCCAACGAACCTCGCGGGCTCGCACCTAAAGCGACGGCAAGGTGATTTCGTGTCGCTGCAACAATCTGGACGATATAACGGCGCAGAGAGGGCGTCAACCGAACCAAGCGAACTTGCTTTTGAATTTGCAAAACAGTCTCGCTGTCCATGACAGGTTGAAGTTGCTCAATGGGATGAGTTATTGCCTGTTGCTGCAATATGGTGGCTTCCTCTTCAGGTTGAGGGTAGCCCAACTTCACTTGCATCAGAAACCTGTCCAATTGAGCCTCAGGCAAAGGGTAAGTCCCATGCCGCTCAATGGGGTTTTGGGTCGCAATCACGAAGAAAGGTTGAGGCAGCGCATAAGTGACGCCATCAACGGTAACCTGTGCTTCCTCCATCGCCTCCAAGAGAGCCGATTGAGTTCGCGGCGGCGAGCGGTTAATTTCGTCAGCGAGCACAATGTTGGCGAAAATGGCTCCCGGTCGGAAAGTGAACTCGCCAGTTTTCTGGTTGTAAACGGTCGTCCCAGTTATGTCGGAAGGAAGCAAGTCGGGTGTGAATTGAATTCGCTTGAAAGTTCCGCCAATGCAGCGAGCCAGCGCCTTCGCAAGGGTCGTCTTCCCAACGCCGGGGATGTCCTCAATAAGCAAATGTCCGCCAGCAAACAAAGCGGTGACCGCTAAGCGAACCGAACGAGTCTTGCCGATTATGACCTTTTCCACCGCTTCAACCACTTGTTGCATTCTTTTCGTCGCTTCGGAAAAAGGAACCATGCACTTAGCACCTCGCACTCCGCACTTTTACGGCAGTTTCGTCAATTTAAGGTTTTGACCGTCGGTTTCAACGAGCAGGCTGCCCTGCTCCCCTGTTACCCACACACTTGCACCCAATCCTTGCAAGGTTTTTACCGTTTCAGGGTCAGGATGCCCAAAAGGATTTTGACGCCCTGCCGAAATAACCGCAATCTTTGGACGAACAGCCGTCAAAAAAGTTCCCAAATTGTGCTTTGAACCGTGATGCGGCACATCCAAAATTGTGGCTCTGACATCCGTTCCAGATTGAAGAAGCCACCGTTGCCCTACTTCCCCAACATCGCCAGTGAAAAGAGCACTCACTTTGCCGAACCTGAATTTGAGCACGGTTGAAGCGTCATTTGGGCTCCACTCTGAAACCCTCGCCACAACCCCTTCGGTCGGTCCAAGAATTTCAACGACTGCCCTATTTCGTTTGTCCAGCCACAACCTTTGCCCAACTTGAGCGACAACAGTTTTGACCCCTTCATCCGACATCAAAGTTTTGGCTGCCTGCCATTCTGTTTCTGTGCTGTCACCAACGGGCGACCAGAACAATTGAGGTCGCAGTTCCGTTGCCAATATCGGCACGAAGTTGCAGTGGTCTTTATGGGGATGTGTGACCAAAATCACATCAAGCCGACGAACACCTATTCGGGCAAATTGGGAGAGAATTTTTTGAGCCATCAAGTCCTCCTGACCATTCTGCCCATAAGTTTGAGTCCCAGCATCAATTAACATCGTCATCCCATTGGGGGCTACAAGCAGGATGCATTTCCCTTGCCCGACATCGGCGAAAAGCATCAAAGCGGTTGGGTGAAAATCGCGATAGGTCAGCCAAACGCAAAACCCCGCCACGAACATTAGCGCGACCAAACCGATTTGCCTCACCGTTACCTGCAATTTCTCCGTCATGCCCCGTCCCTTCCTTGTTGCCTTGTCATTCATCATTTTGCCGCCTTCAGGGGAAGTTTTAAGGTTCTTGGTTTTCCGATGGATTGTTTTCTGTGGGCGCTAAAGGCAGTTGGTGCTTCGGCTTTGCTGCCAATTTTCGCTCAAAGAACAGCCTCAACCGGTGCGAAGCAACCTTCAACAGTGCTCCCGCCAAACGAAGCAAAATTCCCAAGCCTATCAGTGGGAACAAAACCAGCGGGTAACGGTGGCGGTAGTTTTTCAGGTAGAAAAGCCACATGCTTTTGTGGTGCTGGATGAGGGAAGGGACAAGTCTTTGGTCACTGCTGCGACCGACCTTGTGGGTAATGAAGGCGTTGGGGCAAAAAAGGACTTTGTAGCCTGCCTGCCATGCCCGCCAGCACAAATCCACATCCTCGCAGTAAGCCCAAAACCTTTCGTCAAGACCTCCAATTCGCTCAATTAAATCGCGCCGAACTAACATTGCCGCTCCCGAAACCCAATCAACCTCGCGGACTTCATCATAACCGAAATCCGCCAGCAAGTAACGGCGAACGAAAGGGTTGTTGGGGAACAAGCGCCCCAGAAAAGTGTTGCGGAACAAGCCCGCACCTATGTCTGGGAACGAGCGCGCAGAACGCTGGACGCTCCCGTCAGGGTTCAACAACTTGGCGCCGATAATTCCCGCCTCAGGGTGGGATTCGGCGCAATCAATCAAAGCCTGAAGAGCACCTTGGTGGACGATGGTGTCTGGGTTGAGCAGAAGGATGTATTTGCCGCGACTGTGGTTGATGCCAATGTTGTTGGCTTTCGTGTAGCCGAGATTTTGTAAGTTGACCAGCAACTTCACCTGCGGGAATTCCAAGTTAACCATCTCCGCAGTCCCGTCGGTTGAAGCGTTGTCCACAACGATGATTTCAATTTCACCGCTTTCCAATCGCGAACCTTCTTCTCTCAGCAGCGATTGCAAACATTCGCGCAAATCTTCGCGGACATTCCAAGAGACGATGACGATTGAGAGAACGGGCTTCTCTTTCATGTTCTCCATCCTTTCGCCCTTGCACCCGATGCTTCACTATTCGCCCTTCTCCTGTCCTTCAGTGGGCAACTCTGCCTCTTCAATGAGCATCACCGGAATGCCGTCACGGATGGGGTAGCGGCGACCACATTTTTTGCACACGAGCCTCAATATGTCTGCCCTTAACTCCAAGTCGCCGCGACATTCGGGCACCGGGCAACACATGATTTCCAAAAGCCATTGAGGGATAAGTTCCTGTTGCTCCGACATTTCTCGTCACCTCTCGTCACCTGTTGAAGAGCCGTCGCCAAAAGGATGACACGAAATTTCGGAAATGTATCTGGCAACTTGCAAAACCTTTTGCACCCAGCACTTCGCACCCTGCACCTCTACTCTTCAGGTCTCAGAAGCGGGAAGAGGATGACCTCTCGGATTGATGGTGAGTTAGTCAGGAGCATGGTCAACCTGTCAATGCCTATGCCCAAACCTCCTGTCGGTGGCATCCCGTATTCCAGAGCCCTGACGAAATCCCAATCCAAAGGATGGGCTTCCATGTCGCCCCTCTCCCTGAGCCTTTGCTGCATCTCAAACCTCTCCCTTTGGTCTAACGGGTCGTTCAACTCGCTAAAGGCATTGGCAATTTCTAAGCCGCCGATGAACCCTTGAAAGCGTTCGGTCATCGTTGGGTCATCGGGCTTGCGTTTTGCGAGGGGTGAGATTTCAACGGGGTAGTCAATGAGGAATGTGGGCTGAATTAGGGTGGGGACGACTTTCTTTTTGAGTGCTTCGTCAAGGACGCGACCCCAGTGGTCGGTCGGCTCAACGGAGAGCCCCAGTTCCCTGCCGATTTGTCTCGCTTTTTCGTCATCGCCGCGAAACTCACGAAAGTCAATTCCTGTTGCTTCTTTCAAAGCATCCATCAAAGAAACCCGTCGCCAAGGCGGTGTCAGGTCAATGGTGTGACCTTGATAGACTATGGTTGTCGTGCCTGAAACCGATTGGGCGACATAAGCAACCAACTCCTCAGTCAATCGCATGATGTCGTGGTAATCGGCATAGGCTTGATAGGCTTCAAGCATAGTGAACTCAGGGTTGTGCCGTGCATCCACGCCTTCATTTCGGAAGTTGCGCCCAATTTCGTAAACCTTATCAAAACCGCCGACGATGAGCCGCTTCAAGTAAAGTTCCGGGGCAATGCGCAAGTATAAATCCATGTCAAGGGTGTTGTGGTGGGTTATGAAAGGACGAGCCAAAGCGCCGCCGTAAACTGGCTGAAGGACCGGGGTTTCAACTTCTATGAACCCTCTTTCGTCCAAAAATCGCCTTATGGCTTGGATTATCCGAGAGCGCTTGACAAAGATTTCACGGACTTCAGGGTTGGCAATTAGGTCAAGGTAACGCTGTCGGTAGCGGACTTCAACATCTCTAAGCCCATGCCATTTCTCTGGAATCGGGCGCAACGCTTTCGCCAAAATCCAAAACTTGAAAATCTCAACAGTGACTTCGCCCGTCCTTGTTTTGGTAACAGTCCCTTCAGCGCCGATGATGTCGCCAGTGTCCAACTCCCCAAATTGCCTGTATGCCTCCTCCCCGATATTGTTGAGCCGAACCAGAAGTTGAATTCGCCCAGAACTGTCCACCAAGTCTGCGAAAGTGAGTTTGCCATGCTCCCTGAAGGCTGTCAGCCGACCCGCAACCCGAACCGTTTGACCTTGTAAAGCTTCGTAGCCAGAAACGATTTCCGCTGCCAAGTGGGAACGCTCAAACTTGGTGATGGCGAATGGGTCAATGCCTCTTTGTCTCCATCGGAGCAGTTTTGCGAGCCTGTCCGAATACAGAGGGTCATGCTCCACCATCTTCGCTTCTAACCCTCCTAAGCAGGGTTTTTGAGCGTCGCAGTTCCGTTGAAGTTTTTTGTGAGAACTTGAAAAGGCAACTTACTGCTCTGAACTCGCAACGCGCAACCCTCAACGCGAAATTTTCTCAATCTTGTATCTCGTCACACCCGCTGGCGCTCTCACTTCCACAATTTCGCCCACTCGTTTGTCCATAAGTGCTTCTCCCAGCGGCGATTGGTAGGAGATTTTGCCTTCCAACGGGTTGGCTTCAAAAGGACCGACGATTCGGTAAGTGACCTGTCTGCCCGTTGCCAGATTCGTCAACTCAACGACGGAGCCGAAGCCAACTTTGTTTGTTGGGATTTTGCTTTTCGGAACGACTTTCACCATTTTCAGAATTTGCTGCAACTCTTCAATTCGTCCCTGGATGAAGGCTTGCTCCTTTTTGGCATCATCGTAATCGGTATCTTCTAAAAACTCCCCGACTTTCCGTGACTCACGGATGTGCTCTAACACTTCCTTCCGCTCACGCTCCAGTAGTCGCTTCAACTCCTCCTCCAACGCCTTCTTGCCCTCCTCGGTGATGAGGATGAATTCTTCCCCAACCTGCTCTTCAGGCACTTTAGGCTTAGGCTGTGCCATAGGGCGATCACTCCCGATTTCCTTAAAGTGCAAGTAGTTTAACGGCATGACCGAAACTTGCGAGTTTTCCCTCCGAGAGTAGCCCTGCCATTTTATCACGCTTTCCCCGCAAGGTCAATAGCACTCTTCTTGAACATTCTGTTTTCGGTTTCTGCGAAGCGCTACTCTCTTATCGGCAGAACGAGTCAAAATCTTTCGCCTTCGTCATAGTGCTGTTTGGTTGACTGGTGTGGCAAAATTTTTTCTGACGGAGGTGGTCACACACGGAAGGAATCGGAATAATGGGCGGAACTTTTGACCCAATTCACTACGGTCACTTGATTGCGGCAGAAGAAGCAAGATTTCGGTTCGGCATGTCTCAAGTGATTTTCGTCCCCTGTGGCATCCCGCCTCACAAAAAACCCTACGAAGTCACACCAGCAGAGCACCGCTATGCTATGACTGTCCTCGCAACTGCCAGCAACCCTTACTTTGTCGTCTCTCGTGTTGAAATTGACCGACCTGGACCTTCTTACGCTGTGGACACAGTTAAAATCTTCCGACAGCAATTTGGCGAAAGGGCGGAACTGTTCTTCATCACAGGGCTTGACGCTGTGCTGGAGATTCTGACATGGAAAAGCCACGACGAACTCATCCGATTGTGCCGATTCATCGCCGTCACCCGACCGGGCTACGACGCTATTAAATTGCGCGAGCGACTGCCTTCCGACTACTTGGAGAGAATTGACCTGCTGACAATTCCCGGCATGGACATTTCGTCAACGATGATTCGCGAGCGGGTCCGCAAAGGCGAACCCATTCGTTACTTGACTCCTGAAGCCGTGTGTGACTACATCGCCAAGCACGGGCTTTACAAGTGAGCCTCAAAAACCCGACCGGAGGTGAATGTCTTGGCGCGAAAAACTGAAAAGACGCCTTGGGAGTTAGTGGAGTTTTTCTGCCGAATCGCCGACGAAAAGAAAGTCAACGATTTGGTCGTCTTAGAAGTGTCGCGACTGACCCCGATAGCCGATTTCTTCGTCATCGGGACATGTGAAAACCCGTTGCACATTGATGCTGTCGCGGAAGAGATGGAATTCAGAGCCAAACATGAACTCGGCATGCTCCTCAGGCGGACGGGTGAACCCATCTCCAACTGGGTCGTTTTGGATGCTGGTGAGGTCATAATTCACTTGTTCAACCCCGAATTGAGGGACTATTACGACTTGGAAACGCTTTGGGCTGCAGCGGAGAAGTGGGTTTGGGTTGACAATGCCTTAAAGCCCGAAGTCGCCCTCACAACTTCGTAGCAGCCCACAAAGCCGGAAAAATATTCAGCCCAAAGGAGGAGAAGGGGATGGTTGAGCATTTTGTCCAATTCCGTGTGGAAGGGCAGACAATTTACGGGATGATGCATTTGCCCGATGGCAAAGGGAAATTCCCTGCCGTAGCACTTTGTCACGGCTTCACGGGCAACCGAATTGAAGCACATCGGCTTTTCGTCAAAATGGCGAGAATGTTGGCAACTAATGGCATTGCTGCGTTGAGGTTTGATTTTCGCGGCTCAGGGGAAAGCGAAGGCGACTTTGAGCAGGTGACTGTCAGCGGCGAAATCACCGACGCCCTTGCCGCTCTTGAGTTTTTGCGAAAGCAACCAGAAATTGACCACGAACGAATTGGCTTGATTGGCTTGAGTTTGGGCGGATGCGTAGCGGCTTGCGCTGCGTCTCGCGACGGGAAAGTTAGGGCGTTGGTCCTTTGGGCTGCCGTCGCCGACTTGAAAGGTATGCGCGAAAGGATGCAACCTGAGGTTCAGGAGTTGCTTGAAAAGCAAGGGTGGATTGATTTTGGTGGCTGGAAGGTCTCCAAAAACTTCTACGACGATGCTGAAAAAATTGACCCGCTCCGCGAAGTGCTGCGCTACGACGGTGCTGTCCTCATCGTTCACGGAGCAAACGACCCAGTCGTCCCCGTTGACCATGCCCATCGCTACCATGCCGCTTTCCAGTGCAAAAAACAACTCCACATTATCCCGGATGCCGACCACACTTTTGCGAGGCTGAACTGGGAAGAGGAAGTTATGCGGGTCACTTTGGAGTGGATGAAAACCCACCTTTGAGCAACGCCAAACTCTATCTGGCAGGTGACTTGCGATGCCTAAGAAGCAGGCAGAAACTCAGGACGCCGATGAGAGATTTGTCTGCGTTGTTATGGGCTCGCACAAACTATCCCGGTGAGCAAACGGAACAGAGAGCACAGAATGAAATATTGCAAAGGCAACCACTTTCAGTCGCAAAGCGTTGTCAAATTTCCCAAATTTTCTTTTGCCCTGCACCCAGCACTCGGCACATTCTTGCACTTATGCACGCTTGCATGCCTGCACGCTTCCACGCATATCGGTTGAAGCCAGTGGCATGGGTAACTTAGAGCACGGAGCAAATTACCTCAGCATTTTCAGTGTTCAGGCACAACGGTTTCCTGCCGGGATTGTTGCGTTTGTTGTGTCAAGGCTTGAAGGGCTTCGCCCAAGGTGAGGGAGAGTCCTTTCTCGTCAACGAACAACATCTGCCGCCGAGCAATGCTCCTTGCGTCCATGATGATTTTCGGCTTACCCGCCAATGCCTCCTCAATGGCTTCAAGGTAGAGCCGAACGCGAGTGACTTCAGGGAAGTTGCGGTAAACTTCGGCGAGCATCAAAAACCTTTGAGATTCGCCCAAAGCGTGCAGGGAGCGGCGGATGCGATATGCCTTTGCTGCCTCAACTTGCTCCACCGCTTTCCCTTTAGCCAGAGGGATTTGTTCGTTGCGGTAGGCTTCCGCTTGGTTGACCATAGCCAACTTCTGCTCAAAGGCGGCAGCGACCATCCTGAAAGCGTCAACGACTTCAATGGGCGGATGGACATCTTGAAACTTCACAGCGACGATTTCCACTCCCGCCCGATACGCCGACAAAATCCTCTGCATCCTCTCGCGAACAATCCTTTCCAACTCCCGTCTCTCGGAAACGAGCAGCGAATCAAGGTGCACTTGAGCGGCAACTTCTCTGATGACCCTTTCCCCCACCGAACGAATTAGTTCGTCGGCATTGGCAACTCGGAAGAGGAAATCGGTGGTATCGGCTACTCGGTAATGGACTACGGCGTTCACCGATGCGAGATTTTCGTCGCCTGTGACCATCAGCGACTCTTCAGGCAACTTTCGGTAACGCCCATACTTGTGCGGAAAGTCCCACTCATAAACGAGTGGCTCTTGCCCACGCTGTGAGGGTGGGACTGTCCTGAAACCGATTTCAACTCGCCTCAACTCATGCTTGCGAACTTTCCACAACTTCGTCAGCGGGAACGGCAAGCGATAGTGAATGCCCGCCGGAACATCTTTTGCAATCACGCGCCCCAAAAATTGGACGACCGCAACTTCGTCGCAGTTGACAATGTAAACGCCCGAAAGCGCCCAAAGGGCAAAAGCGCCAATGCAAGCGCCGACAACAAGTTGCCTTTTGTGGCTTGCAAGCCACTCCTGAAATCTCGGAACAGTTTGGACAAGTTCCGACGAAAACTCCTGCCATCGCTCGCTTATTCGCTTCAACCACGAGTGCAACTTTGTTTCGGTGCGGTAAGTTAGCAACCGCAGGGAGTTGAGGACAACGAGCAGCGATGCAACTTGGTGCATGATTGCAGCGCCAATTGGCTTCAAAATTCCCGCACCAGCAGCGAAAACGCCGATGGCGTTCACGCCGATAGCGAAGAGCAGCAAATTTTGCCTGATGGTGCTCAAAGTCCGCCGGCAAACATCAACCGCTTCGGGCAACTTGCTCAAATCGTCGGTCATCAAAACGATGTCAGCAGCCTCAATGGTCACATCCATCCCGATGCCACCGAGGGCAATTCCCACATCGGCAGCGGTCAAAACTGGGGCGTCGTTAATTCCGTCACCGACCATTGCCACTTTCATGCCTTGCTGCTGCAATTGCCTGACAATCTCAACCTTGTCCTGAGGCAAAAGTTCAAAATGCACTTCGTCAACCCCAACCTGCTGAGCAATCCTCTTTGCAACTAAAGCGTTATCGCCGGTCAGGAGAACGATGCGCTTAATGCCCATCGCCCGCAAACTTTCAACCGTCTCTTTGGCTTCAGTTCGCAACTGGTCAGCGAGGGCGATGATGCCAACGATTTGAAACTTCGGTGCGGGATGCGGAGTGCTGGGTGCAAGGGTTGTGTCAGGATGCTGGCTAAGTTCGGAAACGGTTTCGGAGCAGGCGACGATGACAGCAGTGAAGCCTTGCTGAGCCAACGCTTCAAGTTTCTCCGAGACGGTCTCGTCAATGTCCCCCAGTTGCTCGGCGATGAAACTCTTGCTCCCGACGAGAACAGTCATTCCACCAACTACGGCTTTGAGCCCCATGCCTGGGTAGGCTTGGAAATCTTCGGCAGGCGAAATTTTCAGGTTTCGCTTCTTCGCCTCGTCCAAGATGGCTTTGGCAAAGACATGTTCGGACATCTGCTCGGCTGCTGCAGCGAGGCTTAAAACCTCGTCTTCAGTTCGCTCACCCAATGGGACGATGGCTTGGACTTTCGGCTTGCCTTCCGTCAGCGTTCCAGTTTTGTCAAGGGCTATGCAATCCACTTCCGCCAGTTGCTCAATGTAGATGCCGCCTTTAGCGAGGATGCCGCTTTTAGCCAACCTTCCCAAAGCAGCGACGACGGCTGTCGGCGTCGCCAAAATCATGGCACAAGGGCAGGCGACGATGAGCACTGAGACGACGCGGAGCCATGTTTGTTTCGCTTCCAAGCCGAGCCCAAAGCGTGACAGCAAAAATGTCAACCCACCGACCAAAAGCAAGATGGGCACAAACCATTGGGCATACTTATCGGCGAGCCTTTGGACTTTGCCTTTCCGCTCTTGCGCCTCCTTGACCAACTGGACGATTTGTCCCAATTTCGTCTCGCTTCCCACATGCGTCGTTCGGATTGCCAAAACACCGAACTCGTTCAGCGTCCCCGCAAAAACTTCGTCACCTTCAGACTTCTCAACGGGCACGGATTCACCTGTCAGCGGCGCTTGGTTAACTGACGAATGACCAGAAACCACAACTCCGTCGACAGGGATTCGCTCGCCGGGGCGAACAATTACGATGTCGCCAACTTGCACTTGTTCAATCGGAACTTCCAACTCTTCACCGTCTCTGCGAACGCGGGCAGTTTTTGGGGCAAGTTCCAGCAACTGTTCCAGAGCGCTGTGGGTTTTCACGACGGCGTAATGTTCCAGAGCGCCACCGATGAGCATGATGAAGATGACTTCGGCGGCAGCGAGGTATTCGCCGATGAGCAAAGCGGCGATGGCTGCGATGGAGACAGCGAGGTCGGCGCCGATGCGCCTGTGGACAAGCAATTCGGAGAAGGACTCGTAGAAAATCTGCCAACCGCCGATGACCGTCAGCAAAACAGCAGTGTCCAGATTAGTGCCCGGCAAAGTTTTGAAAACTCCCAGCGCGTTCAAAAGAATGCCGACCCCAATTGCCGCTATGAAGCCCCATTCACGCCAGTTCAAATTCCTGCCTTCGTCCATTTTCCTGCACCCGCCAAAATTCGTTTGGGCGACCGTAGAAAATGATAACCCAGCCGACAGCGAACTCAACGGCGACCGATAACTTGCGAAACCGCTTTGTTGAGGGCAAACTTGGACTTGACTCACTCGTGAAAGCGGTAAGCCTTGAGGTGATGGGGCATGTTTTGGTGGATGGTTTTGGCGACTGTCTTGGTGGCAAGCGAAGGGCAATTCAAAATCGTCAACCTGACACCGCATTGCAATAGGACTGTCAGCGTTGATTGGAATGACCCAAACTCCTTCGCTGGCTTGGTTGCAGGCGAGCGGTGGATTTTCGGCGTGCCGTTCTTCATCGTTGACCCCGCGCTCAACAATGGGAGAGTGGCTGTCCGCGATTTTGAAATTCCCATCAACGCTCCCGCCACTTTCCTGTTTGCTCTCATCGCCAACCCGCAACCTAACGCTCTCTTGGTCGTTCGCTATGAGGACGGAAAGGAACAGCAGTTTTCGCTGGTTGATGCCGTCCCTGCCATCGTCGCTCATCCGCCCATTTATCGTTGGCACATTGACATGGTTGCCATCAAGGTTGAGCGACGGACAATCAAGTCGGTCCGGATTGAAGGGGCAGATTTGTTCGCATTGACTTTGAGCACTCACTCGGAAGCCGATTTGAGCGAGACATTCAAAACTTTGAACCGCCGCCGCGAACAGTGGAGAGTTGAGCAGGCAATTGTTGCGCAACTTCAGGCGCTGCGTGATAACTTGGCTTCGCTGAAAGGTCTCATTGCCGTTTTGCCCGTGCCGCCACCCGATTCAGTTCAAAGCCATCCACTTTTCTCAACCTTGAGCAAAGCGGGCTTGACCGAACATTGGGTTCTACTTTCTCCTGCACAACTCGTTGATGGCGCTTCCTTCTCGGCGCAACGGTTCCCTGTCGCCATCTACCTTTCTGGCGAGCGTTTTTACTACACCGTTGCCCGACCGAACGATGTCGTTGAATCGTTGAAAGAGTTCCTGCGGGACGGTGGTCTGTTGCTCGTGTTTGCATCGCAGCCGTTCCCATTCTACTACGATGAACGGGGCAAAGTCGTGGGCAACGCCGATGCCTTCGGTTTGCCAGTTCGCGGCGGTTGGGAGAAGCCACCACAAGGCGTCAAGTTAGTTTTTCACGCTAACCCAAACCAAAACATCGTCCCTGACCTGCCCAAAATCATCCCGTTCCCAGAAGAAGGCGATTTGCGTTGGCGACCAATTGTCAAGCCACAAGGGCGAGAAGGCGTTGATTTCGTTTACACGCCACTTTTGACCTTGCGGGACGAAAGCGGCAAAGAATATGGCGATGGCGCTGCCGTGCTGGAATACAAGACGGGCGATTTCGCTGGCGGTCGTCTCGTCTATGTTTGGCACACCCTTTGGCAAACCGATGCGAGGTTGCCGCTTTTGACTGGATTGCTGCGGTGGGTTGTTCAAACAGTGCAAGAGCGCCCGCCAATTGCCCGCACCGTCATTTATCGTGCCCAAACTCCCATCCGTGTTGACGGGCAGTTAGACGAACCTGAGTGGAGAATGGCGACAGCGCTTGAACTGAAAGACATCAAAGGGCGCGATGCGCCCAAAACAATTGCCCGCTTGCTTTGGGATGACCGCTACCTTTACATCGCCTTTGAGTGCGAAGACAAGGACATCTGGGCGACGAAGACTCAGCGGGACGACTTCCTGTGGGAAGAGGAAGTCGTTGAGGTCTTCATTGACCCTGAAGGCGACGGGCTGAACTACTACGAGTTCCAAGTTAACCCTTTGGGCACGCAGATTGACCTGCTAATTCCCGACGCCGTTGAAGGCGTCAAGCACGGCAAAAAGAACGCTGAGTGGAACTGCAAGGGATGGCTCAGCGCCGTGAAAGTTCGCGGAACTGTCAACAAACGAGACGATTCCGATGAAGGTTGGACAGTTGAAATGGCAATCCCGCTTTCAGAGATGCTTCGTCCCTCGTCCCCCGTCCCTCGTCCCGGCATTAATTGGCGGCTCAACTTGTATCGCATTGACCGACCGAAAGGCAAAGAGGATGACCCACTTTTGCTCTCGTGGTCAAAATGCATCGTTTGGTTTCACGAACCCGAACGGTTTGCCCGCGTGACCTTCGCTGGGAATCCATACGCCGACGATTTCCGACTTTACCCTGATGGCAGTGACGGCAGACCGACATGGGCGCCTTTAAGGGGCGAATGGCGGATGGAAGGCGGAGTTTACTATGGAACCGATGGCGGCACCGATGGTTGGGTTGCGCTCGGCAGCAAAATCGGATTTGATTGGTGGCAGGATTATGAGGTGACAGTTCGGTTCAGGGTTTTGGAATTCGGCAGCGATTGGCGAGATGGCTTTTGGGTCGCCTTCCGCTTCTCCGACCCTGATAACGCCTACTCGCTCAACTTCTATCACGGTCAAGGCGGCGTGGTTCAATTGCACAAGGTGCGCAACGGGATAAGCACCGGCGATGATAACCCACTCGCTGCGGCGAAGTGGACGCCTGACAACGAGTGGCACGAATTGACCTTGAGGGTTCAAGGCAACCGAATAACCGCTTGGCTTGACGGCAAGCAACTGTTCTCCGTTGCTGATGAGAATTTCAATGGGTTGCCGCCACTTGAGCGGGGCGCAATCGTCCTGTCACCACGACGCTGGTCACAATCCAAAGGTCACACGAGGGTGGCAATAGATCGGGTCACGGTGAGATTGATTGAGTAGCGAATGCCTCGGGGGTGGCGAAAATGAAGGCAGTTTTCCCATCGGTCATTCCAGTCATCATCGTCGCTTGCGCTTTCATGTCCTTGCTAACGACCCGCTTGCAAGGCACGCAAGCCAAGATTCCGCCAAACGAAAAAGCGATTGAAGAGGTCAAACAAGGTAAGCGCAAAGTCGCTTACGCTTCTTGGTGGGGATTTGACCCTGAGGATGCAACTGAGGCGTTGCAAGCGGCAATTGACTCTGGCGCTCCCAAAGTTGTCGTTGAAAACATGGGCAGACCTTGGATTGTCAGCAGGACAATCAACTTGCGCAGCAATCAGGAAATCGTGTTTGAAAAGGGCGTCATCGTTGAGGCTAAAAAGGGCGCTTTCTTGGGCAAAGGCGATTGTCTCTTCCTCGCGGCGCTGCAAAGAAACATAACCATCATCGGCTACGGCGCTGTGTTGCGGATGCGAAAACTTGACTACACCCAGCCGCCATACGAGAAAGCGGAATGGAGGCATGCGCTCAGCATCCGAAGTTGCGAGAATGTGCGAGTGTTCGGCTTGACCCTTGCGAGCAGCGGCGGCGACGGGATTTATCTCGGCGTCGCAAAGCGGGGCGTCCCGAATTCCAACATCCACATCAAAGATGTCGTCTGCGTTGACAATTACCGACAAGGCATCAGCGTCATCAGTGCGGAGAATGTGCTCATGGAAAATGTCGTGATGAGGGACACAAGCGGGACGCCACCGATGGCTGGCATTGACTTTGAACCCAACGACCCAACTGAAGTGCTCTCAAACATCGTGATGAGAAACTGCGTCGTTCAAAACAACTCAGGTGACGGCTTCGCTTTCTACCTGCACAACTTGAACTCCGCTTCGCGACCGATTTCCATCCGGTTGGAAGGTTGCAGGTCAATCGGGAACAGGCGCAGCGTCAGCATATCCGTCGGCAACAGCAAAGAGAAGACGGTCAACGGCGTCATTGAGTTTGTTGACTGCAAGTTTGAGGGCAGTGAGGGCGCTGGCATATACATTGCCCAAAAGCCACCTTTCGGGTGCAAAGTCCGGTTTGTCAAGTGCGAAATCAGCGATGCTGCGCTGAAGCAAGTAACTCAATCGCCAATTATGTTCGCGAGTGCGAGAGGAAACTTTGAACCCATCGGTGGCGTTGAGTTCATTGATTGTGTCGTCAGAGACAAGGTTGAACGCTTGCCAATGGCTTTCTTCAACCCAGCGGGTGTGGAGTTGACCGATGTCATCGGCACGCTCACTTTGATTCGCGATGGGCGAGCCACAAAGTTTGAACTCACTCGGGAATTAATCAACGAGTGGTTTCCGCAGCAGGCGTTCAAAGTATTCCCGAAGTTTGAGGTCAAAGGCGCAAAGTTCGTCCCTTTGTTCCCTGACGCAAAATTCCCGCAAGGAGTTTCGTCCACAGCACGGCTGCGCGGGGTTGCCGAGTTTTTGGTCTGGGCAAACGCTGGTGAAAAAGTGGCTTTCACTTTGAAAGTGCTTCCCGTCGGGAAAGTTGAGGTGCGCCCAGCAAAGTTGGCGATAACGACGCCTTCAGGGAAAGTCATTGGGATGAAAGATGCTGTCGCCGAACGCGACAATGACTATGAGTTTGTCGCCGACGAAACTGGGGCATTCCGAATCACTTGCAATGCGGGCAATGCGACTGTCACGCTTTCAAAATGCACCCACAGGTTTTGCCTTTTCGCTAGTGAAGGCACTTTCCACTTTCTCGGGACTGTCGGCGAGTTTTTCTTCCTTGTCCCGAAAGGGGTGAGGGAGTTCGGAGTTAAAGTCATGGGCGGCGACGGAACTGAGTTGGTTAAGGTCACCGTTCGCGATGGAGTTGGGCGAGTTGTGGCTGAACGGGATAACATTGCGCTGTGGCAATTCGCCATAACGAGGGAAAATGAAGAAAGCGACGAAATCTTTTCCATCAAGTTTGAGCGCCCATCTATCGGCATCCTTGAGGACTTTTTCGTCCAACTCCAAGGCATCCCGCCGTTGCTTGCTCCTGTCAAGGAAGCACTGCTCAAACCATATTGACGGGACGGGGGACGCGGGACGAGAGACGGAGAAACGGTGAAGCGGAGAAAGGGAGAAATCACGCATCACGCTTCACGAGTCACGGATGATTTTGTGAAATGGAAGGTGGTGTCGGATGCGAGAGGTCAAAGAATGGCTCAATTGGATTGAAGCGAACGAGTGGAGGCAATGGGCGATGGGAGTTTACGGCAAGGCATGGGAAGGGCGATTTTCGCCATTCAAGGCGCTTTTGACGGCGACCGCAAAGCGGTTTGGTGAGTCGGCACAGGTTTTCCTTGTCCGAGCGCCGGGGCGGCTGAACTTGATGGGACGACACATTGACCATCGCGGCGGCTTCGTCCACCCGATTGCTCTGCCCCGTGAAATCTTGTTGACTGTCCGACCCCGAGATGATGACATAGTGATTGCGCACCACGCAGAACCGGAAAAATTTCCTTCGCACGCTTTCCGTTTCAGCGAGGTTGCTCCCGCTAAACCGCTAAGCGTTGATGAATGGGAGCGTTGGACGAGGGAAAAAGCAACTCAGCGAAAAACTGTCGCTGGTTGGGCGATTTACGCTGAAGCCGCAGCGGCGACAATCGTCAATTGGCACAAGGAGTTTGGCATCAGTGACTTGTCTTCCCTCAGAGGTCTTGAGGCTGTCGTTTACGGTGACATTCCCCCTGAAGCGGGATTAAGTTCGTCGTCGGCGCTTTTCGTCGCTTTTCTCGTTGCCTTGCTTTACCGAAACATTGGCGCTTCGCTTGACACTCGTTCTTTGCCGCCGGAAATTTGCGGCTACGGTGAGTGGTATGTTGGAACGAGGGGCGGTGCGGGTGACCATGCGGCAATCCTTCTGGCGGAAACGGGCAAAGTGATGCGCATCGGTTTCTTCCCGATGAACTTTGAACTTTTGCCTTTTCCCGAAGAACTTTGCTTGCTTGTCATGGACAGCGGCGAAAGGGCACACAAAGCGGGTGGCGCTCGCGCGGAGTTCAACAGAAGGGTAGCAGCATACGAAGTCGGGATGATGATTTGGCACGAGCGTTTCCCTGAACTGCGGGAACGGTTGCGATACTTGCGCGATGCAGCGCCGTCTCGGTTGGGCGATGAAGGGTTGGTTTATCGGCTTCTGAAAGCGCTACCGAGGTATGCGACTTTTGATGAACTGGTGGAACTTTTTCCAAACCGAAAAGACAGGCTGCTTCAACTTGCTGCAACTTGCCAAGCAGAGGAGAAAACTTCGCCCAACTCGTCCCACGCCCCTCGCCCCTCGCCCCTTGAAATTCGCGGGACTTGTTGGTTCGGCGTTGCTGAATGTGAGCGGAGCGAAATGTTCAGGCAAGTTTTGCGGGAAGGCGACATTGACCGCATCGGTGAACTGATGACCGTAAGCCACGATGGTGACCGAGTGACGAGATGGCGCGACAGCGAACCGTCGCCGTTTCAGTTCCCTACCGATGATTTCGCCCTTGAAGCCTTTGAGCAAAACAAAGTGCCCATTTGGAAACAAGCGGGAAGTTACCGATGCAGCACGCCAGCCATTGATTTCATCGTTGACACCGCTTTGAGGGTCGGTGCGCTGGGCGCTCAACTTTCGGGTGCAGGTTTAGGCGGCTGCGCTATGGCTTTGGCGCGAAGGGACGAAGCAGAACAAATCGCCGAAAGGATTGCAAGCAACTACCAAAGGGCGTTAGGCATGGAACTTTCATGGTTCACCGCCGAACCCTGCAAAGGCGCACAAGTCCTTTCAGAGCCGTGAAAATTTTGCAGACCGAAAAACTTGGGCAAGCAGGAAGCACCTAAAACGCTGTTCCCTGCTAACCTTGCTTTTTCGCTTTTGCGAGTTCACAATTTACAGCGGTTGAGTTATCGGGTTGAGCCACTCTCAAGGGGCAGGTGATTTCCCGATGAGTGGCAGGCTTAAATTGGTTTTGGGTTTAGGTTTGCTCGTCTTAGCACTGCATGGTTTATCGCCCCAAGAACCGCTTCTCGGCGATTTGCTGATTCAGGCTTGGCAGGCAGATCAGCAGAACAGGGTTGGAGTTGCTTCTTCCCTTTACGCCCGCGCTATTGCCCTTCAACCTGAAAACCCGCTCCTGCACATAAAACGAGCCGAGATGCTCATCCTGCTTGACCGACCCGATGAAGTTGCCCGTCACATTGTTCAGGCGATTGAAATTTTGAGCAAAGACCCGAAATCGCCCGTTGACTTGAAACGCTACGCTTGCGACTTGCTGATGGGTAGGTTGCCGGTTGAATTGCGAACCCGAAGGATGCAGTTGGGCTACGATTATGAAGGTTGGCTTTTCCCTTCGCCGTTCTCAACTCTGCCCACTGAGACACAAAAACGAGTTGCTCAAATCGTCCCGAAAGAATGGCTCTTCCCGACGAAAGTGTCTGAAGGTTGGTTTTTGCTGAGCATCGGCGAGCGAGAGAAAGGGTTGGCGGTGCTGAAAGAAGCAGCCATTGAAGGCGATGTCCAAACTATCTATGTCTTGATGTCTAACTTCGTCTCAAAGGAGCAAAGGGCTCAAATCGCTCAAAGTTGGTTGCAAGAGGCTGAGCGCACTGAAAACCCGTTCCTGTGGCTCGTTGCGCTGCATTTGCTTTGGCGGACCGGGCAAATTGACGCTTTCCGAGCCAGTTTCCAGAAGGCTTTGGAAAGGTTGAAAGACCAACCCGCTTTGCTGCTTGAACTGGCTGATTTATGCCGACAAATAGGTTGGGAGGCAGAACGAAAACAGGTTTTGGCTTTGCTGCCACCGTCTCTCAGACCCGCGCCGACCATTGCTGACATTCGCCGTGAGTTCACCCGCGCCCTTGACGAAGGTGACTTTGCCAAGACGAAAGCGCTTGTTCGCGCCTTGACCGACTTTCCCGACCATTTCCGTTCCATCGTGCTTAGCGCCGACAGCATCCGCAAAATGCTCGGGCGCGGCTGGCACGATTTCGTCGTTGAGTTGATCCAACTTGACCTTGTGCCCGAACTGCCTTACGACACAAAGGAGGTTTTGCTTCAGGATGCAGCCTTCAATCCATCTCGGTTCTCGCATTGGATGCGGCTTTTCTTGAGCAAACCAGAAGGCGATATCAGAAGGAGCGGAGTCAATTTGCTGCAATCAGCCGCTTCAGAGCAGGAGCCCGAAAGAGCCATATGGCTGCTTGAACAAGGGTTGCTAATTTTCCCGGACGAACCGAATTTGCTTCGGTCTTTAGCGTTCGCCTACGAACAGGCAGGTTATCCGCACCGAACCATTGAGATACTTAAGGACTTGTTGAGACGAAGCATAGAGGCAGGCATCGTTGACAGCAATGCACTTGGGCGAATTTGGGACATAGCCCTTCGTTACAAGCAACTTCCTGAAATTGAAGCGTGGTTGAAGGAGCAGCGCCCTAACTTTCCGCTCGGTTACTTCCCAGCCATCGCTCGTTTGTATCTACAAATCGCCAAACCAAAGGAGGCGCTGAACTGGCTGGAAGAAGCCCTTGCGATTGCGAAAGAACGGGGATGGCTTGGAGATGCCGAGATTCACGCACAAGTTCACTACATGCTCCGCTCACCGGACCCAAGAGCAGTTGAGGAAGCGATGAAATTGAGGGAGAAAGTCGCACGGACAAGCGGGTTGTTCCATCCAGAAACTTACGAGATGCGCCTGACCTGTCTCCTTTGGCTTGGCAGGACCGAGGATGCAAAACGGGTCTTGGATGAGGCGAGACGACTTTACCCTGACCATCCTTTCACTGACCGAGTTCAGGGTCTGGCTCAAATTGCAATCACCGAATGGAACGAGGAACTCAAGCGCGAAATTGAAAGGTGGCAAAACTTGGCTGCTCCTAACTATGATGCTCTTGTCCGGCTCGCTTACGCTACAGTCAAAGCAGGCAAAACGAACGAGGCAAAGGAACTTGCCGACAAGTTGATGGCAGGGATGCCGGAATGGCGTGAGGGATACATCCGAGCAGTTGAATTTTTCGCCCGCCGAATTGATGCTGTCGCTCCGTTCGCCCGATGGGTTTCAGAAACTGCTTCAAATTCAAGATGGAGACACGCTGTTGAGGAAGCGGGCAACGCAATTCGCATCCTCGGCGAAACTTCTCTTTACGGCGCGTTTATGCTTTCATCTGTTCTCTTGTTCTCGGATTCCGGAGGCGATCAACCTCAAAGAATGGCGCTACCCCACGAACTGACGCAACTTGTTGAAGTGGCTTCCAAAGATTGGTGGTTTTCAATGACCGATGAAGACAAAGAAAGACTGAGAAGCATTTTGACCAGGGAGCGCATCAACATGCACGCCCTCAACCAACTGAAGTTGTTAAGTTACCGTGCTGACCTTTTCGGTTTTGGTGGCGGGGAATCTTTCCGCAAGTGGCTTGAAACGATACAGGGTTCGCAAGGGAAGTCATCGCAGTCACTCATTTGCCAACTGATGGAACGGTTGCCGCAGATTGACCGTGAGCAATTGAGGCAGTTGATTTCCCAACTTGAGCAAGCGGATTGGAGTGACGCAAACTTGTGTCCATTGACTTTCTTTCAATTGCCTAAGCGGATCGCCGACAAGGGATTTCGCGACGAAGCAATTGCCTTGCTCCAAATCGCCATTAAGCACGCGCCACAAGAGCAAAAAGCCAATTTGATGGCACAGTTAACCGAGTTGACAGGGAAATTGCCAGAGCAACCCAAGGGTAGTGAAGCCAAAGATGGCAAGGCGTGGTTGATTCAAGCCCAAGCGGCTTGGATGGCAGGTAGACACAATGAGGCTAAGCAAGCGGCTTTGAAGGCACTGGAATTTGGGCTCTCAGTTAACGAGCAAGTGGATGCTTTGAAAGTTCTTGCTTCATCAGACCCAGAACTTGCCCTTAAACTTGTTTCGGAGCAACTATCCAAATTCCTTGTTGCCGAGCCAAACAGTGACACGCCAAATCATCTCATTCGGCTTGCCGATGTGCTTTTTGAAATCTCCAAGGCGCGAAAGGATTTGGCAGCGAAAGTCGTTCCCGTCCTTGAGCGCGTCTCAAACTTTTCGGAAGGCACAAAAATCAACACATATTCGCAACTCGCTTTAGTCCACTTTTGGGCAGGCAACAAATTGCAGGGCATCACAATCCTGTTTGAGCAACTTGATAAAGGTAAGCCAGAGTGGAACTTGCATAAGGTCATGGGCGTCATGATTCGTGCCGATGTCTCAGAGGATGTCCGCAGCGAAATTGCCCAGCGTTTGGGCAGTTACTTCCAAAGCCGAAGGGTCTCTCTAAGTACGCTTGCGAGGGAACTCGGCAATGTCCGCGAACTGACACTAATGGGCTCGTTTGACCCACGAACTCGTCGCTCGCTCCTTGAAATTTCACCCGATGGCTTAGTTGCCCTTGCTCGCCTACTCAAGCGACAATTGGACGCAACTGAAACCATCATCCCGAGAGAGTTTCTGGAAGAGACACTGCGCCGAGTCCATCATTTCGCTTTGGTCAAAAAACCTTTCTCCCAAGAGAGACTGCTGCCCGATGAAGTGGTGAACGCTTGGTGGGAATTGTTTGAAGCGGCGTTCCAAAAAGCATCAAAGACACCAAACGCTGCAAAATCGTTGAAGCAATGGCTGCGCCAGTTCTGGGTTGAGCGACCTGACACCGAGTTCAGCAAAACCGTCTGGTTTGAGAAGTTGAAAGGTTTGGCAGAGTGAAAAAATTTAGTGCGGGTTAAAACCGCTTGAAAACCGGCGGGAGGTGAAATGAGATGAGGAGAATGTTCGTGGCGTCGGTTGTTTTAATGCTTGCGATGCCGGTTTGGGCTCAGCCAGCGGCGAAGCAATCCCAACCGCAGCCACCTCTTGTCTTTCGTGTCGTTGGCGAGGCTCAAGCCTTCCCTGAGTTGAGCGTCTTGAAGTTTACCATCGTAGGTGAGGGCGACACTTTAGGCAAAGCCCAAGAGCAACTCGAGCAGATTGAACAGGCAGTTTTCAAAGCGCTGGCGAAATTTGAAATCCCACGAGGTCAAATCCAAACGGAACGCTTCGCTGTCTTCCCGCTTCAACCCAGTGTCTCTGTCCCGCTCCCAGCGGGTGCAGCGCTGCGACCTTTGGGCTATCGGGTTCAAAGGGGCTATAGCGTTTTGATTCCCGTCACAGTTGAGACTCTCCCGCGATTGCTCCAAATTGCCGACGCTGTTTTGCAACAAGGTGCTCGCCCCACCATCGTGTCAAGCGAAGACCGTTATGGCTATGGTGAACGGCAACCTTACACATTGATTGAGTTTATGGTTCGCGACCCTGACAAGTTGATTCAGCAAGCGATGGACGATGCTTTGAACAGGGCAAGGAAGTTGGCTGAGCAAGCAGTTCAACACATCGGCAAGGTAACTTTGAAGTTGGTTCGCGTTCAGGTCAGCAGCATCCAAACTTTGCCTGAACGAAGGACAATAACTCCGGAAGGACGCGACCCAATTTCAACTTTCGCTTGGCAGCCCATCCGAGTTACTGTCAGCGCCGAAGTCGCTTTCACTTACGAGTGAGCGCGGTCAGTTAGCGTTGTGTTCCAGACGAGCCATGAACCTTCTGACCGTCTCTTTGTCGTAAACGCCGACTATGACGACGCCATCGTAAGTGGCTGCATAAGCGGGTTTGGCTTCCCGCCAAAGTGACCAGAGCAACTTGCCCAACTTAGGGTCAGCAAGTTCGGCAAGGGCGAGTTCCGTCTGACTTGCTTGAAAAACGACGAAATCGACTTTCGGCAAATCTTTCGGGTTGCCCATGATTTCAATGTCGCGACGCAAAACGCCAGCGTTTTTGTAAAAGTCGGTGTAAGCGCACCATGCGCCGGGATAAACGAGAACCTTCGTGCCCTCAGGCAAACGATTGAGGAATGGGATAACGCTCAGCAAGTTGACGCCCCAGTAAGTGACTTCAAAGCCCCACCGAAATGCAGCGCCACGAACTCCACCGACGAGAGCGTTGTAGTATGACAAGCCGAAAGGGTGAACTGTCAAAGTCGCATGGGCAGCGGGCGCCAAAAGCAAAATGCCCAACGCACCAATAACCAATCTCGGTTCAGAGACCAGATGGGTTGCCCTTTCCCGCACGAATTTCAAAACCTTCCAAGCAATCAACCCGAAAATGAAACCCGCCAGAATTCCGAGGAACGGGAACGCCGGTTCAAACAACCTGATGCCGTTGTATTTCGGCGTGGACGCCAGCAGGAAAGGCGCAACCTGAACGAAGTAACTGATGACCGAAATTTTCGCCAGCGGCGGCACTTCCCGCCACCGAAAAATTGTCAACCCCATCCCCATTAACGCCATCAGCAGCGTTATCGTCGGGACGGTCACTAAGGTCATCACGAAGGGATAATGCCAAGGTGTTGGGACGAGGATGTTTTCCTTCGCATCGGTGATAGGGTAAAGTCGCCCGAGATAGAAAGTGTGGACGACAAAGTGTTTGGCGTGGAAGGTGAAGTATTCTCGGAAGCGATGGATTGGGTCAACCCAAAGCCAAAGCCATGTCGCAAACAAAAATGCCATCGCTCCAAAGGCAACCACAGCGATGACACCGAGGAGTTTGAGCAACGATTTGAGTTCGCTGACTTTCAAAGGCAAGCCGTTTCGGATGAGAACATAAACTGCTGCTGCAGGGATGACAAGGAAGCCGTTCGCTTTTGATGCGAACGCCATCCCGACGCCAACGATGGCAGCAACGATGCGTTTCCAGTTTGGTTGTTCAATCGCTCGCAGAAGAAGCAAAGTCCCGATAACGGTTGTCGCCGTCACCGGCATGTCCATCGTCAGGAAGTGGGCATCGGTGAACAAGCGCGGCATGAAGGCTACTGCGAAAGCAGCAAACAATGCTCCTGCCCTTGTCAGTTGCTCTCGCCCGAACCAGTAAATTGCAGCCAGCATCGCCCCGAACAGAAAAGCCGTGCCGGACCTCATGGCAGCAAAATCGCTGCCTAAAATCGGCGTCATGAACCAAACCCCGAGTGCAGCAATCAATTTTGGGATTGGCGGGTGCATGTCCTTTGCGTGCCAGTAAAGGTCAATGATTTCAGGGCGAAACGGGTCAAGGAAGCGACCAGATGACCAACTCGCCCAAAGGTATTGAAGCCAAGCCAAGTATTTGAAGGCATAGCCACCGTAAATCGGTTCGTCGTATCCGACACCAATCTCTTCCGCCCTCCAGACAACCAAAGCGAAAAAGCCAAACCAAAGTGCGATGGCAACGAGGACATCAGTCCAGTCCACCGAAATCAACTGAGAGCGCAATCGTTCGCCGAGTTTGAGCCTTTGCAATTTCCCTTCAGTGGGCACTTTGGTTGCCATCTCAGGTCACCGAAAAACATGATGCCACTTCCCACCAAAATGAACCTACTGTCGGGAGGGCGAACCTTTTAGTGAGCCCAATTTGAATGCGAGGTGCTGAGTGCGGGATGCGATGTTTAGTGTGAAGTGCTGAGTTCTGAGTTAGGTTGTCAAGTCAAAAATTTTTTCGGCAGTGCAGGAGCGCTGCCCTCCAAAGTGTTCGTCACTCGCCACTCGCTACTCGCCAGTGTTCGGATTTTCCCTGACGGAGTTTTTGTGGCACGAATTTCAATTCAGTGTCACAATTTGGAAGCGGTTGAAAGTCTGAAAGGAGCGAGGATTATGGACGGGCGGGAGTTAGAAGTGGCTAAGGCTTTTCACGGTCATCTCGGTCCGTTTCTGGTGCTTGGATTGAGGTTAGGCAAATTTGCGTTGTCGGCTTTGAGAGCCAGAAAGCACTTCGGCATTAAAGTGACCGTCCATTGCCCACCGCAGCCACCGCCGTCATGCATGGTTGATGGTTTGCAGGTTTCAACGGGAGCAACCTACGGGAAGCGAAACATCGAACTCATTCCTTCTGACGAAATCGTTGTTCGGTTTGTCAACACTGACACCAACGAGCATTTGACCCTTCGCGTCCCTGAATTTGCAAAGGAGCAAATGGCGACTTGGTTGAAAGAGTTGGGTGAGGAAGAGGCTTCCCGTCGCGTCCTTGAAGCCGAAAACCTGTTTGAGGTGGTCGAAGATGCACATTCCTGACGGGTTTTTGAGTGCGCCTGTTTTGGCTGCAACCGACATAACCGCAACCGTTGCCGTCGGATTCGCTTTGCGACAAGCGAGTAAAGAACTGGACGAGAGGCAAGTCCCGTTGATGGGAGTTACCGCTGCCTTCGTTTTTGGCGCACAGATGCTCAACTTCCCCGTAATCGGTGGCACTTCAGGGCATGTCCTTGGAGGATTGCTGACTGCAATCTTGGTTGGTCCAAACGCAGCGCTTATCGTCATGACAGTCGTGCTTATCGTCCAAGCCTTGTTATTCAATGACGGTGGCGTGTTGGCTTTAGGAGCGAACATCATCAACATGGCAGTCATCGGGAGTTGGTGCTGCTACTGGATTTATCGGTGGCTCACCCGGATTTTGAGAAACGAAAACATCGCTGCAGCAATTTCTGCTTGGCTATCGGTCGTTTTGAGCGCCATTGCATGCGCTCTGGAACTGGCGCTATCGGGAACAGTGCCTTTGACCGTTGTCGTCCCGACGATGGCTGCAATTCACGCCGTAATTGGGCTTGGTGAGGCGTTGGTTACTGTCGCTGCAATCGCTTTCGTCAGGAAACTGAAGCCCGAAATTGTTCACGGGTGATTGAAACTTTTGCGCTGAGGGTGAAGGGACATGCTCAGCCGATACCGTTGGGCATTGGTTCTCGTAGCCATCGCAGGGTTGACAATTGTGCTTTTGCCGTTCGCATCCGAACTTCCTGACGGCTTGGAGCGAGTTGCGGAGATGTTTTCGTTTGCGGGGCGAGAGCGAACCCTTTACACTGCCCCGATGAGAGATTACTCATTGCCTTGGCTCAGCGGATTCGGAGGGCAAGCAGTGGCAGCGTTGGTGGGCATTTTCGTTGTCAGTGGGTTGACTTTCCTGCTCGGCAAAAGCATTAAGAGGGTGAGGAGGTCGTGAATCTCTACTTGCTTCAGCACCCGCAAAGTTGGCTGAGCAATTTGGACGGCAGAACGAAATTGGCGGTGTTTTTCGTTTATGTTCTCGCTGTCCTGTCCACCAAACCGGGAGCATACTTGGCATGGCTTTCGCTAACTGGGTTGTTGCTCGTCTTGCTTGCCCTTGCTCGCCTTCAAATTCGTTGGATTGTTTTCCGACTTGCGCCTGTTTTGCCCTTCGCTGCTTTAGGGGCGTTTGGAGTTTTGCTCGGCGGCTCAAAGGAGATGTTCCTGCAAGTGACTGTCAAGATGCTCTTATGCGTTGGCGCTGCTGTTTGGCTTTCAGGGACGACGCCGTTCACCCAACTGCTTGAGGCTTTTCGCAAGTTGAAAGTTCCACCGCTCCTAACGGTCATGCTGTCCTTCATGTTTCGTTACTTGTTTGTTCTCGCCGAAGAGGCGGTTAGGATGTCTCGGGCGTATCAGAGCAGATGCCCGCGCAGACAAACCTTGAAGGACGCCGAAAACATCGGTAGGTTAGCAGGTGCATTGATGTTGCGCACTTACAACCGAGCCGAACGAATTTACCTTGCCATGCTCTCTCGCGGGTTCACTGGTGAGTTCCGAACCCTTTCGGTTCAAAAATTGACCTTCGCCGACATCGCTTTCCTTGCGTTCTTTGTCGGGTCAGTGATAGTCATCCTTGTTGCCACCCATTGAACGCTTGAGCGGGTGATGAGAGTGCGCGAAGCCATTCGGGTTGAAAACTTGCATTACCGCTATCCGGACGGAACTTATGCCTTGAAAGGGGTTTCGCTTTGCGTTGGGGAAGGCGAATCCGTCGCCATTGTCGGACCGAACGGTGCGGGCAAAACGACTTTGCTTTTGCACTTCAACGGGATTTTGAGGGGTAGCGGGAAAGTCTTCGTGTTCGGCGAGGAAGTGACAAGTCGTAATTTGTTAGCGGTCAGGAAGTTGGTGGGGCTCGTTTTTCAAGACCCAGACGACCAACTTTTCATGCCGACCGTTCTTGAAGATGTCGCCTTTGGTCCGCTCAATTTAGGGCTGAGTCAAGAGGAAGCGATAAAGCGAGCCATAAACGCGCTTGAGATGGTAGGCATGAGTTACGCTGCCAACAAATCGCCCCATCAATTGAGTTTCGGTGAGCGGAAGCGGGTAGCGATTGCGACGGTTTTGGCGATGGAGCCCAAAGTTTTGGTTTTGGACGAACCGACAGCCAATCTTGACCCAAGGTCTCGTCGCCAACTCCTTTCACTGCTCCGACGACTTGAGGTTACAAAGATTGTCGCAACCCATGACCTCGATGCTGCCTTGTTCCTTTGCGACAAAGCCATCTTGATGGACGATGGGCAAATTGTAGCGATTGGCGAAACGAGGGAAATTTTTTCCGACGAAGCCCTGATGGAGGCTCATGGCTTGGAGGTTCCGCCTTCTATCCTTGCCCTTCAATCCCGCAGCGACTAATCGGTTCTATGTCCGCTTCGCGGCGAAAAATGCGCTAAGCCTTTCTTTGACCCACTTTGCGTCTTCCTCGCTCAACGGTGGCTCAACTTCTCGGTTGTAATCCAACGAGTAGTCGTATCCTGCACGGTCATAAACGGTGTTGAAGACTTGTTGCAAATCCAACAGGACATCTGCATCGCCTTTCAAAAGCGGGATTGGAATGGTTGGGAGCGGGTCTCTGATTGTCCAAGCGTAAACCTCACAGTAGGGGCGACGATGGGAGCGGCTGATGATGGCATAGTAGTCGCCTTTCGGCAACGGGTCTCCCATCGGCATCCTCGCCCCGCCCCTGAGCAAGTCCAACTCAACGAGGTGAACATCGCTGGCGAAAATGGCATCTCGCTTTTTCAAGTATTCGCCCCATGCAGGGCTTCCGAAGCGTTTGTTTGACGGCGACAAAAGTTCAATAACGGTCACAAGTTTTCCAGTTTCGCGCTCGCGGATTTCAAGGTAGGTTTGCTGGAACTTCTGGGTGAAGGCAAGTCGGACGATGGCAGGGGCAGCGACAGTTGTGGCAACACCCCCTGATTCGGTTTCCGGCGGCAGTGGACTTTCGCCCTCAATCACCACAACATCCGGAACAATCACGCCAATCTTTTCGTCAGGCTCTTGGAAGACGGTAACATGCCTTTCTGTCCGAACTATGTATTTGGGACGGACCTTGGGCACGAGGGCTTCCAAGATTCCGCTCAAAAATAGACTGTGAAAGGTTGACCATTCGCCAGAACTCTCCAAGAACGGGTCCATGCCCGGAAAAGGTGATGGCATATTGAACACCTCCAAACTCAGTTTGTCACGCCTGTTTAGCCTGCAGCAGATTTTACAGCAATTGTGGGGCACACTTTATCAGGTGCCGCTGCGAGAGGGCTACAATTGTCGGTGTCAGGTTTGAGCAGATTTTTCCCGCTTTATGGAGAGGGAAAGCGATGAATCGGAGAAGGTTTCTGCAGGGGACGATTTTCGCAGCAACAACAAGTTGGTGGGCAAAAGGAAGTGAAGGCAAAATGAAGGCAAAAAGATGGAGCGAGGAGAAAACATGGGAGTGGCAGGAAAAAGTTGGTTGGCTTCGTGGCTGCAACTACATCCCGAGAACCGCTGTCAACACCATAGAGATGTGGCAGGCTGAAACTTTTAATGAGCGGACGATTGACCAAGAGTTGGGTTGGGCGAAAAAGGTTTGTCTCAACAGCATCCGAGTCTTCCTGCATTACTTGGTCTGGGAAGCAGACCCTGATGGGTTCAAAAAGCGGCTTGATAAATTCCTCGCCATAGCCCACAAGCACGGCATAAGTGTGATGCTGGTTCTCTTTGACGACTGTTGGAATCAAGAGCCGAAACTTGGACAGCAAGAGCCACCAATTCCCGGTGTCCACAACAGCCGCTGGGTCGCAAGCCCAGGTCGTTCCCGTGTCCTTGACCGAAAGGCGTGGAAGGGTTTGGAGGCATATGTCAAGGACATTGTGGGCAGGTTCGGCAAAGATGAAAGGGTCATCGCTTGGGACCTTTACAATGAGCCGGGAAATGAGGGGATGGGAGAAAAGAGTTTGCCTTTGGTTGAAGCATCTTTTGATTGGGCGAGAGAAGTTTCGCCGTCACAGCCTTTGACTGTCGGTTTGTGGGCGAATTTTGAGGACGCTATGCACCAAAGGTTCGTTGAACTTTCGGATGTCCTTTCCTTTCACGCCTATGACCCGCCTGAAGGGGTTCGCAAAAAGATTGAGTGGCTAAGCCGTTTCAAGCGACCGATTTTGTGCACGGAGTTCCTGCGCCGACAAGTGGGAAACACTTTCGCTGCACTTTTGCCAGTTTTCTTTCAGCACAAGGTTGGCTGGTATTTCTGGGGTTTGGTTGCTGGCAAGACCCAAACTTACCTTGACTGGTCTTCAAGACTGGGAGACCCACCGCCAAAAGTTTGGCAGCATGATTTGCTTCACTCTGATGGAACGCCTTTTGACCCAAGCGAAGTTGAATTGCTCTGTGAGTGGGCAAAAAGAAATCCGTTCGCAAAAGGAAAACAAGGTGGCGACGAGCAATGAGGCGAGAGGTCATCTTGTTGGGAGTTGCCTTAGCGCTTCTCTTGCCTTCACATCTCACTGCGGCGCAAATCGCTTACAAGCCAAAGAGAGTGGCTGTCATTTCAAGTTCGGGCGTTAACAACGACTTCCGAAGTTGGGGCGAATACGATGACAGGTTGCGGGTTCTGGGTTGGGAATTTGACAAGTTCCGCAACACCGAACTTGGGAAGTTCTTTGAGCGAGCCCAAGACTACGATTTCGTCCTCACCACATCGCTCTGGAACTACGGCGAGCCACAAGACATGCGAAAGTTTGTCCACCGCTGGCGAAGATACTTAGAGGCGGGTGGCGCCGTCGTCTTCACTGACATGGCTTACCCACCGATGTGCGACTGGCTTTCCGACTTGAGCGAAGACCTTTTCATCTCCTACGGGGATGCCTTCAAGGAGTTGGGAGCGGAGAAAGCATCACTTGACACTTCAAGGCTCTCCCAATTCTTGACTAAACCTAACCGAGTTGAGACGCTGAACTATTGGGCTCACTTCCCAAAATGGGGTAGGGGCTATACTGTTTGGGCTTGGACAAAAGCGGGAACAGCCGTCGGCTTGGTCGCTCCCATCGGGCGTGGTGTGTTGATTGTCACGACGGCTTGGGCGTTCTCTCCAGAAATGCTCGTTAACATTTACGCCAACGCCCTTGCCATCAAAAGCGGTATTTGGGCTGAATTCGTCGGACTCCCACAAGAACTTGCACCAAGCACTCACTCAGTTCGTTTGACCATTGAGAACCTTCGGGAGCAACCGAAGGCAGTGAAAGTCACTTTGAGGGTGACAAGGGATGAGGGACAAATGGCAAAGGTGCAATCGCTTCAAGTTCCGTTGAAAGGAAAGGAACGCAAAGTGATTTCGGTGCCCGTCACTTTTGATTGGCGTGGGAAATTGAATTTGGTTGCTACCATCAGTTTGCCCGAAGGAGAAGTCTTTGAGGTTTCGCAACCGGTTCGCATCCCTGAATTGGTGGAGTTGAGATTAAAGCGAACGGTTTTCGTTCGTTCGGATAAGGTGGAAATCTTTGTCCGCCTCAATCCATTTCAAGGGCGGAGGGCAAGGGCAACTGTCACCGTCCGACAGCAAGGCGAAGCACCAGTCTTCACATCAACGCTCACATCAAGCAAAGTCATTTCAATTCCCGCCTATTCCTTGAAGCCGGGTCAATACTTGGTGAGAGCGGAAGCAAGGGAGAATGGGACAAGGGACATGGGACATGGGGCAAGGGAAGTGAAGAAGCAGATTGAGGTGATGTTTGAAGTTTCCGACCTGAAGTCTGTGCCGACCGTTGTCCGTATCGGGGCAAGGGGTGAATTGTTGGTCAATGGCAAAGTGTTTTTCCCTATCGGCACTTACCATGTCGGGCTTGAGGACTTGAAGCGTGTTAGGGAGTTGGGCTTCAATTGCGTGACGGGACCGATTTACGCTGGCGATCAAAAGGAACTCAAACCCGATCAAAAAGCGTGGCACGACGAAGCCCACAGGCAAGGGCTTTTTGTCATCACGGAGTTGAGCGAATACATCCGAGCGGGCAGGCGAAACTACGAGCAAGCGAGGCAACTTGTTTCTCAGTTGCGAATCCACCCTGCCATTATTGTCCACTACGCCATTGATGAGCCTATGGGCGGTGGGATTAGCCCTGAAACAGTTCGAAAGTTCTGTCAAGTCATCGCTGAAACCGACCCAGAACATCCCATCTTCGTGAACGAAGTTCCCGGTGCGGTCGTCCAATATGCTGACATCGCCCACATCACAGGAACAGACCCTTACCCGATTGGCAGTGGCGTCCCAGAAAGCCTTTCGTGGGTTGGGAAATCGGTTAAGCAGGCTGTTGAAGCGGCGGGTGGGCGACCCGTTTGGGCTGTCATTCAAGCGCACCGACAACCGCCACCGAATTCCGCCAATCGTTTCCCGACGCCAGAAGAAATCCGATGCATGGCTTATCTGGCGCTGAACAACAGAGCAAAGGGTTTGCTGTTTTACGCTTGGGGCGATGTTTACCGAACTGAACAAGGCGAATGGGTCAGTGGCTTCAAGTTCAATGAGCAGTTGCAATCTTTCTTCCGAAAGTTCAACGCTGAACTTGCAAAAATGGGCTTGCATTATCTGCTGGGGAAAGTCCGCAGGGATGTCATAAAGATTGAGCCTGCCAACACTCCTCTTGACGCTGTTTGGATAGAGCACGGCAAAGCGAAATTTGTGGTTGTAGTGAACCCTACACCAAAACCCGTTCGTGCTACCATCTCAACGCCTTTGAGACGCTTTGAAAGAGAGTTTGCACCTCTTGAGGTCCACATCGCTCAGTTTTAAACTTGACAGCGAAGCACAGCCTTTGGAAGAGGTGAAGCGTCATGGTCAATTTGTTTTGGCTATCTCTTGCCCTTGCCACTCAAGAGAACCTTTCTTTGCCTATCTTCCCGCCACCTCGGCAGGTGGAAGTTTTGGGTTCGTCGTGGCAATTGCAGTTGCCGATAAGAGTGGAAGCGCCTGAGACTTTGCAACGCCCTGCGGAATTGCTGCGAAAGGAGTTGCGTTCCCTTTTTGGCGAAAACGCTGTCTCCGAAAAAGGCAAGACAGTTGTCACCATTCGCCACTCGCCATCCATCACTCGCCGAGAGGAAGAGTATGCGATAGATGCGACTTCACATCACATCATCATCCATGCCCACGATTTACAAGGCGCTTTCTGGGCAGTCCACTCGCTGGTTCAAGTTCTCTCTTCTGACATCATTGCTCCGACTTCAACGGGTTGGCGGTTGCCGAGATTCAGGGTCAGGGATTTTCCTGAAAGCAACTTCCGTGCCTTTATGCTCCAAGGCGCTTGGGACCAAGACCTTGAAGGGCTTAAGATGGCATTGGAACTTCTGGCGAGGTTCAAAGTTCGTTATGTGGCGGTTGAGTTTGGACCACAAATCGTTTTGGACTTTGACCCGTCAATTGCAAGGGGCGCTCGCTTCTCCAAGCAACAAGCGAAAGGCTTGATGGATTATGCCCGAAGCCTTGGGCTTGAACCCATCGGCTACCTGAACTTGCTCGGACATCTTGACCGTGCATATCAAAAGAGCCCATACACTGACCATGGTGGCATCATGGTTCAGAACGAGGAAGTCTACGAGAAGTTCGTCTTTCCGATACTCAGCGAGATGTTGGAAGTTTACGGACCGATAAAGTGGTTTCACTGCGGGATGGATGAGGCTTTTGAACTCTTTGAGTGGCTTTCAAGTCAAGGTTACGACTCCGCTTCCCTGCTCGCTCGCCATATCGCAAAAATCAATGAGTTCCTGAAGCAAAAGGGCGTGAGGATGGTCATTTGGCACGACATGCTCTTTTCGCCCGATTTGCAAACTGAAATCGGAGCACCCATCGGACCTGCAAACGGCGGTCCACCACGAAATACCGCTAAAGCCATTGAACTCATCCCGAAGGATGTTGTGGTGAACTATTGGTTCTACGAACCCTTGGACGCTTACCCTGCTTTGGATTGGCTCAAGGCAAAAGGTTTTGAAGTTTGGGCAAGCCCTTGGCAGACTCCCTTCAGCCTTGTCCGTTACGCCCAAAAAAGGAACATCCCGACTTTGGGGACAATTTGGGCTGATTCGCCTCACTTGGATACTTTTGGCTCGTTTGCTCCCGTGATGGCTCTGTATGCGTGGGCAAGTTGGAACCCGCAATCTGCACCTGAAGGGACAATTCCAGAGAAGGAGATAAGCCCAAAGGCATTGCAAGCCACTTTGAAGGAACTTTGGGGCAGGAAACGAATGGGGTTGACTTCAAAAAGGGCACTTTTGATTCGTCCTGCCGATGGGAAAGTTTTGCAACTGAACTTGCCACAACAAATTGCAAAAGCACCTGAACAGCACTACGGGATTCCATTTGACTTCAGCGAACCCTTCACTATCCCGCCTTTAAAGGGCAAGACCGCAGCGAACCTTGAAAAGGCTGCTTTCGTTCTCTTGCCCGATGGAACGCGACTGAAGTTGGACGGCGTGAACAAGGCTCGTGGTGAGGACGAGTTAATCCTTTACACCAGCCCGTTAAAAAGCACTGGCACAAACATTTGGGGCGTTGAGGTGGCGGTTTCGGCGTTCGGTGAGGTCATTGGAATCTCAGGCTACGGCTCAGGCAACATGCCTATCCCTACCAGCGGTTTCGTTCTCTCGGCACACCTTGGTCCTAAAAGCGAGAAGGCAAACGCACTGCAAAGGTTGCTCAAACACGCCGACCGAGTCGTTGTTTTGGATGCGGAAGGCAACATCCTTTGCGGTCTCTCTCCCTTCAAAGTGAAACTTCCTGACGGCACCGAATTTTCTGTGGACGGCTTAAACAAAGAGAGGGGCGAAGACGAATTGGTGCTTTACCTGCCAAATTACGGTGGCGGTTGGACGAGGACGAATCAGTATGGCGTAGAAGTGATCGTGGTTGAAGGGAAAGTTGTTGAAGTGAGAGATTGGGTTGGGAACGCTTCAATACCGCAAAACGGCTATGTCCTTTCTGCTCATTATGGGCGCTCATCGGAGAAGGCAAAAGCTTTAGCGAAATTGAAACCGGGCGATGAAGTCAAGCTCTTGATTTCAGCCGATAGCGAAGTGCCGTTGGATGAAGCCATCAAGCGGAATGAGTGGCATGTGCAGGTGGAAGAGAAGTGCCAAACCCTTTTCTTCGCTGTCACTACCTTTTACAGTTCCGTTCCCAGCAGCGCTATTGGGGAATTCATCGTCAATTTTGCTGATGGGACGAAGGCTGTCATACCTATCCGATATGGGCTTGAAGCCCTGCCACTGAAAAGCGGTCACCTTCCAACACCAGAAAGAGGCAAGGCATGGCTTGCCTTCAGGGAGACAGAACCGCAAAGATTGCTTGTGACGGAGTGGACGAACCCAAAACCTGACACAATCATTGAGGGCATCCGTTTCATCCCAAGCCCATTCGGGCTGGTCTCAGGAGTTCAAATTCTTGGCATCACTGCGGGGGTTCGGTGATAGCAGGCATTGAGGGGGTGCGAAAGTGCAAAGTGCAGAATGCAAAGTTGTGTGGGTGATGGTTTTGCCGTGTGTGCTACTGACTTTTTGTGGTTGTGCTGTAAAGGCATTTGCTGAAGATGAGGGGGTGAGGATTGTGGAGTATGGCGTTGGGAGTTGGACTGTTGCTGGGCGTGGTAACCACCGGGCTTTGGTGAAGGTTGACGAACATTGTGATGCTGTCTGGGTCCGCATTCCTTGGAGAAGGCGTGACCCAAACCCTGAGGAAAAAGGCATCCGAGTTTACGACGCACAGACGGGAAGTCGCATCACCAATGTCGTTGTCGTCATAGTCACCCAAGAGTTTGGAGAGTTGGTTTTTCAACCGGCATCGGGAGCGGGCATTTACGAGGTCTATTACCTGCCTTATGAACCGCCAAAAGCGCCTGTGCCAGGAAGTTGGTGGCGAGAGTGGTATCTCAAACCCGAGGAAACCGCTGACCCGGGATGGCTGAAGCGAAATGGCTTGACTTTGGAGCAACTGAAATCAGGCGCATATCGTGATAAACTCCCGCAAGCGAAAGTCATCGCAATTCAAGCCCGAACCGAATTTGACAGGTTTGACCCGATGGAAATCATCGCAACGAAAGACGAAGTTTCGCAATTGCTGGCACGACATCCAAACCGTTCCTACTTGGTTTTCCCTGAAGACCGTTGCTTCCCCATACGAATGTTTGAACATTTGCCTTACTGTTGGGTTGGGGCAAGGGACAAGGGGCATGGGACAGGGAATGGGAAAGAGAAAAGGGAAAGATTTGTTGGGCAAGCGCAGCCAAACGAGTTCTATGTCTTCCAACTTGGCATATTTGCGGCACGCAAACCGATTACGGATTTGCAACTGGAATTCAGTGATTTGAAAGGCAGCGGAGGCAAGCGCATCCCTGCGTCGGCATTTCGTTGCTTCAACTTGGGTGGAACTGATTGGCTTGGGCGACCTATACGAAAAACCTTTTCCGTCGCCGTCGGAAGGGTAAGACCGTTGTGGATTGGAATTCAAGTGCCTAAGGACGCAAAAGGCAAGTATGTCGGCACAATCAAAGTGAAGCCGAAGGGACTTGAAGAAACAGCAGTGACAGTGGAGTTGACAGTTTCTGGCGAAGTGCTTGAAGATTGCGGCGATAGCGATAACTGGCGGCTTTCTCGGCTTCGCTGGCTCGATTCGACCCTTGGCTTAGAAGATGAAGTTGTCCCGCCGTTCACTCCTTTGAAAGTCAGAGGCGACACGATTGAGTGTCTTGGCAGAAAGGTTAAATTCGGAGCAATTGGGTTGCCGGAAAGCATTCAAAGCAACGGCAGGGAAATTCTCGCATCGCCCATTCGGTTCGTCGTGGAGACCGAAAATGGGCAAGTTGCTCTCAAACCTTCAAAGCGAAAATGGCTTAAACGGAGCGAGGCTGTAGCCGAGTGGCAAGTTGTAGCGACGAACGAAGCCATCAACTTGACCGTCCGCACCAAGATGGAATTTGATGGCTGCATCATGCACAGCGTGGAAGTGCAGGCAAAACGGGATTTGAGTATCAAAGACATTCGGCTTGAAGTTCCTATCCGAAAAGAAGTGGCAGTTTACATGATGGGAATGGGTTATCGTGGGGGCAAACGACCTAAGGAATGGAAATGGCAGTGGGGCAAATTCCCAACAAATATGGTCTGGATCGGAGATTGGAATGCAGGGTTGCAAATCAAGTTAGTGGAAGCGCTGGATGTCTGGCACTGTCAAGTCATTGACTTCAAGCCACCAAAGTCTTGGCACAACGAAGGCAAAGGCGGCTGTCACATCTTTGAGGCAAGGGGCATGGGACAGGGGACAAGGGGCAAGGATGGTGAAATCTTTCTCGTTCGTGCCTTTTCTGGCGAAAGGAGGATGGTGAAGGGGGAAAGGCTTGAGTTCCTGTTTCGCTTCCTTATCACTCCCTTCAAGCCACTTGACACGAAGAACCGTTGGAGTTGGCGGTATGGTGTTGGCGGCAACATCGTTCACTTGCACCACGGTAGCAAACCTGCCAACCCATACATCAACTATCCGCTTCTGACATGGCGGGAGTTGGCTGAGTTTGTGCGAGAAGCAAAGCAACAGGTCGTGCTTCGCCGTCAAGGGATGCTGCTTTATCCTGCCGAGGGAAACATTGACCTTGCGAAAGGTTCGCTTCACATTTGGGTTCGCATCAATTTTGACCCGAAAGCAGGCAAGGCAGGTGACCCACGGTTCAACCAAAGCCTATTCAGCGTGCAATTTCCAAACGAAGATCAAATCGGCTTCTATTGGAACATTGATGACCGAGGGATGCGTGCTTATGTGCGTAAAGGTTCGCCTTTGCTGAACCAATATCCCGTGCTTATCGGCAGCCATCAACCGGATTGGCAGAAGGACGACACTCACATCGTCACACTCTCGTGGGGAAGGCGGTTCGCCATCTTCGTTGACGGCAAATTGGCAGCGCAAGCCAATTATCAGGGCACGCTCAACACATCACTTAAAGGGACAGTGATGCGCATTGAAGGTAGTGGATTTGCCATAAGAGCCATCAAGATCAGCCAAAGCGAATATGAGGAAGGGATGCCCATTGAGTTTGTGCCTGACGACGATTGCTTGTTCCTTGACACATTCTCCAAAGTCAGCGGCGGTCAGACATACCCAGAGAAGTGGGGCAAGGGACAAGGGACACGGGACAGGGAAATGGCATCAAGTAGGTTTGGAATTTTACTCGGTCGCTTTGAAATTCGGCACGGAGATGGTTGGCATGAAATTTTGCTAACGGGTGAACCCATGCCCGTCGGCGTCAACATTTACTACACCGTGCGGGAACTGACGAACCATGCGCCTGAAATTTGGGCGCTGCGCAGTTTGGGCGACGAAATTTTTGAGACTGGTGGCATTGACATTTACAACGACCTACAAGCGCCAGAGAAGGGACCGAAAGTCGGACATCCTTGGTTGCACGAACATCTCGTCGCTGGTTATGTTCCTGCTTGGATGCATCCTTTTGATGAGACCGATGTTTGCAGCGCTATCGCCATGAAAGGGCTTTCACGGTGGCACAACTTCTATGTGGAAGGATTGAGATTTTTGATGGAAAGAACGGGAATTGATGGGCTGTATCTTGACGGCATAGGCTACGACCGAGAGGTCATGAAACGAGTTAGGCGTGTCATGAAGCGAATTAACCCTGAAAGCCGAATTGACTTTCACTCTGGTGACAACTGGGCTCCGCCTTGGGAACCTGAACCGCCAAAGATAAGCCCAGCCAACCAATACATGGAGCACTTCCCGTTCATTGACACCCTTTGGTTTGGCGAACTGTTTGACTACGACATGCCGCCAGACTATTGGCTTGTTGAGATTTCGGGAATCCCGTTCGGGCTTATGGGCGACATGCTGCATTACGAGACAGGAGGGAATTTGTATCGTGGCATGATTTACGGGATGACAGCGAGACTTGGGAGGGCTTCACTTTCTATGCCAGATTTGTGGAGGGTGCTTGACGGTTTTGGCATTGAGGATGCCGAGATGCTTGGCTACTGGCGTCAAGACTGCCCTGTGAGGACCGATTCTCCCGATGTTTTGGTGACGGTTTACCGAAAGAAAGGCAAATCGCTTCTCGCCATCGCCAGTTGGGCGAAGGAGAAAGTCTATGTGCGCTTGCAAATTGACTGGAAGGCGTTAGGCATCAATCCTGAGAGAGCACACCTTTTCGCACCGCCGATTTACCTTTTTCAGCCACCTGCCAAATTTTCACCATCAGAACCTATCCCTGTTGAGCAAGGTAAAGGTTGGCTTTTGGTTTTGGAGGAGCGACGGAGGTGAGAGCGTTCATGGCAGTAAGCGTGGCGTCTGCAAAACCAACAAGGCTTTTCCGATTTTTCGTCTGGAATGACATGCATATTCGGGCGGATGTTCCCAACAGACATGAAGGCTATCCTTTTGCAAATGAGAAGGCAGTGTGGGCGTTAGAGTGCGCTAACGGTCAGCATGGTTTTGAACCGCCAGATTTCATCCTATCTTTGGGCGACATCATTGATGGCGAAATTCCAGATTACCGTGACGACTTCCGCCTTTTGAAAACACTTTTGCTGAGCCGATTGAGAGTCCCGTTCCTGCCTTGTTTGGGCAATCACGAGAACGGGCAGGGCGAGGGCATGCCAGAACGATACTACGCCTATGATTGGTGCTTTGGCGAAGGGTGGCGAAATTATGTGTTCACTTGCAAAGGGATTGGCTTCATTGTTCTGGATACAAGTGGCGCTCACCGTCTCGGCGATGAAGTTACTGAAGCCAGAAATGCGTTCCTTGAGCGGGCTTTCCGTTTCCTGCGAGATGTTCCCGTCATCTTGGTAACCCATGTTCCGATTGTGCCGATGCGGGACGAAGAGATTTTGAGAGCCAGTTTCGGTTTTGAAAGTTGGAAAGTTCGTGACGGGCGAACCTTAGAGATTGTCAATGCCCATGCCGACCAAGTTATTGCCGTCTTCAGCGGTCACCTTCATCTCACAGCGGCAAAGTGGGTGAACGGGATAGCACACATCACTCCCGCAGGGACTGGAGGTTATCCCGCTGATTTCGCTTCGGTGGAAGTTTACCCTGACCGAATTGAAGTTCGCATGCATCCTGTCCCCGAAAGGCTTTTGGACAGAAGAGGGAACATTCATGGCACTCCACGCCACAAACAAGATTACATCGACACTGACCATCCAACCCATGAGTGTTACCTTTGGGGCAACCCCGATGAGCGAGAAATCACTATCCCTTTGGAAAGTTCAAAAAGACCTTCGGGCGATCCAAATGGATTGAGCATCTTTCACGAATTGGGATGAGGTCGCACCATAATTTGCAGGCAACTTCGCAAGCGCTAAGGCTAAAACTTGGAGGGTGATAAATTGTGTTCAGCACATTCTCAGTATCCAGAGGTAGTTTGCACTGCGCTGTGCTCATGGCAGTACTACTGTTTCTTGGCGATTCTGCTCCACTCTTGGCGCGGACGCTTTTTCTGTGCCACTTTGATTCTCGTGTTGCAGCGGACTTTGCTAACTCGGGTGCGGTTTTGCCCGAAAGCGGGGCTGAGTCTGTGACGATATCGTCCGAGGGAAAGTTCGCGGGAGCAATGTGGGTTGGAGAAGGGGGCGGTCCTGTCTGGAGAATCTGGGACTGTTTTCATCCCGACCATGGGACGCTTGAATTCTGGTTCAAACCCGCTTTTGATATACGCGCCGACCGTCCGGGTTCTCTCCGCACTATCTGTGCATTGGGTCATCAGCAGGGTGAGGAATTCATCGGCTTGCGGCTTATGGCAAAACAAACAAACGAGGTTTGGCTTGGCATCGGCGGTCACCTGGAACCAATATGGGATGGCATCTTCATTGACCCTCAGCATTTCTATCATGTTGCGCTCACCTGGCAAATTACCGCTGATGGTAAGGCGGCGCAAATTGATTTGTATGTGGATGGTGTTCGTCGCTCAAGCGTTGTGCGAACTCTGGACATCTGGCCGAGGCAAGCGAGGCTTTCTGTTGGCGCACAGGTGATGGGCGTTCCTGGTTTCCCAGGGTTGTATGACGAATTGCGCGTCAGCGATGAAGTTCTCTATCAAGGCGAAAGGTCACCCGTGCCAGATAAGCCCTTCCCCTTACCCACTGAGAAGCCTTTCCCAGTTCTTACTATTCCACCTGTTTCTCCGGCGCGAACTTTCCATTGGTTCAATCCGGCGATGATCTATCTTGTCGGTGGATACAGCCCTGGAGAAAACGCTTTGGCTAATCCACCTCTGCTCTATGCCAATCTTATCAATGCAACGCTGTATCAGACGAAGGCTTTCCCGGGTCGGCGCGTCGGATTGTCAATGTTTTTCTTTGGTGACATCAGAAAGTATCCCAAGCATGAAGAAGCGATTCGGCGAGGACTAAAGGACGCAATCAAGATTGCTGGCGGTCCTGATCGCGTTATCTTCATACCCATTCTGTCTATGCCGCTTGATGACAAAATCGGGTGGCTTCGTTCCATACGACAGGAACTCGGATGCCATGTGGGTGTGATGGACTTCATTTACTGGGGATGGAGGTCAGTTCGCTCCCGATCTATTGCGCGGGTAACGGAGGCGCTGCTATTGGACCCAGCGCTGCGGGACTACCAAGGTGACTACGAGGACGAGTTGTTCCGAAAGCTTGATGAGAACGGAATGGTCTATGTCCCCCTCGTGAGCGGGGAGCGCGGTTCACCACCTAATGGGCGCTACTTGATAGATGGGCGAGGCAACCGCATTGACTGGGATTTCACCGACCCTGAGGTGCTTGAATGGTGGCGAGAATGTATCACTTTGTATGCTCGGTTCTTCAGTAAGTATCGCTCTTTCGTGGGAGTGGCTCTTGATGAGCCCTGTGTTGATTTGCGGTCAGCCCCATTCTACTCCGAGGCGTGTCGCGCTGCCTTCAGGCGCAGGTTCGGTCATGAGCCTATGCCTTTCCCAGAACAGGAGGCGGACCGTAGAGGACCAGAATATCTGAAACTGATGCGCTTCGCCCTGTCCATTATGACCGACTTCAATCTATTTTGTCGTCGGGTCTTGCACGACGCTGCCCCTGGTAGCAAGTATGTGACACCGCAGGTCTCCACCCGCCTACCTCAGGGCGGCTGTGACCATACGGTGCGGTTTCTGGACATCTTGTGCTGCGACTCTTACTCTTTCTTTGACCACCAACTGGTCTATATCCTGATGGACTCACAACTCAACGATGACTGCCTGGACAAAGTGAACCCAGCACATGTCACCATTGTTCATCCTCGCAGAGCCAGTTGGAAGTATTGGAACCGAGAGGGGTACTTGTGGCTTCATGGCGAACCCGCTTCGTTCAACAAGAGTTTCCGCAGATGGACTCCTTTGGTGGAAAACATCACCGATGATATTCTGTTTGACCACTTGGATTCCATCAGCGGTGTTCTCGTCTGGCCTATCGCGCGGGTGACATCTACGGACGAAGACGAGAGATTAGTGGAATGGGTAAAAAGGGGAAATGTCCTGCTGCTCAGCGGGACGAGGGCTTATGACTTCTATCTTGACGAAAAGATTAACGATTTGGTGCTTGCCGCTGCTGGTTTGTCTGCTGGCGACACACTCCTCTCACTTGAAAAGTTATCCCTTGATGATGGGCGTCATATTACGACAGGCAGGACAGCCAAGGTGCAATCTTTGAAAGTTCTCAACAAGCGGGCGCGAATCTTTGCTCGGGTGAGTGACCAGCCGATCGGTGTTCTGTCCCCTGTGGGGAAGGGGTGGGTTGTGGTTGCCTTTGGGACAAGCAGCGGAATTGATTACCCCACCAATGTGGAGATAGACCCGTATCTGTGCGAGTTGGCGAAAGAGGTTCTACGGGTAGCAGAACGACCGCTGGCTTCTCTGTCTGCACCCTCTGGTCAGCTACAGTTTCTGGCTACTGACAGTCGCTTCCTACACATCTTCCTGCCAGGCGGCGGAACTGTTACCCTGTCACGACGGGCTTCAGCCTACGACCCAACTGCGGCTTCCAGCAGTAGAGTGATGTTTGAGAGTTTGGATGATGGTGTGTTAGTGAAGCATTACAAGGACACCGCGCTGGTCATCATATCACCTGAGGCGGGAAATGCAACTTTGCGGATTATCCGGGAAGGAAAAGGGAAGTGAAACACATGAGAGTTATCAGCGCACTTTGGCTTCTGTTGACGGCAGCAATTTGCTGTGAGAGTGCCTTTGCGGAGACACTTGTTTTGCAAGGGAAACCTGTAGTAGCGGACAAGGTTGTGACGGTTGGCGATTTCAAAGGCGGTTTGAAACCGATAGACCCAAATGGCAACTCGCCCTTTCTTGCGGTTTCGCAACTCGTCTGGTGGGAGGTGAACTATGTCCTTTTGCGCTTTGACCTTGACCGACTGCCTAAGGGCAAACGGGTCAAGAGGGCGCAGTTGCAAATTTTTGTGGCGAAATTGGAAGGAAGCCCGACCAAAATCAGGCTTTGCACTGTAGCGCCTTACGATGATTGGGATGAAGGCTCGGCTACATGGACAAATCGTAACGCTGGACAAACTTGGTCCTTCGGCGAAATTCACCGCTCCTTTTGGAAATTCGTTGGCTCGCAACTCATAGACCAGTCGGGCAAATGGTTTTCTTGGGATGTCACCGATGTCGTTGCGGAATGGTATTACGGCAAGACGGTGAACAACGGTTTCCTTCTCCAACCCGATTACACCATCTTCCATTGGGGCGATTTGACCAACAGCCCAGGGAAAGTGGTTTTTTACAGCAGTGAGGCGGAACAGACTGACTTAAGCCCAAAATTGGTTGTGGAACTGACCACTTTCCCGCCCAGCGAAAGACCGCCTCGTTACCTACCAGCACCCAAATCTCCCAGAGACCTGTTAAGGATGCCCAAGCCACCATACATCATCTGGTATCAATGCCCTTACCCTGACGAAGTGAAACACTGGAATGTGGATGCTTCTGTGGGCAACATCAAATGGGCTTTTGAGAACCATTATCGTGGCGTGGCTTCCTTGATGTGGGCTTACGGACCAAACGCTCCCGCCGAAGTTGCCAAATCGGCGGGGTGGTTTGAAAACCAATTTGCCAGCATAGCGCAGTTGGGCTATGCCGGTGCAGCCGTTGACGAGTGGAATGTTCCAGATAGCCACGAACTCGTTCCTTACTTCGTGGAAGGTCTGCGCCGTGCCAAAAAGCGCTTCCCAAACCTATTCATCGCTGTTTGGGTCACTCAACCCACTTCCACTTTCATTTCGCTGATGAAGGACAACATCATTGACCTTGCAATTATCCAAGGCTACACACATGTGCCAGAGCATCCTGAATGGGCTATCGGTTGGGATGAACTTATTCGCCATCGGGTTGAGTTGATGAAACGGGAAAGGCTGTTGCACAAGACAATCGTCTGCCTCGGATGGGTGCTGGCTGCTCCAGACTCCAAGGGAAACCGCATGACCGCAGAAGAACTGTCAAGGCAAGTGGAGTATTTGGCGAAGAATTATCCAGAAATGCCCGGCATCGCCTTCTACGGAGGTTACACGCAAGTTGGAGATGAAATCATTGCGCTGGGCAAAAAGTTGAGGGACGAAAAGAGTGAGTCACGGAAACTCGTTATCCTGGCGGACAAGTTGGCAGCAAAGTGGTATTTGCAGCGACAGGATCAAATGTTGAGACGAGGAGAGAGTTGGCAAAGGGATGAAAGGCAAGAAATGTCCCGCAAAAGGTAACAGCCGGTAATCACGGATGACGGAGGTGGCAAGTGCAATGCGGGCGCTTTTGGTCTGCTTCATCTTGTTTACGATTGGCAACCATGCTTATCCGAACCTGTTGGTGAATTCAAGTTTTGAGCGGGGAAAGGATGGATGGACTACATGGGGCGAAGGTGCTGAGGGCGTGCAATTCTCGTTGGCACAACGAGGACGCACCGGTAAGTGGGCTGCTTCCATCTTAGTAGCCCCAGACGCTGCGATTAACTGGTATCAATGGCAGCAGACAGTTACTGCAACTCCTGAAAAGACCTATCGTCTCTGGGGATGGGTGCGAACTGAGGGGGTCAAAGGCGGAGTGGGCGCTTACATTTCCCTGCGTGCCAATGACTTAGATGGTCAGCGCATCGCTTTCTCAGATTCCCCAAAAATCAACGGCACTCGCGGCTGGACTTTGGTCTGGACGGAGCTTAAGGTTCCTGCCCAAACTGCCACAGTCGGGGTATGCCTTAACCTGCACGGCTATGGTCAAGCACTGTTTGACGACCTTGTGTTGGAAGAGGAAACCGAAGAGAACCTTGAACAAATTCAACAACGCTGGTTGGAAATGAGAAAGCGCGGTGAGTGGCTTTTGACACTGATGTGGCTACCGCCAGACCTTAGCGACGCTGTTAGGCTTCCTCCTAATCGGGAGTGGAAGGAAGGACGACTTTTTGGCTGGGAGCAAATGCCACATGCTCAAGCCCGACCCGACGGTCTGGTTTTGGATGTCCCGCTTAATGCCCCGAACAAAAGCAAAATAGCCACACTGAAAATGGATGTCCCCGCTGGCAGGTATAGGCTATACCTGTGGCTCGGAGGCGATTGCGGAGCACGCATCCCACTGGATGTGGAAGCGAACGGACAAATGTTGGCTCAAAGGGTCATGCCAATTCGTGCCGATGTTCTGAGTTTCACCGTTGAGGTGAAGGGAGAGGGACTTAGGATTTCTTTCCGAAATTCATGTCAACCGCTACCTTTCGGACTATCTGCCTCATCACCGCCCATCAAGGCTATTTCTCTAACCCGTTTTGAGAGAGAACCAGCAGGCTTAATGAAGGTCATTAAAACATGCGAAGCCCTGAAAGAGGCTGCTGTCAGCCCTGTTGATACACCTATGCCCGTTCTGCAACGACCTGCCTTAATGCCTGTGTATGCAGGCGAGATCACGCCTGAAGATATTGGGCATTTGCCATCGCGTAAATCGTTAGAACTCTGCGGCGTCCCAGGCGAGAGTGTATCTGGCGGAGTTTTGATCGTTGCAGAGCCGAATGCGGCTTTTGTTGCACATTTGAAAGGCGATAGTGTTGTGGGATGGCTGGATTTAATGGTCGGCGTCCCCGGCTGGACTCGTTTAGCCGGGATGCAGCGTTGGGATTTCTGGTATTCACCAGCCCGATGGTTTGAAAAAAGAAGTCAAGGTCACTGCTCTCCAGAGGGTTTGGGAATCGTGTGGCTGCGGGCTCGTTTGCCCTTTGACGCTCAACCTGAGCGGCATTTAGCGACGCTGATAGTCCGCGTAAGTGGCAAGTCCCTTTCACTGCCAGTTCATATTCGCGTGTTACCACCCATTGACCTACCGCAACCGGAGGCTGATTTAGGGATGTTCTACAATGCCTCACTTAACTTGTCCTGTCCCGATGACGAACTTTACCGGCGTTGGGAAAGGCACTTTGCAGACATGCGAGAGCACGGAATGAACTGCATTTTCGTCTACACCTTCCGAATGCTTTGGCATGAGCGCGTTCATCAGGCAAATCCTCAGCAGAATGCAGGTTGGGTGTGGCGCGACGAAGCCTTACGCAAGTTTCTGGACATCTATTCTCGTTACTTCTCCAAGCCACTTTATTTGTGCACACACGGAGACCGTTACCACCCACAAGGCTATGTCGCCTACTGCCGACATGTGCAAAAGATAGCAACCGAGCAGGGTGTAAAGGTGATTTTCATGCCAGCCGACGAGGCGTATGCAACGGAGGAACGACTTCGCATCGCTGAGGCTGAAGTGAAGATGGTGAAGGAAGCAGGCGGACTCGTTGCCATGACTACAGACCACACAGAGGCAGAACGGCTTGACCCTTGGTTGGACATAAGGGTGTATGGGGCTAATTTTGTCAACGATGAAGTGATTCGCCACACGGAATCAGAAGGGGATGTTTTGGCTGTGTATAACGGCGGGAGTTGTGGAGGTCCATCACCTGCAGCCGACCGTTTCTTCTACGGGGTCTTTGCTTGGGCAATAGGGGCGAAAGGTGTCTTTCAGTGGGCTTATCAATGGGCAGAAGGTGACCCACTGGACGATCGGGACAGCGCCACGCGAGATTGGTGCTACACATTTCCTGTGGGAACGGACTTCTGTGCTCCCTCCCCGCAATGGGAGGCTGTTCAAGAGGGCATCACTGATTTGCGTTACCTGCTGGCTGCTGAAAGAGCCGTTAAAATGGGCATCCGTAACGCTGATGCGCTTCAAGCCCTCCTCAATGATGTCCGAAGGGATGTGAAAGATTTCTTGCGCGCCAACAAATACATCCGCTACCTTGAGTCGGTGAAAAATCCGCCCAATCCACATCCCTATGAGACGCTTGTCAGTCAGTTTCCATACTCACGGCTCACGGAAATTCGCCGTAAGTTGCAGGAAGCGCTGGCGGAAGCAACAGCGAGGGACACAAACGCTAAACGAAAGGCATCAAGGAAGAAGCAAGCGAAATAGAATTGCCTGTTAGACTTTAGGCACACTGGCAAAGGAGGTGTTAAGACCGATGCTTGTTAACAGGAGCAATCAATGGGCCGGGTTGACGATTTTGCTCCCCATGTGTTTGATGTGTGTCCAGATTTTTAAGCAGGGCGCTGTTGATATTGCCAACAGCATCGCCGTTGATGCAGCGTTTTACAGACCTGACCGAGGCACTGCCTTCGCTTGGTTTGAGATGGCAAAAGGAATTGAAAACTTCCATCGGGAGCAATATCGCGCTGCTGGCTTGGTGGAGGTTTACCTGCGGAACGACGGGAAAGAACCTGTAAGCGTTGAGCGGATTTTCGTGAACGGGAAGGATGTGACTGAGCCAGAGAAGGGCGGTGATGTCGTTTGGTGGCGTTTGAGACCGAACCCAATCCCTGCCGAAGGGTTCGGTGAGTTGTTGATTCGGTTGAGGGAAGCGCCAAAAGAACCCATCGCCCTTGAAGTTCAAACCAGCACCAAAGAAACATTGCGCCTGAAAATTCAACCCACGCCAACTCCTGTCCGAATGGAAGGTCTGGCTTTTGACGAAAAGGGCGAGCGAATTTTCGCTTTCGTTGAATTGGTCGGTGAAGAAAAGCAAAGGATAACGAGGGTCTTGCTTGACGGCGAGGATGTCACCAAACAAACACTTATCCTGTCGCCAAACTTTTGGTTCAATGTCTGCCCAATCGTCGTCCGCTCTCCCAAAAGGCTTGCCTTCGGCAGTTTTCACTACTTGCGCGTTGATACCGATAAAGGCGCGAAAGCAGCGGTTTTGTTTCGCGCCCGCGACGACTTTTTCCCTTTGGGCTCTTACGGCTATGTCACGCCAAAAGAATATGCTTCCAACAACTGCAACCTTTATGTTTGCTTCGGCGCGATGAGAACCCATGAAGTGGATGCTTTGAAAAGTTATGGCTTGAAAGGAGTTTCTGCACTTGTCGGCGAAGGGGAGCCGAGGAAGGAAACAATAGGTCACAAAACTCTTTGGGCATACTACCTGATGGACGAACCTGATGTCCACGATTACTATGTTGAGGGTCTGCCCCACGAAAAACGAGTTGGCTCTTATGCGATGGAGATGGTTAAGCGAGATTGGCGATGCTACACTGCCGACCCATCAGTTTTGACTTTCCTTACCGTTGACCTGACCTACAAACCTGCCAATTGGTTCACTTACGGTCGCATCCCCGATGTTCTCAACACCGACCCATACGCACTTCATGTCGGTTGGGAGATGAGGAGCGTTTTTGAAGTCGCTGAGACAGCCCGTCTCGCTTGTGCCCCGAACATGATGACCATCACTTACCAAGCCTTCTTCCACGAACCCGTCGCCAAGCAGCATGAAGGCAAGTTCCCGAGAATGCCCTTCCCTGAAGAAGTGCGGGCTATGATGCACTACGCATTGGCGGGAGGTGCGAAAGGACTTATCGCCTACATTCACTGCACGGAAAGGAGCGGCGATGTCATCTCTTGGGGCGCTCAAGACTACCCTGATGTCTGGTTTGAGATCGGGCGAGTTTATCGTGAGTTGGAACTCGTTGCGCCCGTTCTGTCTCGGTCTCATCCGATGGACATTGCGAAATCGTTGACGCAAGGGATATTCGTGAGGGCGCTTGTCGCACCTGATGCTATCGCCATCGTTTGCGTTAATGAACGCGCCAAATCGCTGCCTGAAAAGTTTGTCAGCGCCACTGTAACCGACGCCGAAATTGAAGTTTCGCTCCCACCTTGGTTGGCGGTGAAGGTTGCCGCAGTGGTTGGAGAAGGCAAGTTCGCTGCATTGCCCGTAAAGTTGACCGATAGAGAAGTTCGCATCAAGTTGCCTGAGTTGAAAGTTGCCAACATCATCCTGCTGGCTTCCGACTGTGAACTTTTGAAGCAACTCAGCGATCGCTACGAACGGCTAAAATTGTCAAGGGCATCAGCTTTTCTTGCCGGCATCCGAAAGGAACAGGAACAACAAGCGAGGCGTTTCGGGCTTGTGCGGAAGATTCCCGCAATCTTTCGGGAATATGCCGTTGCATCTGAGGCTCAAGGCTGTTACGGCGTGGAGCGAAAGTCAATGTGGAATCCGAGCAAGGAGAAGTGGAACGCTTGGGAATGGTATGACCCTGAAGGCAAGGGCGAACACTCGGTGACTTGGCAAGCGAAGGTGACTGAACCGGGCGATTTCGTCCTTTACATCTGTGCCAACTTCTTCGGCAACGAGATGAACCTGCTCGTCCTTGACGAAAGAGGGCAGTTGAAAGGCAAATCTTTAGTCCGAGCGGATGTGGAAGATGTCTATGCTTTAAGGCTTCGCTTTGAAGCGCCGGGCAATTACAAACTCGTCATTACCCCGCCAGACGGGAAAGGTGGGATGGGAGTCGTTGCAAAGTTCGCCTTTCTCGTGCCATCGGGTGAACGAACGGAAGAGAAGTGAGTGACGGAGTTTGAGGCGAAGGAGGCTTGAAAAGCCTTGAGGCAAACCAAACCGTTAGAGATTTGCGTCATCGTCCTGCTGTTTATGTTTTTCTTCGCAACGGCTTTTGCTTCGCCTTTCAATCTTGCCGATGGGCTTTGCTTTTACTTGCCTTTTGATGGCGATGCCAATGCTTTGGTGGCAAAGGGCAACCCGATGGAGATGGCGGAAGGGATTGATGCCGTTTTCGTGGAAGGCAAAGTCGGCAAAGCAGTTCATTGCGGTGAGGGCGGAAAGCATCGCTATCTTTCTTACCTGACCGTTTCACCCAACTTCGCCCCCAACATTCGCCCTGAAGCGGGCACATTAACTTTTTGGGTCAGACCCGACTGGGACGGCGATGAACCCGTTGAGCGCTACCGACATTTCCTTTCCATCCGCAGCGGTCTCTTTTACCTTTACTGGCATCGCGGTGGGCTTGTCTTCTCGTCCACGATGCGGAAGATGGCTCGCCACCTTTATGCGCCCAGCACCAGCATAAAGCATTGGCGCAAAGGCGAATGGCATCACATCGCCATCTCTTGGCAAGTTACCGACCCGAAAGAGCGAAAGGGTTTCAAGCGTTTGTATGTTGATGGGCAAAAAGTTGCTGAGGTGAGCGATGTCCTTTTGGACTTTGAACTAACGGGAGCGCTCATCGTCGGTGGCATTGACGGTGAGTTGCAACGGATTGCTGATGCTGCCATTGACGAACTCGCCATCTGGGAACGAACTTTGACGGACGAAGAAATTCAGCAGGTTTGGAAGTTGGGCGATGAGGGAACGGCTCTTTCCCAATTGCCCGCCGTCCGAAAGTTGGCTCAACAAACTCGGCAACGAGTTCAATTTGCTATCCCGCCACAAAAAGGGAACTTGCTTGCCAACTCAAGTTTTGAAGTCGGAAGCCTTCACCCTTGGCGGGCATCCAACATGACTTTGAAGCCCGACGAAGCCGAGAAGGTTCACGGCAATCGTTCGGCTCGCTTCGTCGTTCGTGGTCGAACGATTTTGACCTGCGGTTTGTTTGTCGCACGACCGCAAGTGGCTCACACCCTTAGCCTTTGGCTCAAAACTGAAAGAGGTGGCGTTCGTGCTCGCTTCAGCGTGAACAGCGCTTATGTCGCAGGAACTCAACCTTACGCACCAATCTTTCGTGGCATTGAAGGGCAAGGGATTTTGACGACCGATTGGCAACGCTACACCGTGACGGGCATCCTGCCACCGTCGCCCAACGGCTTTTATTTCGTCCGTGCTGTCTTTGAAGCCGACAAACCGACAACCGTTTGGGTTGATGCGGTGCAACTTGAAGAGGGCGAAAAGGCAACGCCGTTCAAATTGCGACGAGATTTGGAAGCAGGGTTGGCGACCGACAAACTTTTCAACTTGTTCCATCCCGACGAACCCGTCAATGTGAGGTTGGAGGTTTTCAGCGAAAGAAAGCAACAACGAACCCTGCAAATTGTCGTCCACGATGTTTGGGAGCGAAAGGTTTTGAGCCGTCAGGTCAGGGCGCAATTGAAAGTGGGCTTGACAGTTTTGCCACTTTCCTTCCGACTTCCACTCGGTTCATTTCGCATCGCCGTCGCCGACGAAGATGGCAAAGTGATGGATGAGTTGGTGGTGGCTGTTCTGCCACGCTTTGAAAGACTTGATGAGCGGATGGGCATTCATGTCGGAGCGGATGAAATGGGAGTGATGTTGGCGAGGGTTTTGGGATGCGGTTGGGTTCGGTTGCTGGATGCCTGTGGCGTGACCCATTGGGATGTCGTTGAGCCTGAAAAAGGCAAGTGGGCATGGGAGCGAACGAACTGGTTGGACGAAGCCGTTGAGACTTACCGAAGGGCTGGCTTGAAAATTTTGGGTTTGCTTTTTCGCACACCCCTTTGGGCTTCCAGCGGAGACAGCGTGAACCATCCGCCAAAAGATTTGGATGCTTGGCGAACTTATGTCCGCTCGGTTGCCCAGCATTTTAAGGGTCGCATTGACGCTTACGAGGTCTGGAACGAACCCTATGGATTGGGCTTGTTCGCTGGCAAGGAAGAACTTTACCTGCAAATGACACGCATCGCCTTTGAGGAACTGCGAAAGGTTGACCCGCAAGTTAAGGTGGTAGCGCCTTGCACTTATTGGTCGCTGGATGACATCGTTCGCTGGACTGAAGGGTTGCTGCAAAGAGGGCTGCTCAAGTTCGTTGATGTCTTCTCCTTTCACGGCTATGAGGGCTATCGCCCAACCGATTTTGAACGGGTAAAGCAGTGGAGTGGGTTTGATGGAAAGCAACGACCAATCTGGAACACGGAGCAAGGGCTTGTGTCGGAAAGTTTCTACCGATTTTTGCCCGACGCTTACGACGACCCTTACACCCGCTGGATTGCCACCAAACCTTTTTCGGCAAGGGAAGCAGCATCGTCTATGGTCAAAGCCTTCGTTTCCACGCTGATGCTCTGTCGGGAGGGCGAGGCTCTCGCCGAGCCAAAGAAAGACGCAAAGTTCTTCCAGTATTGGGCTGTGCCTGAAGACACGATGTTGCCGAGGCTAAAGAGCATGTCGCTCTTGGAGTTTGACAACGCTTTGCGACCGAAAGCGGTTGCTTTTGCGATTGCAGGTTGGTTGCTCAGGGACAGCAAGCCTTTGGGTTTTGAACGGCGCAACGGGCTTTGGCTTTTGCATTTCATCAAAGCCAATCAACGCATCACCGTCGCATGGAGCGATGAAGGGACGCAAACTTTGACTTTGCCCGACGGCGCTGAAGTTTTGACGATGATGGGCAACGCTATCAAGTTCGCTGGTGGCAAAATTACCGTCGGCATTGAACCCATCTTCGTTCGGCAACGAAGGTAGGTGGTAAACGATGAAATGGCTTGGGGTTGTTTGGATGCTGATGGCGCTTGCGATGGAGGGGCAGAATGTGAGTGGGCAGTTGCTTTTCGTCAGCCAAACGCCCGACGATTTCAAGCGTTGGTTCGTTTGGGACACAGTGCCCGACCGTCCCGGTCTGGTTCTCCGTTTTGATGTCGCCACTTATCTTGGCAAGCCCGTCTGTTCCGTTGAAGACACTTCCGTCAGCCACGACCCAAGATTAGCCTCACCGACTTTCCAAATCCCGCAAGACCGATGGCTTCGCATTACAGCGACAGTCGCCAGCGACAACCCACATCACTTCTTCACGCTGGCTTTTGAGTATCAACAGCGAGAAGGCGATCGGGTTGTCGCCAGAGTTTCCCTTCCTTTCACTGTTTTCGCTTCCGACCGATGGCGGACAGCGAGTTTGCTCGTTCCACCCGCTTCCGTCGTCGCACCCAAAGCCAATTACAACCAAGCCCAATTGCAAATCCGTCCCGTCCTTTACGGTCAATATTTCGGTCAATGTCACGCGTGGCACATCAAGACGGGACGAATTCACCTTGCTCGCATCCAAGTTGAGGCGTTGCCAGCGAACTTTGAACCGCCCCGCGATGACCGAAGCCGTTGGTTTGAATTCGCCACCCAACTTTTGCCCAAAAATGTCCAGCCGTTGGCGTCCTTTGAATTCCTGCACGAACGACCTGCTGGCAGGAAAGGCTTCGTCCGACTTCATCCCGATGGCTACCTCGTTTTTGAAGACGGAACGCCTGTTCGGCTTTGGGGCGTCGCTTGGCACGAAAACTACTTTTTGGTGCAGGAGGGGAAACCGAAAGAAGTTCGTGACGAGGAACATTTGCGGGCAGCGAAAACCTTGTCAGTTTTGGGCGTCAATTTCGTCCGCTGGCACGGGCTCGGGCGCGGTCTTTGGGACGAAAAGAGAGGCGAATTGCACCAACAAAGATGGCAAGAAGTCGTTGACCCGCTATTGGCTTTGCTGACAGAACACGGCATTTATCACCAACACACCCTTTGGTTCTTCTCCCACTTGCTCATGCCCCGTGAAAAGTTGCCACCAGAAATTCGCGACGACGATGACTGGTGGAAGGCTTATCCCACCTACGCCGATTACCACACGCAAAAATGGGCGATTTTTTGTTTCCAGCCGATGCTGCGACGGATGCTGGACATTCAAGAGCAAATCATGGCTCATTTCAACCCGCACCGAAATTTGAGATATGCCGACGACCCTGCCATCGTTGTCGTCCAACCCATCAATGAAGTGAGTTTGATGCAGCGGTCACCGACGGAAACGCCGCTCCTTTGGAATCCGCAGGAACAAGATGTCCGCCGACAACGGGCTTTGCCTGTCGGAGTTTATCATGCCTTCACTGCCGAATGGAACGAATGGCTGAGGCAGCGTTTCGGTTCGCGGGAAAAGTTGCTAACTGAGTTTCCAGAGTTGGCGAAAGAGTGGGAGGCAATGGGCATCGTTGACGCCGACCCTGCAAAAGGCAATGTGCCACTACCGCCGACGAGGAGTTTGATGAGGGCGAAAACGGGACGGGAAGACGGTTGGTGGCATCGGTTGTATCTGGAATTTGCGATGGAACGGGAAAGGCGACTTTACAGCGAGTTTGCCCAACGGATGCGCAAGTTGGGCTACCGTAACGCCATCGCGGGCGACGCAGGTGGCGAGTGGCGACAATATCTCGTCTCTCAAGCCGATTTGGATGTCGGCTACGACATCCATCACCCTTACACCGACTATGGTGACGCCCGCGAAGATTTTCAGTTTGCCCTTAACAACCCGTTCCCTTTGCAGTCAGCGGAGTTGATTTATGAGTGTCAAGGGGTGCACATGTGGGGCAAAGCGGCGGTTATCTCTGAGTGGGGTGCTGGGACTGTCAACGAGTGGCGGGCGATGCTGCCCATTTTGGTGGCAGTGGACAGCGCTATGCAACAGCGTTCCGCCATCGCCGAACACACTTTCGGCTACCCTTTCATGCGTCCCGACCATTTTCTGGGCGTCAGCGCAGGCTTTGGCAACTTGTTGGGCGACCCTGGGCGAATCGCCACCTACCCTGTCGCCGCCACTCTCTTTTGCATCCCTGAAGCCATTCAGCCACCGAAACTGACGGCATGCCAACTTTTCACCGACGAAGACTTAGCGACTCCCGTGCAAGGGTTGCAAGGTTCGGAAAACGCAGGTCAGTTTTTCGGCGTCTCCTATCTCGTCCATGTGGCACGGGTTCGCTGGGCACGATGGGACGGTCAAAGCGGAAATGTTCCCAACGCCGATTTGCTTTACTTTCCCATCACCAGTGGCGTCGGCAACTTGAAGGCGTTGCCTATTGACAAAAAGTTGTTCATCGTCGTCCCGCCCGAAGTGACCCATTCGGGTTGGCGCATCGTCAAGCCTTACGAACGCATCCTGTCGCTTTATCCCGACCTTCGCTTCCGTCGGGGGCGCTTCCGACTGCAAGTGAAGTTGCCCAACGGTTACGAAGGAGTGCGGGATGTGGAAGGGCGATTTTTGGAAGTGACGAGTTTGCCCGAAGGCGCTGTGCCCATCGGCGTGGACGGACAAAAGCAAGTTTGCTGGGCTTTTTACGACAAACGGTCTCTGGTCATCGCTGACCCGTCGGTGCTTCAAGAATTCGTCCCTGCAGCGTTGGACACAGCGTTGAAGGATTGGGGACTTTTGCCCAAAGACAGGGGTTTGGTTAGCCGATGGGAGTTGGTCAGCAGCACTGGTCAACTGAGGCGAAACTGGAAGGATGGCTGGATCACCATTGACAGCGACTACGGGCAAGTCATCATGGGCGATTTGAGCAAAGCGCCGATGACGCGATTTTTGGCTGTCAAAGGCAAACCGCAATTTGGCGTTGTCGCCCTTGTCCCGTTGGAACGGAAACCGATAAACGAAACGAACCGATGGTTTCTCGTGGCTGTCGGGCGAGTTGCCAACAGGGACTACGACGCCGTTTACAACGAACCGATGGGCGTTTATCGGCTCAGCGGTGTGAGGCTAAAGATTGGGCAAGGACCGCCCGTTTGCGAACCGCTGGAAGCGACAGCGACTTTGCGGGGATTGGATTTGAAAGGCGGTCGGGTGGTGGCGCTGACACCGCAATTGACAGCGAAGCAGGAAATCAGGGTGACAACGATTGCCGATCGGGTCTTCATCCCGTTGAGCAAGGCGGAAAGCATTTGGTTGCTGGTGGAGCGAGCGGCACCGTGAGGGTGAGGGGCTGGGATTTGGGGACTGGCTCAAGGACTTTCCCCATCGTGGCGGAGGGTCTCCCCGACGGTCAAACGCCTTTCATCGTGGCAACACCAATTTGTTAACCCATCTCTTTACAAATCCCCTTGCGACCGCTATAATGTGGGCGGCATTGCGATGCCCGAAAAGGAAGGCGAACCCTGATGGTAGGGGCAAATCCGTCGCCTGACTTATCGCCGACTCGCTTCGGCATCCTTCGGCTGTTGAAGGAGTGGGGCAAAGGGACGGCGACGCAATTGAGCAAAGCGTTGGGCATCAGTCGCGTCGCTGTCCACCAGCACCTTGATTGGCTTAAAAGGATGGGATGGGTCACGGCGACGACGGAACGGCAAGGGCGGGGGCGTCCTGCCGAAGTCTTTCGCCTAACGGAAGCGGCGCAGGAACGCTTCTTCCCGCGCCGCTATGAGGCACTGGTTTCGGTCATCCTGAAGGAAGTAGCGATGGAGTTAGGTGACGAGTATGTCCGTGACCTGTTCCGTCGCTATCGCCGATGGCTGATGCAGAAATTGGGCGACCCACCCAAACGGTTGGCGGGCAAAGTGCGGGCGCTGACGACCTTCCTTCAGCAGGAAGGTTACTTGGCGCGATGGGAAGAGACGAAAGACGGGTTTATCGTCACCTTGCCCAATTGTCCTATCGCGCAGGTGGCTCGGCAATTTCCTGAAGCCTGCCAGTCGGAGATGGAGGCGCTGGAAGAACTTTTTCAACTGCCTGTCCATCGGCAGTGCCATCAGGTTTCAGGCGACCCATGTTGCCGCTACTTCATCGCCAAACCGAAGCGTCACCGAAAACCCTTTCGCAAGGAGGTCGTGCGCCGATGAGCGAAGCCTTAGAAATCCGTGACTTGCGCGTTGCAGTAGAAGGGCGTGAGATTTTGAAAGGCGTTAACCTTGTCGTGCCCAAAGGCGAAGTCCATGCCATGATGGGTCCCAACGGGTCGGGCAAAAGCACCCTCGCCCAAACCCTGAT
>Ga0079992_129603_pt1 | contig 66606 bp, 71 predicted proteins | sample FaiFalFF_MnMetaG_3_FD_69197 | JGI IMG/M metagenome (GOLD analysis project Ga0079992, IMG submission 69197) | Freshwater microbial communities from Yellowstone National Park, Wyoming, USA - Fairy Falls B (FF_Mn_B) MetaG (SPADES assembly) (version 2) | ecosystem: Environmental > Aquatic >...
AGGGCAACATACAGGGTAGCCAAAAGGCTAAGGAGGGCTGTTAGGTAAAAGATAAAGGGCACTCCCAAGGTGCCCGCTACGATGGGGGCAAACACAATGCTGAGGGTAAAAACCAAGCTTATGGACGCACCTACGAAGGCAAAGGCTCTGGTTCGCACCTCCTCCCTTGTTAGGTCTGCAGAGAGGGCAGTCATGGCGGAGGATACCGCACCAAAGCCCTGGATGAACCTTGCCAAAACCATAAACCAAATACCCTTTGCCATTCCACCCATCAAACTGCCCAATATGTAGGTTGCCATCCCAAAGATTATTACAGGCTTTCTCCCCAGCTTATCCGACAGATATCCAAAGGGAATTTGCAAAAAGGCTTGAGAAAAGCCATACACGCCTATGGCGAGCCCTATCAGAAAGGGAGTGGCACCGTCAAGGGTTTTCAGGTAGGGCGAAAGAACGGGCAGTAGCAAAAAGAGCCCTAACATCCGAACAGCTACAGCAAAGGATATGCCAAAGATAACTCTCTTCTCTTCTTTTGTTAGACCTTTAAGCATTCCTTATAATTTTAGCAAATGGCACCTCAAATTCCAGAAGGTGAAAGATTTTTTAACTTTGAAGACGCCCAAAAGCTCAAAAGGTCCTTTCTCTTGGCATGCGAGCTCTTTGAGGACTATCAGTTTGTCCAGCTTCCCACCTTGGAGGTCTATTCGCCAGAAAGTTGGGGGCTTTCTCCCTTTTTGCTTGGCACACAAATAGACGGTAATATACTTGCCCTCAGGTCCGATTGGACGGTGAGCCTTATAAGATTTTTAAACAGTCTGCGGGAGGTTCAACTGCCTCTACGGGTATTTTACTGGGGTCCTGTCTTTTCTCCAAGAGAGATGGAAAGGTTCCAGATGGGCATAGAGCTCATAGGGGTGCCCTTTCCTGAAGGGGAGTATGAAGTAATAAAAAGGTTGGTGGAGTATTTAAAGGCTATGGGTCTGGAGGAGCTCTCGGTGATCTTGGGGCACACCCAGATAGTTAAAGGACTATGCAAAGACGAAGATGCCAAAGAAAGGCTAAGGAAGAAGAACTTCTACGGACTAAAAGAGGAAGACCCATTATACCACCTTCTAAGGGCTTACGGCGGGGAGGAGGTCCTCAAGGAGTTTTCTGAGAGGTTTAAGGAGTATTCCTCCCAGTGTGAGGAGTTAAGGCATCTTGGAAGCCTTCTCCGAGAAGCAGGCGTAAAGGTGCTTTATGACCTTTCAGAGGTCAGGCTTCAAGAGTATTACACGGGCATAGTTTTTGAAGTCTTTCATCCAGAGGTTGGCTATCCCATTGCGGGGGGTGGGCGGTATGATGGGTTTTTCCTCAGTTCCAAGGCGGTGGGTGGTGCGGTCTATTTGGACCTCCTACTGGAAGTTTTATAATCTTTTTGATGTTCTTGGACTTTGAAAAGGAACTGGTGGAGCTCCACCAAAAGATAAATCAGTTAAAAAGGCTGTATCAGTTGGGAGAGAAGGAAAAGGAAAAAGAGCTCAGAAAATTGCAGAGGGAGTTTAGGAAAAAGGCAAAGGAGATATACTCCAAGCTTGACCCTTGGGAAAGGGTGCAGTTGGCAAGGCATCCCCAAAGACCCCACACCATAGACTACATAGGACTGATCTTTAAGGACTTTGTAGAACTTCACGGAGACAGGAGGTTTGCAGACGATAAGGCTATAGTTGCAGGCTTTGGCTATTTGGATGACTTGCCCGTTGCTATCATAGGCCACGAAAAGGGCAGGACTACCAAAGAAAAGATGGAGAGAAACTTTGGCATGCCACACCCAGAGGGCTACCGAAAGGCGATAAGGGTGGCAAAGCTGGCAGAACACTACTGCCTGCCGGTGATAACCTTTGTGGATACTCCCGGGGCTTACCCGGGCATAGGGGCTGAGGAGAGGGGACAGTCTGAAGCAATAGCGGAAAGTCTATACACCTTTGGATACCTGAAGGTGCCGGTGATCGCAGTGGTCATAGGAGAGGGTGGTTCCGGCGGTGCTTTGGCTCTGGGGGTGGCAAACGTGGTTTTGATGCTTCAAAACTCCATATACTCGGTTATATCTCCCGAGGGCTGTGCGGCGATCTTGTGGAAAGACCAGTCAAAGGTAAAGGATGCATCAAGGGCTCTAAAGATAACCGCCAAAGACCTACTGGAGCTAAAAGTCATAGACGCCATAGTTCCTGAGCCCCTTGGCTCCGCCCACTGGGACCCCGTCCGGACCGCAAGGGTTCTAAAACGATGCATAAAAAAACACCTTAAACCTCTGCTGGCTATGAGTTCCCAAGAGCTTGTAAATGAACGCATAAAGAAGTTTGAAAAGATGGGCTTTTTTGTGGAAAGATGAAAAATCTAATCATCCACGGACACTTTTACCAACCCTTTAGGGAAAATCCCTACTTGGGGGAGATCCCCTTGGAAGAGGGTGCCCATCCCTTTGAAGACTGGAACGAGAGAATATACAGAGAATGCTATTTACCCGTAGCCTATGCCCACCATAGAGAAGATGGGACAACCAAAGACATCATCAACGGCTACAAGCATCTCAGCTTTAACATGGGATGGACCTTAACCCACTGGTTGGAGAAAAAACATCCAGAGCTTTTGGAAAAGGTAAAGGAAGGAAGAGGACACGCCCTGGCAAGCACCTTTAACCATACCATCCTTCCACTAGACCCTTTGGAGGACAGAGAAGTTCAGATAGTTTGGGGTATAAGGGCTTACGAGAGGTTCTTTGGTAGAAAGCCTTTGGGATTCTGGCTTCCCGAGTTGGCGGTGGATTATGAAACCTTAAAGCTTTTAAAAAAACACAGTATAGAGTTTATCATCCTTGCACCCCATCAGGTTAAGGGCAACGCCAAATACCTTTTGGTGGAAGACTTGGCGGTTTTTGTCTATGATGGAGGGCTTTCTCATGGTGTGTCCTTTGGAGAGCTTTTGGTGTCCGCAGAAAAACTGCATCAACTTATGAAAAACAAAGAACCACCGGTGGTTATTGCCACCGACGGAGAGACCTTTGGGCATCACAAAAAGTTTGGCGAGCTTGCCCTTGCCTACCTTTTCAAAAAATATCCCGACGACTTTACCACCTTGGAGGACTACTACAGAGCCCAAAAGCCAAACCAAAGAGGAGAACTTGTGCCCTATACCTCTTGGAGCTGTGTGCATGGCATTGAAAGGTGGAGGTCCAACTGCGGCTGTTCGGCGGGAGGGCTTCCGGGCTGGCATCAAAAGTGGAGGGCACCCCTCAGGGAAGGCTTGGAGAACCTGCGGAGCATGGTAAAAGAAAAGGCCTATTCAACCCTTGAGAAATACCTAAGGGAACCCGAGCTTGCCCTCTTGGACTATGTCCATGTGATATTGGAGAACTATTCGCAGTCCGCAAAGGGGAACTTTCTAAGAAAACATGCCAAAAGGCGTCTGTCCGTAAAGGAGGTTGTTGAAGTTTTCAAGTCCCTTTCTGCCATCAAGTCCATGCACCTTGCCTTTTCCTCTGACGGCTGGTTTTTTGCGGACATATCCGGCATAGAAACGGTTAAAAATCTCCTGTTTGCCAAAAGGGCAATAGACCTGTTGGAACTTGAAGATGGAGAAAGGGTGCTAAAGGAATCCCTACAGCAGGCACCAAGCAATGTTTTAGCTTACGGAAATGGGCTTGGCGTTTGGGAAAAACTGGTCAAACCTCAGGTTTATGAGCCCAAAACCATAGCCAAAACCGCCGTGTTTTTACATCTTTCGGAGGAAACAACCCTTGGGCGGTGGAAATACGAAGTTCAAGAGAAGGAGCAGGGCTTTTCTGTAAAGCTAAGGGACCAAGAGACGGAGGAAGCCTTCTCCTTTGAGATTGAATGGGAGGAGTTGAACCTTGAGGAGGTGCCGGATAGGTTCTTAGGAAGAATACTGAAAAGCTGGATGGAATCCTTTGAAGAGGGATACCTTAGCTTTTTATCCGATTACATGCATCTTTTGGAGGAGGTAGCTTACTATTCCAAATCTAAAAACTTTGAGTTTTTGGAGGATGTGAAAGACCACACGGAGCTCCTCCTGAGGTTAAAGTTAAAGGAACTCTTGGCAAAGGACAGAGATGTAAAGGCTATAAGGGAACTTTTTAATAGGGCACAACAGCTTGGCTTGAACCTAAAGGCACATCGTTTGGCTAAACACTTTGTAGAGCTCTGCATTATCAAGCTGGAGGAAGGAGAGGAAGAAGAACTTTTAGAGATTGTGGAGTTGATAAAAGACTACAACACTAAGGTGGGAAGGTTTGGGCTTATGATAGACCTGTGGGAGGTGCAGAACAAAGTTTGGGAAAGAAGACATTCAATAAAGAACAAAAGAATCCTTGAACTGCTCAATCTTCAACCATACGCCACAGAATAACTACCTCTCCCTTTATCTCTCCTCTTTTATTCAGCTCCTCCAAAACTTCTACCGCCCTTCCTCTTATGTACTCCTCGTGCAATTTGGTTAGCTCCCTTGCTACGCATACGGTGGTGTTGTCTCCATAAACTTCTTTTACGGCTTCCAAGGATTTTACCACCCTGTTGGGAGATTCAAAGGCTATTATAGTGCTGTCTTTGTATGCCTTTAGTTCCTCCAAGAAGTTATTCAAACCCTTCTTTGGCAAAAAGCCCACAAAGGTAAAGCGGTCTGTGGGTAATCCGGAGCCTACTAAGGCGGTTAAAACCGCGCTGGGACCTGGGATCACCTCCACTGGTATACCCTTTTCAATGCACGCCCTTATAAGCTTGTATCCGGGGTCCGAGATAGAGGGCGTGCCCGCATCCGTCACTAAGGCAACATCTTCCTTCTCAAGGAGTTTGATGATCTTTGGCACCTGCACGCTTTCCTTTGGCTCATAATAAGACAGGAGCTTTTTACCCTCTATCTTGTAGTGATTGAGAAGAATAGAGGTTCTGCGAGTGTCCTCGCAGGCTATAAAATTGACAGATTGAAGCACCTCTATAGCCCTAAAGGTTATATCTTTGAGGTTCCCTATAGGTGTTCCTACCACATAAAGCTTTCCCATCTCACTTCACCAAAAGTAGAGGTATGTTAGCATGGTGCATAACAAAAGTTGTTACGCTTCCCAAGAAGAGCTCTTTTATCCTCCCCTTAGAGAAGGCTCCTATTAGCATCAGGTCCATATCCTTAGAATATTCTACCAGTTTTTCCTCCGGAATGCCAGAGAGCCTAACATAACGCACACCCTCTCCCACCTCTGCGGAGAGGTCACCTTCTCCCACATGGACCGCATACACTTCTCCATCAAAGAGCTTTCCTATTAGCTTGCCCATATGTAGGGCTCTTTTGGAAGGCTCACTGCCATCGTATGCTACGCAGATTTTCTTTATGTCTTTTTTTTGTTCCACCGCCACAAAGACGGGACACGGAGACCTCCGGGCTACGATCTCGGTGGTTGAACCCAAAAGAAAACCAGACACCGGCTTGTGAGATTTTTTCCCCAGCATGATCAGGTCCTCTGGGTCCGCCTGGGCTAAGATAACATGGTAGGGCTTGCCGGTGCTCTGATAGGAGGAAACCTTTACGCCTTTGTTCCTACCCAAGGCTAAAAACTCATCCAAAAGAACGCTTGCCTGCTCTTCAAAGAACTCTTTGAGCTTTCCCGATATGCCCGCATAATAGCTAAAGCCCAAAACCCCCGCTATATCTTCCAAAAAGCCCTCCTCCAAGATCCTTTCATCTATTACATGTATGCCCACCACCGGCACATCCAACCTTTTTCCAAACTCAAAGGCGTAGTGGACCGCGCTCCAGCTGGTGGGAGAACCATCCAATCCCACTAATATTCGATTAAACATCTAAGTTTTTGACCTCCCTGGCGTAAGCGGTTATGAACTCCCTTCTTGGCTCCACCTCTTCTCCCATGAGTATGTTAAAGATCCTGTCCGCCTCCACCGCATCCTCTATAGAAACTTTCAAAAGCCTTCGGGTGGCAGGGTTCATGGTGGTCTCCCAAAGCTGTTCCGGGTTCATCTCACCCAAACCCTTGTATCTCTGAATTTCAAAGCTACCTTTTACAAGCTCCATAACTCCGTCAAAGAGAGAGTGAATGTTGTCTATGGTTTTGCTTCTCTTATCAAAGGTCGCCTCCACGGGTGCCCTTATCGGAATGCCTTCCAACAGATGTTTGTATGTAAGGGAAGAGAGGAGGTCCGTATCCACTATGACCCTTTTACCTATGGCTTTGTCAATGAACACCAGTTCATAGGCAGATTCAACCTCGTTAAACCTTGTGGATACTTCATAATTTTTGAGGTGTTCTTTCAACATCCCTATCTTTTCTTCCAGCAGGCTCGGATCCCTCAGGTCCTCTTCCCTGAGTTTAACCCTTAGCAAGCCTTCCAATACCTCCTCTCCCTTTATCTTTACTAAGAGTCTGTATCCTTCCTCCGTTTCCTTCAGGGTTTTCAAAAGCTCCAAGAGTTTTTCTCCCCTATACTCCTTTCCTTCCGCATCCCTCAGAAGGACATCCTTCTTTATATGTTCCATCAAAAAGTTTTCCAACTCCCTGTCATCCTTGAGATAGGCGGTCATCTTCCCCTTTTTGACCCTGTAGAGAGGAGGTTGGGCTATGTAAAGATGCCCCGCTTCTATTATTTTTGGCAGATACCTGTAAAAGAACGTCAAAAGCAAAGTTCTAATGTGGGAACCATCCACGTCTGCATCCGTCATGAGTATTACCTTGTGATACCTAAGTTTAGAAAGGTCCATATCTTCTCCTATGCCCGTGCCCAAGGAGCTGACTATCGCCTTTATCTCCTCGTTGGAGAGGATTTTGTCAAGCCTTGCCTTTTCCACGTTGAGGATTTTACCCCTTAAAGGAAGGATCGCCTGAAACCTCCTGTCCCTTCCCTGTTTGGCAGAACCTCCCGCAGACTCGCCCTCCACTATAAAGAGCTCGCATTTTTCTGGGTCCTTCTCGGAGCAGTCTGCCAACTTACCGGGTAGTGTGGTATCCTCCAGAGGAGATTTTCTCCTGACCAGTTCCTTTGCCTTCTTTGCCGCCTCCCTAGCCAGCGCTGCCTCAATAGCCTTCTCCACTATTAGCCGGAGGATATCCCTGTTGTCCTCAAAGAAATTAGAAAGCTGTTCATAAACTATGGATTCTGTTATGTTCTTTACGTTTTGATTTCCCAGTTTTGTTTTAGTTTGTCCCTCAAACTGAGGTTCTGGCACCTTGCAAGAGATGACCGCCACCAAACCTTCCCTCAGGTCATCCCCCGTAATGGTTTCTTTTAACTCCCTTTGAATTTTTAAGCTGGGCAGAACTCTCATAACTGCCTTCGTAAGCCCAGACCTAAAACCCGTTACATGCGTGCCTCCCTCCACAGTCTTTATGTTATTTACAAAGCTCTCTATAAGCTCTTTGTAATCCCTTGTGTAAGAGAAGGCTATATCCACCAAAACTCCTTCCTGCCCTCCCTTTATTCTTATAACCTTTTCAAAGAGGCGTTCTTTGCCCTGGGCTAAATAAGAAACCAGCTCCTCTATACCCCTGGTGAAGTGGTAAAAGGCCTCCCTGCCGGACCTTTCGTCTTTCAAAAGGAACTTACACTCTGGGTTTAAGTAAGCAAGCTCCCTTACGCGTTTCTCTACTATATCAAATTTGATTTTGGTGGTTTCAAAAATTTCTGGGTCTGGCTTAAAGGTTATCTTGGTGCCCCTCTTTGTGGTGGAACCAACCACTTGCACTTCACTAACTGGCTCACCCCTTATATACTCCTGCTTGTAGATCTTTCCGTCTCTGTAAACCTCCACCACCAGCCACTCGGAGAGGGCATTGACTACAGACGCACCCACTCCGTGAAGCCCTCCCGAGTATTTGTATGCCTTCTTGTCAAACTTTCCACCCGCACCCAGTATGGTAAAGACCATCTGCACCGCAGGGATACCCATCTCAGGATGGATATCTACCGGTATGCCCCTTCCGTTGTCCTCTACGGTTACGGAGTTGTCCTCGTGGATAATGACGGAGATCCTGTCCGCATAGCCAGCCATATGCTCATCCACTGCGTTGTCCAGGATCTCCCAGATGAGGTGGTGCAAACCCCTCTCTCCCACATCTCCTATATACATAGAGGGTCTTATTCTGACGTGCTCTAAGCCAGTTATTGCTTTTATGTCTTCTGCTTTGTATTCTTCGGAGAGGAGCTTTTCTTTACCCATGGTGTTTTTTAAGCACCCCCGGCGGGATTTGAACCCGCGTTCTCCGCCTTGAAAGGGCGGTGTCCTGGACCTGGCTAGACGACGGGGGCACAACTGATATTTCTTTATTATACCAAAAATCTTTGGGACAGTCAAGGGGTAAAAAAGTTTGTCCAGAGTGTCTAAACTTGACAAAAGCTTACTAAAGATTATTATTAATATCCATATAAATTTCGGAGGTGAAGGATGTTTAGCGAAAACATGCTGTCTGCGAAAGCTTTGGAGTATTTGAACAGGGCAAAGGAGTTGGCAAAGGCTCAGGGAGATACCAAGGTTGACACGGACCACCTACTCTTTGTGATGCTCTCCGATGAAAAGTCTGCCCTGAGAAAGTACTTGGAAAAAAGAGGCATAGAACCGAAGGAGTTCTTAAGGAGGGTGGGAGATTATTTGCAAAGGGTGAGGTCCCAGCTTGAAAAGGTGGCAGACCAAGAGGCTAAGCATCTAATAGACCTAAGAAGCAAAATAATGCAGGTAAAGTCCGACATAGGACAGGTGCAAATAGAACTTGACAAAATAAAAAGGGCAAAGGAAGAGCTCAAGAGGGAAATAGAAAGGGCGAGAAGATACGGAGATTATTGGACCCTGAGGGAGCTTGAAATAGAATATTCAAGGCTTGAACGCCTGGAAGCCCAATACAGGAGTCAACTGGAAGGGGTGGAAAGGAGCCTCTCAGAAGTTTTCAAGCGAGAGGATGTAAGGGCTTTTCTTGAAAACAAGCTCTCCATAGATGGGCTCGTCCGAAAAGCCTTGGAAAACTCTCCCGTTTTGGAACAGTTGAAGGATATTGGGCTTTCTCCTGAAAGGTTCATAGATTTGGTGGCAAAGAAGGTCTTTGGTAAGAGTCCCACCTTTGATTACTCCCAAAACCTAATAAAGGTTATGGAAAGGTCCCAGGATAAAGCAGTGGCAGAGGGTTCTCCACAGGTGGAACCATACCACATAGCGGGAGCCCTGTTGGAGGTGGAGGAGTCCGTAGGTAATAAACTATTAAAGGAAACCATAGGAGGTGAAAAGATGAAGGATGTAAGCCAAGAGCTAAAAGAGGAAGAAAAGTCTCCTCTGGAGAGGTTTGGCACCAACCTTACCCAGCTCGCCAGAGAGGGGAAACTGGACCCTGTCATAGGCAGAGAAAAGGAAATCAATCAAGTTATAGAGGTTCTCCTCAGAAAGTCCAAGAACAACCCGGTGCTTGTGGGAGACCCGGGCGTTGGTAAAACCGCCATAGTGGAAGGCTTAGCCCAAAGGGTCGTCAATAAGGAAGTTCCCGCCGAGTTGCAAGACAAAGAGATCATAGCCATAGACATGGGTTCCTTGGTGGCGGGTTCCAAATACAGGGGTGAGTTTGAAGAGAGGTTAAAAGCCCTTTTAGAGGAGGTAAAGCAAAAGTCTAACATAATCCTTTTCATAGACGAAATTCATACTGTAGTTGGTGCAGGAAAGGCTGAGGGCTCCTTGGACGCGGGCAATATGCTAAAGCCTGCCCTAGCAAGAGGGGAGATAAGGCTCATAGGTGCCACCACGGTAGATGAATACAGAAAGCACATAGAAAAAGACCCAGCCTTAGAAAGAAGGTTCCAGCCCATATACGTGGATGAACCCAGCGAAGAGGAAACCATAGAAATCCTGAAGGGACTACGCCCAAGGCTTGAAAACCATCACAAGGTTAAAATTTCCGACTCTGCCATAGAATCTGCGGTAAAGCTAACCAAGAGGTTCGTAACCTTTAGAAAGCTTCCCGACAAGGCAATAGATGCCTTGGACCAAGCCTGTGCAAGGAAAAAGCTCTCGGTGGTTTCTGTCCCGCCGGAGGTCCAAGAGCTGGAAAGAAAAATAAAAGCCTTGGACGAAGAAATTCAAAAAGCCTTCCTTGAGGGCAACTACGAAAAGGAAGCCCAGCTCAAAATAAAGAAGGCTCAACTTGAGAAGGAAAAGCAAGAACTTTTAGCAAGGATAGGTTCCACCGATATGAAGATTCAAGAAATCAAAAGGCGTATGGAAGAGTTAGACAGGGAGATCATAAAGGCTTCTGAGAGGGGAGATTACGAGAGGGAGGCAAACCTGAAGATTGAAAAAATAAAGCTTGAGAGGGAGCTTAAAGAATTAGAGGCTAAAAAGAGCCAGGAGCTGGTGGTTGCCGAAGAGGACGTTGCCCAAGTAGTTTCCGAATGGACAGGCATACCTCTTTCCAAGCTAAGGGAAGAGGAGATGGAAAAGCTCTTAAGGTTGGAAGAGGATCTTCACAAGAGAGTTATAGACCAAGAGCATGCAGTAAGGGCTGTGGCGGAAGCTATAAGAAGGGCAAGGGCAGGTCTGAAGGACCCCAAAAGACCCATTGCCAGCTTTCTCTTTTTGGGACCTACGGGAGTGGGTAAGACGGAGCTTTCCAAAGCTCTGGCAGAGCTTCTCTTTGGCGAAGAGGATGCCCTAATAAGGCTTGACATGTCCGAGTTCAAAGAGGAACACAGTGTAGCCAAGCTCATAGGCGCTCCTCCCGGATATGTGGGCTACGAGGAGGGCGGAAAGCTTACAGAAGCGGTGAGAAGGAAGCCCTACTCGGTGATCCTCTTGGATGAGGTAGAAAAGGCACACCCAAGGGTTTTTGACTTGTTCCTGCAGGTTTTGGACGACGGAAGACTAACGGATTCTCACGGCAGAACGGTAGATTTTAGAAACACGGTGATAATCATGACCTCCAACATAGGCTCCCAGTATTTGCTCAGCATACCCTCTGACGGAGATGAAAAGGCTATAGAGAGGGAATTTGAAAGGGCAAAGGAAAAGGTCCTTGAGGAGCTAAAATACCACTTCAGACCGGAATTTCTCAACAGAATAGACGAAATTATCGTCTTTAAACCTCTAACCATGAAGGAACTGCTTCAAATCGTGGATCTTTTGGTCCAGAGCGTCAATAAACGCCTTGCAGATAAAAACATACACCTTGAGCTCACAGAGCAAGCCAAAGAGCAACTTGTAAAGCTTGGTTATGAGCCCGCATACGGCGCAAGACCTCTCAAAAGGACTATTCAAAGATACTTGGAAAATCCGTTGGCGGACAAGATCATAAGAGGAGAGGTCAGAGAAGGAGATAGGGTGCGCGTGGATTATTCGGATGGAAACTTTGCCTTTGTTAAAGTATAATGTTAGCCATGTATGATGTGATCATAGTGGGTGGAGGAGCAAGTGGTTTAGCCTGTGCCCTTACCTTAGCTTCTTCAAGGGGAAGGAATTGGGACTGGGCAGAGGGTAGAACTTATTTGGTTTTCGACAGGGGCAAATCAGACCTAAATAAGGCATATCTGAAAAATGTCCCGGGCGTCCAACCTATACCCGGCACTCAGCTTTTGGAGGTTATAAAGGGACAGATAAAGGACTGGGGCGGTGTGGAGTTCTCCGAGGAAAAAGTAGTTGAGATAAAAAAAGAGGGAGAAATTTACAAGGTATATACAGAAGAGGGTAAAGAGTATAGTGCCAAGTATGTGGTTTTGGCAGGGGGCTTCAAGGAATTTTCCATAAAGGGCTTGGAGCTTGAAGTGGTGGAAAATCCCAAATCTCCAAAGCCGGGAAGGGTTATGATAAGGCATAAGGATTTTGAGGTTATGCCCAATCTGTTTGTAGTGGGCACATTGGCTGGCCTTAGCTCCCACTTTACCTCCTGTGCGGGGTCTGGCGTAGAGGTTGCCATAGAGATCCTGTCTCGTATGGCGGGTAAAAGGATCGTGATCCACGACGTGCCACAGGATTGAAAAGATTACTTCCTCTTGTTTTATCTTTAATATTCCTTTCTCTCCTTTTTTACTTTCTGCCACCCAAGGAAATCTTCTCCCTCCTTGCGGAGATTTCCTTAAAGAACCTCCTTTTGGCAAGCCTTTTTTATGGACTGAGCCATCTTAGCAGGAGCCTGAGGTGGAAGCTTCTTCTTAAGGAGCTTTCTTTCTTCCAGTGCTTTTTAATAAACAGTGCAAATGTATTTTTGAACAACCTATTGCCTGCGAGAACTGGAGAGTTAAGCTGGTTTTACTACTCAAAACGCTTGGGTGTGAGCCTCCAAAGGTCTGTGGGAATTTTTCTGTGGGGTAGGATTTTGGACCTTATCGCACTCTTTGTGCTTTTAACCTTTTTTTACGCCCTTCATAGAGGAGATTTCAGGTTTTACCTATTATCCCTTTTTTTATTTTTTCTCTCCCTGTTTATTCATGTTCCAGTGTCTAAGTTCAAAAACTTTAAGGGTGATTTTTTGACCTCTACCTTGGCATCTTCCCTTTCTGTGATCTCAAGCCTTCTGAAGTTTTTAAGTTTAATTTTGCTTCTTGGCTTGGCTCCCTCGGTGGAGCTCTTTCTAGGCTTTTTGGGAGGAGAGTTAAGCTCAGTTTTGCCCATCCATAGCTTTGGAGGTCTTGGCACCTACGAGCTGAGCTTTTCTTTACCTCAAAAGTTCTTTGGAGAATCCCTAAAGGAAGGTATGAAGGTAGCCTTTGTCTTTCATAGCTTTCTGCTCTTATCCTCCGCCCTTTATGGGCTTGTAGCCCTGTATTTTTTACACAGAAGATAGCCTTATACCCTTGTTTTAGGTCTGATAAGCTTTACGCACACTCCTTTATCCCAAGTTTTTTGTAAAGGGTAATAACAGGGCACCAGTTGGTAAAGGCAGACTGTATTTGGTTTAAGGACATAAACAGCAAAAAGAACTTCCAAAACCAATGAGCGTTGGAGGGAAGTATGCCAATTAGAAGCACCAGAAGTAGAAACACACCAGATGTAAGCCTAAGAGCTCTATCCATAGTCATAGCAGAACCTCCTTAATAAGGATATGCTAATATAATTATATGCTTAACAAATGAAAACGCCAGAGTTTTGCAAGGATCGGTCCATCGGAAGATAATGCCAGTGGGCAAACTTCAATTGCACAGCATCTGGCTACTACCTGAAATAGTGTTATAATCTATAAAACCATGGCGAAGTGCTATGTTTGCGGAAAGACTACCAAGGTAGGAAGAAGTGTGACCTTTTCTGCGGAGAGTAATCCGAGGTTTTTTAGGGCTAACCTTCATAGGGTTAAAGCAGTGCTTGAGGATGGCACCGTAAGAAGGATATATGTTTGCACCAAGTGTCTAAAGGCGGGTAAGGTAGTTAAGGCGGTAAAGTTCTCTTAGTCCGATGCCCATAAGGTTTCTTACTGCGGGTGAGTCTCATGGCAGGGGTTTAGTCTGCATAATAGAGGGTTTGCCCGCCAACTTGGAGCTCTCTTCAGAGTATATAAACAGAGAATTAGAGAGAAGGCAGAGGGGCTACGGCAGAGGGGGCAGAATGAAGATAGAAAAGGATAGGGTGCAGATCCTTTCGGGTGTAAGGTTTGGCAAAACCCTCGGTGGTCCCATAGCCCTCTTTATTGAAAACAAAGATTGGGAGAACTGGAAGGAGAAGATGGCGGTGGAGGGAGAAAGACTGGAGACCGCGGTTCCCTTTACAAGACCAAGACCGGGGCATGCAGACCTTGCAGGCGGTATAAAGTATAACCAGCGGGACCTTAGGAATGTCCTTGAGAGGGCTTCTGCGCGAGAGACTGCCTGTAGGGTTGCCTTGGGGGCGGTGTGCAAGAGATTTTTGGAAGAGCTTGGCGTCTTTGTGGGAAGCTATGTAGTTCGCATAGGTCCAGTGCAACCTCCCATAGAGGAGCAGGACTTAATAAAGAGGCATCAATTGGCAGAACAGTCGGAGCTTAGGTTTCCAGACCCAAGCAAAGATAAGGACTTTGTGGAATTGATAGACAGGGCAAAGGAGATGGGCGAAAGCTTGGGTGGTGTTTTTGAGGTTTTTGCGGTTGGTGTGCCCCCTGGGCTTGGCAGTCATGTGCATTGGGATAGAAAGCTGGACGGAAGGATCGCCCAGGCTATGATGAGCATTCAGGCTATAAAGGGGGTGGAAATAGGGCTTGGCTTTGAGGCATCCAAAAGGTTTGGCTCCGAGGTCCATGATGAGATTGGCTACAGAGAGGGCGAAGGATACTTTAGGTATTCCAACAACTTGGGAGGTTTGGAGGGAGGCATAACCAACGGCATGCCTATAATTGTGCGATGTGCCATGAAGCCCATACCCACCCTAACCAAGCCTCTCCGAAGCGTGGATGTTTTAACAAAAGAGGAGGTGAGGGCAGGAAAGGAGAGAACAGATGTGGTGGCAGTGCCCGCTGCGTCGGTGGTGGGTGAATCCGCCTTAGCTTTAGTCTTGGCAGATGCCTTTCTTGAAAAGTTGGGCGGAGACTTTATGGAAGAGATAAAGGAAAGGTACAGAATTTACTTAGAACATGTTAAAAGTTTTTGAAGAAATAGGCAAGGCGACCCTTCTAACCCTCTGGGCTATATTTTTCCTGTTTAAAAATCCTCCAAGATTGAAGCACTTTATAAAACAGCTTACCTATTTGGGGGCAGAAACCACCCCGGTGGTGCTAATAACTTCCCTATTTAGCGGTGGAGTTATAGCTTTGCAAACCTACGGCACCTTCAGCAAGTTTAACGCAGAATTTTTAATAGGTGCAGTGGTAGCCCTCTCTATGGGTAGGGAGCTTGGTCCTGTGCTTACCGCCCTGATGGTGGTTGCCCGCGTTGGCTCTGCTATGACTGCCCAAATAGGAACCATGCGTATAACCGAACAGATAGACGCCTTAGAGGTAATGGGTATGGACCCTCGTAGCTATCTTATCACACCCCGGATAGTGGCTGGAACGCTTGGTGTTCCAATGCTCACCGTTTTGTCCAACATAGCGGGTATCTTTGGTGGATGGTTTGTGGCGGTAAAACTCTTTGGAGTTAATGAATATCTATTCTGGGAGAAGATGAAAGACCTCACCGAACTGCATGACTTTTTAGGCGGACTATACAAGGCTACCTTCTTTGGTTTTATCATCACCGCGGTTAGCTGTTATTTTGGCTTTTACACAAGGGGTGGCACCGAGGGTGTTGGCAGGGCTACCACCAACAGTGTGGTTGCATCCTCTATGTTGGTGCTAATATCCGACTACTTCTTGACAGCGATAATCTTTTGATATAATTATTTCTCTGGATAGGGGCGGTAGCTCAGCGGGAGAGCGCCTGCTTGGCGTGTAGGAGGTCGGGGGTTCAAATCCCCTCCGCTCCACCAAAAACTACTTCTTTTTTGGCAAAAGTGCAAAGGTCAAAAAGTTTCCTTCCTTTTTTGGCGGTCCTTCAAGTTGCCCACAGTCTGAGAGTTCCTCCACAATTTTACCGACCAATTTGTCTCCCAGTTCTGGATGGGCATTTTCTCTACCCCTGAACCTTATTCTAACCCTCACCTTGTCCCCATCCTCCAAAAATTCTCTCATGTGCTTTAGTTTTACCTTAAGGTCATGCTCATCAATACGCAAAGAGAGGTTCATATCCTTTACTTCCATAGAGTGTTCCTTTTGCTTCTTCCTTGCCTCCTTCTCTTTCTTTTTTAGTTCATACAAAAACTTTCCGTAATCTAAGAGCTTACAAACGGGAGGGTTGGCGTTTGGGGCTATTTCCACCAGGTCCAACTCCCTTTCCTCTGCAATTCTTAAAGCATCTTGAAGTGGCACTATGCCTATCTGTTTTCCATCTTGGTCAATAAGCCTGACTTCCTTTGCCCTTATTTGTCTGTTTACTCTATACTCCATTAGCACCTCCAAAGGTTTTTATTAGAACAAAAATTGAAAGCAAAAAGTTTATGAAGAAAAGGGCGGTGGATAACAAAGAAAGCCTTCTAAACTTAATCCTCTTGGGATGATCGTAATCAATTTGGTCTATATCCCCTAACTCCCTTTTCAGATTTTTTAGATAGAAAGACAGCCCTACATTCAACGCCAGACCAACCATAAGCAGGAGGGTATATACTTTTTCATCAGCTAATAGAAAATAAAACAAAAGCATAAAAAATGCAAGCTTGTAAAACCTCCAGAGGATCCTTCCATAAAATCTACCCGCAAGGTTTTTGTCCTTTTTGGTCCGCAAGAGAACGGGTGCTACTAAAAAGACTATGGAAAATAGCGTCCCTGCGTAAAGGGAAAGGATAAACTTTTCAAACATAAAAAAGTTCCCTTACCTTTTTGGGGATGGATGTTAGCCTGCCCTCTCTAACGAAGCAGTGTTTGGTTTTTCCCTCTGCCCTTAGGCTGTTCTCCACAGATAATCGGTAGCTAAAACCAAAGAAATACCTGTCCATACTATCCAATTTTATTTCCACGCATACCTCTTCATCGTAAAAGATAGGCTTTTTAAACCTGCATTCTGCCTCCAAAAGGACCACCTCATAGCCCTCTTCCCTCAGTTTGGAGTAAGGAACGCCCAAACTTCTGAGTAGCTCGCCCCTTGCCTCTTCAAAGAGCCTGAAGTAGTTTGAATGATGCAAAAAGCCCTGCGCATCCGTTTCGTAAAATTGCACCCTCCTTCTGTAGATCACTTTGCGAGAACCCTCTCCACCTCAGCTATGTCTGTTATTCCCCTACGCACCTTCAATATTCCCGCCTCATAGAGGGTGCGCATACCTTTCCTTTTAGCAAGGTCTCTTATGTCTTCGGCGGTTGCACCTCTAACGATCAGCTTTCTCATTTCCTCGTCCACCTCTAAAATCTCATGAACCGCGGTTCTTCCTTTGTAGCCAGTTCCATTACATTCACCACACCCCTTTGGATTAGCCTTGTATATGGTTATATTCTCGTCTAAGCTTTTCAACACTCCCAATCTAACCAAAGCTTCCTTCGGGGTATCATCTACAAGCTTACAATTGGGACACAGCTTTCTTAATAACCTTTGTGCCACCACAAGTATTAGAGATGAACCCACTAAGAAGGGCTCTATACCCATATCAACAAGCCTTGTTATGGAAGAGGGAGCATCGTTGGTGTGCAAGGTGGAAAAGACCAAATGGCCAGTAAGGGCTGCCCTTATGCCTATCTCTGCGGTTTCCATATCCCTTATCTCACCTATGAGGATTATATCTGGGTCCTGTCTTAAGAACGCCCTAAGAACTGAAGCGAAGGTAAGTCCTATCCTTTCATTAACTTGCACCTGATTTAATCCGGGGATGGAAACCTCCACCGGGTCCTCTGCAGTCATTATATTAACATCAGGGCTGTTGCGCTCCATCAAAGCAGAATACAAAGTAGTCGTTTTTCCCGAACCCGTTGGACCAGTTACTAAAATCATACCCCACGGCGTCCAGATTGCCTTTCTAAACTTTTCAAGGTCATCGGGTTCAAACCCAAGGTCTTCCAATCTCACACTTAAATATTTCTCTGCTTCTTGTATTCTCATAACTATTTTTTCACCATACACTACAGGAACAGTGGAAACCCTTAGGTCTACCTTTTTATTACCTATCTTTGCCCTTATCCTACCATCCTGAGGCTTACGTCTCTCCGAAATATCCAGCTTTGCCATTATCTTAAACCTTGCAGCAACGGCATCTTTTATATTTATGGGAAATTCATGAAATATCCTCAGCACACCATCCACCCTATACCTAACTACCAGCTTTTTTTCCTGAGGCTCTATGTGTATATCAGACGCCCCTAAATTTACCGCCTCCGTAATAAGAAAGTTTGCAAGCCTAACTATGGGTCCCTCTCCCGCTTCTTTACTTATAGCATCCAAAGATATTTCTAATTCTGATGTATCTATCTCTATTTCGCTAACCTCGCTAATTTCCTCAAGTATTTCCCGTGTTTGTGGATATAGCCTGTTTAGGACATCTTCTATTGTTTTTTTAAGCGCTGCGTAGGATACTATATTGTCTATCTTGCTGGCAAATCTTAGCTCATTTATAGCGGATTGATTGAAAGGATTGACCATGACTACAGTTAGCTTGCCATCTTGGTAAGAAACTGGTGCTATCAGATGCCTTTTTAGGATCTCCTGAGGTATTTTGTTGAGGATTTCGGCTGGTATGTTTATGCTTTTTAAATCGCCTTTCCAGAGTTTTTGTGGTGTATATTTTGTGTAAAAATTCAAGAGTTTTTCGTCGTCCATAAAACCAAGTCTTAGAAGGGTTGTTATAATGTCTTCGTTCTTTTCCTTAGAAGAGATGGCTTTTTGGGCTTGGTCTTTTGTTATGTATCCAAGCTTGCTGAAGAACTCTAAGAGCTTTGCCTCATCCATAGCTTTCTTCCTCAGAAGGGAAGCTTCCACTTTCTACATCCCTTTTGAACTCTTCCAAAGCCTTCCTGAAAAGTTCTGCAGAGTTCATATACCTCCTGACAAACTTTGGTTTTATCTCTTCCACCAAGCCCACAAGGTCGTAAAAAACAAGAACCTGTCCGTGGCAATGGGGTCCAGCCCCTATGCCTATGGTTATAGCCTTAGCAGATTGTGTTAGCTCCCTCGCAAGCTCCGTGGGCATAGTTTCAAGCACTATCATAAAGGCACCCACTTCTTCTAATATTTTAAAATCCCTCTTGATCCTTTCTGCCTCCTCCTCCCTACCAACCACCCTGTAGCCTCCTATTGTGTTTATCTTCTGAGGAGTAAAGCCCAGGTGCCCAACCACTGGAATACCTATACGGACAAGCTTATAAACTAAATCCGCTATCTCTTCTCCTCCTTCCAACTTAACCGCGTTGGCTCCACCTTCCTTTATTAGCCTACCGCAATTTTCAATAGCTTTTTCAACGCTAACTTGATAGCTCATAAAGGGCATGTCTGCTATGATAAAGCTCTCCTTTGCGCCCCTTCGGACCGCCTTCGTGTGATAGATCATTTCCTCCACGGTGACCTCCAAGGTGGAGTCCTTCCCCTGAAAAACCATACCCAAGGAATCACCTACCAGTATGCAATCTATACCCACTTGTTCGCATAGCTTGGCAGACAGATAGTCGTAAGTGGAGATCATGGTGATCTTTTGTCCCTTTTCCTTCTTATTAAAAAGGGTTCGAATGGTAGTTTTCATCCACTGCTACCCTCTTGTGTAGCTACCTCTGCTTCTATGGCGTTCAAGGCATTGACCAGCTCACTAGCCAAAGTTCTGATGGATTCAAGGTTTTGCATATCCCTAAGTTCTCTTATCAAAGGAAAAAGAATTTCCAAAAGCTTGTCCTTCTGAGGTCCCTCTCCTACCTTTATCTGATAAGCCCCTGCCACCAGGGGGTTCATAATAACTTGCACTAACTCCTTTACTTGACGTTTATCTTCAGCTGCACCCAGAGCCTGTAGGTCTGTGTATATTTTCTTCAAAAGCCCTATACCAAGCTCGAACTCCTTTGACATTATACTCCTCCTCTAAGCTTCTTTTTGTCAAATTACAATCTCTATAATTTGACAAAAAAATGGGACACCTTTTCTATTATATCAGGAAATAGGGGGACATAGCGGGATTTTCTGGGACGCTTGAAAATCAAGGATTTGAGAACATGGGCATTTTCTGCAAAATTGCAGTCTGAGGGTGTCCCACGATTTTGTCAAACTTTTGTGACAAAAAAATGGGACACTTTTTTATTGGGTGTTGGGCTGGGTCAGAATTTGACAAAAAAATGGGACACCCTACCCTCTTAAACTCGTTGATTTTGTAGGCTTGTCCCACGGTTTTGTCAAACTCTCACAACTCTCTAATCTTCTTCCTCACAAGGTCTCTCAGTGCTTCTCCGTAATAGTTCATTAGCTCCCGCCCGAGTTCTGAAGTGAGGAACTCTACAAACAAGCCTCGCCTTAGGACTTCTTCTATAATCATTTCCACAGTTCCTTCTGCAAAATTTCCCTTGCTCCACACCCACCTTTGGTGCGGTAGTGGCTTGGGGAGTTTTGGTGGGCTTTCGTTCCCTCCTTCTATATTTCTTTTAGGCTTTCTTCTCTTTTGCTTGTTGAAAATATCTTCATACCTCAGGAGAGGCTGGACTTCTGGTTTTTCTTTCATCACACAATGCCAGTCCTTCGCTACTTCAGCCAGACAATTTATGTTTGCGACCTCATACCCGCTTTTCTTCCATACCTGTTTGGCATACTCAAGGTCTTCTATATGCGTGTATGTAAGCGTGTATCTGATGTTGAACTTCTCAAGTTCCTCTTGGGTTTCTCTTGTTGCGTCAAGCAGTGGTTGATCGGAAAGGACGACTACTTTCTCGTTTTCTCTTTCAGGGAAGTATAGCCACATCTACCAGTATCTCCACCGCCCATCTTCTCCTCGGCGGTATTTGTCCGAGTATCTATATATCAATAAGGAATATTCATAGTTGATCTCACAGGCGCTCCTGTATTGCTTGCATGCGGTCCCTGCTTTCCACACGCACACTTGTCCTCTTCTGCAAAATTGCAAGCACTTCTCCCATTCCCATACGCCTGCCCGCTTACATTCTCGGATAACCCAATCACCTCCGTTATATCTTTGGTAAACCACCCACAACTTCTGGGCGGGGTTGCTTACGATGAGTGTACTTAGGTAGTAGGCAAAGGCATAGAAATGGTCTTTTGAGTAGGGCTTTGTGTAATCAGGGAATAGTGGGCGCAGGACTGGGTCTAAAAACTTTGGAGTCAATTGGAAATATCCAATTGAACCGTGTCCGTCAGCGCTTTCTTTCCACTGGCATGAAGTCTCTTTTTCCGCAGTGGCTATGTTGTAGTGTATGGGATAGTCTTTTGCTATGTATCTTTCTGTTGCTTCCTTTATAGCTGGTTCAAGCTTCAGGCATCTGGGATTAGCCCAAAGCAAAGACAAGCCCGATATAGATAAGCAAAGCAATAGTGTAAATCTTGTCATAAGGGTCTCTCCAGTCGATGAAACCCACCTTGAGAACTCTCGTGATGTAGTAATAGACAAGTCCCGCAGAGGCAAGGGCTACCTTGCGGGCTATTGCACTCAGAAGTGTAGGCTGGTCGTAGACATAGGCAAAAGCTACAAGCAAAAATACAACAGCAAGGACTATATCCACGCCGTAATGTCTTAGTACCCTTTTAAGCAGTTCTACTGCCTGCATGTGTCAATTACCTCCCGTAGAAACTCGTTCTCTCTCTCAAGTCTAAACACGTAATTGAGTAAAGACTGCAATTTTTCAGTGGTGGGCTGTTCAGGTTTGATGACGGGTCTTTCTGTTCGTGGGATGTCGGGAATAGGGCACTTTACGATAACTTCTTTCTCTATTACTTGTGGGGTTGTGCCGCAAGAGAATATAAACAGACTAAGGGCTAAAATGCTTACTCGCTTCATCTATCATCCTCCGGAGGGCCTCACACTCGTCCGTATGCGGTGGGATGTTCACTTGTGGGATGGGCTCTGCGGCTTTTCTCAAGAGGGCAGTATATCTCTGCTCTATCTTCTTTTTGTCAATCTCGCACTTGCTTTTCAGTTCAGAGTATAGCTGTGTGTATTTGACGAGGTTCTCTTGCGTAGCTTGAAGTTCTGCTTTGCATGTTGCAAGTTTTTGAATAGTATCAAAATGCATTTTTCGTTCGTAAAACCACAAACCAAACAAAAACAAACTTGTCATTACACTCACAAAAAACCAAGCTTTAACCATATCTAATCTCTAAGCTTTTCAGCTCTTCTAAAGTCTTTGCATTTCTTATTGCTTGCCTCATTTGTTCGTTCCACACTCGTATTGCTTGTCTTTGCTGAAGTTGTGTTGCATATTTTTGTCTAAGTCTTTCTGCTTCAGCTGTGCCTTCGTTTACCTCCGCTTCTGCTATTCTTACGATAATGTAATCAGTCTGTTCAAGTAAAGTAGCTACATATCTTTTCAATTCTCCAAGTTTTCTTTCTTTTTCTTCTGCGAGTTTTTCTGCTTCAGTTTTTACTCTGATTTGTCCGTTTTCGTCAAGAATTACATCATCAGGACTTTCTACTTCAAGTTCCACAGCTTCAACACCTTCAGGCACGGCTTCTCTTAAAATAGCACAGCAAAGAGTTTTCAAGTCTGGGTGAATAAAGGCATAGACTTTCATCACGCTAACCTCCTGACTAAGATATATCCTGACATTGATTGTGGAAAAGTAAAAGTTCCAAGCGAAACCCAAGAAACTAAATTAGAGTGCCACTTACTTGTAAAAATCCCAAAACCTATATTAGAGTCACCAAACTCATAACTTACAAACCCCCTTAAAATTCTTCTTGTAGTATCCAAAATAAAGAAAGCATGTGGTGTTTGGTTATACAATTTAAAGGCATTATCTGCGTTTGTGTAAGATACCCACCCAGAACCTCCTCCACTACTCCAATAAATTGAAACATGAGAAAAGCTTGAGCTATAAGTAGTATTATTAGGATTTAAAAAAGTGAAAACACCAGGAAGCAAAATATTAACACTAAACTGAAGAAATATCTCATACAACCTATTAGAACCTGTTGCTATTCTTAAAGGCACAATTATAGCATTTGTAAAGTTTATTATTGCCTCCTCTCCAACCTGCAACTCATAATCACTCGTTGCATTAGTCAAATCCACTCTTCTGAATGTATAAACATTGCTTTTTATGTAGGTTCCGCTTAAATCAAGCACACCATCCGCATTCAAAGGCACTATCACATTCGGTGCTGGTGTTAAGCTAGCATGAAAGCCGTCTACGGTATCGGCAAAGATCACTTTAGCATTTCTCCAAACGGAGCCGTTGAAGTATTTCAGAAATTCATCCGCATCAATCCATAGTTTCCCTGGGTAGGTCAAGCTTGGAGCAGTAGAACTTACTTCAGGTTTTATTACATCAATGTCCTGCCTTGTTGCAAGGACGACCGTATCGGAAATCACTGCGGTGACGTTCTGTGCGTTTGCAATGACTGTATAGATGTCAACAATATTCTCAACTTTAGTGACGCCATCGGCGGGTATAAAGTCAGCACGGTCTCCCGCATACGCTACTGCATACAGGATTTCTCCAATGTCTGGGTCTTGAGCATAAATACCGATTTCCCGCATAAAGAAGCCCTCGGACAATCCCGTATTGGTTAGAACGAACCTTAGTCTGACTGTTCCGTCGCCAACCACCCTGATTTCTTGTATCGGTAAGTTTAGCTTGGGAGAAACAAGATCGTTCAGCTGAGTTGGGTCTGTGTTTGAAGGCCAAAGCCCGTCGCCAATTTTTACTCTCGTGAAGGTTAGCGTTGTTCCGGTTTGGGCTTTAGCTAAAAGGTTTCTTCCTCTTTGCGTTAGTATTGTGCCTCTAAAGTCCGCCATTTCTTACCTCCTAATTAGCTGGATATATAGCCATGTAGCTTGCAATTCTTTGGGCAGAGCCAGCGTAAATGTTTGTTTGCTCAACTGATACTTGAGGCTCATATACGAATATCTGATAAGATGTTGCGACCCTCTGGGTAATGCCGGTGTAAAGGGTGTAAGGCTCAACTGATGTGTCCACATGCAAGCTAATTTGGTAGTGCTTTCCATCTTTCTGAGCAAAAGCATAGTAGAGGGTTTGGCTGTATTCACGATGTAAGCCGATTGCGTCAAGCCAACTGCGGACATTTTTGTATTCGTTGATTAGCTCAATTAGCCTACTGTATGTTTCTTCGTCTTGTATGATGCTTTTAACGAGCACTTTAAACCTGTATGGGTCGCCATTGTAGTCAAACCATTCTTGCAAATCTACATCCATACCTAAAGCTTGGAAAACCTTCTTTATTGCATAGGGTGTGCCTTTATATCTGTGGAGTTCAATTGCGTTCTTGATTAGATTGCGTTTTTCTTGGGTAGTCTGGGCTTGGTCATAACCTTCAATGTGAAATTGCCAAGCCAAAAGGTCAAGAACCCTGTCGTCTTCTATCTCATCAATGCGAGGATAGATAAGAACTTTGACGATGTGCTTTTTCAACTCTTCAAAGCTTGTATCAAAAGTGTCTACTAAGTGCTGAAGTTCTCTTATGCTTGGAGGAGTTAACTCTTTAATCATCTATCAGACCTCCGTAGCGAATACTTACATTCCTTGCGTGGGCTATCTGTTCAATGGTAAGTTCCTGTCTTGTGGGTGAGGTTAAGTCTACCCTGTAAGCCCCTGCTTGCTTGACAAGCCTAATCAACTCCTCGGGCAAGATGTCCCTTCCGATTTTAGATTTTGTCCAAGCTATAAAGTCGTTGACTGCCTTCTCTACTGTAGATTGGATGAGAGAAAGCTTTGGGGCATCTTTTTTCTTCACATAGAAGGTTAGATCGATGTCGTAGTAAACTACCTCGGGTGCAGAAACTAAGACTTGGTCAGTTAAGGGGCGTACACGTTCTGAAGACAAATAATCTCTGACAAGAGAGAGCATGCTTGCATCCGGGATGTTGCCACCCTTCACAGTGAAGATGACTTTTACCTGACCGGGGGATGGGCTATAGACTTCCACATCTTCTATGTCTTGGTGGGCGGAAAGCGTGTGATAGATGTAAGCTTGCTTGGAGCCTGCGTTAGTGAAGCGTTCAATGGATAGTCTTATTCTTTCTCGGAAGCGTTCGTCGTCTTCTTCGTCTGCACCATACATGCTCATTGTTATGTTTGAAACGGAAGAAATGTAAGGCAGTGGGTCCATGAGGTCTTTTATTTGTCCGGGAGAAAAGCCGTTTCCTTTTGTGCCTTCTTCGTTGCACTCGGCTGGAACATCAACATATAAGCTTCCAGCCCTAATTTTTGCTTCCTGCAAAGTTGCAAAATAAATGTCTCCTCCTGCGGATACTCTTGTCCCTGCGGGGATGACAACATCAAAGTTCAGCGGTTCCGCTAAAGAAAAACGCAGGATGGTTTGGGCTTTCCGAGCGGGGAGTCTTTTAACTCCGTAAAACTCAGCTAAAGCATCAAGATATTGCCCTTTTGCGAAAACAAGCAGATTCTGTTTTGCAGTCTCGTTTATAGCTATGGCTATAAGTGCACTGGCATAGGTTTGAAGGTTGATCAGTAGCCGTTCAGGGTCTGCTAGGTAGAGTGTGCGCTGAGTGATTTTTTCATAAGCGTCAATTAGCAAGTCTTCCCAATAAGTTGCGTCTGTCTCCACAAACTTTATATCCATATGCTTTGCCCCACTAAGTTTTCTATACCTTCAATAGCTAAGAGAAGTTCTATCTTTGTCCTGTCAAGGTGTCTATCAAGTTTGATTTCTTTAACCTTTACCCTTGGTTCCCACCTCTCTATTTCATCTACTATGTAGGCTTTGATTTTGCCAGCGGTTAAAGCGGTAAGCGGTTGGTCTATGAATCTATAGAGTTCTGAACCAAACTCGGGACGGTGCACATCGGAACCCTTGGGTGTGGTCAAAATTATCTGAATGTTCTGAAGGACGCTTTTTACAACGTCCCGTTCAACAACGGTCATAGTAAAAAGGATGACAGATGAGAGAGGGAAATTCAAGCAAAGATTTCACGAACTCAGAGGAGCTTGAGCGTTGCGGACCGCAGGTTTTCGGAGAGTTCATAAAGCAAGCTCTCTATATCCTTCTTAAGTCGTCCGCACGTTTTGATAGCAAGGCTTTCGTCGTTTGAAACCACATAAACACCGTTTCTGACAAAGATGTAGTTCGTTTCGTATTTTTTGGTCTGGGGGTTGAGAACTCTCTGGATGAAGACATGTTCGGGCTTTTTAATCACTTCGTAGCTCAGTCGTTCGTATTCTTCAATGGAGCTAACGCCTAAGGCTTTTGCATGCTTTTCAAACTCTTCTTTAAGCCTGCTGGCGTTGACGTCAAAAGTGCCATCGGGATTGCGTCTCCAGTCGCTTCCAAGATGGGCTTTAATCCTTGCGGTTATTTCCTCTGGGCGTAAAGCCTTTAACTCAGTGGTCAGTTCCTGCAAAATTGCAGTTTCCTCCAGAGATCTGGGTGGGATTGCTGGTTCTACAACGACCGGGTAGGGTTCTTCAATTTCTTCAATATACGAGACGATTCTGCATCTACAGTGCGGGTGGGCTGGTGGCATCTTTGACGGCATTCGTGAACTCGGCAGGCTTTTTAGCTTATCTAAAGGAAAGCTTGTCAGGAAAGGCTTCACTTCGGGTAGAGATGCTGGGTCCGCCTCCACGAACTCTAAGGTTCTTATTGCCTCTCCAGTGTCAAAAATTCTTCCGTCCATTGCACGGCAGTAAGGACATGTTAGCCTATCTCCCACCGCATCCCAGCGATATTTCGTGATCCTCGCCTTTGCTATAGCCCTCAGTCTTGCGGAGTTGCGAAGATGATTAACTGAGGTGTCTATGATCTGCCTTACTTTACCTTCCGTTCTTCGCTTGAGATAGCTTCCGAACTCGTTTAGGAAGTGCTTTATACCCTCTTGCCCTTTACCGATTGGGTTCCCTTCTTCTAAGTAGTATTTAGAAAGCCACTTGACCACATCCAGACGAAGTTTTTTGTCTCCCTGAAAGAACTTGCCAAGATAAAAATCTGTTAGGGAAAGGGCGTAGTTGATAGACCGTTCGTCTGCCATGTTGAAGTCTATCTGGATCGGCATCCCTTCTATAGCTTCCTTTTGTGTTTTTTCGTAGATTCTTTTGAACTCCGAGTAAAGCATTTCCTTGTGTTCTGGTGATAGGCGCACCTTCTGTTCTAACTCTTGCATAATGAAGCGTGTGAAGTCGTTAAAGCTGATAAAGTAGGGTGAAAAGCGAAAGGCTTCTGCGAGAACAGACTCTACTTTCTGTAAAAAGTCAGGAAGGATTTTCTTCAGCAGATCATCTATGAACTCGTTTCCTTCTGCGTCCCAGTAGTATTCCGCCATGTTTAGTCCTCAGGGCTATAGCCAAGTTCCTTCTTTGCGGTTTCAATATCAATGATGCCAGCCTGAAGAAGTTGGATTATCCTTTGGGCTTCTTTAAGTCTCGCTTCAGCTTTCTTTTGCGGTTCAAAGTCCGGAAGCGGGTTGAAGATAATGTTCACATCGTCTATGTCAAAGCCTTTAAGCATGAGATGTAATCTATACACAAACTCCATGAAGCGTTTAACAAGCCTTTGAATGTTCTCAAGCTGTGCGGAAAAAACATGTAAAGCAACAGTTGCCCAAGTCTCTGTGTAGCCTGTTGAGAACCCGAGCACTGCGGGCTGAGATTTTGCTCCCTCAATCAACCACTTTTCCGCAAGGTCTATGATTTCCCTTATTCCTCCTGCGTTAGGCGATATTTCCTTGAATTCTGCCTCAGTGCCGTCAAAGTGTAAGAAGATGCCTTTACTCATATTCTCGCTTACCTGCTGTGCGATGTTCTCAAGCCACTTCAAAGCCCTCTCTTGGTATTCTGTCTCGGTCTCGTTAGGTGCTTTGGCAAGTGGTGGGAACTTAACATCCAGAAAGCCAATCAGACCGATTTTCTGTGCCAGTCCCTTCAGTTCCGTAATCATGTTTTCCACCACTTCTACAATGGAAAGGGAAGCAAGGAAGGGAGGGATTGCGTAGGGTGAATCTTCAAGGGTAAGTAGAGGCAAATACTTATAGGTCATTGGATTGAGTTTTATAGGTTCTGCGTTGCCGACCCATTGATAGGGTTCGTATTCGTCTGTCTCTTCGTTGTAGGTGAAATACACAGTAGAAGCTGGGACAAGCACGACCTTTTTTACACCCTGCAATTTTTCATCAACTACCACCTCAGCCGATATAGCCCCAGAGATGTTTATCTGGGCGATTAGCTGATTGATTAAGTGGTCTGTGTTGAGAAGGAATGCAAGTTCTTTGAGTTCCTCTCTTGCCCTCTCTGCATCTTTACCTTCCACTTGAACGGTGTGTCCCGTGTTTGCTAAGGTTATTGTAAGGTTATGCACCTGGGAAAGGATAGGGTTTGCAACAACTGCTTTGGCTATGACGTTTAGCCATTCCCTTGGATACTTGGGATTAACGAACTTATACCGCACATCTAAGGTCTTGGGAGTTAAAACCTTCTCGGCTTGGATTGAGACTCTCGTTTTTGGAAGGTCGGCTAAGTTTGCTTTTTCAGACCCGAACAATCGTAATAGCCGTTTAAACATTTATGCACACCTCCGCAAGAAGTCTCCATCTTCTATAAGGTGGAGATGAATTGCAAAAGACTTGACAGGGTTTTTATTTTGGACTATAGTAATAGATGTCCTGATAATCAAGGGACCTAGGGCTGGAGCGGCCCGAAGTAAAGCCTGTGGAGAGGTGAAAACCTTTGTGAAGCAGGAAGCTCCATCTTCTGTAAGGTGGAGTAGTTCACGATAGCGCACTAAGTCCATAGCTCAACTCCTTCTTTTGGTTTGCAAAAAAGACAGGTAAAAATTCCTTTGTTTCCTCTTGGATTGAGGCATGTAGTGCTAACGCCAAACTCCAAAAGCGGTCTGCGTGGCTGTCTTGAGTTTCTCCTTCATAGCGTACGTTTCCAGCTGGAGTAAGTGTCTTCTTCACAGAGTGCAAATCTTCAATAAGGTCTTTGTCAGGTGGTATGCTGATAATTTTGTCTTCAAAGACCGCTTTCACTCTACTTGCAAGCTCTTCTTTCGCCTTGTTCGTAAAGTAAACCCTCAGAACCTTAAACTCTCCCCATTTCTTAGCTAGTTCTTCTGCTAACTGCATACCTATCCCTGTCTCGTCTATTGCAACTTTGCGGGCATATGCGGTTAGGTGGTCTATGATTTTGAACTGCTCGGAGAAAGGAAGCTTTCTTAGGATTTCCTGTTTGCGTAGATAATACCTACCTGCCACTTTCTCCAAGATACTTATCACCGTCAAGTCATGCCTTCTTCCGATGTCAACACCAATGTAGACATCTCCCGTTAGCTCTCTTATGTCTGCTTCTATACCTTCCACCGTGCAGGCATGGATTAGCTCGTAAGGAAGGAGGACAGATTCTTCGTCTAAGAACTCGCACATATACTCTTGAAGCCAAATGTCTTGGTTTGGCACGCCTTTTCTTAACTCCTCCACATCCACATCAAGCCCGAGTTCCACTGCGTCATAGATGGTTAGCTTTTGCCTGAACCAGAGATCGTTTCCTTCAGACATCTGCCAGAGGTGCCCAAAAATATCGTTTTTTGCCTTTGGTGTTGAGATGACCACCAGCTTGAAGTCCCTGTTCCTTGTAATGGATGGGAATATAGCTTGATAGACCTTGTAGCCATCCTTGAAAAATGCCGCCTCTTCTAAAATCACATCGCCAGTCAAACCACGCACGCCATCAGGGTTTGCGGGAAGTCCGATTATCCTTGACCTGTTTGGGAACCTGACCTCAAGAACATTTGTCTGCGTATCTTCAAAAAACTCTACATCACCAGTTAGTTTACCGACCTGCCTTAGAAACTCGACATGTCTTTTGACCTTTTCCATCAATTCTTTTGACTGTCTTTCTGTGGGGGAGATTATGGCTACCAAGTGGTTTTTTCTCTCTATTGCCCTGAGCACTGCGAAAAGGGATACCACGAAGGACTTTCCTGTTTGCCTTGACCACATTAGAATGGAGTACTTTTTCTCAAGCATTTTTTGAAGGGCATGGCGTTGATAGGGGAGGAGGAGTTTTTCAAACTCCATATATCTCCTCCTTTATCAGCTTCAAAAACTCTGGGTCTATGTTCCTCTTCTTGCCTTCCTCTTCTATCTTTTCCACCGCTTTCTGCAATTTTGCAGAGACGTATTCTTCTAAACTCTTTGTCATCTGTGTGAGTTCCTTGACTGCCTTAATCAGTTCTCCGGGTTCATCAAACTCCATGAAGTCTATGTCCTTTACGAATTCAAGCACGTGCTGTGTAAGGATGGATACGAGGGCGGAAAGCATAAAGCTGGTTGGTTTGTTCTGTGTTTGTTCAACAAGGATTTTTATCTTGTCCCACCACTCGTTGTATTGCTTGGCAAGTTCCTTGTAGTCTTTGTAGGCACGATGGATGCTTGATCGTGAGATGTCGTAGCCTTCTGAACGCAGTAGGCTTGCTATTGTCCGGAAGTCTTTCTTCTCTTCCTCGTAGAGATATACAATACGCTGTATAAGGTCGTAAAGTTCTGCCTTCTTGCGTTTTGCCATAGTTCAGTCCTCGGGCGGCAGAACAGTATCATCTACGATTTCTCCTTCCAGCAAGTCAATTCCTTTTGGAGTGATCTTGTAAAGCGTCCTGTAGCGTCTTTTGTCATAAGGGATTGCCACCTTCTTAGCTTCCACATAGCCCTTATCAACGAGGTATGCGAGCGCTTGTCTTATCTCCGTGTCTCTGTGATACTGATAGAAAACTGCAATAATCTCAAGTTCTTCAATCTCCCGAGGGTAGATCCTTTTCAAAAAGTCTAAAATTAGACCTCGCAAGCTTTTGCTCATTTTTGGACCTCCCAAAGTTTGTCCAAAACCTTTGAAAGCTTGTCTTCAAGCTTCTGTATTTCTGCCCGCCATCCACTGAGGTCTTGATAGTATTCCTCTTTTGAGACGCCGTATTTCTGCAATTCTTCAAGCTTAGCTATAAGCCTGTTTAGTTCGTGCCTCCAGCCGCTTACGTCCCGGTAATACTCTTCCTTGCTGACCATTTCCTTGTGGTAGCCTTCCAGCTTTTCCTCAAGCCTTTTCATTTCGTTTCCAAAACTCTCAAGCTTCTTCTCAAACTTAAGAAGCAAATACAACAAAAAAGCAATGCTTGCAACCCAGCCACCTTGTAAAATCAGCGAAAGAATTCCTACTTCCACCTATTTAACATTGCAATAAGCACAAGGAGATTTCAAGCAAAGATTGCAATCAGTGAGTGTGGTGCGGTGTATTTCCGCCTTCGTCTATGATTGCACCCGTGGCATGGATATTTCCGACAACATCAACATTTCCAACTATATTTACATTGCCCTCAATAATAACCGTTCCCGCTTGAATTAGAACCGTTTGTGCCTTCACCCGGAGAAGATGTGTTTTCCTGTCGTATTCAATCTCCGTTCCATCCTCAAACCGCACAAAGAACTTATCCTTGCTGGCAACTGGCGGAGTATCCTTGCTGTTGTAAATGGCTCCTAACACATAACCGTCCGAGTGTTCTCCTTCCTCATCAAAAGCAACGATTACGTACTCTCCTATATCGGGTAGCCAATAAGCCTTATCCCTTTGGGTTTTGTGATGCACGACTGGGAGCCAGTTGGAGACTACGTTGTCTAAGTCTGGCATCTGCACTCTTACTCTTGCTGTTTTTTCATCAACTGCTACTACGATGCCTCGTCTGATCATTCCCTTCTTCCTCCTTTAACCTTGTTTTCTCCGGGTTTTTTCAAAAATTCTATCCGAGTGGTGTAGCCATCCCTTGTCATTTCATGCTCAACCTGAGCAACGTAATACACGCCGTCAAACCTGTCAAAGCCTTTAAGTTCAATGCTTCCGCTTGCGTAGATGGAAGGAATGCCGACGCAGATGAGCCTTCCTCTGAACTCTTTCATCTCGTTTAGCGTTTTTTGGGCGTTGCTTATTCTCTCAGCTTGTGCTTTGTTTTCTACTCTAACTCTCTCTACCTGTTTGTCTTGGTTCGCTTTCACATTAGCCTTCTTTTTGTCTGCTGTTGCTTCTTTCTTTTGTGGGTCAAGGTAGACCACATCCACAGTGCCGGCATTTAAGCTTGAGACTTCTATCTCAAGGTCTATCACCCACTCGGGTGTTAGCACGAAAGTGGCATTACGATTAAGGACGCTTTCTATTCCTTGAATGACTATTTTCCCGTCTGCAACTTTGCAGGTGTATCCGTAGCGTTTGCAAAGCTGAGATAAAAACTCTAAGTCTCTTTGCTTGTATTGGTCTATCCGTTGAAAGGTGATGTCTGAGCCTTCAAAGTAAAGCTTGTAGCGGTTTCTTTTGGCTATGTCCTCCGCAATCTTCTTTAGGCTTGTGTTTTCAAAGGCGGTAGTCTTAAGCGTTCGGAAGCTTGCCTTAACATCTTTGGCTAAAGCTTTGATGGTAAAGGTTGCACCGCTTTGGGAATATCTAAAGGTGTAGCTGTCTATGAAGAATACTCCTGCGTCCCGCACCGCTTCTTCGTAGCCAAAACGAACCTTTAGGCTTGAGCCTCTTGCGGGAGGGTTTTTCCTGAAAAAGCCCGTGCTGTCTTCAACTTCTATCTCTACATCGTCGCTTTCGTCCTTGTCTAAGCCATCGTTATCTATGTAGCGAAAGCTTAAGAGATAGGGCGTAATGTAGGCTGAAACATCCCTGTTGTTTATCTCAACATAAAGAAACGGCTTGTAAAGTGCTACTCGGTCTGCCATGGGAGGCTGTTCTAAAAATCCCTTGTTGGGACCGTCCCCCCAGCCTCTAAGGGAACTAACCCGTTAGAACACCTCACCCTATCCCACACCCCTTCCACCAACACTGGCTTCAGAGGAGAAAGGTCTCTTGACAGAACCTTTCCAAGGATAGGGAAGAGGAGGGCTACCTTCAGAACTTGCCAAGCTACCTGAGAGACCTTTTTAGTCTCTTCCTGCTCGGGATTCCTTCCATTGGCTCCCTCACAGGAGTTTGGCTCACTCTGAAGGCTTTGGACGAGATTGGTTAATAACTCCTTTGCATCCTCTACACTCCTTAGTTCGCTTTTTAGTGCGTTTCTCTTGTATTCGTTGCTTTCCTTCTCTACAAATTCTCTAAGTTCCTTTTCTCTCTCTTCATACCTCTTTAGGGCAAACTCTAAATATGCTTTGTCCTTCAAAAGTTTCTCGTAGTTCTCAGGCATGTCCTCTTTAAATCCCAGTGCCCTTCTTCCTATCACATAAGCACCAGCTATGTCTTTATCTATGCTTAACTGTGGTGCATACTTTAGCATGCCAATAACTGAGGTATAGGCGGGATGGACTTCTACTACTTCCACTTCCTTTAACATTGCTACCCTTTTTAGCTTTTGCAAGAACTTTTTGGCGTTCCACTGATGAAGTCTTTTTCTTAGTGTAGCTTTTCCATCTCCACGCTTTCCTCTTTTGAGTTTTTTAAGATTCTCCACTGCTATAGCTTTACCTTTCTCAATAGCTAAATCTACTATCTTGTGGACTAATATCCACTCCTGATGGTCTTTGCTGTTTTGGGAAAGTCCTATAAGGTGGTGTAGGCTGATAGTTTGATAGCTTAATAGTTCTCCAGTTTTTGATACCTCTGCTATGGCTAAGTGTATGGGTGATGCGTTTGTGTCTATAGCTATTACTCCGTTCTCTTTTGTGTATCTAACTTCAGGCGTTGGGATTTCAAAGGATACACTCCCATAAACTTCTCCATTCCTTAGCTTTAACTCCACTGTGTAAGGAAAGTAGCTTTGGGTCTGCCAACTTTCTAAAAGCATAGCCATAAAGGTGAGCCACTTGTCTTTGTTGCTGCTGGGTTCTCTTAAAACTTTGGCATAGATGAATTCCCTGTTTCCTGTGGTAATCCTAAGGTGTAGCTGTCCGTTTAGGTCTTCAAATCTCATTAGTCTGTTTCCTTTGTCTGTTTTTGACCCAATGCTTATAAGTGTTCCTTGTCTTAGTTCTCTCCACTGCTTTTTTAATCCTTCCCTTACTTTTCCTGTAAGGTGGTTTTTGCAAAGCTTTTCAAAAAGTCTTTTACCTCCAAACACTACTGGTTTATCTGTGGGATATTGTTTAGCTTTGTATATGGCTGAGTCAATGTATTTTGTTGGCAGTTCAGGGAATAGCTGTCTTAGTCTTTGGTATATTTGTGTGTGAGGTTTTTTTGTTTTCTCTTCTTCCAACTCTTTTAGCATGTTGTATGCAATTCGGATGGCGGAGGATTGCTTACGCATTAGCTTTATGAGTTTTTGTTTGTCTTCCTTTTTCAATTCAAGCTTAAACTGTAGGCTAACAAACATCAGGGTTAGATCTTAGCCTTAAAACTCTTGTGTGTCAATGGGTTTGGATTTTTAGAACAGTCTCCAGCCCTTTTGACTTATAGCTCTGTGCTTAGATATTTATAATACTATGCCTGTGGAAGAGGTTTATAAGCTTTACGGGCTCACAAAGGAGGAATATGAGAGTATAGTCAAAAGGCTTGGTAGAAAGCCAAACCATGTGGAACTTGGTGTTCTTGGTGCCCTTTGGTCGGAGCATTGCTCCTATAAATCTTCAAAGAGGCTTTTGAGGCTCTTTCCCACCCAGGGGGAAAATGTCCTTCAGGGACTGGGGGAGAATGCGGGCGTTGTAAAGCTTGATGACAAAGTTTGGCTCGCCTTTAAGATAGAAAGCCACAATCATCCCTCCTTTATAGAACCCTTCCACGGTGCTGCCACAGGTGTGGGTGGGATCATAAGGGATGTGCTCTCTATGGGTGCAAGACCTATAGCCTTGATGGATTCTCTGCGGTTTGGTTTGCCTTTGGACCCAAAGACAAAGCACATAGTCAAAGGCGTAGTAAAGGGCATATCCCACTATGGCAACTCGGTGGGCATTCCCACGGTGGGCGGAGAGACCTTCTTTGAGGAGTGCTACAAGACCAACCCTCTGGTGAATGCCTTTTGCCTTGGTATAATCCCTGCGGGTAGGATGTTCCGGGCGAGGGCAACAAAACCCGGACAACTGCTCTTTTTAATAGGCTCTTCCACTGGAAGGGACGGCATACACGGTGCGGTTATGGCGTCCGGTGAGTTCAGCGAGGACACAGAGAGCAAAAGACCCAACGTGCAGGTGGGAGACCCTTACTTTGAAAAAAAGCTCATAGAAGCCCTCATGAGGATAATAGAGGAAGGTTTGGCGGTGGGTATTCAGGACCTGGGCGCCGCAGGTCTTGCGGGTGCATCCTCCGAGCTGGCAAACAAATCCAAAATGGGCGTGGTGCTACACCTTGAAAAGGTGCCTCTCAGAGAAGAGGGAATGAACCCTTATGAAATACTCCTTTCTGAGAGCCAGGAGAGAATGCTTTTGGTGGTAGAAAGGGACAATGTTCAAAGGCTGAAGGAGTTGGCAAAGGATTTCCACTTGGAGGGTGAGGTGGTGGGGGAAATGACCAATGATGGTATGTTCCGTGCATACTTCCATGGCGAGCTGGTGGCAGAACTGCCCGTAAGTCTGATAACCGAGGAGGCACCCGTCTACGAAAGGCCAAGCAGGGAGCCCGATTACATAAAGCGGGTTAGGTCCTTCAAGGAAGAGGAGTTAGAGCAAAAGGACATAAAGGATTCCCTTCTTAAGCTTTTGTCCTCTCCCAACGTGTGCTCCAAGGAGTGGGTTTACAGTCAGTATGACTATCAGGTGGGGACAAACACGGTGTTGGTGCCGGGGGGAGACGCTGCGGTTCTGCGGATAAAGTGGGTGGTAAGCCCGGAGATAAAAAGCGAAAAGCTCGTAGCTTTGAGCTGTGAAGGAAACGGCAGGATGGTCTTTTTGAACCCTTATGAAGGGGGAAAGTACATAGTGGCGGAAGCCCTCAGAAATCTCGCCTGTGTGGGTGCACAGCCCTTAGCCATAACGGACTGTCTGAACTTTGGAAATCCAGAAAGGCCGGAGGTAATGTGGCAGTTGGAGATGGCAATAAGGGGGATTGCGGACGCCTGCAAGTTCTTTGGGGTGCCCGTAGTAAGCGGAAATGTATCCCTCTATAACGAAACGGTGGAGGAAAAGGAGATCAGAAACATATACCCAACTCCCATTTTGGTAGCGGTTGGTGCCATAGAAGGGAAAAGATTTGCAACCCACAAGTTTGAGGAGGAGGGTAGTCTGGTCTTTTTGATAGGAGACCTGAAAAGAAGCTGGAGCTTGGGAGGTAGCGAATACTTAAAGGTGGTGCACGGAATTGTGGCTGGAGATGTGCCCGCGGTGGACCTGAAGAAAGAAAAACTACTGCATGAAACCCTAATAAAGCTGATAAGAGAGGAAATAATCCTTTCTGCCCACGATGTATCCACCGGCGGACTTATTATTGCCCTCTTAGAGTGTCTCTTTGGTACGGGACTTGGCTTGGAGCTAAACCTTTACACCGAGGAAGCCCTTGATAGGTTCTTCTTCTCCGAAAGTCCCACAAGGGTGGTGGTTAGCATAGAAAAGGATAAGGAAGAACTTTTGAAAAACCATGTGGAAAGCGTGGGATTGGACTGGCTCCTTCTGGGTAAAGTAAAGGGCGAGCCAGAGCTTATTGTAAAACTCTATGAAGAGCCCATACTAAAAGAGAAGATTGAAGATTTAGAGAAACTATGGAGAGATTCTTTAGCCAGTATGCTTTAACCTACTTGGCGGTCTGCTTTTTTGTATTGATGGCAGACCTTTATACAAAACACCTGGCGGAGCAGTTTATAAGGGGAGAGGTTCAAATACTGCCTTTTCTCAAGCTAATTATGGTCTATAACAAGGGCGTAGCCTTTGGTATCCTTTCCCAAGCTCCCGACTGGCTGAGGCTACCCATTTTGCTACTGTTTCCACCCATTGCGGTCCTTATAACCTTTGCATACTCCATCAAGCAAAAGGATCTTGTGGTTTCCCTTTGCATGGGTGCCATAGGTGGTGGAGCCCTTGGCAACCTATACGACCGCCTTTTTTTGGGACAGGTAAGGGACTTTATCTACCTTTCCTACGGGAAATTTTCCTACCCTGCCTTTAATTTGGCGGATGCCTCAATCTCCGTTGCCATAGCTGTCTTTCTTTTTTATGAGTTTTTCAGGAAAAGAAAAGCTTGACGATCTGAGCTTTACAAACCACATTCTGCGGATTAAACTCCTTATGGAAGGGGGTTGTTATGACTGAAATCTACATCAACGGAAAGTTATACAAGGTAAGCTTACCTGAGGATACTCCTCTTCTTTGGGTGATAAGGGAGCATATTGGCTTGACTGGCACCAAGTTTGGATGTGGCAAGGGTATATGTGGAGCTTGCACAGTCCTTTTGGAAGAGGAGCCCATCCGCAGTTGCATAACTCCCTTAAAGGCGGTGAAGGGTAGGAGGATAACCACCATAGAGGGCATTCCTGCCAACCATCCGGTAAAGAGGGCTTGGGTGGAGTTGAACGTGCCTCAGTGTGGTTATTGTCAGCCCGGTCAGATAGTGGAGGCTTACGCACTCCTTAAGAAAAACCCAAGGGCGAGCAGGGAGGAGATAGTAAAAACCATGTCTTCCCACCTTTGCAGGTGTGGAACTTATCCAAGAATTTTGAGGGCAATACTTAGAGCCCAAAGCATGATGGGGGTTAAAACATGATAGACAGAAGGGATTTTATAAAGCTTACTGGTTTGAGTTTGGCACTTGTTTTAACAGAGGGAGGGTTCAAGATAGTCAAGGCATTACAAGAAGAAATAATAAACCCAGTCCTCTGGGCAAGCATAACCAAAGACAATCACCTTGTGCTTTTGATTAACAAATCGGAGATGGGGCAGGGGGTATGGACTGGGCTTGCTATGTTGGTGGCGGATGAGTTGGACTTCCCTTGGGAGAGGGTAAGGGTGAGGTCTGCACCCGCAAGACCTCAATACATAGACAGAAAGTTAGGTATGCAACTGACGGGTGGAAGCACCAGCGTAAAGAATATGCACGACTTTTTAAGACAGCTTGGTGCCATAATGAGGGAGATGATAATAAATTACGCCTCTCAAGAGTGGAAGGTTCCAAGGGAAAAGCTAAAGGCAAAAGAAGGCTATGTTTTTGGAAATGGAAAAAGGGCTTCTTACGGAGAGCTTTGGGAAGGGGCTGTAAAGCTTCCTATTCCACATAATGTTAAACTAAAGGAGCCCTCCGAGTTTATATACATTGGCAAAAACATTCCAAGAATAGACGCCAGAGAAAAGGTGGATGGAAGTGCTATCTTTGGTATTGATGTAAGGCTTAAAGATATGGTCTATGCGGTGGTGGAAAGACCTCCAGCTTTTGGCTGTAAGCTAAAGGGTTTTGACCCAAGTCAGGCGAAGCAGGTGGAAGGGGTGATAGATGTGTTTGCCATATCCACTGGGGTGGCGGTGTGTGGAAGGGATTTCTACTCAGCCCAAAAGGGAAGGGAGGGTTTAAAGGTAGAATGGACCGAAAGCCCAATAAAGGATTTTGGCGACCAAGAGTTAGCGCGCCATTATCTTAATGCCTTAAACAGGGCTGGTGCGGTGGCAAGGCATGATGGAAACCCAGAGGATGTAATATCAAAGGCTAAGGTAAAGGTAGAAAGCGTTTATCTTTTGCCCTATCTCTACCATGCCACTATGGAACCCATGGCCTGCGTGGCGGATGTGAGAAAGGATAAGTGTGTGGTTTATGCACCCATTCAATCCCAAACTTGGGCTTTAAAAACCGTCAGCAGAATAACGGGCTTGGACGAAAAAGACATTGAAATATACACCACCTATTTGGGTGGAGGCTTTGGAAGAAAGGCAAACGTGGAGTTTGTAAGAGAGGCAGTGGAAATATCCAAAAAGCTTGGAAGACCAGTAAAGCTAATATACACCAGAGAGGATGATGTAAAATCCGGCTGGTATAGACCCATGAACGCCACAAAGTTTGTGGGAGCCTTGGATGAAAAGGGGAGGGTAATAGCCATACACCATAAAATAGCGGTGCCCGCAGTCTTTGAGTGGGCAGGAATTCGCTCAAAAATAGATAGGGCGGCGGTGGAAGGAATAGAAAACATGCCCTATTCGGTTCCCAACTTGCGTGTGGAGTTTGTAGAGATTGACCTTCCTATACCTGTTTGGTTCTGGCGTTCGGTGGGAAGCTCCCACAATGCCTTCACTCTTGAGACGTTCATAGACAGGCTCGCCAAGGCGGGTGGCAGAGACCCAGTGGAGCTAAGGCTTGAACTACTCTCCAAAAATCCAAGGGCTCGGAGGGTGGTAGAGGTGTGTGCTGAAAAATCAGGATGGGGTAAGGGTTCCCATAGGGGAAGGGCTATGGGATTAGCTTACCATTTCTCCTTTGGAAGCCATGTAGCCCAATGTGCAGAGGTTTCCTTGGACAAAAAAACGGGCAAAATAAGGGTGCATAAGGTTGTATGCGTGATAGATCTGGGTCCCACAGTGGTGCATCCAGATTTGGTGGTTTCTCAGATGGAAAGCGCCGTAGTTATGGGCTTAAGTGCGAGCCTAAAGGAAAGGGTAAGCTTTTCAAAGGGAGGTCCTCAGAGCCTTAACTTTGATACCTATCCTCTCCTTACTATGGAAGAGACGCCAGAGATAGAGGTGCATATAGTAAAAGGGCAAGGACGCATGGGTGGCGTGGGAGAGCCCGGTCTTCCACCCATAGCACCCGCGGTGGCAAACGCCCTATTCTGGGGGTATGGCATAGAAGTCAATCAACTTCCCATGACTCCCGATTACATAAAAACTCTCCTATAAACCGCAAAAAGCCCATAGGGGTGTGGGGTAGGGTAAGGAGTAGGTTAGTCTCTTTATCCGCTGGGGGCTTTTTGATAAGGGATTTTTGAAAGTATCCTCCAGAAGAAGGGCTTATATTTAAAACTCATGCAGCTAAAAACCCAAAGCCTAAAAGAACTTTATGAAAAGGACTTTTACCTATGGGTGTTGGAGAACCTAAAGCTTCTCAAAAATAAAGAGTTTGAGCTTGTAGATTGGGAGAACCTTCTAGAGGAGATAGAGGATATGGGACGGAGATATCTGGACAGTGTGGTTAGCCTGATGGCGGTAATTTTGGAACACCTTTACAAATGGGAAAACTTTAAGTGCAGTGAGTATGTAGGGCACAGCTGGATAAAGAGCATAAACAACGCAAGGAATGAGCTTGATACCATCTTTGAGAGACACCCAAGCATAAGGAAAAAATCAATGGAGGAGCTCTCTATCGCTTGGCGCATTGCTATAAAAAGGCTTACGAGGTGGTTTGAAGAGCCTCAAAACCACCACATAGCTAAAAAATACTTTGGAAAGCTTCCCACAGAAAAGGATTTTCCACAAGAATGCCCTTATACCTTTGAGCAGGTGATGGAATACAAGCCTTGGGTTGATGAGTGAGACTGTCGGTATCCACTGGGGACATCCCGATGAGGGATTTTTAGAACAGCCTCAAAAGCCCGTTGCCTGAGGAAGGCTAATGGCTTATACTTAGTTAAAGCTTACAAGGGAGGTTTTCCATGAAAGAATGCCTAAGGCTGATAACAGAAAGGAGGTCAATAACCTTCTTTGACCCAACCAGAGAAGTTCCCGATGAACTTATAAAGGAGATTTTAGAGATCTCCGCCACCGCACCCTCCGGATACAACCTCCAACCTTGGGAAGTGGTGGTAGTAAAGGACAAGGAGAAAAAAAGGCAGTTAAAGGACATATGCTACGGACAGCAAAAGGTAGAGGACGCCTCCGCCAACATAGTGTTTATCGCAAACCCAAGGGCAGGCTTTGAGCACGTGGATAAGGTCCTGGACAGCTGGGTGGAGCTTGGCTACATACCCAAAGAGGTAAAGGAAAATCTAAAGGAGAACATCCAAAGAGGATGGGCTGACAGAGATAAAGCTGTAAGAAAGGCTATAAGGGATACCGCCCTCTTTTGTATGACGGTTATGATCGTTGCAAGGGCTTATGGGCTTGAGACCCATCCAATGGAGGGCTTTGACGAAGAGAGATTAAAGGAGTTTTTGGGTGTAGATAAGGAGAAGGTTATACCCGTTATGCTTGCCATAGGATACAAGGACCCTCAAAGGGAGCTACTTCCAAGGGCATACCGCTTTAAATTTGAAGAATTTGGGAGTTTTCTATGAGGTTTATAAACACAGACCTAACCTGCAGGCTTGACGCCCTTCCCTGGACGGGCTTTCACACCAGGTTTGTTTTAGCCCTTGGCATTACTTGGGTTTTAGACGCCTTTGAAGTAGTCATAGTCAGTGCAGTCCTAAAGCCCATGGCAGAAGCCCTCCAATTTACCACCCAGCAGGCTTCTCTGATGGTGAGCGGTTTTCTCATAGGTGCCATATTGGGCTCCTTGATCTTTGGCTACTTGGCAGACAGGTTCGGCAGGAAAAAGCTCTTTATTCTTACATTATTGCTGTATTCTGGGGGCACTTTTTTAACGGGCTTTGCCAATAGCTTTGAGTCCGCCTTGCTCTTTAGGATCTTGGCGGGAGCGGGCTTGGGTGGAGAGTTTGCAGCGATCCAGTCCGCAATAGACGAGTTTGTGCCCGCCCGCCACAGGGGAAAGGTGGATGGCACCATCACCGCCCTTTGGAACTTGGGGAGTATTATGGCTTCTTTATCTGCTTTGTATCTTTTAAAGCATTTTGACGAAGGCTTTGCTTGGAGGCTCGCCTTTTTTCTTGGTGGTCTTTTGACCCTTTTGATCATATACATAAGGATATATGTGCCCGAGTCTCCCAGATGGCTCATCTCCAAGGGAAGACTGAAGGAGGCGGAGGAGATCGTCAAAAAGGTAGAAAGGGAGGCGGGCATCTCTCCAAAGGTGGAAAGTTGTCAAATTCCCGTTTTTGAGGGTAGCATATGGGATGCCACCAAGCTGATCCTAACCAAATACCGGTGGAGGTTTCTCTTCAGTGCGTCGATGAGTTTTACCATACTTACCACCTACTACGGCATGATCACCTTTTTACCCTTGGTTCTTTCAAAGGTCTATAATCTTAGCTCTAAGCAGGTCTCCGAGGTGCTCTTCTTTGGAAGTGTGGGAGGATTGATTGGGGGTCTCGTGGTAGCCTTTCTAAACGATAGGGTGGGGAGGAAGGTGCTTGGGGTTAGCATAAGCGGGCTCTCCGCTTTGGCGGTTTTTCTGTTTTTGCTAACGGACGCAAACCCTAAAGTTCTTTACTTTTTGTATTCGTTGATCGCCTTTTCTTTCGCCTCTGTGGCTTATGTGATCGCAACGGAGATATACCCATCCTACATAAGGGCATACGCCATAGGGGTGCTCTCCGTTGTGGGAAGGCTCTCGGGTGCCTTTGCACCGGTGCTTGTGATAGCTTTGGCAAACCAAGATTACCGGCTCGGACTTTTGTGTATATCCCTCTTTTGGCTTGTGGGCTTTTTTGCCTTTGTGATATACGCCATCAAGGGAAAAGAGACCAAGGGCATGCCCATAGAGCAGATAAGTTGAGGGTGATTTTCCTCAGTTTATTGACCTAAAATTCAGCTTATTTTATAAAAAAAACTTTTTAGGAGGGATATCATGGAAGCGGTAAGCTTTGAGTATAAAGCCTACAAGCCAAGACCCTTTACCAAGGAGGAAAGACCATACACTACCATACTCTTCGGTGGGCTTTCCTTTAAACACGAAAGGCTCATAACGGGTGCCTTGGAAAACATGGGCTATAAGGCAAAGCCCTTGCCCAACATAGAGAGGATAGATCTGGACATAGGGAAGGAACACATAGATGTAGGCGCTTGCTGTCCCACCACCTTCACCGCCGGAAACTTAGCAAGGGCCCTTATGGACATTGAAAAGAGAGAGGGAAGGGATGCGGTAAGGGATCGGTATGTTTTCGTTACGGTCGGTGCCTGCGGACCTTGTAGGTTCGGACAGTATCACGAATCCTACGAGAGGGTCCTTGAAGGGCTAAACCTACGGGACTTTAGGCTCTTTCTTTTGGACCTTTTACAGCTTGAACAGTCTGCAGAGGGTGGAGGTTTGGAAGTAAGCATGCCTCTTACCCTTGGGCTCGTCTATGCTATGTTTATGGGAGACCTGATAACGGACATGGAATACGCCACAAGACCTTACGAAGTAAAAAAGGGTCAAACAGACCAGGTGGTAAGGGACAGTGTGGAAGTGCTTTACGAAAAACTCAAAAAGAGACCCATAGTGGGCAAAAAGCTCGGAAACTTCCTTTGGCACATATTCACCGATTACTTCGTGGATGCCCTAAAGGAAGTTAAAAAGCTCTGGGATGAGATAGAGGTGGATAGACTTCAGCCAAAGGCAAGGGTAAAGATCACCGGGGAGTTTTGGCTTCAGACCCACGAAGGAGACGGAAACTACAACATAAAAAGATGGTTGGAGGAACAGGGTGCAGAGGTTATCCCGCCACCGGTAGCGGTTTGGATGGACTATCTTATACACATGGAACTTTTCAAGCTTGAAGACGCCAAGCCCTTTGTGAAGAACTACTACCTTAAAAAATTTGTCATCTCATTTTTTGCGTGGCTATACAGGAGAACCTACGACAAGCTCAGAAAGGCTCTGAATAACATTCCCAACCCATTGCCCTCCCAGAGGGAACTGAAGGAACTGGCAAGACCTTACTTTTACTACAGGCTAGCTGGGGGCGAAGGGCATATGCTCATTGGCAAAGCCCTCTACGCACTAAAACACAAGCAAGCCCATATGATCTGCGAGCTATCTCCCTACGGATGCCTTCCCAACACTATGTCTGTTGGTGCCATGGCAAAGGTGCTGGCAGACTATCCAGAGCTCCTGTATGCACCGATAGAAATCAAAGGAGACTCAGAAGTGCATGCATACTCCCGCTGTCAGATGGTTCTTACAGAAGCCAAAAGGAGGGCAAAGGAGGAGTTTGAACAAGCCTTGGAGAGAACGGGCTTGAGCTTGGAAGAGATCAGAGACTTTGAAGAAAAACATCCACAGCTCAAAAGGGCAACCTACAAAGTGCCAAACTATGGCTATGTGGGAACATCTGCCAATTATGTGATGCACGTAGCAAAACTTATGGGGAGGCTAAAATGATTTTGGGCATAGATGTAGGAAGCACCACCTGTAAGTATGTTTTGGTGGATGATCGTGGGAACATCTTAGATAAAGCCTACGAAAGGCACAACACAAAGACCGCAGAGAAGGTGTATGAGTTCCTAAAAAAGCTTGAAGAGAACTTTGGTTTTAAGCCCGGAAGGGACAGGGTATATTTCACTGGCTCTGGTGCTACGCTGATCGCTCCGCTGGTAGGGGGAAAGTTTGTTCAGGAGGTGGTTGCGGTCTCCATTGCAGTGGAAAAACTCCATCCGGATGTGAGGTTTGTTAGCGAAATCGGTGGGGAGGATATGAAGGCGATCTTTTTCAAGGAGGTTGATGGGAAAAGGGTAAAGCAGGTCTTTATGCAAAACGCCTGCGCGGGAGGAACGGGCACCTTTATAGAAAAGACCGCAAGGAAGCTTGGAATTCCTCAGGAAAAGCTGGGTTCTATGGGATACAAAGGCTACAACCTCCACAAGGTAAGTGCCAAATGTGGCATCTTTGCGGAGGCGGATGTGAATACCTTGCAAAAGGCTGGAGTGCCACCGGAGGAGATCATGGCTTCCCTCTTTGAGGCGGTGGTCTATCAGAACCTCTCCCAACTTACCAAAGGGAACACTCCCATGTGGAGGGTGCTACTGTTGGGAGGTCCCAATCTATTCTTTAGGGGGCTTAGGGAGGCTTGGCGGGTGCACCTTCAGAGAATATGGAAGGAAAAGGGCTTGAGGGATTGCACAGACCAAGAGATGGAGGAACTGGTAGTAGTTCCCGAAAACTCCCTTCACTATGCGAGCCTTGGTTGTGTCTTTTATGCAATGGAGGAGGAAGGCGGAGTTTATGAGGGCTTGGATAGGCTCAGGTGGTGGATAGAGGAGGGGCAATATCAGGAAAAGCTAAAGGAGGGAAAGAAAGGGCTCGTGTCCTCTGAGGAGGAGCTAAGGGAGTTTTTGAAAGAGTACGAAGGGCAGTATAAGAAGATCGTTCCCAAAAAGGTTAAAAGGGTTGCCATAGGGTGTGATTTTGGCTCCACCACCGCAAAGGCGGTGTGCGTCTCTGAAGAAGGAGAGCCAGTTTTTTCCTGCTATCAGATCAGCAAGGGCAATCCCATAGAGGATGCCAAAAGCATCTTCAGACAGATAAGGGAATTCTTTGGGGATGATGTGGAGGTTATAGGCTTGGGGCTTACGGGCTACGGAAAGGACCTTCTGAAGGATGTTTTGGGGGCGGACTGTGCGGTGGTGGAGACGGTTGCCCACGCTACGGGTGCCATGCACTTTTTTAAGGATGCGGACTGTATATGCGATGTGGGTGGGGTGGATGTAAAGATCCTTATCCTTCGCAACGGCTCGGTTGTAGATTTTAGGCTAAATTCTCAGTGTTCCTCTGGAAACGGTGCCTTTTTGCAAGGGGTGGCAGAAAGGTTCAACATACCACTGGAGGACATTGCCAAGCTTGCCTTTAGTGCAAAGGCAATTCCCAATTTTACCATGGGTTGTGGTGTGTTTTTACAAAGTGATATAGTCAATCAGCAGAGGAAGGGCTGGAAGGCGGAGGAGATCCTTGCGGGGCTCTGCTATGTTCTGCCCTTGAATGTGTGGATCTATGCGGGCAACATAAACAACTTGGCGCAGGTGGGCAAAAAGTTTGTGCTTCAGGGTGGAACCCACAAGAACTTGGCGGTGGTAAAAGCCCAAAGGGACTTTATAAAGTCCAAGGTGCCAGACGCACAGGTGTTTGTGCATCCTTACCCGGGAGAGGCGGGAGCTTTGGGCGTAGCCTTACTTGCCCTTGAGACAAAAGGTAAAAGCCGGTTTAGGGGCTTTGACACTATAGAGAACCTAACCTACAGGGCAACCACCTCCCAAGAGACGGTCTGCCGGTGGTGTCCTATGAACTGTCAGAGGACCTTCATAGATGTGTTTGTAGGAGAAGGGGAAGGAAGACCTTGGAGTAAGGTGCCCTTGGAGAGGGGTTGGCTCAGGCTCATAGTTAGCAACGCATGTCCAAAGGGGCTTGTAGAAGACGAAAGCGAGCTTAAGATCCTTCAACAGGAGCTAAGGAGGGTGCAGGATGAGTTTCCTAACCTTGCCCAAATTGCTAAGAAAACTGCGTTCAAACCAAGAAGGGCAAGCCAGAAGGTCCATTAAGGTAGGCATTCCCAAGTTTTTGAACATTTGGGGCACCGCACCCTTTTGGGTGGGCTTTTTTGATAGCCTGGGCATGAAAGTGGTTTTTAGCTCCGACACCTCCGAGGAGCAATACAGAACTTACGGCAAGGGTAGGATCACCATGGACAGCTGTTATCCGGTAAAAGCCCTTGCGGGACACATAGGAGAGCTCTTGCACAAGGACATAAACATCCTCTTTGTGCCCATGATCTATTCCCTGCCCTCCTTTTTGAGGGGGCATGTGATGGATACACTGTGTTGCACGCGGGTGATGATGGCACCGGAGAACATAAAGGCGGGCTTTCTCAAAGAGAGGGACGAGTTCAAAGAGAGGGGTATAAAGTACGTTTCTCCCTTTGTGCCCTTTGGGGAGCCAGAGCTTTTGCCCAAGTATCTCTTTGATGGCTTAAAGCCAGCGGTGGAGGACCTCACCTACGAAGAGGTGGTAGAGGCGGTAAAGGAGGGCTTTGCATCCCTTGAGAACTTTGAAAAGGGCATGCGGGAGAAGTCTTTGGAAATTCTGCGCTGGTGCGTCAAGAACAACAGACCTGCCCTCTTGGTGCTGGCAAGACCTTACCATATGGACCCGGGCATAGGACACGAAATAGACGCAGAGTTTCAGCTTTATGGCTATCCAGTCCTTTGGTATAACTACCTACCAACAGATAAATGGCTCTTGGACTGGCTTGGCATTTCCCTTGATATATCGGATGTATGGACCTCCTCTTACAGTTCTAACACCAACGAGATCATCTGGGGAGCCAAGTTTGCCAGCCGATTTCCCTGGATCACAGGGGTCATAAGGCTCTCTTCTTACGAATGTGGTATGGACCAGCCAACCTTTACGCCCGTCCAGAAGATCGTAGAATCCTCCGGCACTCTATTTTTCAAGTTTGGGGAGTTAGACGAAACAAAGCCCGCAGGCAGTGTAAAAATAAGAGTGGAGACTATAGTCTATTACCTTGAAAAATACTCCCAAGACATTATCAAAAGGAAGCTAGGCAGGTTGGGGGAAGTGCCAAAAGAGCTGACACTATGATTGAGCCCTCATTGTGTGTTTCTTCAGCCTCCCTCCTCTGGAGTGCATCTATTCACATTTCCGAAGCATTGGGGACAAAGGTCAAAAAAAACCAAGAGCCCAAGCCCTCCTAACATCATGTTCACCTGCGTGATCACCAGGTTTTCCTGCCTTTCTGGGAGGATTTGATACTTTTCTAACATTTTCCCGCAGGCAGTCAAGCCCTCCTCCTGTCCGAGCTTGTGAAACTGGAATACGAGCCTTTTTGTGCGTCTGCATTTCATCCACCTTGGCTGTAAGTCAAGCATTACAAAGTTTATCTGAACATTCTTATCCACCAACTGTGCCCTTTGCAAGAGCTTTTCATACTTTTCCTTTTCCGTCATGGTTTAGGACCTCCTCCAGCAAAGCTTGAACCATCTCCTCTTCGCTAACTCTCTTTATGGGCTTTCCTTCCTTAAAGAGCCATGCAAAGCCTCTTCCACAGGCAAGACCCAAGTCTGCTTCCCTTGCCTCTCCTATAGCATTGACCACACAGCCCATTATGGCAACCTTTAAGGGCTTTTCAAGACCCTTTAGCTTTTCCTCCACTTCCTTTACCACCTTTGGTAGGTCCACTTCAATCCTTCCGCAGGTGGGACAGGCTATGATCTCTATACCTCTCCGCCTTAGTCCCAAAGACTGCAGAATGGCATAGGCAGTTTCCACCTCCACCTCTGGGTCGTCCGTCAAAGAGACCCTGACCGTGTCTCCTATGCCCTTGTAAAGAAGTATGCCTATGCCCACCGAGGACTTTACTATGCCCTTTAGTCCCATGCCCGCCTCGGTGATGCCAATGTGCAGGGGAATGTCTGTGTGCTGTGCAAAGAGTTCGTTTGCCCTGATGTTTTCCAACACATCGGAGCCCTTTATGGAGACCTTAAAGTTATAAAAGCCCCACTTTTCAAACTTTTCCGACCAACGCATGGCACTTTCAAAGAGCGCCTCTGCCCTCGGATAGCCATACTTTTCCAGAAGGTCCTTTTCCAAAGAGCCCGAATTGACACCGATCCTTATGGCAACACCTTTTCTTTTTGCCTCTTGGACGATATCCCTGACGATCTCTTCTTTTCCTATGTTCCCCGGGTTTATGCGAATTCCGTGGACGCCCGCCTCCATGGAGCCAAAGGCGTAAGAGGGTGCAAAGTGTATGTCCGCTACCACTGGTATGGGAGAGTTCTTCACTATATCCGGAAGGGCTTCCAGGTCCTCCTGATGGGGAACCGCAACCCTTATTATCTCACAGCCTGCCTTGGCGAGCCTGTTTATCTGAGAGAGTGTCTCTTCCACTTGGTGGGTCTTGGTGGAGGTCATAGACTGCACCACTACGGGGGCATCTCCTCCAACCTTAACCCATCCTACGCTTATCTGCCTTGTTTTTCTTCTCATAGACCTAAAAGTTATTCCTCATCGTCCAAAACTTCAATGCAGGGCAGGGTCTTACCCTCCAAAAGCTCCAAAAAGGCACCACCACCGGTGGAAACAAAGTCTATAGCGTTATAAACTCCTGCCCTGTGGATGGCGTGGTCTGTGTCTCCACCGCCGGCGATGGTTAAAGCGGGAGATTCTGCAAGCATTTTGGCGGTTTGATAGGTACCGTCCTTGAACCGGTCCAGTTCAAAAACACCCATGGGACCGTTCCAAATTACCGTCTGGGCGTCTGAGAGGATCTCCCTCAGCAGACCAATGGAAACGGGACCTATGTCAAGCCCCATCCATCCTTCGGGAATCTCTTGCCATGGAACCACCTTGGTGGGCGTTTTGTCGGATACCTCCGTCCCTATCACAAAATCCACAGGCAGGTAAAACTTGACCTCAAGCTTCTTTGCCACATCCATTATGTCCTTGGCAGTTTCCAAAAGATCCTCCTCTACCAAAGATTTACCCGTCCGATAGCCCATAGCCCTTATGAAGGTAAAAGCCATGGCTCCACCCACAAAGAGCTTATCCACCCTCCGCAGAAGGTTTTTTAAAATACCCAGCTTGGAAGAGACCTTGGCACCTCCTATGATGGCAACCACTGGTCTTTGGGGGTTGATCATCGCCCTTTCAAAATAGCTTATTTCCTTTTCCAGCAAAAAGCCCATAACTGCAGGCTTGAGAAACTGCGGCACCAAATAAACAGACGCATGCTTTCTGTGGCAGGTGCCAAAGGCATCGCTAACGTATATATCTCCGTAGCTTGCCAGCCACTTGGCAAACTCTGGGTCTTTACCCTCTTCTCCGAGGTGAAACCTCAAGTTCTCCAAAAGCAAAACCTCTCCCTCCCTTAGGTTCTCCACCATCCTCTTTACCTCTTCTCCCACGCAGTCCGGTGCCATTTGAACCTCTCGGTTTAAATACCTTGAGAGCCTCTTGGCTACGGGATTTAAGCTTAGCTTAGGGTCTCTTTTGCCCTTAGGTCTTCCAAGGTGAGACATCAGAATAACCTTTGCCTTTGCGTCCAAAAGGTACTCAATGGTGGGCAAAGAAGCTTTTATCCTTGTGTCATCCTCAATGTTTCCAAACTCATCCATGGGCACATTAAAATCCACCCTAACTAAAACCCTCTTGCCAGAAACATTCTGACCCCTTAGAGTTTTTTTCTTAAAGGGCATGGGCATGCCTCCCTCAAAAGTCTAAGTCTATGTCCTCGTCGTCAAACTCTATGTCTGGCTCTGAGGAATAAACACCCCTCATCTGAAGGGCAAGGTTCTTCAAAAGCTCTAAATAGTAGAGCACATCTTCATATAGTTCCAACATGGACTTGTATTTGGACACCTCCTCGTAGGATGTCTTTCTCGTTCTCAAAAGCTTTTTGATGGCGATCCGGGTCATGTATGCCCGGGAGAACTTATCCTGCCACTCCTTCCAAAAATCCCTTGAGTTCAATGGGGCTTTCACTATAAAATACTCCAAGTTGGAAAGCTCTTCCAAGAGCTGAACATCAAGAGGATTTTTCATTTACACACCTCCTAAGGGATATTTTAACTTATCTTATTTTTTATGCTCGTTAGGTTGAACATAGAGAGGTTCCTTCTCATAGAAGGGCAGGAGCTGTTCTTTGACAGAGGTCTCAATGTGATCACTGGGGAGACGGGAACAGGAAAGTCCATGACCTTTTCCGCCCTTTCGTTTTTGATGGGGGAGCAGGGGGACTACGAGGAAGGCACTGCGGTGGAGGCGGAGATAGTCTTAGAGGATGAAGAGTTCATCCTAAGAAGGGAGATAAACAGAGGAAGGAGTAGGTTTTACCTTAATGGGCTCAGCAGCACCCAAAGGGTGGTCAAGGAAATCCTCTCAAGGGCTTTACTCTTCCAAGAGCAGGACGACAGGCTAAGAATTTTGAGAAGGGACTTTCAGAGGGATGTCTTTGATAAAAGCACGGGAGCCATTGAACTGAGAAGGGAGTTTGAAAAGGTATACCAGCAATTAAACGAGGTGGAAAAGGAGTTGGAGCAACTTGCCCACCTGGAGAGGGAGAGGGACCTCCGGCTTAGAATACTCAAAGAAGAGCTAAGGGATATTGAAAGGGTGGGATGGTCGGAGGAGGAATACGAGAGGGCTTTGGAGGTGCTAAAAAAATACGCAGAGGGGGAGAGGACCAATAGGTTATCCCTTGAGGGGGTTGCACTGTTGGACGAAGTGTTAATACCCGGTCTGAAGAACTTGGCAAAGCTCTTGGAAGGTCTTGGGCTGAGCCAAGAAAAAGAGATGCTCACGCAGGTTCAGGAGGAATTTCTTGAGCTCAGAAAGAGGCTCTCCAACCTTTACGAAAGCTGGGACCTTGAGGAGATAGACCGGCTCAACCAGAAGGTCTTTGCGGTGCAGAGCTTAGAAAGAAGATACAAAAAGAGCTACAAAGAAGTGTTAGGGCTTGCCAAAGAGCTCAAAGAGGAGATAAAAAGGTTAGAAGGCATAGAGCTGAGCCTTGAGGGGCTTCAAAGCAGAAGGGAAGGGCTAAGGGCTAAGCTCAGGGAGGTGGGACAAAGGCTCAGTGCCAAGAGAAGGGAAGGAAAGTCTGTTTTTGTAAGCATGGTAATGGATAGCTTGAAGGATCTTGGTTTGGAAAAAGGGGTCTTTGATGTGCTCTTTGAAGAGAGGGAGGGACCCTTTGGCTTTGAGGATGTAAAGTTTTTGTTTTCTTCCTCCGGAGGAACACCCAAGGACTTGGCAGAGGTTGCCTCCGGTGGAGAAATCTCCCGTTTAGCCCTGAGCTTATTTTTGCTGTCTCCTGTAGCCCAAACTTACCTTTTGGACGAGATAGATGTGGGCATAAGCGGAGAGACTTCCCTCAAAATGGCAAAGTTTTTGAAAAGACTATCCTCAAAGATGCAGATTGTAGCCATAACCCACTCGCCCGCCCTTGCGTCAGCGGGAGACAGACACTTTAAAACCTACCGGGAGGGCAACCGGGTGTTAATAAAAGAGCTTGAAGAAGAGGAGCGTCTGCAAGAGGTGGCAAGGCTCATGGGCATAATAAACAACCAAACCCTTAAAGGTGCGATGGAGCTTATGAAAGAGGTAAGCAGTGTTTGAGGATGTCCTTCTGGCAAAGGAAAAAGTTGAAAGCTTTGTCCGTAGAAGGCTGGAGGAGTTTGAAAACTTAGGAAGGTTTGGAGAAACCTACTTTAACTTTAAGCCCTTTTTGGAGGCGGAGTATAAGGCAGACCTATTCTCGGAACTTTGCTTTTGCCTGCTAACCGCCAACTCCTCCGCAAGCCTTGGCATAAAGGCACAGATGCAAATAGGAACGGAAGGGTTTAAAACTTTAAGCTTGGAGGAGCTAACGGAAATTCTCTCTTCCCTTGGTCATAGGTTTGCCCGCCAAAGGGCAGAAAGGATCGTCAAGGCAAGGGAAAACTTTCACAGAACCTTAGAGCTTTTGAAGGATGGCTCAAACCCACAAGAACTGAGGGACCTTCTTAGCGATACCTGTTCCAAATACAAAGTGGAGGGCTTTGGGCTAAAGGAAGCATCCCACTTTTTACGAAACATCGGCTACAAGGATGTGGCAATAATAGACAGACACATATTCAGGTTTTTGAAAGAGAAAAAGCTCATTCCAGACTACAAAACCATAACGAGTAAAATATACCTCCAGTCGGAGAAAGCCCTGAAGGAGGTAGCACAAGGGCTTGGCATGAGTTTGGCAGAGCTTGACCTTTACGTGTTCTATCTAAAGACGGGAAAGGTGTTAAAGTAGGGCGAGCTTTTCTATGGGGATTTTTTTGAGGTTTTCAATTCCGTAGGGGTCTTCCACCCTTGGAATGCTGAGCCCTTCTGTGGCTTCTTCAGAGCAGTTTATAACCCTCTTTGTTTTTATGAAGGTGTTCTTTTCTAACATCTGTGCCTCTTGGAGTGCTAAGGGCTCCTGCCTTGCAACCGCAAAGAGCAATCCTTTTTCCCTTAAGGTTTCCGCCAAGAATTTTACCTTTTGAAGCCTTTCTTTGAGAAGTTGGGGCAGGTTTCTCTTTCTGTTCATAAACCGGTCTATCTCCTCCTGCCGTTGGCTGAGCCGAACCAAAAACTCAAGCCACTCTTGAACCAAGTTTAGAGAGTCAAAGAACCTGAGCACCTGTCCAGTGGGTGCAAAGTCCAAAACCACATACTCATACTGGGGCAAGAGCTCAGAAAGTTTGTCAAAGACCGCAGTTTCCAAAGAGGTGGGAGAGGAGGAGATCAAGGACGCAAACCTTTTTGCACCCTCCAAGACGGAGGGAGAAAGAACCTCCTCCAAGCCCTTTAAAACTCTATCCACATAGCCCCGGGCTAAGCTTTGGGCATCAAGCTCCACCGCATAAAGATTTGGAGGGACCTGAGTAATATTGCTTCCTACCGATGTTTTGAGTATGCCAGAAAGGGAATGTGCCGGGTCCAAGGAAGCCAAAAGGGTTTTGCCCTTCTCAGAAAGCCATAGGGCTAAGGCACAGGCTAAGGTGCTTTTGCCAACGCCTCCCTTCCCTCCAAACATATAAACCCTTTTTAACAGCACGGTAGAAAGTCAAGCTTTGAGTGTTCTATGCCCAAGGTTCGGTGCCAAAGGTGAAATTCAGACAAGAGCTCCGGATAAAGGTCCAAAAGGTATATACCTAAGGGATTGTCAAGTCCGAACCATTCTAAGAACATAGAAAAGAGGAGGGCAGACCTCAGGTCCCTGAAGTCCGCCTCCACGGGTTTCTTAAAGTGAAGTTGGACAAACTCCGAAAAGAGTTCTCTTACTTTACGCTCAAGATCCACTGGGCAAGTTGCTTGGCTTCTGCGTCGGTCACATTTTGAGGAGGCATAGGTATATTACCCCATACACCAACGCCACCGTTCTTGATCTTGCCCGCCAAGTAATCCACCGCGTCGGGCTTGCCCGCATACCTCTTGGCTATGTCCGCATAGGAAGGTCCCACCTTCTTGGCGTTCGTAGCGTGGCATGCCATACAGCCCTTCTGTTGGGCGAGCTGTTGGCTGGCAAAGGACACGCTTACAAGACCTACTGCCAATAGCATAAGCGCCTTCTTCATTTTAACACCTCCTAAATAAGGTTATTCTGTATATTATAATAGGAAAAACCACATGAAAAAATCATGAAAAATATCATGAAAATTGGCGTCTTTGACTCGGGCGTAGGTGGGCTAACCGTTTTAAAAGCCCTCAGGGAAGAGTTGCCTTCCGTAGATTTTTTTTACCTGGGGGATACCGCCCGAGTGCCCTACGGTGGCAAGTCCAAGGAGACCATCCAAAGATACAGCCTTGAGTGTGCAGAGTTTCTTCTATCCTTTGGCATAGGGTTATTGGTGGTTGCCTGCAACACCGCCAGTGCATACGCCCTGGAGCTTCTAAGGGAGGGTTTAACCATACCTGTGGTTGGGGTGGTCCAGCCGGGCGTTGAACAAGCCCTGAAGGTATCAAAAACCAAAAGAATAGGTGTAATAGGCACGAGGGGCACCGTACAAAGTGCGGTATATCAAAACCTTTTAAAGGAACGAGGCGCACAGCCCATAGCCAAAGCTTGCCCTCTTTTTGTTCCCTTGGTGGAGGAGGGTATAATCAACGGCAAAATTGCCCAAAGCGTGGTGGAGTATTACTTGGAAGAGCTAAAGGGTAAGGTGGATACCCTCATACTTGCTTGCACCCACTATCCCCTTTTGAAAGATACCATAAAGGAGTATATGGGAGATGTGGAGATTGTGGATTCTGCCCAAGCGGTTGCCCAAGAAGTCAAAAAGTTGGCAAAGGACGAAGGGAACGGGACCCTGAGGCTCTTTTTTACCGACAACTCGCCCAACCTAAGCCATCTTATAAAGCTGATCCTCGGAGAGGAACAAAGCTACGAGACCATACCTGTCCTCTGTAAGCTCTGAACATGCGCGCCCTGGTGCAAAGGGTAAAGGCTTCTTGGGTGGTGGTGGACGGTAAGGAGGTGGGGAGGATAGAAAAGGGACTAAACATACTCCTTGGAGTCAAGGTGGGAGACACGGAGGAAAAGGTGGATAAGCTGGTGGAAAAGGTGGTGCATCTTAGAATATTTGAGGACGAAAAGGGTAAGTTTCAGTATTCCCTCTTGGATGTGAAGGGCTCCGCCCTTGTGGTTTCCCAATTTACCCTGTATGCCAACACTCAAAAGGGCAGAAGACCCAGCTTTGAAGAGGCAGAAAAGCCAGAAAGGGCAAAGGAGTTGTATGAACTCTTTGTCAAAAAGCTTTCCCAGTATGTGCCCGTGCAGACGGGCATCTTTGGTGCCCATATGGAGGTCTTCATAATAAACGACGGACCCGTAACCATCCTCTTGGAGGTTTAAAGCTCAATTTCCAAGAGCATACCAAAGGGCACCGCCAGACCACTTAGATATAGGGCTCCCGGTCTAAGAAGAGGCAATAAGTTCAAAAGCCCCCAATCCCTATCCCCAAAGAACACGGACACCGCGTCTAAGTCGTTCTTGGAAACCAAACGGAATATGGCTTGCGTGTTCATCTGGGAAAGTATGTATTTATTCAAGTTTGCGGGTCTTTGGGTTATGGCTACAAGACCAACACCAAACTTTCTACCCTCCAAGGCTATCCTCTTTGTCATCTGAAGGGCTATGTTTTCCCTTCCTGTAGGAATGTCAATGGCACCCCTCTCCGGTGCAAAGTTGTGGGCTTCCTCAAGGACTACGATCCGCCTCCCACCATCCTTCATTGAAGAGAGGAATATCTCCTTCATGATAAGCCCCACTATGTTCAGGCGGGACTCTGGGTCTGCCAGATCGCTCAAATCACATACAACCAGCGGACTTTTAGAGTTCACCACCTCCTTTGCCCTTTCCCATATTAGCCTTTGATTTCTCACTGCGTCCTCTCCGAAGTCCCTTGAAAGAAGCTCCAAAAGGTCCTCCGCCTGCTCTTTAATGTCCGCGGGTGCATCAAGGAGAATATCCTCCAAGCTCTTTTCACTGTAGGCTATTTTTTCCAGGTCTGGCTTTAGGAACCTCCTTATTTTCCCAAAGAAAGCGCGCTCTTGGGAGGACCTTTCTCCCACTTCAAAGCCATACCTCTTAAACAACTCCTTTATGTCCTCCGCACCTACGGGAAAGAGGGTATAGGGAAACTTCATATAATCTATGAATTCCTCGTTTTCTTTTAGCTTTTTGAAATACTCTCCAAAAAGGTCTATGATAAAAACTTGGGCGTAGCCTTTGTCCTTTGTGTCCTTTAGAAGCCGAACCACAAAGGTGGTCTTCCCAGAACCTGTGGTGCCAAGCACCGCCATATGCATGGTGGCGATCTTTGTAAGGTCCAAGTAGGCGGGTATGCTCACGCCAAAGAGCTTGCCCGCAAAGACCTTAACCTCCATCGGATAGCCAGACATGTTTGTGCCCATAAGTTCCTTCAATTCCTCCTCTTCTTCCATCCTTACAAACTGGGTGCCCACCTCTAAAGTCTTCAAGGGAACTCCAAAGAGGCTCTCCTTTTCCTTTTCCCTGTGCTTTATGTATTCGCAAACTACATAAACCTTCCCTACCTTTATCCTTCCACTCTCCTCCGCCATGCTGTTTATGAGGGCAACCACCCAATCCTTTTGAAGGCTACTTAGTTTTAGGCTAAGGCTATCGGGACCCAAGGTGCTAACATTCCTGAGCTTACAAACCAAAAAGCCCTTATCCGTATTTACCTTCAAAAAGCTCTCCTCAGGCAGGTCCTCCAAAAGCAAAACCTCCAACTCGGTGGAAGAGTATGCCCTCAGAGCAACCGCCACCGTGTTTTTGTCCAGCTTAACAGAAGATCCCTTTAAAAGCTCCCAAAGGGCCAAAAGCTCCTTTATCTTCTCTTCCTCTTCAACCAGCACCATCGCTTCCAAGTTGCCTTCCACAGTGCCCGAGTAAGTGAGGTTTGCAGACCCTACATAGGCTTTTCTTTCATCCATTATCAAAAACTTGGCATGCAATCGTGGATTTATGTACACTTCTCCTCCAAAGTCCCTTATGGCTTTGAAAACCCTGTAATCTGTGATTTCAAGGTCCCTTCTTTCCCCAGCCCTCAGGATAACCTCCAACTTTACCTGAGGCTTGAGGGCTTTTATAAGTTCCTCCAAGACCTCCCCTTTGATCCACGGAGAAGCAACCTTGAGGGAATTTTGAACCTGTGAAACATCCCTTACAAACTTATCAATAAGTGCCTCCACAGGAATATTTTATTCCTTATGGAGCTTTTGCTCTATGTTCTGTTCCTTATTTTTTTAACCCTTTTGGTTTTTGGCTTTCTTCGTTGGTATGGCAAGTTTATGGGCAGAGGCTGAAGGCTCAGAACCAAGTTTTTAGACCCACCAAGAAGTTTATAAGGTCCCTTTCTCCCACCATTTCCTTAGTCTGTCCGAAATATCTTTCCCAAGAGACGCCCACATAAGGTGCAAGTTCCCTCTTTATTTCATACCTCAACCTCAGGGCTAACTCTGTTTTACTTAGACCGCTTCCAATTTCAATGGGTTCTATCTTTTTGGTGCTTGCCAAAATCTCAAAGCTCGGTTGAAGGATGAGCCTTTGGGTTAGCAAAAGGTCATACTCCGCCTCAAGCTTTCCGTAAAGCTCTCCTTTGTTGGTTAGGTTTAGGTTTGCCTCCACATCAAACCCGTAGGGTGCCAGACCCTTCACACCCAGCACGAGCCTTGACCTTCCACCCTCGTTGCTACCCGCGTAGCCCAAGCCCGCCCTTAGGTCCCAAAAGCTTGAGATAGCCTTTACAAACAGCAGGTCCGCCCTCTCAAGGAGCCACTCGCTATTTTTTAGCCCCCTTTCTCCTTCCACATCAACCCACAGCTTGTGGTAGTCTCCTCCGTAAAAGGAGTAGATGTGAAATTTTAGGTCTTTGTTCTTAGTTCTGTATTCCAACTTATCCACAAAAAAGCCACCGAACCTTGTTGAATGCATGGGCTTTGTCTCTTCTCCAGAAGCTATGGCAAATATCGGCAAAAGAACTGCAAAAAGAAGTCTTCTCATCTATCTTACCCTCACCACTCGGAACATGCCCGCATCCATGTGATAGAGCACATGGCAGTGAAAAGCCCAAAGACCGGGGTTGTCTGCCTTCACGTTTACAAAAACCACCTCCCCCGGCTTTACATCTATGGTGTGCTTTCTTGGGTTCAGGGCGTCTCCTCCGTTGTCCAAATACATCCACATGCCGTGCAAATGTATGGGATGGTGCATCATGGTGTGGTTTATTATAGCAAACCTTACCACCTCTCCATACTTTAGGTCTATAAGGTCCTCAAATCTTGAGGTTAGCCTTTGGCCATCGTAAGAATACATCCTCCATATGAACCTCTCCATGTTGCCCACCAGGTGGATCTCTATGGTCCTGCTTGGCTCTCCTATGGGGTATTCTTCCGCGCTCACTAAGTCTGAGTAGGTTAGGACCTTGTGTTTTTGGTTTCTCAATCCAACAGCCGGGTCTTCCAGCTTTTGCCTTGGGCTTTCCACTACCATGTCCGCATCCACCCCAAAGGGGTTTTTCTTCACATCCAACATCATTTTATAGCCTTCATGATGGTGATGGTGTCCGTGGTCTGCATGTCCGTGATGTCCCATGTCCTCCATGGTCAGCTCGGGCACTTCCCTCTTTGGTGGTGGCACTGCCCTCATACCCTCCCTCGGTGCAAGGGTTCCCATCACAAAACCGCTCCTGTCCATAGATTCCGCATAGATGGCGTAAGCCCTCTCCTCCTTGGGCTGAACTATAACATCGTAAGTTTCTGCAATGGCAATACGGAACTCATCCACATCCACCGGATACACATTCTGCCCGTCCGCTTGAACTATGGTCATTTTTAAACCGGGAATTTGCACGTTAAAGTAGGTGGCGGAGGAGGCGTTTATGAACCTGAGCCTAACTTTTTCACTGGGCTTAAAGATAAATGTGAGATTTTCTTGGGTTGTCTGCCCGTTCATAAGGTAGGTGTAAGTGTAGCCAGTGATGTCTGCTATGTCCCTTGAGTCCATTCTCATCTGAGCCCACATGAGCCTCTCCCTTAGCGTCTGAGAAAAGCCCTTTTCTCTTACTTCCCTTATAAAGTCCCCCAAGGTTCTCTTTTGGAAGTTGTAGTATCCGGGATACTTTTTTAGCTTAGAAAGTATGCGGTGGGGGTCCTCGTCAGTCCAATCGGAAAGGACGATCACATAGTCCCTGTCCGCCTTTATGGGATCTCCATCCTTTGGCTCAAGGATTAGGGGACCATAAAGTCCCAACTGCTCCTGCATTAAAGAATGGGAATGATACCAATAGGTGCCCGACTGCACCACAGGAAACCTGTAGGTAAATCTTCCCTTTGGGGGAATGCCCGGAAAGACTACTCCCGGCACGCCGTCCATGTTGTTGGGCACATACAAGCCATGCCAATGGATGGAGGTCTCCTCCTCCATCTCGTTTATAACGTTTATGACCACCTCCTTCCCTTCCTTGAACCTAAGGAGGGGTGAAGGCAAAAGACCATTTACCAACACTCCCGTGCCCCTTCTTTGACCCACCTCCACGGGCTCCTTTCTTATGATCAGCGTATATTCCAATAGCCCTTCCTTTTCTTTGAAGTCTGCCACCTCAAGCCTTCTGAGGGCAGAAAAGCCCGGAAGGGAATAAGCCAAACCCGACAACAGCATAAACTTTAAAAGTTCCCTTCTGTGAAAGCTCACCTTACCACCTCGTAGTTATCCTCGTAGCCACCCCTTCCGCTCTTCACACCGTGGGGAGATGCCACACCCTTTATGTTCTTTTCCCTCAGCACAAGGCTTACACCCTTGGGTGGGACATGCCCCTCTATGAACCTACCCTCATAAACCATCGTATGGCAGGACCTGAGGTTCAAGGGCACCTTGAGTTGGTTTTTTATCCGGTCCAGTTCCTCGTTGGAGACTTTGACCTTCTTTATTCTAAAGCCTTCCTTCTCTAACTTTGAAAAGTAGGAACTGCAACAGCCACAGCCGGGGTTGTAGTAGGCAATTATTTCCTGCTTTGCAAAGACAAAGGCAAAGATGCTTAGCAAAAGGGCTAAAAGTCCGTTCATTTCAAGACCTCCTCCATGTGCTTTCTTATTTTAGGGTTATTCTCAAGGATCTTTTTCATCTCCTCTCTCTTTTGGAGCATATACTCAAGCATCTCCTCCATGTATTTGGGGTCGTCCATAACCTTCATGCACCTATGCACCTGCGGGCTCATCCTGTGCTCATGCTGTCCTGTTTGGGCATAGACCAAAGGGCTTAACGCCAAAAAGCTAAAAGCGATTAGCCTCTTCATGGCAAAAACCTCCTTTTAAGGTTGATTTTTTTATCTTAGTCCTGAGGGCATGTTAATTCAAGCCTTTTATTTAAAGTCAAAGTTTGTGAGAATTTGTTATTTTTTAAACAGTTCTTTTAGATTTTTCTAGCTTGAAAATACAAATAGGGTCCCCTGCCTATAAGGTCTCCTATGAAGACTAAGCTTAATGGCACAGAAAGAATTGTCTTGATAAATTCTGGCACTGAAGAAATGTTTATATACCTTTGTTTTATATAGGAGAGCCACTCCTTAAGTTTGAAGGAAAAGTCTAAGCTTACCACCTCTATATTGCTAAAACCCGCAACTTTCAGGGTTGTCTCCAACGATTTTTTTGAAAATCTTAAAAGGTGGTGGGGTGGATAATCCCATTCGGTCTCATCTATAATCCACCTGTCTCTGTTTGGCACACTTCCCGCCACATATCCTCCCTTTTTTAGTATGGTTTTTATACTTTCAAGGAACTCAATGGGTCTGTCTTGGTGCTCAAGAACCTCAAAGAAAGTGATCACATCAAATTCAAGATTTTTCTCCCTAGCGAATTTAACAAATTGCCCCAATTCCATGAAGTGTATGTTGTTTCCAAGGACACTTTTTGCTATTTCTACGCTTTGCCTGTCTATATCTATACCCCACACATCAAAGCCATAACCTTTGGCTACCATCAAAAACTTTCCGTTCCCGCATCCCACATCTAACAGCCTACCACTCCGAGGTCCAGAAAAGTTTTTAAAGAAAGCCCTATGGTTTGAACCGAGTTTTAGGTTTGGTAGGCTGTGTAATTTTTCGTAGCCCGGAAACAACCCCTCTTCGTAAAGATAGCACTGCATCTTTAAAGGCTCCCACCACTCCATATCACAATTTTCACACTTGTAGAGATTGTAGTCTTCAGGGCTATACTGCGAGCGGTATGAAGATAACACCTTTTCACTTACCGCTCCACAAACGGGACATAGGGCTCTGTTCATCGGGAAGATTATAAACTCAAAGAAACTTCAAATTTGCTTATAATTAATATTAGTAGGAGAGGTGACCGAGTGGCCGAAGGTGCAGCACTGGAAATGCTGTGTGCGGGTTAAACCCCGCACCGCGGGTTCGAATCCCGCCCTCTCCGCCAAAAAGCTATGAAAAGAGCCATCTTAGCCCTTGAGGACGGATCCTACTTTGTGGGTTATTCCTTCGGTGCAGAGGGGGAGACATTAGGGGAGGTGGTCTTTAACACCTCCATGACCGGGTATCAGGAGATCCTCACGGACCCCTCCTACAAAGGGCAGATCGTAGTCTTAACCTACACCCAAATAGGAAACTACGGGGTAAACGAGGAGGATGTGGAGTCCGATAGAGTTCAGGTCAATGGGCTTGTAATAAAGGAGCTTTCTCCCATATACAGCAACTGGAGGGCAAAGAAGTCTTTGGATGAGTATTTGAAAGAAAACCAAGTTTTAGGTATATGGGGCATAGACACAAGGGCTCTGGTCAAAAGAATAAGGGAAAAGGGTGCCATAAAGGGCATCATATCCACCGTAGATTTGGACCCAAAGAGTTTGGTTAATAAGGCAAAAAACTACGCAGACATTTCGGAGCTGGACCTGGTCCAAGAGGTTGCCACCAAGGAGATATACTACTGGAAGGAGGGAGACTGGGACCTAAGGAGGGGATATATACTTAAAGAAAACCAAAAGCCTCTAATTGCGGTGGTGGATTTTGGCGTCAAAAAAAACATACTCAGAAGGCTCACCCAAGAGGGGGCAAGGGTGGTGGTGATCCCACCGGAGAACGCCCAGAGGACCATAGAAGAAATTAAACCTTCCGCCATCTTTCTTTCCAACGGACCGGGAGACCCCCAAAGGGTGGTGGAGGGCATAAGGCTGGTGCGTGCATACACGGAAAAACTGCCCATTATGGGCATATGCCTTGGGCATCAGATCATAGGCTTAGCCCTCGGCGGAAGGACCTACAAGCTGAGGTTTGGACATCACGGAGGGAACCATCCGGTAAAGGACCTGCGCACTGGGAGAATTCACATAACCGCCCAAAACCACAACTTTGCGGTGGAGCCCGAGAGCCTCAAAGATGTGGAACTGACCCACATAAACCTTTTGGACCAAACATTGGAGGGCTTTAGGCACAAGCATCTGCCCATATACTGCGTCCAGTTTCACCCGGAGGCATCGCCGGGACCTCACGACGCCTTTGATGTGTTCAAAGAGTTCATAAGCCTTGCATGTCAAACACAGTAAAGAACACAAAAATCTACCTGTTGGCGTTTCTTATCTTCTTGGGCTTCTTGATGGTGGTTGTAAGGTTTGCATACATTCAGCTCTTTGGAAGGACAGCATACATAGAAAGGGTTGTGGAGAAATTTCCAAAGGCGGTGGTGGAAAAGGTGCCCGTTTATAGGGGAGCCATAAAGGATAGAAAGGGAGTGGAGCTTGCGGTAAGCATGCCCACCTTCTCCATCTTTGCCTTTCCAAAGTCCGTCCAAAACAAGGAAGATTTAGCGAGAAGGCTCTCTGCTGTCTTAGACCAAAGGGAGGAGGAAATATTAAAAAAGCTGAACACAGCCAGCAAGTTTGTATGGTTGGCAAGGAACATAGATAAAGAGCACATAAACTATGTGAGGGGCGTTATAAGGGACACGCAAAATCAAAACGCAGTGGGCGTTCAGGAGGATTACAAAAGGGTTTATCCACACGGTTATTTGGCGAGCAACCTTATAGGCTTTGTGGGTGCGGATGGAAGAGGTCTTGAGGGCATTGAGTATATGTTTGACCATAAGCTCTATTCAAAGGAGGCTAAGAAGGTCTTTTTGTATTCACCAAAGGGCGGAAGGCTCGTGCTCAACTTAGAGGAGGAAGAGAGGGACTACAAAACCCAAGACCTCCAGCTAACCATAGACTTTGGCGTTCAAGTGATACTGGAGGACCTAAAGGAGAGGATTATAAAGGACTGGAACCCACGGAGGATCGCCCTAATTGTTATAGACCTACAAACCGGAGACATTCTGGGTTTGGCAAACTATCCCCACTACGACCCCAATAACTACCAAAAGGCAAGACCGGAAAACAGGAGGAACTACGCCATAACGGACCCCTTTGAACCGGGCTCGGTGATGAAACCCTTTTTTATAGGACAGGCTTTAGAGAAGGGATACATAAATTTCAACTACAGTGTGGATACAGAGAGAGGAAGGGCAGAGTTCTTTGGAAGGACCATAAGGGATGTGCATCCCTACAGAGTTCTTTCCTTGGACCAAGTGCTCATAAAGTCTTCCAACGTGGGAACCGCCAAAATAGCCCGGTTTCTCTCAAAGAAGGATGTGGAGGAGTTGTTTGAAAAGATACACTTTAGATCCACCTTTGGGGTGCTACCCGGAGAGGCAAAGCCAAAGCTTCCAAACCTTAACTATCCTGCAAACATAATCTACGCCAGCATAGGGCAGGGCTTGAGTGCGAACCTTTTGAACCTCTGCGTAGCCTTTGGCGGGCTTGCCACCAACCAAATAATCCAGCCTCGCATAGTCTATGAACCAAACCAACCACCCAAGGTGCTAAGGGATAAACTTTTTTCTGATAGGGTCTTAAACTGGCTACATAAAAACCTCATAAGGGTGGTGGAAGAGGGAACCGCAACCCGAGCCAGGTCCCAATACTTTACCATAGCAGGCAAAACGGGCACCGCCCAGAAGTTTGACTTTAAAACGGGCAAATACTCTATGGAAAAGGCGGTTGCCTACTTTGTGGGGTACTTTCCTGCCACCAACCCCAAATACGTGGCGGGCATAATGGTGGATGAGCCAAAGGGTAGAGCCTTTGGTGGCACCGCCGCAGCACCATACTTTAAAGAACTCGTAGAAAGGGTAGCCTTTTATGAAATGCTAAAACCCGACAAGGCTAACAAGGCTCTCTCGGAGGGAAGGCTCAAGAATTAACCCATCCACCCTTGGCACTTGGAGGGGTTTTATTCCCGTTAGCTCCTCCACTATGATTGGGTTAGTCCTTTCTGAGACATCCTTTCCCTCAAAACCGTTCATAACTATTCCCAAGATGTTAAGCCCCATGCTTTTAGCGTAAAAGTAGCTAAGGTAGGTGTGGTTTAGGGTGCCAAGCCCAGCCTGGGCTACCAGCAAGATGGGAAGCCCCCAGTCTAAAGCCAAGTGGGCGTAGTTGTAGTCCCTCTTTATGGGCACCGCAATGCCACCAGCCCCCTCCACCACCAAAAACTCATACCTTTCCAAAAGCCTAAGGTAATGCTCCTTTAAATCCGCAAGGGAAAAATCCCTCCTCTCCTCCAAGATGCCCGCATAAGGAGAGAGGGGCAGAGAGTATCTGACCGGCACCGCCTCCTCCAAATCCTGTCCTGTAAGACTGCATAGCAAAGCCCCATCCTGGGGCACATCCTTCACATCGGTCTCTACGGGCTTTAGGTAGCCTACCTTTACTCCCCTCTCTTTTAGGGCATAAACCAGGTTGTAAGAAATAAAGGTCTTTCCTACGCCCGTGTCTGTGGCAGTGATTAAAACCGCCCTCATTGCATAAGGTAGTATAGCATCAAGGGAGAATCCACACCAAAGCCCGCACCAAGGCGGTTTTCAAGGAGCCTTCTGAGAAAGCCCTTTGGCTCCTCCACATAAAAGACTCTTGGCTTTTCTGCCTTAGAGAGCTCCTTTGCCTTCTCTATGGCATCTTGGAGCCCACCCAAACCATCCACCAGCTTGAGCCTTTGGGCATCCTCCCCCGTAAATACCCTGCCGTCCGCTATCTCCCTAAGCTTGTTGGGGTCCACCTCCTTTCTGTGCTTTAGTATGGCGTTTAAAAACTGCTCGTATGCCTTGTCTATGAGCTCCTGAAGGTATCGTTTTTCTTCTTCCGTGAGCTCCCTTGTGGGAGAGAGGGTATCCTTGAACTTTCCGGTCTTTATGGAGGTGGTTTTTATGCCAAGCTTTTCCAAGAGCTCCTTAAGGTTTGTATGCTGGATGATAACACCTATGCTACCGGTTATAGTCCCCGGGTTTGCGTATATGTAGTCCCCCGCCATAGCCAGATAAAAGCATCCAGACGCACACACATTGCCCATAGACACCACCACCGGCTTTTTGGATTCCTTAAACCGCTCCAGAGCCCTGTATATCTCCTGGGACGCCCCCACCGAGCCACCCGGACTTTCCGCCCTAACCACCAAAGCCCGCACACTTCTGTCCTCTTTTAGTCTTTCTATCTTTCTAACGATGGGTTCCGAATTGACCAAAACCCCATCTATTCTCAAAACCGCCACTCGGTCTCCCACCGGAAGCCTTGCCAACAAACTTCCCAAAAACCCAAGCACAAAGAGTATTATAAACAGAACAAAAACCCTCCTTATCCACTTCATGGCTTTAATTATATCAATCTCCAAACAAACAGAGCCCACTGCAAAATTGCAAAAAAGAACCCAAGCGTCAAAAACCCACAAAAACACAACTTCCAAACACCCAACTGCAAGTTTGCATCTAAAAAAACCTCTTGACAAATTTTTTTCCTTATGCTATCATTAAAACCATCCAAAAAACCTTTAAAGGAGGGTATTAGCATGAGGAAGAGCCTTTTAGCCATGGCAGCACTAATGGGTGTTGCTACCTTGCCAGCCCACGCCTGGAGGGTAACCGTTGACCAGGAGACCTTTGCAGACATCGGCTTCTCCAACATCGTAAGGGGTATCTCCGAAGGGAAGAAGACCGAAAACCCCAACGAAAAGAGCAGGATCAACTTCTTTGTTCCACTGTTCAACATCACCGCAAGCGGGCAAGTGAATAAGCTGGTTTATTTCAGCATGAACGCAGAGGGAGGTTCTACTACTGCATCCCTCCCTAGCAATACAATACGCGTCAGAGACTCTTTCATCGGGCTGAAGTTTGCGGACGAGTTCAGAGTGCAAGCTGGTGTAATGAGGGTACCCTTCATCAGGGCTGCACTGACGAGCACCTATGTGCAGTTGTTCCCTTACACGCCTAGATTCAAGGATATTGGTATACTTGGTGTTGACCCCACCGATGTAGAAGGTGGTCTTAGCCCAAGAGATCATGGTATAGTGATTTGGGGTAATGTGGCAGATGGACTGGTTAAATACTACCTCGGCATCACCGATGGTGATACCATAGCTCGTACCGACGACGACAGCCTTGCTTACACCATCAGGGTCCAATTCACTCCCGTTATGCTTGGCTTTAAGCCAGAAACCGGATACACTCTTGCAGACACCTACCTTGGCAGGCAGAATGTTCTTAGCATAGGTTTTGGCTACAGAGTGGTTGGTCGTAGTAGGCCAGCGCCAGCGCCGAGTGAAGACACCAAGATGTTGACTGTGGATATGCTTTATGAACAAAAGTTTGGAGATCTGGTTCCCAACCTTCAGGTGGGATTCATAAATAAAAAGGATGCAGGTGGTGTTGCCGACAGGAAAGCCAGCCAACTTTATATACAAGGAGGAGTCCTCTTTGACCAAATGGTGGGCTTTGGAAAGCCAGCCCTTGCGATAAGATTTGAGCAGAATAAGAACGAGAAAGTAGATCCTGACACAACCAAAGACGAGCCCAAGGTTAACAGGTTTGGCGTCATAGCCCACTACTACATCAAGGGTCAAGCGGCAAAGGTATCTCTTGGTGTGGATTCTGTAAGGCTCAACTCTGAAGCGAAGAATAGGGACTGCAGTGCTTCTTCTGGAACTCAAAATTGCAAAAACTTCACCGACATCACCCTCCAATTCCAAACCCAGTTCTAAGTGTTAGAGGTTTCACCGCCCCGCCCTATGGCGGGGTTTTTTTATTTTTGGCATGAGAAAGGCTTTCACCCTCATAGAGCTTTTGGTGGTTATTGTGATTTTGGGCATCCTTACCGCTATTGTGGTCCCAAGGATCACGGGGAGGGTTGATCAGGCAAAGATAGAGGCCACAAGGGTTCAGATGAAGGCTATAAAGGATGCCTTGGAGCAATACAAGCTTGACAATGGCTTTTATCCTACCACCGAGCAGG
>Ga0079992_128681_pt1 | contig 66307 bp, 56 predicted proteins | sample FaiFalFF_MnMetaG_3_FD_69197 | JGI IMG/M metagenome (GOLD analysis project Ga0079992, IMG submission 69197) | Freshwater microbial communities from Yellowstone National Park, Wyoming, USA - Fairy Falls B (FF_Mn_B) MetaG (SPADES assembly) (version 2) | ecosystem: Environmental > Aquatic >...
GGTAGTTGCGGATCGCGTCCGGCTCGACTCCCCAGTACTTGGCCAAGGATTCGATCGTGTCGCCTTCCTTGACTTTGACCATGACTCCGTCGGTCGGCAAGATCGCCAGCTGCTGGCCGGGATAGATCAGTTCAGGATCAGGCAAGGAGTTCGCCCAGGTGATCGTCTGCACCTTGAGACCGAAGCGCTGGGCGATCTTCCAGAGCGTATCCCCTTCCTGGACGGTGTACATGACCACGCGGTCGCGTTGGGGCATCTTGCCGCCCGGTACCATGATCAGGCGATTCGGCACCAGATCGGTGTCACGCTGCACGCCGTTGGGCTCGTAGCCGGTGATCGCGTCGGGTTGCACACCGTAGCGTGCCGCGATCGCCTCGATCGTGTCGCCCTCGCGCACCAGGTGCAGCATGCCATCGACCGGTGGAACGCGGAGCTGCAGCCCAGCCGGTAACGGTGCTCCAGGATCGAGGAGATTGTTCGCCCAGAGCAGCGTCTCGATGCTCCGGCCAGTCGCTCGCGCCACATCGTAGATCGTTTCTCCCGCTGCCGTCACATAGGTATCGAGCACGAGGACATCTGGCTTGACAGCGAGCCCACCCGTCGCCAGATAACCGATGCGCGGATCGCTCACCGTCAGATCGGGAACGCTCGCGACCGGTTGGCCCTGCGCGCCGGGCAGGACGTCCTGGATCACCGTGATCTGGTCGGTTCCAGCTGCGACACGGATCGGCACGGGGCGTCGCCAGAATCCTCCGCCGATCGCAACTGTGGCGACGCAGACGACGACCGCGAGATGGAGGCACCAGCGTCCGATCGTGCGATTCGTCCACCGGCGCTGGAGCCGCTGCTCCGTTCGTTTCGGTGCATGCAGGAGAGGTCGTGGCGGTTTGGGTGGGGCGACGACGGTGCCGTTCGCACTGCCCGCGAACACACCATTGCTCCGTGCAGCGAGCCGCTCGTGCACTGCGTCGGTCGATTCGATCGCGGGGTACCCGTTCCGATGCCCATTCGCTGGTTCGCGCGCGGCGTCCAGCTCAGGCATCCAGCCGAAGCGCACCTCTCGGGTGGCGGACGGCTCACGATACTCCTCGCTCGGCGGGTTGGTCGGCATCGTCCCTATCCGGCTTCCCTTCCCTCAGCGGCTCGTCGATTCGCTCGTCGTGATGCCGAACTCGCCGATTACCCGATCCTCACGCGCAGGATAACATGTCCGGTGGCATCCGTCAAATCCAGGGCGGCAATTTCGGCGGTTTTCTGCCTCACCGGAAGGTCCCGAATTCCCGCCTTCACGGATCGTTCACTGTACGGTACGATGACAGAAGACAGTGGATGAGGGCGCTCAGTGATGGAAGAGACCCGAACCAGAACAGCGCAGGGGCTGACGACTCTGCCGACCGAAACCGTGCATGCCATCGTGAATCCGGTGGCAGGAAGCGGTCGTCCGGCTCGTGCCTGGCCGGCGGTGCGTCGTCGCTTGGAGTCGCTCGGTCTGCGCGTGGAGGAAGTGCACACGACCGAGCCGGGGGCGGGGATCGCTCTGGCTCGGCAACTGGTCGAACGTGGCGCCCGAGAACTCCTGGTCATCGGTGGCGATGGCACAGTGAACGAGGTCGTCAATGGCTGTGTGGATGCGCAGGGACAACCGATCGGCCCGGTGACGATCACCATCGTGCCGTGCGGGACGGGGCGCGATTTTCCACGGCTCTTCGGTATCGTTCGCCCGGAACAGGCGGTCGATCTCCTGCGCTACGGGCAGCGCTGCCGCGTCGATATCGGCGCGATCCGCTTTCGCGCCTGCGATGGCTCCTCCCGTCAGCGCTACTTCGTCAACATGGCGGATATCGGGCTCGGGGCGGAGACGGCGGCCTGGGTCAGCCAGTCGACCAAGCAACTCGGTGGGTTCCTCGCTTATCTGGTCGGCGCGATGCGGACGATTCTCCGTCATCGACCGGCTGAACTCGCGATCGAGATCGAGGGCACGACAGTGTTTCGCGGCCCAGCGCTCATGGTCGCGCTGGCCAACGGCCGCTTTCATGCCGGTGGCATGCGGATCGCACCGATGGCGTCGGTGACGGACGGGAAGCTGGAAGTCTTCGCCTTGCGTCACGTCTCGCGATTCGCCCTGCTCGGTTCCCTGCTTCCGGCGGTCTATCGAGGGACGCACCTTGCTCATCCAGCCGTCGAGCATTGGACCGCTCGTCGCGTCACGGTGCGCAGTGTCGAGCCTGTGCGGATCGAAACGGATGGTGAGGTGGTGGGGACGACAGATATCGAGGCGTGGGTCGCCCCCAAGGCATTGTCTCTTCGCGTGCCGCGTGGCGCCTGCGACGGTTCTGCTTGACCCCGCGATAACTCCTCTGCCACAATCGGGCGATGGGGTATGGCCCGACACGAGAACAGTCGAGGAGAACGACGCGAACGATGACGACAGAGCAAAAGATGTACAACCAGGTCGAGGCGCTCGCCGAGGCATTGCGTCTTCTTTCCGAAGAGCCGGAAAGCGGCACGTTTACCATCTATGGGGAACCGCCAACTCCGCGCCTGCGCTGGTTTGTCGAGGGTCTGCGGCAGGAACTGGAGCGGCACGGTCACATCTACCATGAGCAGCCGATTCCCGATATCCGGCTCGTGCTCAGCGTCTTCCAGCATGATCGGCCGCGCCGTTATCGCCGCAAAGCGCAGGCGACGTTCGTCGTCGGTATTACCGAGCTCCCGGAGCGTCCGGCGGACGTCCTGAGCGCTTGCTATCCCTTCCTGCTCTATGCGCTCGCGAACCTCGTGCTCATCTTGGTTCCGGGGCCGGAAGGACCAGAGGCGCATTTCGTCACCCTGGAGCGCGGTCATTACGGTATCCCCTATCAAGAAGGCGAGGACGCTCAGTTTTTCGCGACGATCTACGAGCGCTTGCATCCCCTGGCGGCATCGCATCTCGTCATCAACAACGTGTTCCGCACCGACCTCGAGCCGGAACTCTGGAACGGTGACGAGATCACGGAGCAGATCTCGCGGGCCGGGAAGCGACTGGAAGCGATGAACCTGCTCCCCGCACCGTTTCCCGTTCACGAACTCCTGAGCGAGGATGACTTGCGGCACGTCAAGCGCCTGTACGGCCTCGGCGGGCTGAGCTACGGCAACTTGAGCGCCCGCAAGGATCGGCACCGCTTCTGGATGAGTGCCAGTGGCGTGAACAAGGCGCAGCTCGAGGTCATCGGCCGGGACATCCTGCTGGTCAGCGGGTTCGATCCCACTATTCCTGCCATCGTGTTGAGCGTCCCGCCCGACGTCGAACCGCGTCGGGTTTCGGTCGATGCGATCGAGCACTGGATGATCTACCAGCAACATCCGGACATCGGTGCGATCGTCCATGTCCATGCCTGGATGGATGGTATCCGCTCGACCGAGATCAATTACCCGTGCGGGACGCTGGAGCTGGCACTGGCGGTCTCCAACGTGCTCGCCCAGGAGCCTGATCCGACGCGAGCGGTGATCGGCCTCAAGAATCACGGGGTGACGATCACCGGGCGGAGCATGGACGAAATCCTGGAGCGCATCGATGGGAAGCTGATCCCGCAAGTCCCGATGGCCTGATCGCAGCGAGCGTAACCTACTGGGGATGTCGTCTCGGTTCGGTTGCGCTCGAGCGGTGATCCCCTCAGACTCGGTTGCCGCCGGGAAAGGCGAAGACGGCCTTGATGACGCCGTTCGCCCCTTTGCCAGTCACCGTCGCCAGCGCTTCCCGGTACTCGGCGAGTGCGAAGCGATGGGTGACGAGCCAGCCCAACTCGACGCGACGCTCGGCCATCAGCCGCACTCCATGGGCGATGCTCGAGGCACGGATGCCGTCCAGTTCTTCCTCCGCATAGGCCATCGACCCACGGATCTCGACCTCGCGCAGCCAGATCGGCGTCCAGTCCACGTTGCGTGGGTCGCTGGCCAGACCGACGAGGACCACGCGCCCGCCAGCCCGCGTGAGCGTGAGCGCGTCGTGGACGGACCGACTGGAACCCACACAGTCGAATACCTGGTCGACCCCACCCTGGACCAACCAGCGACCGAAACGTGCACGCAGGACACGCGCACCCGTGAGGCGCGCGATCTCGCGATAGAGTGCCGGGCCTGTCCGCCCCAGGAGAACGAGATCGGCTCCGAGTCGCTCGGCAGCTCGGGCTTGGAACGGATACTTTGCCGTCACCAGGATGCGGGCTTGCGATCCGATCGCTCGCAGTGCGGCGACCGTCAGGAGTCCGATGATGCCAGCACCGAGGACGAGAACGGTCGCTGTGTCGGGGGGTCGGTTTTGGAGCACTGCATGGAGCGCGACACCGAACGGCTCGGCCAACACGGCTTCCTCGTCTGTCAGCTGGTCAGGGATCGGGATCAGCTGTGCTCGGTGAGCGACGAAACTGGCGCTCCAGCCTCCACCCGTGTCGCGGCAGAAGCCGATCATGATACCGGGCGCGATCGTGCCTTCGCGGAAGCGGAGACAGCGGTTCGGGAGACCACGCGCGCACTCGCTACATGGTTCCCGAAAACCGCGTGCGGCACACGCGAGCAGCGGGTTGACCGTGACGCGTTGCCCGACCCGAAAGCCATCCACTGCTGAGCCGAGCTCGCTGATCTGTCCGGTTACCTCATGGCCGAGCGTGAAAGGGAAAGAGACCAGCGGCGAGGTGGTCGGGCTGGCGTGCAGGGTGATCAGTCCGACGTCGCTTCCACAGATCCCACTGTAGCGCGTGGTGATCCTGACCCATTCTGGTGTCGGCAGGCGGGGCTCGGGGACGTCGCGTAACTGGAGAAGCCCGAGGCCGTTCCAGTACGCTACAGGTTGCCAGCGACCGACCGCCTTGGCCAAGAGATAGCGCGGTACACTCTCCACGATCTGGAGCGCGAGCATCGATCCTCCCTTACGCACGGGCCGGGCCGGAGACGATGCGGCCTGGCATGGCTCCGGTGTGGATACCGTCGCGGAGCACGCAGACGCCGTTGACCCAAACGGAGCGGATTCCGGTTGCAAGCTGGTGCGGATCCTCGAACGTGGCTCGATCGGCGACCGACTCGGGATCGAAAACGACGAGGTCGGCGAAGAAGCCGGGGCGCACCTGTCCGCGGTCGCGGATTCCCAGCCGGTCTGCCACTGCCGAGGTCATCTTGCGGATCGCCTCTTCCAGTGTCAGGTCGCGCAGTTCCCGCACGAAGCGGGCCAGGACGCGGGGGTAGGTGCCGTAGGCGCGCGGATGCACGGGACCCTCGGCACGCGCCCAGGCTGGATCGAGTCCACCGGCATCGGTCGCGACCTTGATCCAAGGTTGCCGGAGCGCTGCCCGCACGTTCGTCTCGTCCATCACGAAGTAGATCGTGAAGATATTCCGTCCTTCGATCGAAAGGAGATCGATCGCGGCATCGATCCAGTCCTGCCCGCGCTCCGCTGCGATTTCGGAGAGCCGCTTACCGACGAAGCGCAGCAGGCTGGGATGGTGCAGACCGACCGGCATGATCCCCTCCGGGCCGGCCTCGGTGCCGAGCGCTTCCCAGTCGCCGGACGGGTTGGTGACCTCTCGCCGAATCCGCTCGCGCATGGCGGGGTCGCGCAGGTTCTCGTAGAAGCGTCCGCCGGCTGCCACCCAGGGTGGCAAGACGGAGGCGAGACCGGTTCCCGCTGCGGTGTAGGGGTAGACGTCGGCGGTGACGTCGATTCCGTCGCGTCGAGCGCGCTCGATCCGTTCCAGCACGCTGGGAAACTTCCACCAGTTGCGGCGTCCCGATGCCTTGAGGTGGTAGATCTCGACCGGGATGCCAGCCTGCTGGCCGATCTGGATCGCTTCCTCGAGCGCCTCGAAGAGTCGCTCACCCTCGGAACGGATGTGCGTGATGTAGAGGCCGCCCCAGCGCGCCACTTCCCGGCAGATTTCCACGATCTCGTCGGTGGAGGCATACGCGTCGGGAGGATAGATCAGCGCGTAGGCGACCCCGAAGGCTCCATCTTCCATCGCTTCGGCGACGAGACGCCGCATGGCGGTGATCTCGTCCGGGCTCGCCGGTGACATGTCGTAGCCCTTGACGTACTCGCGGAGCGTTCCACCAGCCAGGAAGGAACCGATGTTCGGTGAGACCCCACGCTCGAGCATCGCTTCGAGCCAATCGCGGAAGCGCCGCCACTGCCGCGCGCGCTCTTCCCATTCGGGTAAGCGACGAGCGAAGTAGGCGCTGGGGATCGGTTCGCTGATGCGGCCTCCGAACGGGGCTGGTGTCCACCCCTCACCCATGATCTCGGTCGTGACTCCCTGCGCGATCTTGGAGAGCGAGCGACCATCGCGCATGAGCGGGTAGATCGAGTGGCTCTGGATGTCGATGAAACCAGGAGAGACGACGCACCCGCTCGCATCGACCACTTCGCGCGCGTTCCTCGGCTCGATCCGACCGGGTGGCGCGACGGCGACGATCCGGTCGCCGCGGACGGCGACGTCGGCCTGAAACCAGGGATTCCCGGTCCCGTCCACCACGCGCCCGTTGCGGATGAGGAGATCGATCTCCATGCTCGCCCTCCCAGCTCGCTCAGTCGAGGCTATCGTAACGCAGCCGGGCGAGCGGGGCGAGGGACCAGCCTCGCTTCAGGAAGAGCGGTGCTCACGCCACTGCTCGTACTCGCGGCGTGCTTTCTCGGAAAGCGGATAGTACTTCCGCAGGTCCCCGCCAGCAGCGAGGCGTTCCCGGGCGAACTCCTCCCACTCGGCGTGCTCATGGGCATCGGCCAGGACGGCTTCGGCGAGCTTGCGCGGTACGACCACCGCGCCGTCGTCATCGGCGATGATGATGTCACCCGGGAAGATCAGTCGCTCACCGCAGGCGATGGGGACATTGACTGCAAAAGGAAAGAGATCGGTTTGCGTGTGGAAGTTCGGGGTGACGCCGCGCAGCCAGAGTCCGAGACCGAGCTGTTTGACGCGGGGAAAGTCGCGGATACAGCCGTCGACGACGACGCCGACGCCGCCTTTGGCTTTGAAGTACGTCAGCATCATCTCACCGAATACACCCGACCCCAGGTGACCACGCGCGTCGACCACGACGACATCGCCTGGCTGGGCTTTGTAGAGGACATGGCGATGCAGCTGCCGCTCGACGTCCCCATACTCCTCGAGCGTATAGACGTCCTCGCGCTTCGGCATGAACTGCAAGGTGAGTGCTGGCCCGACAACCTTGATACCAGGGTTGAAGCTCACCAGCCCGCGCAGGTGGGAATCGCGGATACCGAGCCGGTAGAGGGCACCGGTGGCTCCGGCGCTGCTCACCTCGGCCTGGAGCGCGTCGAGTAGCTCGCGCGGCGGTCGCTCGATGTCGGGAATAGCGGAGTTGACGACCATCACTCTCCCCTTACAGCCATACAGCCGAGTCAATCGAAGAAGCCTTGGTCTTCCTCAGCGAGATACCGGCTCGCCTTCTCGGTATCGAAGTGCACACCGAGACCTGGCCGATCCCAGACTGTGATGCAGCCATCGACGACGATCGGATCAGGCAAGCCGACAACGATGTTATACCACCAGTCCGGCTTGGCGACCGGATACTCGAAGGCGATGAAGTTATCCGGCAAGGTCGCGCAGACGTGAACCAGCGCAGCAAGACCAATAAGTCCATTGAAGATCCCGTGTGGTGCGATGAGGAGACCGTGAAGGTCGGCATATTCGGCGATCCACTTGAGTTCCGCCAGGCCGCCGACATCGGCTGGGTCCGGGCCGATCACGCGGACCGCATGCCGCTCGATGAGCTCGACGAAGTTCTGCCGGAGATAGATCTGCTCACCGGTATGGATCGGCACGGTCGTCTGGGTTGTCACCTCGCGGTAGAGGTCAGCAAGGACGTACGGCGTATAGTCACCGGTGATCAAGTCTTCGAGCCAAAGGACGTTCAAGTGCTCGATAGCTCGCGCAAAGCGGATCGCGTCCGGAACGGTCCAACCGGGGCCGCAGTCCAGTGCAAGCCCCACCTCCTCGCCGAGTTCCGCCTTCATCGCTTCGACGCAGCTGACGAGGTGACGCAGGCCGCGTTCGGTGAGAGGCCCTCGGTTGAGGTAGGGAGCGGCACCGCTCACCGGCTCGCCATATCGGGCGCCGGGGATCGCGTTCAGCATCGGCCCGTGGTAGCCCAGTGCCACTTTGACGATACTGAAGCACTCGCGGGCACGCTTCATGAACGCGACATGCTCGACGAAGTCCTCGGGAGCGTATCCGCGCAGTGGCTGGCGTACCCCGCCGTTGTAGACACGGACGCGATCGCGGACCTTGCCACCGAGGAGCTTGTAGACGGGGATCCCGTAGGCTTTGCCGGTAATGTCCCAGAGAGCCATCTCGATCGCGCTGACGGCGCTTCCCCACGGCTTGAATGAGCCCAGGCGCCTGATCTTCCGCATGACTCGCTCGACATCGGTGGGATCCTCGCCGAGAAGGTGGTCGCGAAAGAGCAGAAGCTGGGGTTTTACATACGGCTTCGTCGACTCGACCTGGCCGTAGCCGTCGATCCCCTCGTCTGTCACGATCCGGACGACCGGGCTTCCCGCGATGACTGCACAGCGGAAATCAACAATCCGCACAGTTCCACCTCGTGATCTCGACGCGCTCCTCGTAAGAGTCTACACGAAGAGTTTTGGGCTAGAACACAGCGCTGGGAACAGATGAGCTTTGGCGATCAGAAGCAGTCGGCCGAAGGCGCACAGCGCGTCTTCACAACTGTACTGTGGTGATCCGACTCAGAAATGGGGCACGACCCAAAACAGGCGCGCGCAACCGGAAGAGTCCTCCGGCACCCCATCCCTCTGTCTCCTTGCGATCCCCTCCTGCCGTCGTGATGTACAGATCGGAGTATCCCGCTCCCCCGAACGTCACGCTCGAAACCTTGCGTGCGGGGAGCGAGAAGCGGCTGAGCAGCTCGCCGGTCGGAGAATAGCGGTACACTGCGCCACCATCCCAGCGCGCTGACCAGAGACACCCTTTGGTATCCACGGTGAGACCGTCAGGGACTCCTTCTCCTTCAGGAATGACGATGAGCGCTCGCTGGTTCGACACGCTGCCGGTCATACCGTCGTAATCGAAAGCATAGATCGTGCGATCGGTCGAGTCGGTAAAGTAGAACGTGCGAAGGTCAGGAGAGAAATCCATCCCGTTCGGGATACCCACGCGATTGAGGATGACCCGGAGAGATCCATCCGGATCGATCCGGTAGAGTCGCCCAGGGCGATCCGGTGTCGCCATGGTACCGCAGAAGACACCTCCCAAGGGATCGGCCACGACGTCGTTGAACCGCGTGTGCCGCTCCGCTGGCAGCTCGTCGATGAGGGTTTCGACCACTCCTTGACGCCAGAGGCGGATCGCGCCGCGCGCCATGAACAGGAGCAGCGCTCCATCTTCTTGGATAGTGAAGCCGCCGATCGGCTCCCCTGGCCCGTAGACGAGTGCATGTGTTCCCGTCGCTGGCTCGTAACGGAAGAGTCGGCCATCGGCGATATCGATCCAGTACACACACTGCTCGATCGGGTGCCAGAGTGGACCTTCCCCGACCACGCAGGAGTAGTCTGCGACCAGCTCTAGCTCGCTCACCCCTTGCACCCCTTTCCTGCCTCCTCCTATGATTAGAATCCGGCCACGAGCTGTTGTCGAGGCTTCTGACAGCGTAGAGCGGCAGCCATCGCCGAGGGGGAACGATGACCGCTGAGCCTGTCAAGCTCCATCTCGATACGCAGTATGCCACTGGACTCCTCGTTCCAATCGCAGAAGTCTTGCGCGAGCTCGAGGCGAGGCTGAGGCACTACCAACTCGAGCTCCGTCTTGCGGAGATCGATCTCCAATGCATCGTCAGCGCGCACCAGGCTGTGGCAGAAGCTTCGAGGGTTGTCGAGGACCTGGTGCAGCGCGGTGTTCAGGCACAGACCTGGCGTGAGGGAGGCTACTGAGATGCAGCCCCGGCGCGTTCTCATCACTGGAGCCGGGGGTCGCATTGGCCGAGCCTTGGTTGGCTCTCTTCGCGACCGCTATCAGCTGCGGTTGCACTTTCACCGCGTGGTGCCCGCCGAACTCACTACCTTCGAGCATGTCGTCGCCGACATCGCGCAGTACGACGAGGTTGAGTCGATGATGCGTGGGATCGACGCTGTGGTGCACTTGGCGGCTGATCCGCGGGTCACCGCTCCTTGGGAAAGTGTGCTGCCCAACAACATCATCGGAACCTATAACGTCTTCGAGGCAGCACGCCGCAGTGGGGTTCGAAAGATCGTCTTCGCGTCGACGAACCATGTGATGGGCATGTACGACCGTGACCGCATGTGGCCTGTGTACTCCTGGCTGCCGCCTCGTCCGGACTCGCTCTACGGCGTATCGAAAGCGTTCGGCGAGCTGCTCGGGCGCTACTACAGCGATCGCTTCGGAATGTCAGTGATTTGCCTGCGCATTGGCTGGTTCCTTCCGGAACCGAGCGATGAGATCGCGCGCTGGATGTGGCTCAGCCCGCGCGATTGTGCGCAGATCGTTGAGCGGGCGCTCGAGACAGACCTCCTCTACGGAGTGTTCTACGCCATTTCTGGCAATAGCAGCCGGCACTGGGATATTACGGATACGATGGAGAAGCTCGGCTATCGTCCCGAGGACGATGCCGAGCGCTACTTCATCGAGTGAATCGGCACGATGACGCGGTTTGCCTTGTCGTGCTCAATCGTCTTGCAAGTTTCTGGACCGCCCCGCCCGACCCCATTCAGAGCAGCGAGTGGCAAGCAGTTGTCCTGGCATGATGGTCCCCTCCTCGTCGTCCGGCTCTCTCGCTCTCGTCGGACTATGGTTCGGCCGGATTGCTGCCCTGAAGCCCCACAGCATGGGAGACCCGCAGCGCTGCACACCCGTGCGCCTGTCCATCACCGTGGGGCGTCTCCACGAAGTGCACCGGTTCACTCCGCCCGTCCTGCAAGCGCATCTTCTCGCTGGTCAAAACGCTTGCACCACCTCTACCCCCTCATGGTCGCTCCCCGCTGACACACAGTCAGCTCATGTACCGCGTAGGATGGAGAGTGAGCCTGGCTGCAGCGCCTCGAGACTGGTCGTGATCTACGCGATCTTCCTCCGGTGCAGCACCGGTGGAGCGTCCCGATGCAGTGCCAGCCGCACCCCTGCCTCTTCTGGCGCTGGCTGCACCGCCCGCGGGAAGCGCCCCGAGGCGCGCATTGAGCTGTGCAGTCGTGCCCCCGAACCGTGGCAAAGGCCTGCTCCTTCAACTCCTGGTCAACACTGGGGACGAGCGCTCCCTACCGCATTTGGGTAATTACCAAGGTGTGCGTCGAGTCGATCACCATTATCCCGCTCCCGTGCCAGGCGAGGACCTCCGTTGTCCCAGGGTGTGCAGGGGTGTGATGCCCATGCAATCCGTGAGCGAGGAGACATGAGGCGCAATGCGGACGAGACCGCGACTGCAACGGTAAACTGCGGTCTTGCGGGCAGGCTGAACGCGAGCGGGGAACGGCAGGGAGCCTCGTAGGGGGATGTTCCGGCAGTGGATATTGGTAGACGCACCGCACGCGTGGAGAAATGGAGCGACCCCTTCAGGATCGCTGGGCAAGGTCGTAAGACAATGCTGGATGCCCGGTTCGCGCGCGATGGTCCAGCGGCTGCTCGTCCATGATGGGGAGGTCGCAGCGAGTGCTACTCCGGTGGCTCCTCTGGGACGAGGGCTGCTGGGGCCGTGGGCTACACCGCTCGGCGACGCCGCGGGTTGGCGAACTCGTCAAGCCCGGCCGAGATGGCGAAGAGGCTGACGAAAATCGCGATGATGATCACGATGGGTGGCAAGAACCACCACCACATTCCATGCAGCAGGGCAGCGTAATAGCTGACCCAATAGATCGTCATCCCCAGCGTGTTCGCCTCCATCGGACCGAGTCCGATGACCTCCAGGCCGATGGAGGCGAGAATGGCGGAGGCCACGGCCCCGACGAAGGTGGCCATGAGATACGGAAGCAGGTTAGGAAGGACCTCGAAGAAGAGGATCTGCGAGTGGCTGGCCCCGGACAAGCGGGCAACTTGGACCCAGGCCCGCTCACGCAGCGTGAGGACCTGAGAACGGATCGTTCGTGCCGGCCAGAGCCACGCGAGCGAGGCAACGACGAGGGCCATCTGGGAAATCGAGAGATTTGCCCGAACTGAGACGGCAACCAGGATCAGGACGAGTAGCGGCGGGATCGTGAGCCCCACATCGACGATGCCGCGGACGATACTATCGATGATCCCACCGAAGTAGCCTGAGAGGAGGGCAAGGATCGTGCCCACGCTGACACCGAGCAGGCCAGCGAGAACCCCTATGTAGAGGGTGAGGGGGGTTCCGACGATCATCACTGCCAAGATATCGCGGCCTTGACGGTCGGTTCCTAAAGGATGCTCCCAGGAGGGGCCCTGGTTCGGCATGGAGGAAAGAGGAGCGGCCATGGATGTATCCCAAACGAGACGGCCGATGCCGGCGAAGGCGAGGACGATGCCGAGCAAGATGAGACCGACCAAGAGGCTCGGATTACGACGGAGGTATGCCCACATAAGACCTCCTTTACCGCGCCTGATAGGTGATACGGGGGTCGATCAGAGGATAAAGAAGATCGAGGATAAAGGTGGCGAACGTAACTCCGAGAACAACTGTGAACACGATGCCCTGAATCATAAAGTAGTCGAATGTGCGGATCGAGTGATAAAGAGTGGTTCCAATGCCAGGAAAAGAGAAGACGACTTCAACCAACAGTGCACCGGAGAGGATTTGGCCGAGGGCCAGTCCCAGAGCAGTCGTCTGGGGAAGAAGCGCATTGCGAATCACATAGTGATAGAAGAGGGTTCGGTCACGCAGACCGATCGCCTCAGCGAAAGTCATGAAGTCCTCCCCTTCGACGGTGACAGTCATGGCTCGCATGCCGAGTGCCCAGAAACCGAGGGAAGCCAGGAGGATGGAAGCAGCCGGGAGGATAGAATGTCGGAGGACGTCGAGCGCGAAGCTGAGCGAGAAACTCGGGAAAGTGCCTGGTGTATAACCACCGAACAGAGGCAGCAGCTTGAGGCGGAAGGCGAAGAGATAGAGGAGAAGAAGGCCAAGGAGGAAGTACGGAACCGCAGAGAGAGTGAGGAGAGGAGGGAACAGATACTGGACGAAACGGGGACTCTTGGGCCAACCCAGGAGTGCACCAAGAATAGTGCCCACCATGAACGCAAGTATGGTCGTGGTGGCGAGCAAACCGATCGTCCAGGGAAGCGATTCGGCCAGGACATCACTGACACGACGTGGATAATGAGCGATCGAATACCCGAGGTCGAGTCGGAAAACGTCACCGAGGTAGGTTAGGTACTGCTGCCACAGCGGCTTGTCTAAACCAAATTTACGGTTGTATTCTTGGACCATTTCGTCTATGCCGGTATGGACATACCCCCCGGCACCCGCTTGCTCCATGAGTTTCTGGCGAATAGGATCGCGACCTCCCAGGCGGGGGAGGAAGAAGTTCAGCGTGGCCGCCACCCACACGACCAAGAACAGGAGTAGGAACCGGCGCATCACGTATTGGAGGCGCATGGTTGTCCAGCCTTGTGACCAGCTCCGTACCTCAGAAAACAATTGGACACCGCGCTGGGCAGCAAGCCGCGCGGCTGCTCGTCCTCAGCGCGATGCGAAATCGTCTCATTGTGTCGGCTCGAGTTCGTTGAGAATGAGCTGGAACGTCAGGTGCCAGAAAGCGCCATTGACATACGGATTGTCGCGCGTGGGCCAGTTTTGCCAGTAGGTCGTATTCATCGGAATGCGATGGAACCACTTCTGGATCGGAATGTCCGGCAACTCAGGCAACCAGATCTCCATGGCCCGCCGCCACTGGTCCATAATTTTGTCGCGTTGCTCCGGTGGTGTGACAGCCATTTCGTCGACGATCTTGTCGAACTGGGAATTCTTCCACCGTGAAAAGTTCACCTGATGGCCGCCCGGGACAGCCTCGGTCACCGACTGGTACAGGCGCAGGGTGAAGTACGGATCGAGCCCGATGCTGCCTCCGTGCCCGAAGAGCGAGGCATTGTAATCCCCTTTCCCGAAGCGGTCAAAGAAGTCCGGCGGCATGGCGTACGAAGAACGCACTCCTTGGCGACGCAGCATTTCGGCAATCACCGGGCCGATATCAGCCATGACGGCAAAGCTCTCTATCGGTACCTCAAGGACCTTGCCATCCTTCTCCCAAAAGCCCTCGGCGTTCTTGCGCCACCCCTTGCCCTCGAGGAGCTGATTTCCCTTCTGAGGATTGAACTCATTGGTCGGATACTGCTGCAGCAGATCACGGACAGCGTCGAAGAATGGAAGAAGACCAGTGTAGTGTGGCAGCGGAAGCTCGGTCGGCTCCCCCGCCCCACCCAGCGCAACCTCGATCAACGTCTTGCGATCGATGAAGTAGCTGAGTGCCCAGCGGACATCCTTATCGTTGTATGGCGCACGCTCGCAGTTGACATACAGCGAAGTCGGCCACCAATCTTCGTAGCCATAGGGAGGATCCTTGTAGGTGTGGGTGATCACTTTCGGATTCTGCTGGAGCACGGTCTTCATCGTGAGCGGCCGGAGGTCGAGGGAGCAGTCGACCTCGTTGGCGATGATCTGCTGCGCGACCTGCTCCTCGAGCGTGAATGGAAGGTAGACGACCCGCTGGACGCGTGGCTTCGCCTTGACGAGCCCAGCGCGCACTGCCCACCACTCGTCGTCACGCAGGTCGATTACCTTCTGCTCCGGCGAAGAGAAAACGACCCGCCACGGACTGGTGGTGACTGGCCAGCCGCGCTCGGGGTCGAACGCGGTAAAGGTGGTCCAATCTTGATTCTCATAGATATGCTTCGGGACGATGTAGACGCCGATGTCGAACTTGTAGGTCATAAAGTAGAAGAAGCGCGGAGCGGGTACCTTGAACTTCACCCGCACGAGCGTGTCGCTCTCGGCCACCGCCTCCTGAACGAACTGCTGAACGTCGACGCCCCATCGTACCTTGGTTCCAAGATCACGAAGACTATTGAGCGTGAAGGCGACATCGTGAGCGGTGAAGGGTTTGCCATCGCTCCATGTGATGCCAGAGCGCGTCTTGATGGTGAGTTCCTTAAAATCGCCGCTATACTGCCAGTCCTCGGCCAACCAGGGGTACCACTTGTCGGCGAACGCCGAGTAATACGCGAGCGGCTCGTAGAGGATGCCAAGCCCATTCTGGTGATTGGCGCCAATAGCGTAGCCGTTCCAGAGTTCCCAGTCGACGTGCCGTCCCTCTTGTCCGCCCCAGCGGAGGATCAGGGTGCGGTTGCGTGGTTTGGCAGGTATCTGGCCGGGGATCGGAGTAGGACCAGGGACGGTTGGCGTCACCGCGGCAACCGGGGTCTGACCCGGTGCCGGGGTGGGGGCACGGGGAGCGCGACACGCGGCAAGCAGAGCCGAGACTCCAGCGACACCAACGAGGCGACCGAGAAAGGCGCGGCGAGACGTCCGCTGCGTCAATGGGTTATCCATCGCGGTCCTCCTCCTCGAAGCATCCGACCGCTCGTCGCCAGACACTAGAGGGCGGAGAAAACGAGCTTGTCATTGCCTACAGCACATTGGTACCCTCATAGCAAGTCTAGCTGACAAGGTGACAAGCGTCAAGGTGAAGCGAGCAGCAAGGAACGGTGACGCGATGCGTCCGATTTTGGAAGTCAAAGACCTCACCGTATACTACCATACCCCTGCTGGTCCAGTACGTGCAGTTGAAGGAGTAACATTTTCTGTTCATCCTCAAGAATGGTTCGGGATCGTTGGGGAGTCAGGTAGTGGAAAGTCAACAGTAGCACTTGCGCTATTGCGGTTAATAAAGCCTCCTGGACGAATCGAACGTGGTCAGATCGTCTTGGATGGCAGAGATCTTCTGGCCTTCGACGAAGAGGACATGCGGAACTATCGTCTTGCGCAGATCGCTCTGGTGGCCCAAGGGGCGATGAACTCCCTCAATCCGGTGAAACGGGTGCGCGATCACTTTCTCCTCGCGTTACGGGACCATGGGGTGCAGCTTGGTGAGCAGGAGTACGACCGCATCATCGCGACGCTGCTCAAGCGGGTTGGCCTTCGCCCCGAGGTGGCGCATCTCTACCCCCACGAGCTGAGCGGTGGCATGAAGCAGCGGGTCTGCATTGCTCTGGCTATCAGTTTGGAGCCGAAGGTGCTCGTTGCTGACGAGCCGACCAGCGCGCTCGATGTGGTGGTGCAATGGCAAGTGATGGAGACGCTGCGTGCCGTCCAGCGCGAGATCGGCGCAGCGGTGATTCTGATCGGCCATGATATGGGGTTGATCGCGCAGACGGTAGATCGCATTGCGGTCATGTATGCTGGACGACTCGTCGAGGTTGGCCCGACGCGCGAGATTTTGACAGAACCTTTGCACCCCTATACGCGGGCTCTCATTGCTAGCTTGCCATCGCTCGACGGGCGTGGAGAGTTGCGCGGGATTGCCGGTCTTCCACCGTCATTGCTCAACCCGCCAGCGGGGTGCGCTTTCCATCCACGCTGCCCGGTCGCGATCGACCGGTGCCGGATGGAACGCCCGCTCCTCCGTGAGGTGCGCCCAAGGCGGTGGGTCGCGTGCCACCTGGTCGAAAACGGAGGGACGACATGAGCTTGCTCGAAGCTCGCCGTGTGCGGAAGGTCTTTGGCGGTGGACTCTGGCATCGTAGTCAGGTGGTCGCGCTCGAGGACTTCTCGATCGCCTTCGATGAGGCTTCCCCGAGTTTTATCGCGGTTGTAGGGGAGAGTGGCTCAGGGAAGACGACACTTGCTCGTCTGCTCCTCGGTCTGCTGCAGCCGACGAGCGGTGATGTCTGCTACCGAGGTACCTCTTTGCGCTTGCTGCATCGCCAGGGCCGTCGTCGCTTCCTCCAAGAGGTGCAGGCTGTCTTCCAGGACCCCTATGAGGTCTATAATCCCTTTTATAAGGTCGACCATGTCCTCGAGCTGCCGATTCGAAACTTTCGCCTGGCGGGAGACCGTCGGACGGCGCGGGCGTTGATGGAGCAGGCGCTCGTCGAGGTCGGGTTGCGAGTGGAGGAGACATTAGGGCGTTATCCGCATCAGCTGTCGGGCGGCCAGCGGCAGCGACTCATGATTGCGCGAGCCTTGCTCTTGCGCCCGAAGGTGCTGATCGCGGATGAGCCGGTTTCCATGGTCGACGCCTCGCTCCGTGCGACCATCCTCGGGAGTCTCTTGAGTCTGCACCGAGAGCATGGCGTCTCGGTCCTCTATATCACTCATGACCTGACGACAGCATATCAGGTGAGTCATGATATCGTCGTGCTCTACCGCGGGGTAGTGGTCGAAGCCGGGCGAGTCGAATCGGTCGTTCGTGAACCAGCCCATCCGTACACGCGCCTACTGGTCGGCTCCATTCCGCTTCCCCGTCCAGATCGGCCATGGCTGGGTGAGCGGGCACTCGGCCAGCCAGCGGGCCTCAGGCCAGTCGGCCCGCGTTTCTGTAAGTTCGTTGATCGGTGCCCCTATGCTCTGCCGATCTGCCAAGAGGAGTCCCCGCCGCTCTTCCAGCTCAGCCCGGATCGCGCCGTGGCGTGCTTCCTCTATAGGGAGCAGCCGGTCGTTACGAACGATGACCTCACCGTAGTCTTGCGCAACCGCGCAGGAACAGGCGCAGAAGCGCCGAACTGAGTGCGACGATCGCTCACACGGGTTCACCGAAGAAGGTCGTTCCCGGCTTGGCGTGGGCGCGCGCAACCTCCTCATTGAGCGTGAGGCCGTGGCCTGGTGCATCGCTGAGGGTGATGAACCCGTTGCGAATGACCGGTCGCTCGAGGACGATTTCATCCCACCATGGCACATCGAGCGCGTGAAATTCCAACACGAGGAAGTTGGAGATCGCTGCACAGAGGTGCGCTGCGGCCACCGTGCCGATCGGGCTGCAGACGTTGTGCGGAGCCACGAGCATCCCATAGAGGTCCGCCCATGCTGCGACTGTGCGCGCCTCGAGGAGGCCACCCATCTTCGGGATGTCGGGAGCCACAATGCTACAGGCCTGTCGCTCGATGAGCTCGCGGAATCCCTGCAGCCGGTAGTGGTTCTCGCCGGTACAGATCGGGATGCGCGTGCTGCGGGCCACGGTCACCAACGCATCGACATTGTCTGGCGGGATCGGATCTTCCAGCCAGAGCGGATCGTACGGCTCCAAGGCATGCGCAAGCTGGATCACGTCCGGGACAGCGTACTTCCAATGGCAGTCGAGGGCAAGCATGATATCAGGCCCGATCGTCTCGCGCACTGCGGCGACCACCTGCTGGAGGTAGCGGCGCTCGGCGCTGCCGACTGTTCGATTGTATGGCTCGTACCAGGAACGGCGAGGATCGGCATCGTCGGAGATGTCGCGGGTATAGGGGTTCGGTGCATCGAGGTCGAACTTGATGGCAGTAAAACCCTGCTCTACTGCCTGCTTCGCGCGACGAGCCCAACTCTCCGGAGTGGGTTCTTCCCCAGCATGGAGATCAGCATAGACGCGAATTTGTGAACGGAACCGACCTCCAAAAAGGGTCGAAAGCGGAGTGTTCAATGCTCGTGCTACCAGATCCCAAAGGGCTATTTCGATGCCACTGATCGCCGTAACGGTCGCTCCGGCTTGTGCGCCGGCTCCAGAGAGTCCGCGCTGCATTTTAAAAAGTAGTTTCGATACATCGAACGGATTTTCTCCGACGATCAGGCGCTTGGCTGCATCGATGAGTTCCACAACCCCAGTTCCCCAATATGCCTCACCGAGCCCGCTCAATCCCTCGTCGGTCTCGACACGAACCAGAATCCAGTCGAAATTACCGGCAATAACAGCAGTTTTTATGTCTACGATACGCATCTCTGGACTCCTTTCATATGGTTGATGGCCTCAATATGAGATAGTAACATTGTCAAATGAGCAGGCACAATCGGCGAGGGGAGCAGCCATGGGGTTCAATGCTGCAGGCGGAAATCTCTGGACCTCACCGCCGTGGGAGCCTCTCGGCGAGCCAGTAGTGCGTATCCGCGAAGTGCGAGCGATCTGCACTGCTCCCGAAGGGATACGGCTTGTCGTCGTCAAAGTGGAGACCACGGAGCCAGGCCTCTACGGCCTCGGTTGCGCAACGTTCACCCAGCGACCACTCGCGGTAGTGGCCGCTGTGGAACGGTATCTCAAGCCGTTTCTCATTGGAAGGAGTGTCGACGATATTGAGGATATCTGGCAAGCAGCATACCTCAGCTCGTACTGGCGCAATAGCCCGGTGCTCCACAACGCGCTTTCCGGCGTGGACATGGCATTGTGGGACATCAAGGGAAAACGAGCAGGAATGCCGCTCTATCAGCTCCTCGGCGGTCGGTGTCGCGTTGCCCTTCCCCTTTACGCGCACGCTGCTGGACGCGATTTCCAAGAGGTAGAGGAGCAGGTCCGCGAGTTCGCAACACGTGGATATCGCTTTATAAGATGTCAAGTGGCAGTTCCTGGGCGGTCGACGTACGGCGTGAAAGGGGATCTCAGTGAGCGTCGTGATTGGGACCCCCGAGCGTACTGTCGCATCATTCCGCGACTTTTCGATTATCTCCGCTCTCGTGTGGGCGAAGAAGTTGAGCTTCTCCATGATGTCCATGAGCGCGTGCCACCGATTGACGCGATCCAACTTGCCAAAGCTTTAGAGCCGTATCGGCTGTTCTTCCTCGAGGATCCTGTTTCTCCGGAGGATGCTGAGTATTTACGGCTCCTTCGCAGTCAGTGTGCCACCCCGATCGCGCTTGGTGAACTCTTCGTCAACCCAGCAGAGTACGTGCCGCTGGTGCGCGAGCGCCTTCTCGATTTCATTCGCGTCCATCTCTCCGCAATCGGTGGCTTGACGCCTGCGCGAAAACTTGCCGCCCTTTGTGAATTTTTTGGTGTGCGCACTGCATTCCACGGACCGGGTGATGTATCGCCAGTTGGGCATGCAGCGAACTTGCATCTCGGATTGGCCATTCCCAACTTTGGGATCCAGGAGCAACATGAGTTCACGGAGACAGCCCGCGAGGTTTTTCCTGGGACGCCGGAAATCCGCGATGGTATGCTATGGCCGAATGATCGACCGGGCCTCGGTGTCGATCTGAATGAGCAGTTAGCTGCGAAATACTCGTTCCCAGATCATGTCTTGGAGGGCAGTTGGCCACCATTACGGGGAGTCGACGGTACCGTATTACGCCCTTAAACACGCATTCGATGCGCACCTGAGTGTTGAGGTGCTCAGTGAAAGGATGCCAAGATACTACTCTCGAGAAGATTCTGATGAGAAAGGGTACAGTCAATGACTGAAGTATCCAGCTGATGTGTCTGATTATGGGAGATAAAATGGCCACAACACTTTCTTCACTCATGGCGCAGGAAAGGTCCGAGTGGATGCAGCAATGCATTGTGGATAACCTCTGGGGCTTGCGTGAACGATGGACCTCTCCCTCCACTCATTCGGCAGGAAAATCGTTCGGAGTACCAGCGGGCAGGCTTTAGCGTCTTTTTGTTGCCCAAGCTCTCCCCATATGAGGCGTCTCGTCAATGACTGATCCGAATATGGGCGTCCGAGCGTTCCCAAAGTTCCGGACGCAGGTCAGTACCTAGTCCCGCTTCTTCAGGGGCAGAAATGAGGCCGTTAGCAAATGGTGGTAGGTTGGTGACGATCTCTTGATACCAACCGAAGTAGAAGGCTCGCACGAATTCCTGAATGAAAGAATTCGGTATCGACAAGGAGAAGTGTACGGAAGCAGTGAAAACAATAGGCCCAGTGCAGTCATGAGGGGCAACAGGTAGCTGATAAGCTTCAGCCATGGCAGCAATAGCTCGAGCTTCCGTCAGCCCGCCGCACCATCCGAGGTCGAACAGTATGAAACCAGGGATGCGCTGCTCAAGGAGTTGTCGAAACGCTGAGCGGGGTCCGAGTGTCTCGCTCAACGCAAGCGGAATGGGTGTTACGCGCGCCAGCGTGGCAAGGGCATCAAGATCATCACTCCGAATGGGATCCTCGATCCAGAGAGGTTTCAGCGGTTCGAGTGCCCGAGCAATGCGCACGGCCATGGGAAGATTCCAGAGCCCGTGGAGTTCGACAAGAAGCTCCATCTCTTGACCAACAGTGGCGCGTATCCGTTGGAACGGTTCCAGGCAGCGCTCAAGATCAGAAAGGCTCAAAAACTGCCCGTTCGTCCTTTCGGCTTCAGGATCAAAAGGCCATATTTTCATGGCCCGAATCCCCATCGCAAGAAGATCGCGTGCCAGGGCATCCGGGCGTGTCAGGAAAGCTTCGAGATCTTCATAGGGGCCCTCAGAAGGGTTCTCAGGGAGTCCCCAGTTCTCGACTGCCTGGCGAGGCTGCGCTCGAATGTAACGATAGCCGGCACAGGTGTTGTAAACAGGAATCTCCGTTCGTACGCGACCGCCGAGTGCCTGGTATAGCGGTTGTCCAGTAGCGCGACCAATCAGATCCCAGAGTGCTAAGTCGATAGCGGAGTTACCGCGCTGCTCGACACCAGTTCCGCAGAATCCAACATATTGCCTGAGCGCACGTGCGTGTCGTTGAATGTCGCGTGGATCCTGACCAAGCAGATAGGGCGCGACCGACTCATGGAGATAGGATTCAACGGCTTGTGCACCGAAAAACGTTTCTCCAATCCCAACGTATCCTTTATCCGTATGAAGACGGACCCAGAGAAGATTTGGAAATTCATTAAGGCGAAGCGTTTCCAGCGCTACGATACGCATATCGAGCTTCCTTTCGCTTTCCCAAGCATGATTGGTGTCCAGCATATTATAACATGGATCATTGCCTCTATGAGGCTATCCGATGAGCGATCGTCACCATCAGCGCTTGTCTATCAAAAGTGTTGCTAAATGAAGCAAGTCTCTCTCGCTCCACGCGTCGCGCCCACCGGCGAGAATAGCCAACTGGTAGCGCCGGATGCCATCGTCCCAGACCGCGGTTTGGGGCCAACCCCAGACCGGATGGGGTGTCCAGCAGAGTTCGATCGAATCCAATTCTTGTGTGCAGTGGGTAGCTGGTCCCAGGTAGGGCGTTCCGAGCCCACCGAGACTGATTTGCATGCGAGCCACGAGCGTTGGCCCAGCCAGGCTGACGCGCACGCTCTCCGGACCATCGCGGACAGCGGAAAGGACCTGCAGCTGAACCGGCAACGTCACGCCAGCCAGCGTGGGAGCGAGGAACTCGATGGTTTCGGGAACGACCTCGAAGACGAGCTGTGTTTGCCACGTGGGACCGTCCGCCTGGAGCACGTAGCAACCCGGGGCATCCACCGGAAGGTCGAGGACGATTCGGCGCGGAGTCGCGGCATCCGGTTCGATGAACCAGACAGAGCGTTCCCCCACCGAGGGAATCAGTGAGAGATCTGTCGCGCGGAATAAGCGCAGCAGCACTGGTCCACGCTCGCTCGCACCGACGATCGCCGAGGCGCGGAGTGCTGTTTGACCACGGTCGATCAGATTTCCGAGATTGACGACCGCGTCCGGCCCGATTTCCAAGTACACAGGCCCTTCGCCGACTGTTGTGCCAAAAGCCCACGGACTGCGCGGGCAGTTCGGGCTTCCCTCGATCCCGCGCAGGGGACGCTGGCTGAGCGCGCTCGCAAGAAGATCTTCGGCACGCTCCGGTACATCCTGGCCACCGATCGCACCGACGATGACCGAGACGACGGTACCGCGCTGACAATCGAGCTCGATCATCGTGACCATCGGTTTCGCCAGCAGGTCGTCGGCCTCGCGCAAGAGTGCTGCGGTCACGCGCACGCGATCGGTCTCTTCCGGCTGAAAATGAAGAAACTCGAGGATGCTCCAGCGCTCACGCTGGAGCGCTCGCTGCTCGACCCAATCCAGAAACGCTTCGGGGCGCTCGGCGAAGAGCCCGGTGGCGAGTCGATCCGGCTCGCGCGGGATGACCGCAAACCATCGTCTCATCGTAGTGGCCTCGCTGGTGAGAATCAGCTGGCGGAGCAGGGGAAGGTCGGTTCGGCTCACCGCCCAGAGGAATGTTTGGAGCGATTCCATCGTGCTCGCTATGGAACATGAAGGAGGCAGATCGACTGGCACCGAGGGAGTCGGAAGGACCGGGATGGTCGGGCTCGGTTCGGCGCTCACGGTCGGGATCGGGGAAGAGGGGGCGATGGACGGCGCCGGTGTCGTAGGAGCCTGTCGGCAGGAGGTCGTCACGATGAGCATGACCAGGAGACAGCCAAGGAAACGCGCCACGCGGTACTGCTCCCCCGTCCTGCTGCATTCCGTCGGTGGGTATACCACGACGCGAGCATCTGGTCAGGGATGTATCCACACGACCGTTCCCAGCGGAGTCCAATCGTAGAGCCAGGCTGCGGCGTCCAGGGGCAGATTGACGCAGCCATGGCTCATCGGGTGGCCGAAGTTGTTGTGCCAGTACGCGCCATGCAGCGCATAGCCGCGGTAGAAATACATCGTGTGCGGGACATTGGGCAGATCATAGTAGTCGATCCCGGGCGTGCCGCCACGCATCCGCTCGTAGCGCACCTTGACGTACACCCGGAACGTGCCCACGGGTGTCGGGTACTGAGGCAAGCCGGTGGAGACCAGGGTTGAAAAGACCAAGCGATCTCCTTCCCAGGCACGCAAGGCCTGCTGGCTCAGGTCGACTTCGATCCACTTGGTTTCCTGCACCGGGGCGCCGGCTGGTGGTGTGCGGACGAGAGCAGGCGCTCCCGGAAAGCGTTCGGGGTCGAAGACCGGCACACCAGGCGGTTGGGGAAGCGGATCGCGAGCAGTGCCGATCCGGTCGGCTGCCCAAGCCCCGAGCGGGGTGACCTGGATTTCGTCGTGAGTGCCGCGTGCTTCCGGATGCCATTCCAGTCGCGCCCGCTCGAAATACTGGACAGTCAACCCGTCTTCACTCAGTTCCTCGCTGATCGGGTAGCCGAAAATACGGAGTCCGCCGTGCCGTTCCCAAAAAGCTCGGAAACCGGAACAGAGATTGTGCTGTGTCTCGGGGAAGTACCGGCAGGCGGTCAGCTCGATCGGCGGCGTCGGGCGGAAGGCCCGGTCGGAGCGTCCCCGTGTCGTCTCGGCTCCCAAACGGCGGAGCTGCACGCGCCATTCGGCTGGTGCCTCTGGGTGCCATTCGAACACCGCTCGCTCGAAATACTGAACCGTGAGCCCACCCTCATCGAGTTCCTCGCTCAGCGGGTAGCCGAAGAGCAAGGTATCGCCGTGAGCGAGCCAGAAATCCAGAAAACCGAAGGCCAAAGAGTGACCGGTCTGCGGGAAGTAGATACGGTCTGGTCCGCCGCGGACTGCACGAGCCGGCTCAGGCCATCCCAGCAGGAGCAGGACAGCCAGCACCAGACTGGCCTGCCAGAAGCGAGTCCGAAGCCGGGTTGGGAGGGGAGAGGTCGATGACTGCATGGCGAGCATTCCCTTTGGAACACCGGTGCTGCGTTCAGGATACGCCGAGTCAGTCGCGGTGCCAAACCACGTGGACTGCTCACGATGCTGGCACGCCAGGTCGGTGCGCACCTCGGCAGGCGATCGTCAGACGCATCCCGCCCCGGACGCGTGGCGGGCCTGTGGCCTGGAGGCGACGCTCCGGCTCGTCAGGGAAGTCCGTTCCCCAAGCAAGGCCAGGACTGGAGGGTCCAGTCCGTATCGCTGCGTGCCGCGGCTTTCACAGTCGGCTCAGCTTGGTGGAAGCGCTACTGTGGCTCGGTACGGATCGAGCGCACGCTCGGCAAGACTGATCGGTCAGATGCTCTCTGCTGCATCACTGCTGGCGTGGGATCACCAGCACTTGTCCAGCTTGCAGCTGGTTCGGATCCTCGATCCGGTTGGCCTCGATCAAGGCTTGCAGCGAGACGCCGAAGCGGACTGCAATGGTGTAGAGCGTATCACCTGGTTGGACGACGTACGTTGTCCCTTCCCCGGTCGGTTGCGCTGCGGGCGCCGTTGGAGTCGGGGTCATGCTGGACAGGTTGGCTGGAGCTGGCGTCGGCGTCACGACCGGTAGGACCGGGAGAGAGGTCGGGGTGGGGACGAACGTCGGTGTCACGGTCGGTGTGGCACGGCCGAACGGCAGGCATCCCGCGGCGAGCAGCACGACCAGCAGCGACACAACGCCGAGACGCCACATCGTCATGGCTCTTCCTCCCCGAACAATTGTCGCTGCAGTCGCTCGATTTCGCTCCGGCGCTCCTGCTCGGCTGCGGTATCCTGCTCCAGGGTGACGCGCAACACCGTCCCCCGGCGTGCCCAGGGGAGCGCGGTGCGTGGCACGACGAGTTGCTGCCCATCGTCGAAGACCAGCACAGCGAGTTCCTGCCCTTCTTCGGTCATCTCGAAGCGGTCGACTGTCGCCCAGAGTCGCAGGGCGGTCATGATCGTGTCCTCTCTGTCCGGATCTCGTACTGCTTCCCATCCGTGACGACCAGGACGCTGCCGTCGCGATCGGTCCGGTAAATCTGGGCACCAGCTCGTCGCAGCCGGTCGAGTGTTACCCGATGGGGATGTCCGTATGGATTTCCTGCTCCCACCGAGATGAGAGCGACAGCTGGCCGCACCGCGGCGAGGAACGGTTCACTCGACGACGTTCGGCTGCCATGATGGCCGACGACCAGAATATCCGCATGGAGCCCTTCGCCGTCGCGCGCGATGAGCTCGGCTTCTCCTCGCTCCTCGAGGTCACCAGGCAGCAGGATGCGCATGGCGCCGTATTCGACGAGCAGCACCACACAGTTATCGTTGTCGCTCACGGTACCGTCTGGCGCTCGCAGGAACGGGCGCTCGGGCCAGAGGACGCGAGCAGTGACCTGCTCGCCGAGCGGCAGGACCAGGCCGCGTTCCGCCCGAATGGGGCGTATCCCCTTTTCGGCGACGAGGCGCAATGTCTCGGCATACGCACGATTGGTCGAGGGCAGGACCGGATCGACGTAGGCAGCGACGGGAAAGTTCGCCAGGAGCGCCGGCATGCCACCGACATGGTCCTGATCCGGATGGCTCAGGACCGCGTAGTCGAGACGCTCGATACCATGAGCGCGCAGGAACGGGATGATCACCCGTTCAGCGTCCTGGCGACTGTTCCCCGCATCGTACACCAGAGCGTGTCCGTCAGGCGTCACGATGGCGACCGCTAGCCCCTGGCCGACATCGAGAACGGCCAGCGTCATCTCGCTGGCCGGGCCAGCAGGGGAACGACCGACTGGCAGGCAGCCGGTCAGGATCCCAAGAAGCAGAAGGAGCAGCATGATCCGGCGCATGAGACTCATGCTCCAGAGGCGCGTCGGACCAGCCAGAGCCGCTGGAGCACCGTCAGGTTGGTCGCCACGGCCAGGAGCCAGAGCGACCAGATCGGTCGCTCGGCTAAGAGTCCGAGCGCCAGCACGATGATGCGTTCCGGTCGGGCGAAAAAGCCCTGCGTCAACTGGAGACCAGCACCTTCAGCACGCGCGCGGACATAGCTCACGAGAATGGAGCCGACGATGACGGCGTAGCAGAGGAGAACCGGCACCGTTCCCGCCGAGGAACGGGTGAACCAGACGAGGAGTCCGCCGATGACCAGTGCCTCGGCGTAGCGGTCCAGAACCGAATCGAGGATGCCGCCGAAGCGCGTGACGCGCCCGGTGGCACGGGCGACTGCCCCATCCAGCATGTCGAAGATCCCGGCGAGGAGTAGGAGCCCACCGGCCCAGCGAAAAGCTCCCTCCGCGGCGACCCATCCGACGAGCCCGTTGAGGAACAATCCGATCATCGTCAACTGATTGGGTGTGAGGCCAGTTCGCCCGACGAGTTCGCCGACTCGCTGCAAGCGGAGACGGACCCGGTCGGCTACCAGTGAACTGAGCACTGCAGCTCACCTCCATGACCATGCTTTCAAGGCGAGACGGAGCGAGGTCCACCAATCGATCGGTGGTTCGGTTGTCGTCTCGCGAACACCGCGCAAGAGTCGCTCGTAGTACGCGAGTGTCCGCTGGGCGATCGCTGCCCAGGAGAACTGCTCGGCTCGCTGCCGTCCGGCCTTTCCCAATCGCTCGCGCAGTGCCGGGTCTGCGAGAAGGTGCACGAGCGCGAGGGCGAGCACCTCGGGATTCTTCCGTTCGACGAGCAACCCCTCGATACCGTGACGCAGGACGAAGCGAAAGCCGCGGATATCGGTGGCCACGACTGGCTTGCCGCTGGCCATCGCTTCGAGCAGGACGATCCCAAAGCTTTCGCCGCCCGTGGCTGGGGCACAGAACACGTCGCACGCTGTGTAGTATGCGGGTAACACCTCATCCGCCACAGGGCCGGTGAAACGAACATGATCGACGAGTTCGTGGCGTTCCAGCTGCCGAGCATAGCGTGCGGGATCACCGGGACCGACGACCAGCAAGAGCACGTCGGGAAATTCGCGACGGACGAGTGCCAGGGCTTCGATGAGATAGCGCAACCCTTTCCGGGACTCGTTGAAGCGACCGACGAAGAGCAGGGTCGGTCGGCCGAACTGGGCTATTGGGGGAACGTCGGGCCGGAAGCGCTGAACATCGATCCCGTTGGGGATGAGTTCGTAATAACCGGGGAAATAGCGCGCGATCGATTCCAACGCTGCTGGTGAAACGGCGATGCGTCCGTGCAGTTTGGCGAAGAGGAGGCTCAAAAGGGGGCGAGCCGAAAGGTAGCCCCAGTTGTGGGCTCGGGCAGCGTGAAACGTGCCGACATTGACCGACCGGGAGTGGAGCAGCGCCAGCTGCGGTAACATCGGGGCCAGCGGCTCGTGGAGATGGACGATGTCGAACCGTTCGCGGCGCAGGAGATCCTTCACCTTGCCGGAAACGAACGGCGAGAGCGTGATCCGTGCTGTCGATCCGTTGGCGGGGATCGGTACGGCGACGCCGAGCTTGACGATGTGACCGTCATCGCTTTCTGCTTCGCCCGGCGAGCGCGGAGCCAGGATGCGGGTCTGGTGGCCGAGCTTGCGATATTCTGCATCGAGATGGAGAATGTGCTCGTTGACGCCACCAGGACAGCTGAAATCGAACGGGGAGACAAAGAGGATCCGCATTGTACGCTCCGTCACCATTCGAGAGAGGAGACCATGACCAGTTGGTCCATTGTCCTCTTCGCGAGTGGGCTGTGGTGGATGCTGGCGACGATCTGGCGACTGCTGCGACCGGACCCACGCCTACCGCTCTGGCTGGCGCTGATGCGCGATGTCGTCCCGGCTCCCCTGGTCGGTCTCCTCATCGCGCGCCTTCTCTGATCCGTTTCACTGGTCGGACGCTGCTTCCGCTGCGTTCGCGGTACGAGCTTCCTGGGTTTCCTCCGATGGTGGCGCAGCCAGGACCACCGCATCCCGCCCGATGGTCCGAACCTGATCGATCGACACGGTCCGGCGACGGCCGAGCAAGCCGCTGATGCCGGGCGGTGCGATGAGGAGGTGCGTCACGGCACCGGTTTGGGGATCGATCTCAGCATCGTCGACCGTACCGGCTGCCTCACCACGCTCCGTGACCACCCGTGAACCGACGAGGTCATCGATCCGGCGCAGGTGCTCCGTTGTGGCAGTGGCCGGGCGCAGTACCTGGCTGCTCGGAACCATCACGGCATCGCGCCCGATGCCGTGGAGATCAGAGAACGGTACGTCACTGACGTCACCCCGGAAGGGACCACCGCGCCGGACACGAACGATCGCGATGCGGCGTTCCTGAGGATCGATCAAGATATCCTGTACCTGGCCGAATCGCTCGCCAGACTCGACCGCGATGACGGGCATGCCTCGCAAGCTCCGTAGTTCCACCGTCGCACCGCCCCTCTTGCCGGTCGGCGTTCCCTCGGCTCCATCATACCCGGCTGGACTCGTTCCTGTCGTGTATCCTCTTGCCGCGGACACCGAGGACGGAGCGAGGCCAGCATGGCAGGACGAGGAATGCGGACACCGGGCGGCAACGGCCGACGATCCCGCGCGAACAGCCAGCGCAAGGCGAACGCTGGGGCGATCGTGCTCGCGCGCCGCCGCCGCGCTCGTCGCCGGCATCCGGTCACGACGGTACTGCTCCGGCTGCTCACGGCGATCGTTCTCTCCCTGGTGTTGCTGGCGTTGGCTGGTGCGGGCGTGGTGGGCGCGGCGGGCTACTTGGGTTGGTCTGCGCTCACGGCCGATTTGCCGTCACCGGATCGGTTCGAGGCCCTGGAGTTCCAGACGACGAAGATCTACGACCGGAACTGGGTCCTGCTGAGCGAGGTGACCGATCCGACGACGGGCTACCGCACGGCGATCAGTTACGAGGAATTGATGGACCATATCCGGCAACAGCAAAACGATCCGACCAAGCCGCACCGGGCGTGGATCATCGATGCGACGATCGCCGCGGAGGATGCGACCTTCTGGACCAATCCGGGTGTGGAGCCGCGTGCGATCCTGCGCAGCCTGGTCTTTAACTTGAGTGGGGAGAGTACGAGCGGTGCCTCGACCATCACCCAGCAGCTGGTGCGGATGCTCTACCCGGAAGCGATCGGGACGGAGCGGACGTACCGGCGCAAGGTGCGCGAGGCGATCATGGCGATCCGCTTCACGCAACGGTACTCCAAGCAAGAGATTCTCATGATGTACCTGAACAATGTCTATTACGGGAATCGGGCGTACGGTATCGATGCGGCGGCACAGGCGTATTTCAACAAGTTCGCCTGGGAGCTGAGCTTGGCCGAAGCGTCGATGCTGGCCGGGCTGCCGCAGGCGCCCAGCGTCTATGACCCGACGAAGAATTTCGAACTCGCCAAGCGCCGCCAGCGGTACGTGCTCGACCGCATGGTGGAACTCGGCATGATCACCCAGGAAGAAGCTGACGAAGCCTTCGCTGAACCGCTCCACCCACAAACCAGGGAAGGTCGCTACAACAAGGCTCCGCATTTCGTCAACTTCGTCCTCGAGTATCTCGAGGCGAAGTATGGCCCGGCTGCGGTCTATCGCGGTGGCCTCATGGTGCGCACCACGCTCGATCTCGCTGCCCAGCAGGCGGCCGAAGAGATCGTCAAACGTCGCGTCGAGCAGCTTGCCTCGTATCGGGTCAACAACGGTGCGCTGGTGGCCATGCTCCCCTGGAGCGGCGAGATCATCGCGATGGTCGGAAGTGCCGACTTCTATAACGACGCGATCGATGGCCAGTTCAATGTGACGACAGCCGAGCGTCAGCCCGGCTCGGCGATCAAGCCGGTCACGTATCTGACTGCCTTCGAGAAAGCTGGCTGGTATCCCGGTACGATCGTGTTCGACTATGCCAAAGTTTGGACTATTCCCGGATTCGGGAAGTACGAGCCGAAGAATGCGACCGGGCAGCATTTTGGTGCCATCACCGTCCGCGAGGCACTCGCCAACTCGCTCAATATCCCGGCACTGCAGGCCATCGAAGTGGTCGGTGTCCCGGCGATGATCGACATGGCGCACCGGCTCGGTATCAAGACTGGCTTCTGGCGGGACCCCAACTTCTACGGCCTTTCGATCACGCTCGGTGGCGGGGAGGTCTCGCTCCTCGAGTTGACCAATGCCTACGCGACGATCGCGAACAATGGCAAGTATGTCCCCTACAATCCGATCCTGGAAATCATCGCTCCGGGAAACAACCGGATCTATCAACTGGATCGTGCGACGGTTCTCGATCAGGGCAAACAGGTGGTCCGTGCCGAGTATACCTATCTCATCACGAGCATTCTCTCCGACAACAAGGCGCGTGCCATGATCTTCGGGCTGAACAATCCGCTGGTGCTGCCGGAACTCGATAACCGCCCGGCCGCGGCGAAGACCGGGACCTCGGAAGACGCGCGTGACCTCTGGACAGTCGGCTACACCACTGATCTCGTCGTCGGCGTCTGGGTCGGCAATACCGACAACAGCCCGTCGCGGGGGTTGGACGGTATCTCGAGCGCTGCCTTGATCTGGCACGATTTCATGGTGAAAGCGCATCAGGATCCAGAGATCGCACGATCCCTCCTCGGTGCAGATGGTCGACCGATCCCGATCGAATTCCGGCGGCCGCCGGGTATCGTGGAGGTTCAGGTCTGCGCTGCGACCGGCAAGTTGCCCATTCCAGGCGCACGTACGGTCACCGAACTCAGTGTCCGCGATGGGCCACCCCGGTTGCGCTGTGATCAGGCATCCGAGTATGAGCTGCGCGAACTCAGAGCTGCTCTGGCGACACCGAAGGGAATGACCGGACGTGGCTGGAGTTCGCTGCAAGCCTATGCCGCGATGGTCGGTGTTGCCCCGCGGATCGAGATCCAGCGCCCGACTCCGACGCCGGGCGCGAGCGAACAAGTGACTCCGATCCCCGGCGCCCCACCAGCTGGATCACCGTCTCCCGGCGGAGCACCGCCGAGCAGCGGTTCCCGGCCGACTCCTTCTCGTCCCTCCTTGCCCGGTGAGATTCCGACCCCGGCAACCCCCTGAGCCGTTCTCGCTCACCGGTCATGCGTGCTGTCGGGTATGGCTGGTACACCGGAAGCGCTATCGTCGCACTGTTCACGGTTGCGTTCTCACGTGGTATCGTTCACGAGTACCATCGCCTTCGACTCCTAAAGGGCGGTCAGAGCGAGGGAGTGGAGGAGCGAGGAGCAAAGGACCAGACTCGGAGAACGCTCACCTGACGCTGAGCGGCCATCGTCTCCTTCGGCGACGAAACACAGTGAGCGTTTTCGCGAGAAATCGAAAACGGTTCTCTCCTCTGTCTCGATCCGGATGCTCCCAGCCGGTTTCTCTGGCGTCGTGGAGTCGAAGCGGTTGAAGAGCACGCATTGGTAGTGCTCGCCCTCACGGGTGACTCGAACGATCGGGGACACTCGGTGCGGTCGCTACGGAGGGAGCGATCATGACGACGCGACTGGAGCTCTATCCGGATGTCGTTGTCGTGGGCGGTGGGATCATCGGCACGACGATCGCCTACGAGCTGGCGCGACAGGGTAAGCGCGTGACGCTCCTCGAACGGGAATCGATCGGTGATGGGACGTCGGCTGCCTCCGCGGGGATCGTGAGCCCACTCGATGAACGACACCATCCGGTCGAACTTCAGGATTTGCTCTGGCGCAGCCTGCGCTCGTACCCATGGCTGATCGGGTCGCTCCAGGAGGAGACAGGTCTGGCGGTCGGTTTTCAGCAGTGGGGAACCCTTTTGGTCGCCGAGACCGAGGCGGAAATCGCTGACATCCGAGCGCTCGGAACTTGGCTCGAGGAACGCGGCTTCGGCGTAGAATGGCTCGATGGCCCCACGGTACGTGAGGCAGAGCCACTCTTGCCGGTGCACGTGCAGGGAGCGTTGCGCATCGACGAAGGAGCGAGTGTCCTCGTGCCGCAGCTCGTACGCGCAACGGCGCTCGCTGCTCAGCGCTATGGTGCGACGGTTCTCGAGCATACTGCCGTCGTGGGGATGGAGACGGCGGGTGACCGCGTGGTGGCCATCCAGACTGCTCGCGAACGCATCGCAACGGCAGCCGTCGTGTTGGCCGCTGGTGCCTGGTCCGGCCAATTGACTGCTCCGCTCGGGCGTCCACTCCCGACCTTGCCGGTCAAGGGTCAGATGGTCTTGATCGATGGAACGACACGGCGTCCCCGATCGATCATCGGCGCGCCAGGGGTGACTGGCTACGTCGTGCCCCGCGCGGACGGCTTGGTCTGGGTCGGGACGACGGTCGAGCGAGGACGTTGGGGTACGCGACCGACCGCGCACGGCTTGTGGTTCTGCATCGATACAGCTCGGCGTCTCGCGCCAGCGCTTTTGCAAGAGGAACTCTTCTGCGCGGGGGCAGGGCTGCGACCCGGCACGGTCGACGATCAGCCGATTCTGGGTCGACTGCCCGGCTGGCGCAATGTTTGGGTGGCAACCGGCCACTTCCGGCTCGGGATCATGTTGGCGCCGATCACGGCTGAGCTGATCGCGCGGGCGATGGAACTCGAGAGCGAGGACGGCATCCCACCCCGCTTTTCCCCGCAGCGATTCCTCGACGACACGAGCAACTAGCGTGCACCGACGATGCGCACGATGGGGTCTCCGCGGTGTCGCGATCGTGCATCGCGCCGCACCGCATCGTTTCGGTCATTCGTCGCTGCGGGTCAGTGCGAATGTCGCGGCCGGATCATCGGCCGAGCGATGACCGCCGAAGACCATCGTCGCCCGGAGAAGGAAGGCTCCCGCCAGAGCGAGGATGCTCGCCGGGAGCTCGAGCCGCTGGCGCCAGCGCCGCGGGAGCAGCAGTGCAAGGCCGTGCAGCGCGAGTGCAGCAGCAGTGGTTGCGCGGGCACCGGCGAACGCGCGTCCTTCGGCCCCGTGGCGCAAGGGGCGACCGATCACCGGACCGCTCTTCCGGTGAACCGCTTCGAGGAGCGCGACCTCGCCTGTCAGGGCGAGGAACTCGACCTGCGCCAGGGCCTGCTCCGCTCGGTCATTTTGGGAACGGCGTGCCAGCAGGAGGGAGAGCATGGCAGCAGCGCTGGAAAGCGCCGAGCAGAGAAACAGCGGTCCCAAGAGCAACGCGTTGCGTGCCCAAAGTGGTACGGCAGTAGCGCCGAGCAGGACACCAGTGTAGCCAGCGAGGAAGAAGGCCGGAACCGTGCTCGCGATGGCCAGCGCGCGGTCCGGCAGCTGCTGGAAGCCGCGCACCAGACGATGCGAACGGCCTAAGAAGCCGTCATCGACCGCCTGGCGAAGCGCGTTGAGGAATGCGCTCAGACTGAAGGCGATCAACCCCCAGACGCCCAGCGACATCGGCGAACGCAACTTGATGACCCGGAGCATATGATGAAAGCGCTCTGGACGCCCGAGGTCGACGATCAACAGCAGGGGACCGGGCAAGACAGCGAGGAAGGCGAGATAGCGACCCGCCCGAACGACCGGGCGAGCCGAACGACCACCGAGAAGTCGCGCGGCAGCAGCGAGGACGGCGCTCCCCCCGGCGAGTCCGCCCAAGAGGAAGTAGAACACGATCGGCCAATGCCAATGCGGGCCATGGATGACGGGGAGTCCGTAATAGCTTTCACGTGTCGCGGCACCGATAGGCTCGCCAGGTGCGCGTCGGTGTCGCCAGGACCGGAGTTCAGCCATGCTGCATCCTTCCCACTCGTCGGAAGGAGAACAGAGTGGCGATGCCGAGTGCGAGTGCGGCCAGCGCGGTGGTGAGAAACGCGGGCAACACGCGCCGCTGGGGAAGCTCGGGTTTGGCCGGCAGGTTATAGACTTCCGGCGGTGCAGTCAGGATGAAGAAGGCGTTGAGCCCGCCGATCCCACCGGTACCACCGAGTGCCTGGTCACCGTAAATGCGAGCTTCCACACCTTGGGCGCGCAGTTCGCTGACCCGCGCTCGTGCCCGGTCCATCAAAGCATGCACCGGACCGAACTGAATGGCATCGGTCGGGCAGGCCTTGGCGCAGGCTGGTTCCAGGCCATCCTTGAGCCGGTCATAGCAGAGCGTGCACTTGTGCGCCTTGCCGTCGAGTGGACTGAGGGCGGGGACGCCGAAGGGACAGGCCGGAACACAGTAGCCGCAGCCGTTGCAGATATCCTGCTGGATCACGACCGTATCGAACTCGGTGCGGATGATGGCGCCAGTCGGGCATGCTTCCATGCAACCGGCGTGGACACAATGCTTGCAGACGTCGCTCAGCATGAGCCAGTTGCTCTGGAAGGGCGCGAGGGTCGTTGGACGTCGCCCTTCCCGATCGCTGATCCGCTCGATGAAGGCGACATGACGCCAGGTGGTCGCGCCGAGATCGCCGGTATTGTCGTAACTCATGCCGGTGAAGCCGAAATCGTCCATCGGCAGCTGGTTCCACTGCTTGCAGGCGACCTCGCACGCTTTACAGCCGATGCAGAGGGTGGTATCGGTGAGGAAGCCGAAGGCGCCTGGCCGGGCTCGCGTGGTGCCTTCGAGTGCTGCCGGTCCCTTCACGGTGCTTTTCCTTCCTGCAAACGCCCCTTGCGGATCGTGCAGGTGAACGATTTCGCCTCGTGAATGAGGGAGTTGGGGTCTTCGATCAATGCGGCTAGTTCATTCGCGATTCCCCCGGTAGCCAAGCCACCGAAGCCGAAGTGCCAGGGCATGCCGATGACATGCACCGTCCGCCCGGCGATCCGGAGCGGCTGCACGCGCTCGGTGACCAGCGCACGCGCTTCAGCTGCGCCACGGGCGGTCTCGACCACCACCCAGTCGCCATTGGCGATACCCAGCTCGCGGGCCAACTCCGGGCTGATCTCGACGAAGCCAGCCGGCTGCAGTTCGGCGAGCCACGGTACCCAGCGACTCATCCCGCCCGCTGTATGATGCTCGGTCAATCGGTAGGTGGTGATGACGTAGGGGTAGCGTGGATCACCGATCTCGTGATACGGGTTGTCGGGGCGGAGGAAGAGCGGTGCGACCGGGTTGCGTGGCTGCGCCGGGTAGAGCACGTTGGTGACCGGTGTCTCCCAGGGCTCGTAGTGTGTCGGAAGTGGACCATCGGCGAGGCCGGTCGGCACGAAGAGCCAGCCCAGGCCGTCGAGCATCATGACGAACGGAGCTGTCCCAGGGTGTGCGTCGAGCCCACGCGCACTCGGGGATGGCTGGTAGTCGGGCGGTTTGGTAGCGGGGAAGTCGGGGATGTCGTAGCCGATCCAGCGCCCCTGCTCCGGATCCCACCAGATCCACTTCTTGCGCTCGCTCCACGGACGACCCTGCGGGTCGGCCGAAGCGCGGTTGTAGAGGATGCGCCGGTTCGCCGGCCAGGTGAAGCCCCAATCCAGGCTGGCCCGATCGTCGCCACGCCGCCGTTTGGCACGGTGCTCACCATCGGGTGTCACGATGCCGGAATAGATCCAGCAGCCACAGGCTGTCGACCCGTCGTCGGCGAGCTCGTGGAAGCCAGCGACCGGGCGACCATCGGCCACACGGTACCCGCTGATCTCTTTGGCGACCGTCATCAGATCCGGTTCCTCGTGCGGCCCGACCGTCGGATAGTCCCAGGTGAGCGCGCGAATCTGGTGGCCAGCGGGGGAGTCGTCCCCAGCATAGAGCTCCTTCAGCCGTCGCCCGAGGTGGTAGACGAAGTGCGCTTCGGAGCGGGCGTCGCCCGGTGGGTCGATCGCCTTGTCGTGCCACTGAACGAGCCGGTGGGTGTTGGTGAAGGTGCCGTCCTTTTCAGCCGCGATCGCCGCTGGGAGGAAGAAGACCTCGGTCCTGATATCTTGGGACCGAACCTCGCCGTTGCGCACTTCCGGGGCATCGTACCAGAAGGAGGCCGTCTCGATCTCATGGACATCCCGCACCACCAGCCAGTCCAGATTGGCCAGTGCGCGGCGGGCCAGCCGCGCGTTTTGCCCGCCGACGGCTGGGTTCATCCCCATGACGAAGAGTCCCTTGATGATCCCGTCCTCCATCATGGTGAGGATCGACTGAAACGAGTAGTCGCCGCCGATCTTGGGGAGAAAGGTGTAGCCGAAGTCGTTCTCTGGGGTCGCCGCATCCCCGTACCACGCCTTGAGGAGCGAGATCAGGAACTTGGGCATGTCGTACCAGAGGCCAGTTGCGGGGCGCTCGCTGGCGAAGTAGCTCGCGAGCGTCGCGTGCTCCGGGATCGCGCGCGGCATCTTGAGGTAGCCAGGCAAAAGATCGAAGAGTGTCGGGATGTCGGTCGATCCCTGGATGGTGGCGTGCCCACGGAGCGCCAGAATGCCTCCGCCGGGGCGGCCGATGTTGCCGAGCAGGAGTTGTAAGAGCGCGCAGCAGGAGATGATCTGGGTACCGATGGTGTGCTGCGTCCAGGCGACCGCGTAACAAAAAGCGGTCGTTCGCTCGCGGCCGGAGTTGGCGAGGATCGTCTCGGCGACGCGGAGGAACAGCTCACGCGGCACGCCGCAGACTTCCTCGACGAGTTCCGGCGTATAGCGCGCGAAGTGCCGTTTCACGAGTTGGAAGGCGCAGTTGGGATGCTGGAGCGTCAAATCCCGCTCCGGCTCGACCAGCGGGCGGCACGGCCAGCGCTCACCCTCGACGCGGTGAATCTGCGCGGCATAGTGCCAGCTCGCGGAATCGTAGCGGCGTTGCTCGGCTTCGTAACCACTGAAGAGCCCGGCGAGTTCCTCGGTGTCGCGGAACTCCGGCGAGACGATCACGCTGGCGTTCGTGTAGTGGACCACGTACTCGCGGAAGAAGGGATCGGTGTTCCAGCGTTCCGAATTGAGGACGTAGTTCACCAGTGCGCCGAGGAAGACGAGATCACTGCCTGGTCGGATCGGGACGTACAGATCGGCCAGCGCGGAGGTGCGCGAGAAGCGCGGATCGACGTGAATCACCGTCGCACCACGCCGGCGTGCCTCGACGACGAAGCGGAAACCGACCGGGTGGTTCTCGGCCATGTTCGAGCCCATGATAACGATGCAGTCGCTCTCGGCCAGACTCGCCAGCGTCGTCGTCGCACCGCCTCGACCCAGTCGGGCGCCCAGACCGGGCACCGTGCTGGAGTGTCATATGCGTGCCTGGTTCTCGACCGCGACGATCCCCAGTCCGCCAGTGAACAGCTTCTTGATGAGATAGTTCTCCTCGTTGTCCAACGTTGCGCCACCAAGATGGGCGATGCCGAGCGTGCGGTTGACAACCATCCCCTGGTCGTCGCGATGCACGAAGGTCGCATCGCGGGTCTGTTTGACGAGCTGGGCGATCCGCTCCATCGCCCACTCCAGCGGACGCTCTTCCCAGTGGTCACTGTACGGTGCGCGGTACTTGACGCGGAGCTGGCGCAATGGGCTGTGGATGAGCTGCCAGGTGGCGGCTCCCTTGGGACAGAGCGTTCCGCCGTTGATCGGACTCTCGTAGTTCCCCTCGATGTCGATGATGCGCCCGTCCTTGGTATAGACGAGCTGGGAGCATCCGACCGCACAGTAGGGGCAGACGCTGATGCTGACGTCGGCGCCGCGGACGCGTGCATGAGCCTGGCGCGTCGTCTCGCTCACCGGGTTCGGAACGAAACCGACGTGCTGTCGCAGCCGTTGGAGAAGCCTCATGAGCGCTCGCCCTCCGCTCTCCTTGCCGGCGCTTGGTCGAAGACCGCTGTCGCGCGTCCATGATAGCCGAAGAGTTGGAGCGCCTGCCGCCACGCTTCTCGTTCTTCACCCTTGGGCTCGTGTGCAAAGCGATAGTCCGCCTTGCGGAAGAATTCGTTGCAGAGGTGCTCCAGGCTCGCGAGTCGGTCGCGCAGAACCCGGTGGATCGTCGCGATCGCTTGCTCGTGGTGTCTGCCGGCGGCTCGTGCCACTCGATGGACATGAGGGAGACAGCACCCGCCGCTGGCGGCATAGCGGTCGCGCACATCTTCGTCGTACTCCAGGACGTCGAGCAGCATCAGCGCGGTGTGGCTCGCTGCCTCCTCCTCGACCTCGCACAGAAGGCAGAGCCCATCCGGCTGGAGGACACGCGTGAGAGCGTCGCCAGCGGAGACGTGCCGCCGCAGCTGCTGAAACCTGCTGCGCAGGGGCGGTGCTGGCGCATCGAGGGCTCGCAGGATATCGGCGATGATCCAGCTGAAGATCGCCGTCAGCTGCCACTGTGGCCCACGCTCGCCGATCAGGGTGAGGTGACGCGGGCAGAAGCCGCGCGATCGGACATACCGGAGAATGACGCTCGGCTCGCTATAGGATTCGTGAAAGAACCAGAAGAGGTAGCGCTCGATCGCTTCCTGGCCGGCACGACAAATCGGGCATCCTCCTCGAGCCAGCAGGTGACGGATCTCGCTAGCAGCGTATGCTGCCGGAGCGCGTCGGTGCATCGCTGCTACCATCGGACGACCAAAACGCTGCATGGAGCGTGGCGCACCACCTTATCGGCAGTCGTGCCGAGGAAGACCCCCCAGACCCCGGAGCGGCCGCTGTGCCCGATCACCAGCAAATCGAACGCGCCGCGCTGCGCTTCCTGGACGAGCAGTTGGGCAGGATGCCCCATACGAGTCACCGTGTGCAGTTCCACCCCGAATTCCGTTGCCTGCTGGTGCGCTGCCTCTTGCAGGGTGCTCAGCTCTTGTTCGACGATGCGACGCTGTTCGTCGATCTCCGCGATGGTTGCCGTTCCCCACTGCGGAATCTCGATGACGGAGAGGCTCCATAATTCAGCCCCGAACAGGCGCGCCAGCTCGATGGCGTGGCGCAGGGCCGCCCGTGCCCCTGGTGAACCATCGAATCCGACGAGAATTTTGCGGTACATCGCTCAACCGTCCTCTCGTGTCGCTCGCTCGGCGACGAGTTCCGTCTCCACTCCAGGCAGAGGTGCCGCGGTGTCGGCCGGGGCGCGCGGCGTCTCCTCGGTGCGTGGCAGGAACCAGGTCTGTGCGATCCACGTGGGTACCAACGCGGAGGCGATCACCGTGGTCACCAGTGCAGTGTACTGGGTGCGGTCGATGATGCCGTTGTTGAGGCCGAAGAGTGCGGAAATAGTACCAAAAGTCAGGCCTGTCGACATCAGCAGGGTGGTATAGGCGCTCGTGCGCCGCTTGAGCCCGAAGACGAGCGTCAAGGGTCCGACTCCGAGAAGCTTCGTGACCATCTTGACCAAGAGCAGCGCGACGATCAACCCGATACTGCTGACGAGCGCTGGCAGGGAAACGTACAAGCCTGCCTTGAGGAAGTACCATGGCGTGAGCAGAGCGAAGGCCAGGGTACGCAGGCGCAGCATGAGTGGGCGATGATGCGTGAAAATCTCAGCGATGGCCAGGCCGACCAAGTACGCTGGCAGAACAGCTTCGCTCTTGGCGATCGTCGCCAGCCAACCGAGGAAGAAGAGTACCAGGAGCAGGAATTTGACTTCTGGCTCGCTGACGCGGTTTCCCCACGCTGCGATCACGAATCGTGTCACTCGCCCGAGCAGGAAGAGTGTAACTGCCGTGACGACGACGAAAACCACGAGGTGCAGGTCATAGTTCGCAAAGAGAAGCCCCAATGCGAGAACCGTGCCCAAGTCGTTGACGAAGCAGGCGGCCAGGATCAACTTACCGATGTCGGTCTCGTTCAGTCCGGTTTCCACCATCACCGCATAGACGACGGCGACCGAAGTGGTGGAGAGAGCGAGGCCACCGATCCAGGCTTGTGGCCAGCTCCAACCCGCGACGAAGCGTGTGAAGGCGGTGGCACCGAGAAACGGCGCGAGGAATCCAGCGAAGCCGATCGCGAGACTCGCCTTGAGGTGCCGGCGCAGGGCTTCCGGCTCGATCTCCGCCCCGGCGAGGAAGGTGAGGACGACCGCCCCAAAACTGGCGAGCGCATTGATCCAAGTATCGGTCTGGAGGCCGAGCGTATTCCCGGCGACGATACCGACCAGGATCTCGACGAGTGCGACGGACAGTCCGAGGCGAATGGAGATGATGCTCGCCAAAAATGCGAGTCCGATCCAGAGTGCGGCAGTGGCCCAGATGTTTGCCATCGATACCCCCTTCCCGCTCGTTCCGTTCGCTGTTTTCGTGGACGGGGGCAGAAGAAAAATTCCTGCCCGCACGTCCTGCGAGCAGGAGCCATCAGCCTTCTCTGGCGCTTCGGGCTCTCGACGAGCCCCGGCGGACTCCATCGCCGATCGACTCAAATATACCACCGTCCCAGAGAAAAGGGGAGGAGATCCGCTGTCGCGGGAGAACCGCTTCGGGGTGAGCTGCACTCGCCACTGCGCCGTCTCCTCGGCTAACGGGCAAAATCGCTGGAAACGAGGGCGAGTGCCTGACTGTCCGGTCCTCTGTTATCCTTCCGGACGCGAGGGGCAGGAACGTGGCAAACCGCGGGACAGACTGGCTGGCGCAAGCGCGACGCGATCTCGCCCATGCTGAGCGGGCTCACCAAGCTGGCGACTACGAGTGGGCTGCATTCGCTGCGCAGCAGGCTGCTGAGAAGGCTGTCAAAGGGTTGCTCTTCGGACTCGGTGGCGAGGGATGGGGCCACAGCGTCTGGCGATTGCTCAGCGGACTCGCCGCTCGTCTCGAGGTACCGGAAGCGTTGCTCGACGCTGCCCGACGATTGGACCGTCACGACATTTTGGCGCGCTATCCGAACGGTTTCCCTGCCGGCCTTCCCGGCGAGTACTACACGGAGCGCGATGCAGCGGAGGCGATCGTCGATGCACGAGCGATCATCGAGTTCTGTGAGCGTGCGTTTCCTCGACCGTGAAAGCGTGTTCGCTGCCCTGCGGGAAGCGGCGCGCGAGGCTGGCCGCTGTCCTGGCGTGCGGGCGATCTACCTCTTCGGCTCCTTCGCCAGCGGTATCCCGACGCCGCGCAGCGATGCTGACCTTCTCGTGGTGATCGCCGACGGGGCGGATCGAGCAGCCGCGCGGGCATGCTGCGAGGAGGTTTTCCAGCGGTTGCCGGTGCCTGTCGATCTCTTCGTCTGGAGCGAAGCAGAAGTGGCAGCGAGTGCCGCGAGCGGTCGCGGCCTGGCTGCCAATGTGCTCCCGCGAGCGATCCGGCTCGTGTGAGGTCTGCGCGGCTCAGGTGCCTGGGGCGCTTCACGGCAGTGCAAGGCGGACGACGACCGGCCGATGATCCGACGCACTGATCGGTGGAACCGAGCCGGCGAGGGGCCGCAGCTCGTCGGTGATGAACAGGTAGTCGATCCGCCGGTCGTCCGCGGAGGTCGGGTCGGTTGCCCCGACTGCGGCTGCGGCATCGATGAGGCCGGATTCACTGAGTCGGATCAGTTCGGGGCTACCGGGCTCGGCATTGAAATCGCCTCCCAGGACGAGCGGGCGCATCGGCTGGAGGAAGACGAGCAGCTCCTCGATCTGGGCCAGCCGGACGGTCACCGCTTGCCGAGGGTCGTCGAGGTGGGTGCTGGCGACCCACAGTGAGCCGGTGGGAGGCGCCAGTCGTACTGCGATGGCACCCCGCTGCAGGTTCTCGGTCACGCGGAAGCGCGTGGTCCTGATCTCCAGTGGTTGGCCGTGGCTGAGGACCGCGTTGCCCCAGAGACCATCGTCGCTGGCTGGACCCCAGGCGGCCTGCATGCCCAAGCGGCGGCTGAGCCAGGTGAGTTGGTCAGCACTGGAGGTCACCAGCCAGCCACGGCTGACTTCCTGAAGGAGGACGATGTCCGGCTGCAGGCGTTCGATCGCTTGGGCGGTGGCTTCCAGATCCCAGCGGTGCTGGCGATCGTAGCCCGACTGGATGTTGTAGGTGACGACGAGGAGATCGTTGCCGCCTGCGCGCGGCACTGGTTCCTGCACCCGCGTGGTGAGGAGTTGCCACACGAGAGCGCCGGCGAGCGGTCCGGCGACCAGGAGCGCGATATGCGGCAGCAGCGCGACCGTACCCGCCGGCCAGGCCCTCGGCCACTCGAGCGCAGCGAACAGCGCGACCAGCCCGAACAGCGCGAGCACGATCGAGTGGTCGCCGGTGGCTGTGTAGTAGCGGAACAGGAGAGCGACCTGGAGCAGGTTCCCGAGAGCCAGCGCGCTCGCGATGCGCAAGACGCTCGCTGGCACGCGGAGCGGGCGGCCACCGAGCGCGACGACACCGGTGAGAACCGTCCAGGCCAGCGCCGCTGCGGCGATGCCGATGGCGGCTCTCCAACCATCATCCCAGGCGAGCCAGCATCCACCCGCACCGAGAAGCGCCGTGAGGACCCAGCCCAGCCAATGCCTGCCGGCGAGCGGAAAACTCGTGAGGCCCACGAGGAGGGCGAAGCCGAGGAGCGCGCTCGCCGCAGCGAGCGGCCAACCGGTGTGGACGATCGCGAAACCGATATTACCGGTCAAAAGATGAAAGAGACCGAGCGCGGGGCCGAAAGCGAAGAAGCCGAGTGCCCCGCGCGGCTCGACCGGTCCCCGGTCAGCCACGACCAAAACCACAGCGACGAGCAGGAGAACGAGCAGCCCAGCCGTGGCGAGGTGGCTTCCCACTCCAGGGTTCCAGGGGAGGTCGATCGTCGTCCGTGCCGTGCGGAGCGCCAGATCGAGACCAGCACCCGCGAGGATGCCGAGTCCGGCGCGGGCTCGCCAGCGGAGAAGCGGGATCAGCATCCAGTTCACGGCAGCGAATCCCACAGCAGCGAGGATCAGGCGAGCGAGCGGCCAGTCGACGAACTGGAGACCGGCTCGGGTGGCGACGAGGAGCACCGTCGCCACCGGCAGGAGTCGCCCACCGCTCAGCCTCCCAACGAGTGGCGCGAGGACCGGACTCGCGAAGACGATCGCGATCAGGCCGAGCAGGACCAGCCGCCGGCTTTGATCGACGACGAAGACGAGATCGGAGACGAACACGCGCGTTACCTGGAGGCCGAGGACGACGGCGAGCGCCACAGCGAGTCCAGCCCACCAGGTGACATCCGACGCCATACGAGGTAGACGAGAAGCGGTCGGACGAAAAGGTGATCGCCTCACAGGTATGTCCACGCGCTGGTCCACGACCTGCCCACGGTATCGAGAGCCAGACTAGAAGAAAATGCCGGAACGGGCAAGGAGCGATCGGCCCGAACCGCCGGCGGACGATGAGCGATCCTGCTCGACAGGAGCGAAGAGGGGCGAGCGGCCGAAAGGCTCGGTGGCGATGAGGCACGCGCGATGGTACGCGGGCTGTTGGCAACGCGTGCCTGCTGATTCTGCCGGCAGACGAGTCCTGGCTTCTGCTCTGGTGTCGACGCGCGGTTCGCTCGGAGCGGAAGGCCAGGTCGTGTGGGAGCTGATGCCGTGCGGTCGACTCCTCGGAAAAGAGGCTGGGCAGGGATCTTGACAACGTGGCACGATCGTGCTATTTTGAGAGTGCGATCCCGACGAGTTGTCGTCGGACCGTCGCGAAAGGGCGCCTGGGTGACCAGGCAGCTTGTTCCTGATCCAGCGGCCACCTGCTGGATCAGCCGTTCCGGAAGGAACGGCGCCAGAATCGTTCACCAGCCGGACCGGCGCGAGCCGGGAAGGGGGGTGAATCGAGGAACTGGCGGATCACGCGCCGGGACGAGAGAGGCTCGTCGGGATCGCTTTTTGCTCCGTTCGCTCGTCGCTGTCGCTTCTCCGGTTCCTGGCGTTTCTCCCGGCATGACCGTGCTGATGGACGTGCTCGCACGGGTGCGCATCTCCGCCCTGAACTATTCGAGGGCGCGATTGTGCGTGCTATCCTTCGCCCCGAGCCGGCCCGATGGGGGAAAGCGAGGACAGCGTGAATCCGAATCACCAGTCTCCGCTCGAGGTGATCCACCAGGCGATGCGGGAGATCGTCTCCTTGCACCGCGTCACGGTCAACCAGCTGAGCGAATTGATCGGTGTCCAGCGCGAGACGACTGGTCAGCTCCACGGTGTCATCGACGCGATGCGCGAAGTGAGTGCCCTCTTCCGCGAAATGACCAATACCCAGTCCAAGGTGAACGACTTCCTGAACATGCTCAGTCAGGAGCTCCGCAACGTCGCTGAGATCGACGAGACGACGCGCCGACTCTTAGCTGATTTCATCGAGCAGCTGCAACAGCTGTGGCCCCATCTGGAGGAGGTCACCGGGCAACTGGTCGGCTTCGGGGTGCTGCTTCGGCAGCTGTTCCGCGAACAGGAACGAGCGAACCTTCTGGTACTCGCTGAGGATGTCGCTCGGCGTGTTCCCAATCTCTTTTGCCGGCATCTCACCCAGTTGCGTTGGGGTGTCCCGGGGGAGTTCTACGATGAAATACAGGGGCAAGTGCCGGAGGGAGCGCTCGATTCTTGGCTCTCGGCTGACCTGGTGGTGACCGGCGTGTTGCGGCAAGCAGCCGAGGCTCCGCCACTTTGGATCGTCGGTTGGGTCGTTCCGGAGATCGACGAGCCGGCGGTGACCAGTGCGCGGGACCGTCTCGTCGCCTTGCGCGAAACGTTCCCGCGGGTGCTTCCAGCGCTGGTCGCGCTCCGTCCGACCGACGACGCCGGATTGGCTTCCTCCCAAGGGGTCCTGGTCATCGCGGACCGCGTGCTCCGGAACTGGGAGGAAGCGCTCGCTCGCTGGCTGGAGCACCCCGAGTAGCTCGATGAGAGAAGCGGAGGGGACGGTCGGTGATCGACCGGTGGGCCGATCGACTGGCGACGCTTCTCGAGCCGGGCATCCGGGCAATCGTCATTCTGCTGCTGGCCTGGCTCGCGTTGCGAGTCGCTCGTCTCGTCATCCGCCGCGGTGTCGCCCGGCTCTTGTCGTCGAGGCGGGCGACGGATCGCGAGTTCGCCACTCGCCTTCGCACGCTCACCTCATTGGCCGAGTCAGCGACTCGTCTGATCGTCTGGATCCTGGCAGGGCTGACCATCCTCGCGGTCTTCGGTGTCCCGATCGGGCCGCTCTTGGCCAGTGCTGGAGTAGCTGGTCTCGCCGTGGGGCTGGGGGCCCAAACCTTGATCCGGGATATCATCGGTGGAATCTTCATCGTTTTGGAAGACCAATTCCATGTCGGTGACGTGATCATCGTCAACGCGATCAGTGGGCAGGTCGAGTCGCTCACCCTTCGCTACACCGCACTGCGTACCTTGGATGGTGCGTACGTCGTGATCCCGAACGGCGAGATCCGGATCGTTCAGAATCTGTCGCGTGATTGGGCGCGCGCGGTCATCGATGTTGCCGTCACGCCGGAGGAAGACGTCGATCGTGTCGTCGCGGTGTTGCGTGATCTCCTGGCGGGACTCCCGAACGATCCGGTGCTCGGCCCGCTCGTGCTCGAGCCTGGCGAGGTGCTGGGGGTGGAAGCGATCGCTCCCCAGCAGGCAACGGTGCGACTCGTCGTCAAGACGCGCCCACTCGAGCAGTGGCGGGTCGCGCGCGAACTGCGGCGCCGGATTTTGCTCGCTTTGCGCGAAGCTGGCGTGAGCGCCCCCTATCCGCGAACGGTCACGATCATTCAGCCGCCGGACTCGGCCGAACCCTCACCGTCCTGAGCCTCGTGTTAGACTGGGGTCGAGGAGACGAGCGGCCGGTCGGAGGCCCGAGCATGCGTGTCGTGCGCAACGTCGGTTATCTCAAGAAGCGGCAACGCGGCACACGGATCATGATCGCGCTCGGGTTGAGTGGACTCTTCGGCTCGATCGCTCTCACGTTCTTGCAACAGCTGCTGTACGTTTACTTGGCCTACGCCTTGCTCATCACCGGTTTCCTCTTCTTCAATGCCGGCATGCAGCAGTGGGCGAAGTGGAATCGCCGGCCGCGACCAGACGAACTGCTGGACGCGGCGCTCCGGCGCTTGAACGATCGCTATACGCTGGTCCACTATCCCGAGATCCCCGAGGGATGGCGTCCAGAGCACGTCTTGATTTGGCCGGGTGGGATCCTGAACATCACGACGCGCGAGCTGGCGGGGCGGATCGTCGTCAAGGGAACTCGTTGGCGCCGACTCGATCGTCTCTTCATCCGGCTCCTCACGTTCGGTGGGCCGCCGCTCGGGAACCCGACGATCGAATGCCAACGGCAGATGGAAGCCTTGCGTACCTTTCTCCAGCAGCGTGACTTGCCCGGCGCAGACTTGGTCGAAGGGTTGATCGTGTTCCTGAACGATCAAGCACAGCTGGAGGTGATCGAGTCGCCGATCACCGTGGTGACTCGCAAGGAACTGCTCGAGGCTGTGCGTATGCTGGGAACCGAACGGCGCCTCAGTCAAGGAGAAATCAACGAGATCGTGACCGCGCTCTCGCAGGGCGAGCAAGTCGAGGGACCGATCTCGCTGGCGACGCGCGTTCCTGCCAAGACGAAGTGAGCGCGACGAGCGACCTTTCGCCATCTCGAGCGACACCCGGTTGGCCGATCATCGGGCACGAGGGAGCGGTCAGGACACTCGCCCGGGCCATCGAAAGCGGCCAGGTGCATCATGCCTACCTCCTGGCTGGTCCGGCCGGGATCGGGCGGACGACGCTCGCTTTCCTCTTCGCCCAAGCCTTGCTCTGCGAGGTAGCAGCTGAGCAGCGGCCGTGCGGGACCTGCCGCTCCTGCCAGCGGATCGCGCGCCGCGTCCACCCCGACGTGACGCGTATCGGCCTGGATACCGGGGCAGAAGAGGCGAAGCAGGTCTCGATCGATCAGGTGCGCGAGCTCCGGGCGAGTCTCAGCCTGCGTCCCCTGGAAGGCGCGTGGCGGGTCGCGATCGTCGACGATGCCGAGCGGCTTTCGCGCGAGGCCGCCGATGCCTTGCTGAAGACCTTGGAGGAACCTCCGCCGTACGCTGTGCTCGTACTCGTCGCCGAGGATGCCCAAGCGTTGCCCGAGACCATCCGCTCCCGCTGCCAGACGATCGTGCTGCAGCCGCTGCCGATACCGGTCGTCGCGCGCGCACTCGAGGTGCGGGGTGCGGCGCCGGAGTTGGCGAACCGGCTCGCGCGCGAGACTCGGGGACGGATCGCGCTCGCGTTTCGCTTGGTCAGCGACGAGGCTGCGCGGGTTCAACGCGAGAAGCGCGTGGCTGAGGTGATCGCCGCTATGACCGAGCCGCTCGCCGCCATCGGCTTCGCGCGGCGCTTGGCTGAGCAGTACCGGCGGGGGCGTCGCGCCGAGGTCCTCTCGTCGCTCCAGCTCGCACTCGAGCTGTGGCGCGATGTGCTCTGGCTCGCTGCTGATCCGAGTGCTCCGATCGTGCACGAAGATGCCCGCACGACGCTCGAGCGGTTCGCTCGCCGCTGTGGGATCGCCGGTGCGTGTGCTGGTCTTTCGGCGACCCTTCAGGCACTAGCGGACCTCGAGGCGAACGTGCAGGCGCGCCTCGCACTCGATGCCGCGATGGTGACCTGGGCGGAGGTGAGCCGGTGCGCATAGCGGTCCGGCGCGTGGGAAGCGCGCGACTGGAAATCGCTACGGTGGCTGATGCCGTGCCATGGGTCGCGGTCCCCGGTCCGCTCGGGGAAGAAGCGGCTGCGTTCGCCGGTGACGAGACAGCGCTTCTCGGTTGGGAGGATGAGACGCTGCTGCCTGCTCGCCCGCTCGGAGCGGACGAGACAGCGCGCCTCGCGGTGCTGATCGCGGACGCGAGCGTGCTCGCAGGGCAGCTCGCCGGTCTGCTGCCGTGGCGTCTGGTCGGTCTCCGCCCGACCCTCGCTGGAGGACTGGTCATCGAGGTGATCGCCTCACCGGTCGACGAGCTGAGCGAACGCGAGGCGGAGCTGGCTCGCCTGCTCAGCCGACCGATCGCACTGGTGTCCGTCGGGGAACGTGCGCTCACCGGCAGTACCGGGCGACCAGCTTTGCCGATCGACCTGGAAGAGGTAGCGGTGAGGCGCTTACTGGCCGGAGCACCGGCTCGACCAGGGGGATTCCCGCGGATCGGCTCGCCGGTGCGCTCGCCCCACGGAAGCGGCGTCGTCTGGTCGGTGCGTACACGAGATCGCACCGTGCTCCTCCGGGTGGGGGACGAGACGGTGCGAGTTCCCCTCGCCGAACTCGTTACCGACGAGCCGGGGTCATGAGCCAGGCGGTGGTACAGGCAAGCGGACGAGGAACAATCCGCGCTCGGTCAGGACGTAGGCGAGCCCCTGCACGTCATCGACCGCGAGATCGAGGAGACCATCGAGCGAGGGAACTCCAGCCCCGCTGATGAACTGCTGGACGAGTGTCCCGTCCGCCTTCAGGCGAAGGATCCGGCCGCTCCGCGTGCCGACATACCGGTAGGGCCGATCCGGTTGCATGGCGAGCGCGACGGCGTCGGTAACGGGCGGCTCGACCGCGGGTGTCACGGTCGTCTCCAGCGCCCCACGGTAAAACGTGAGGATGCGTCCATCGGCGAGCAGGACATGGATGCGGCCATCGATCTCGAAATCAGTCGCCTGTCGGAGCTCCTTGTCGGCCAGCCCACCGGTCCAGTCTTGCGGGAGATTGGCATAGGCACCGTTCAGGAACCGGAGGATCTGCCCGCTCTGTGGTACGAGAAGATAGAGATTACCGGCGAAGCTACTGACAGCCGCTACGTTCTGGTAGGGAGCACCGAACGTGCCGACCGGTTGGGCGCTCCAGCGGGCAGCGGCCGGATCGAACAGATACGCGGCGTTCCCATCGAAGGCGATCGGCGCACCGTCGGCCCAGGCTGCTCCGACCAGTGTTCCCACGGTCCGGCCATCGACCGTATCACCAGGACCGATGAGGCGCACCAGACGCGTTCCGCCAGCATCGAGCCGATACAACGCATCGGTCAAAAGATAGAGCTGGCCGTTGCCGAAGAAGAGCCGTGGCGCAATGCCGGCAGGTGCGCTCGGAACGGCGCCGAGGACCTGGACAGTTGTAGCCGAGAGGCGCTCGACATGCAACAGGCGATCCAGCGTCCGCTCGATCGCGGCGCGCTCTTGGGCGAGCAGTTCCGGTTGCAGACCGAGGGAGGCGGCACGCTCCAGGCGCTGCGAGGCGGTGGCGAGATACGCGCGGGCGATCGTTGGATCCGTCGCTTGTTCGGCGAGTTGCCGCTCGGCAACGGCCGATTGATACAGGTGCGCGAACTCCTGCTTCCGCTCGCTGACTCGCCCGTTCTGGACGGAGACGACCAGCGTCGTGGTCAGCGCACCGATCAGACCGAGGGCGATGAGTCCAGTCACGCGGCTCGCTGGCAGGCGAGGCAACTGCCGGCGCACCGGCGTGAAGTCAGGCAACCGGATACGGTCTTCGTGTCGCTCGAGGCGAGGGAGTCCGAAGGTGCCCTCGTCCTGGGGAAGGAGCGGGCGGCGTCGCCGGCGGAGGAGCTGCCAGATTCCCGCGAGTCCAGTCACTGTGGCGATGGCCAGTCCAGCGATCAGCTCGAACAGGGGGCGCCCCCCACCTCGTTTCGCCACTCGTGGTGGCTCGGTTTCTTCTGCGACCGCGTCGAGCGGCTGGGCGTGCCAGCCAGGAGCACCGGTGATCTGGTCCTCGATAGCGTCGACCGGCTCAGCGTCCGTGTCGGCCCGCTCGTCCGGTCGCTCCGCTCGTGCCTCCTTAGTCTGCCTATCCGGGAGCGTCCCGTCAATATCCCGCTCGTCCACTCGCCGCGCAGTACGACTGTCCTGGTTTCCGTCTTCCGGGAGCAAGAGACGGAGGAGTTCGCTCAGTCGGCGCACCGGCTGGTGGGTGAGGCGGATCGGCTCGGGAACACGCAGCGCGACCGCGGGGACTGGTTCAGTATCTCCTGCATCCACCGCGAGTTCCTCCAGCAATTCCGCGAGTTGAGCCGGTGAGGCGCCCGGGAGCGAGTCGGCGTGCGCGGCGAGCAGGCGGGCTCCGTACTCGGCGTTGGTGAGGAGCATGACATCTCCGGGGGCACTGCGGGTGTAGTAGAGCGCTGGCTGGAGCTGACGAGCATTCCCCAAAGCAGTGGCGTAGCGGCTCGCTGCGTGATCCTCGGACGGGAAGCGATAGAGTTCGCCGTCCTGTGCCACGAGCGCGCATCCGGGAGGTACCTGGGCGAGAACGAGGTCATGCCCGCTCAAGAGAGCGCAGGTGGCACCGAAGCGGTGCCATTGCCGACTGGGGCGCCCGCTGTTCAGCGTCGTGAGCCAGTGGTTGGCTCGCAGGAACGCTTCGGTCAGGGCCTCGCAGAGATCCTCCACTGCCGGATGCTCGCCGAGCTGCCACACAGCGTGCTGCAGCAGCGTGATGATCCGTCGTGCGACCTCCGGGCTGCTCGGCAGGGGATCGATCGGGTCGAGGACGATCGCGAAGGCTCGTCGCTCGACTGCACCATTTCCGGTCGGGTATTGGAGCGCGACGTACGGTGAGGGACTCGCCCAGGCTGACCGTGCGCTCCGCTCGACGACATGCGCCATGCTCCGCTCCTCTCGCCGTTGCACACTCCCCCTCGCTAGGACACACCATCCCCGTGGCGTGGGCCCCTCCGCGCCCACGCTCGCTCGGGCTGTGACCCAGCCGTGCCTGCCTGGCACTGCGCAGTCTAGCACAGGAGGTGTACGTACGTCTAGAGGAACACGCGTTCGTACGCAGATTCTAGAGGAAGTCGTATGGCGAGGTCTCGCAGCGCGGTGGGTTGAGCGGCGATTCACTGACCAGTTCGTCGCTCAGCTCGTCGGGGAAGGAGGGCTCGGCCGGCTGCAGGCCGAGCAGGTCCCGCAAGTTCTGGGCGAGTTGCGTCTCGCCGAGCGCAAGCGCAAGATCGTGCGCCAGTCGCAGGTGATACCGTGCCTCGCCGTCGTTCCCGCGATCGAGCAGGAGCAGCGCAGCGTTGTAATGGAGAGCGAGCGCCGCACGCCGGTCGCCCAATTGCTCCGCGAGCGCGATCGCTTGTTTGTAGGTCGCCAATGCTTCGTCAGCTCGCCCGGACGCATCGAGGACGGTCGCTAGCCCGCGCAGAGCGCGTGCCTGGAGGGGAAGCGAATCGATCTCCTGAGCGAGCTGGGCGGCGGCACGATAATGTTCCTCTGCCTCCCGGAAATAATGCAGTGACTGGTAGAGCCGGGCGATGCGGCCATGCAGTCGTGTGCGGAGTTCGTCGTTGCCGGTCGCTCGTGCCAGATCGAGCGCTTGGCGCAGGTAGCCGATCGCGTGATGCGGATCGGCCTCCTGAAGCTCGAGTTCCGCCAGGAGCAGCAACGCCCGTTCCTGCGTGACGAAGTCGTGGGCCCGTTCGGCCGCCTCGACCGCTTCGGACAGGCGCTCCATCGCTTCCTGCCGCAGACCCCGTGCCATGGCGATCGAGCCCTGAAGAACAGCGAGCTGCGCTTCCAGGCGGGAATCGTCGCTCGCTCGAACCAGATCGGCCGCGTGCTTGGCGACGAGGAGTGCGTCCGCGAGTTCGCCAAACTGGAGGAGCACTTCTCCCGTGCCGATCAACCAGCGCGCCTGCTCGGCAGTGCTGCCCGTCGAACTCGCCAGCCGGACGGCCTGGTACAGGTACTCCAGGGCCTCGCCCCGATGGTCGAGCGCTGCGTGCGCGAGTCCGGAGAGGCCCAGCAACCGCTGGCGCAGTGCGGTGTCTTCGTTGGTCTCGTGCTGCTGCTGGGCCAATTGGAGAAGCTGAAGTGCCCGCTCTGGCTGGTCTCCCTCGAGGGCGAGCTCCGCGGCATCGAGCAGCGCGCGGATCCCTGCCCGCTGATTGCCGATCCGCAGTTCCAGATGGGCGAGTTGGTTCAGGTGATCAGCGGCGTCTCGGAAACGGCCAGCTTGCCGCTCGAGTTGGGCGAGCCCGATGAGGCACCGGCTCTCCAGCGCCAGGTCGTCCGCTGCGCGGGCTCGCTCCAAGGCGGTCAACAGGGCAGCGCGAGCCTTGCTGAACCGCCGCTGCTCGGCGAGCAGCGCACCGATCTGGATCGCGATCTCGGCCTGCAAGCGGCGATCGAGCAAGCGTTCGGCCGCTTCCTGCGCTTGCTGCAGCAGCGGATAGGCGGCATCGAGATCCCCCAATTCGCGCAGGATCGAGACCTGGCGCAGGAGCGCATCGACCATACCCACATTGTGACCGATGCGGCGGGCGCTGCGCGCTGCCCGGCTGTAGAACTCGCGTGCGGCAGCGAGGTTCGCCTCCTGCCGGGCGAGATCGCCCAGCAGGAGCGCGGTGTCGACATCCTCGATCGTGTCGGTGTCCTCGCGTCCCGACTCGAGTTGGCGCAGGAGCAATTCGCGTGCCCGCTCGTGCTCGCCGCGATCCCGGGCCAAGCGAGCCAAGCGGGCGAGAGCACGTCGCTGGCCAGTCGCGTTGGCGATGCGGCGCGCCGCTCGCAGCGCTTCTTGCAGATGGAGTTCCTGCTCGCGCTGGTATGTCGGGTTCTGTTCGCCACTCTCGATCGCCAGATCAGCGAGGATATCGGCTGCCCGCAGGTTCGCCTCCATGAGGACGCGGTCGAACCCTTTTTGGCGGGCTGCCAGGATGACCAGGCGGTTCAAGAGGAGCGCGTGCTCCGGATAGTCGAGGCGAGCACGCGTGGCTTCGTCGAGCACTTCCCATAGATCGCCGTCGGCCAGTCGGGCCACGGTCGCGGGCTGCTCAGCGAGGGCATAGGCTTGCTCGAGCGTCAGGCGGCCCTGGACGACGTCGGCCGCGATGCGATAGAGCGGATTGCGTTCGATACCCTGACGACGACGGAGCCAGCGGCCGAACTGCTCGAAGACGCTCATCGTTCCACCTCGGTCGCCTGTTCGCTGGCTGCCGCTCCGGCGAGTTCCCAGGCCCAGCGCAAGGTCTCCAGGGTCACGTTGCCGCCGCTGACGACGAGGACGACCGTCTTGCCGGCCAATCGGTCGCGGATCCGGTGCGCCGCAGCGAGCGCGGCTGCCCCTGCCCCCTCGGCGACGATGCGGGTCTCGAGCAGCTCGATCATCGCGCGTGCGATCTCCTCGTCCGACACCAGGACAATGTCGTCGACGCGTTCCCGGATGATGCGCAGCGGGAGCTCGAAGGCAACGCGGGTCGCGATCCCTTCTGCGAACGTGTACCCGTCAGCCAATTCCAAGAGCTGACCTTTCCGCCAGGACTCGTAGACGACCGGCATGCCAGCTGCTTGGACGCCGATCACCTGGATCGCGGGATCGACGGTTTTCATCACGATGCCGGTGCCACAGACGCCGCTTCCTGCCCCGATCGGCACGATGATCGCATCGAGGTCCGGTACGCTTTCCAGGATTTCCAGCGCATAGGTTCCTACACCGGCGATGAGATCCGGTTCGTTCGCCGAATGGATGTAGCGCAGCCCGTCAGCTGCCGCGCGGGCCTCGCAGGCCAGGCGCGCTTCGTCGAAATCGCGCCCGGTCAGCACGACCTCGGCGCCGAGCCGGCGCATCGCCGCGACTTTGAGGGGATTGGCTCCCTCCGGTGCATAGATGATCGCCCGAACGCCGAAGAGACGAGCAGCATAGGCGATCGACTGACCATGGTTGCCGGTCGATGCCGTGACGACCCCACGTGCGCGTTCCTCGGGAGAAAGCTTGCTCATCAGATAGATGCCACCACGCACCTTGAACGCCCCGATCGGCTGCAGCTGTTCGCATTTCAGGTAGACCTGGCAGCCGAGTCGTTCGCTCAGGAGTGGCGAGTGCAGCAGCGGCGTGGGCGGCAGATACCGCTGAACGACCGCTCGTGCTCGGAGAATATCGTGGAATGTCGGTGGCTCCAGCTGGTGACGTCGATCTGTGCCCCCCACCGGTCCGTCCTCCGCCGGTCTCGCTCCTGCCCTCACGCACGCTCCAGCCTACGACGCGCTGCGCGGCTTGTCCATCACCCGGCTGACCCAGCTCGCGGGTAGGACCTGCCGCCCCTGAGTCTGCCACCAGGCCCGGACCACTGTCAGGGTGGCGGAGCCGATCACCCCGTGCGAACCCGCTCGCGCTGAGTCGCCGTTCTAGAAGTCCCTCGCACTGCGATCGCGTCACTAGCCCCGGCCAGCACAGTCGCCGGAAAGCTCGTCGCTCGATGAGAGCTGCACGCAACGACGCATCATGGTTCAGGCTCTTCCCAGCGCAGCACCGAGCACGGTACTGAACGCGCGGATCACGCGGCAATGCGCGGTGCGACCGGCCAACGCATCCGCCCCTCCACCGTCATTCCACGCTGTTGCGCTCGATTCCGCGGCCGGTCGTCGGGCCGCCGGTTGCCAGACGCCGGTGCGGCCCACTCGGAGTGCGGAGGTCCGCGACCGACCGGCTCGCCCCATCCCTGCCGGCGAGCAGGCTCGATCCAGCGGACGCGATGCAGAAGACAACGGCCAGCCGATCAGCGCGGCGGCTCGGCGGGAGGAGCAGGGGCTCGCTCTCGCGTTGCGCCGGTTGGATCGCGCTCCCCTGCTGCAGGCCGTCGCCGATATCGTGCGCTCGCTCGCGCGTCGGTCCGGGCACATCGCGGTGTCCGTCGATGTGGAGCCTGGTTGTCCATTCGTCTCGGCAGACCCGCTCCGTCTCCGCCAGGTCCTGTTGAACCTCCTCCACAATGCGCTGCGCCACACCCCACAGGGGGGAATCGTGCGTCTGGCTGCCCGGCGGTCTCACGAGGAGGTCATCGTCAGCGTTGCCGATACCGGCAGTGGTCTTCCGCCTGACATGCCCGAGCAGCTCTTCGATCGGTATCACGTGACCAGCGATCCGGAACGCGGTGGTGGTTTGGGACTCGCGCTCGTGCGTCAGCTCGTCGAAGCGCAGGGCGGACGTCTCTGGGCTGCGTCGGCGAGCACGGAGGGGACGGAAAGCGCCTTCAGCCTGCCGATGGCCGCGCGGCTCGCGTCGGCGCCTCCGAAAGATCGATGATCGCGACGCGGTGAATCGCGGAACCTGCTTCGGATCGCTCCAAAACCCAGAGTTCCCGCGTATCCACCCACACGAGATCAGCGAGCCCCGCCGCGCGCTGGTTCAGCACCTCTCGGCCGTTCCGGCCATGAACGACGAGCGCTCCATCGAGCGGAGCAGCCAAGAGGGCGCCGTCCGGTGACCAGGCGAGCCCCCTGCTCGCTCTTCCCTCGGCGAGGATCAGCGGTGAATCCGGCTCGGCGAGCCAGAGAAGAACGATGCGCTCGCGTTCCCTGGACCCCGCTCGGAGGGCGACTGCTCCTCCGGACGGTTCGAGCGCCAGGGTGCACGTCTCGACGGCTGGTCCCCGGTCAGTGCGCAGGCGTGCCAGCGTGCGGACCGCGACCCTTCCCCTTTCCTCGATCGTGATGGACGTCAGCAGCAGTTGTCCGCCGACCAACGGAGCGGCTACCAGCAACGTTCCGGTACGCAGCCACGCCATGCACGGCGTCCCAACCAGTTCTGGTCCACGCCAGCGAGCCAGCTCGAGCGCCTGCGGCGGGAAGCCTGCCCAGAGAGCAAGCTCGCCACCATCGGTTCGTGTCAAAAGCGCCAGCCGCCCGTCCGGCCCGACGGTGAGGTCCAGGGTATCGCCGCGCGGGGCATCCAGCGCGAGCGGTACCGCTTGCCAGAATCCGTCCGGCGAGCGAGCGACGAGCTGGAGTTCCCCCAGCTCGCCCAGGGCGACGAAGGCGAGTCCAGCCGGATGCCAGTGTGGTTTCCGGAACGGCCATGGCTCGGTCAACTGGATACCGCTCGTCGCGTCCCAGATCGCAACGCGCCCGTCGGGGACAGGTGCCAGCAGCCAGTTCCGGCCAGGGGCGAGGGCGAGCGGACCGGCTCCCAGCGGCCCAGTCGGCGGCACGAGTGGCAATGTGGCTGCTGATGGCGCAGTCGTCGTTGCCACGGCGAGCGGTTGCCCCCAGGCGTCGAATCCCCAGCGCCCCGGCACGGCAGCGATCAGTTCCGGAGCATCTTCTCCGATCCGGTAGAGTTCGGTCACCTCGCTTTCCGGGCGCAGCGGCGGCGATGCCGGCAGAGTGCGCACGGCGACGAGGAGCGGACTGTCCGGCTGCGGAAGGATAGTGAGAAACCCGTTCAGCCGGTCCAGCTGCCCGAGCCGCCGTCGGATGCTGGTCGCCAGGTCCAGTTCCCACAGCTCCCCTGGTTCGGCGTGCCCGGCGGGCAGCGCCAGGTAGAACAGTCGCTGCTCGTCCAGCGCAAGGGGCCGAAGCACGGTTCCCGGCGAGCTCGGCACGACGATCGCGGTTTTGCCCTCCAGGGTGAAGCGCACCAGCTCCGTGGGGGTCGGCAGCTGTGGTGGAGTGCCTGGCGGGCGGCGGGCGAAGAGGAGCGCTGAGCTATCCGCCAGCCACAGCGGGTGGTCGAGTCCTGCCCCGACGTACCCATCAGCGACCGCGAGGACGCGCGTCCCGGACCGTTCGACGATCGCAATCTGTCGGCTGGTCGCGCCGGCGCCGAACGGCTCCATCGCTCGCACGACGGCCACCGATCGGCCATCGGGTGAAGGGATCGCGTCGGTCACGAGTTCGCGGAGAAGCGTCGTCTCCGTGCCCTGCAGGACATCGAGTGCCAGCACCCGCGCGTCGCGCTGCAAGCGCTCCAGGTACTCTGCCTCGCGTTCGTAGGCATGCCGGACCGGCGTTTCCCGGATCAGGAGCGTCGTCGCATCGAGCCAGGCGAGTGGCCGGCGGTTCGTCTGGCGGTCCCAGCGGTAGCGAGCGAGACGCGTGCCGTCCCAGCGCAGGATATCCAACCAGCGCGGCTCGCGCGGTGGATCGGGTGTCCAAGCGGCGATCAGCTGGCCATCGGGACCGAGCAGTCGGAACCCTCCGGCATCGGCCGGCAGGCGACTGGTCACGGCGAGCCAGCGACGCTGGCCGAGATCGAAGGCGAGCGCGTACGGACCGGCCGAGCCGAACCAAACGTACGGTCCGCTCGCCGACGGTGCAGCGGCCTCGCCGGGCGGCCCGACCGCGCGGTTTCCCGGGAGCCTCCAGCTGGCGAAGACGAGAAGCAGCGCGAGCACGACCAGCACGACGATGCTCGGATGCCGGCGCTGACGGGGAGCAGGGGGAACTGGTGCGGTGCTGGCACGCTCGAGTACCTGCGCATCGACCTCGCGGCTCGTCGCCAGCGCCGTCCGGCACGCGGAGCAGGTGCGGGTATGGAGCAGGAGCGCGAGCCAGGCATCGCGGTCGGCCAGGCGATCGCGCCAGGATGCGACCTCCTCCCGCCCCTCCGGACAGGGGTCGCTCCAGTGGTCACTCAGCTGGGCGCGCACCGCGAGCAGTGCGTCGCTGATGCGCGATTCCTCCGCGCCGGTCACAACGGCGAGTCGAGCGGTGGATACGCCGGCCAGGTGGAGCGCGTAGAGGAGCCCCGCTCGATCACCGCGCCGGTGCGGAGACGAGAGGCGCAGGACGAGCGAACAGACCTGGCTCCGCCACCAGATCGCCGGCAGCGCTGCCTCCAGTGGGGTCCGCTGGGCAGGTGCAGCGATCCACCGCGCGATGCGGGGCGGGAAAACGCTCTCGAGGAGGGTGGCGAGCCTGAGTCCTGTCTCGTGCATCGACGCCGCTCCAGGCTGACACTGCTATTCTATGGTGCGGTCGAAGGGGGGCGCGGTGAGCTTCCGCGAGCGGCTCGAGCAGGCGATCGCCCAGAACCACTCGCTGCTGTGTATCGGTCTCGATCCCGACGTCGAGCGATTTCCCACGGGAATCCCGCGCGATCCCGAGGGGATCGTGGTCTTCAACCGGGCGATCATCGAGGCGACAGCTGACCTCGTCTGCGCGTACAAACCGAACCTCGCCTTCTATTTGCAGTACGGCGCAGCTGGCATCGCCGCGTTGGCCACCACACGTCAACTCATCCCACCGCACATCCCGGTGATCTTGGATGCCAAGCTCGGGGACATCGCCAGCACGTCTGCCGCGTACGCCCGCGCGGTGTTCGAGACGCTCGGGTTCGATGCGCTGACTGTCCATCCCTACCTCGGCAGCGAGGCTCTGGAGCCGTTCCTGTCGACTTCCGATCGCGGTGTCTTCGTCCTCGTGCGGACATCGAATCCTGGCGCGAGCGAGATCCAGGATCTACCAGTGGGCGAGGCCGGTGAGCCGCTCTATTTGTGGCTCGCCGAGCGAGCGCGTGCCTGGAACCAGCGCTCCGGCAACGTGGGTCTCGTGGTCGGTGCCACCTACCCGGTCGAGCTGGCCTTGGTGCGACAACGCTGCCCCGACTTGCCGATCCTGGCTCCCGGGATAGGGGCACAGGGCGGGGACCTGGAGCGGGCGGTGTGCGCTGGCCTCACCGAGGCAACGGCGCCGCTCCTGGTGACTGTCTCGCGCTCGATCCTCTATGCGGATGCGAGTGCACGCTTTGCGGAGTCGGCACGGGCTGCCGCCCGCCGCGTGCGCGATACGATCGAGCGGATCAGGAAGGAGGTCGCCGGGCAGGCTGGCCACCGCTGAATCGAGCGAGCCTGCCCGGCACGAGCCCGATCGGCTCAGTCTCCGCGCGCTGGCACGCGAGCCAGCGCCTCGGCGATCGCCTGGTCGAAGAGCGGGAGATCAGCCGGGACGCGCGACGTGATGAGGTTTCCGTCGATCACGACCGCCTCATCGACGTAGATCGCACCGGCGTTCTTGACGTCATCGCGGATCTTCTTGACGCAGGTGACCGTGCGGCCCCGCAACACATCAGCCGAGATCAGCAGCTGCGGGCCGTGGCAGATCGCGGCGACCGGCTTCCCGCTTTCGACGAAGGCGCGGGTGAAGGCCACCGCACGATCGTCGATCCGCAGGTTTTCCGGCGAGCCTCCGCCCGGGATGACGAGCGCATCGAACTCCTCAACGGTCACCTCGTCGATCGTCTTGTCCGGCTGCAGCACAGTTCCCTTCTTGCCGGTGATCGGCTGGCGATCGAGCCCGACGATCACCACTTCGGCACCGCGTGTCTCGAGATACTGCTTGGGATCGGTCGCTTCGCTGTCCTCGAAGTCCTTGGCGAGGAGCATCGCCACACGCTTTCCAGCAAGCTCGGCCATGGCAAACCCCCTCTCGTCGATCGTCCGCTGGCTCTCTCGCCTTCATCGTACCATGCTCGACGTGGATGGCTCGCCTTTCACGCGACAATATCGCGACGAGCGAAGGCGATTTGCGCGGCGACTGCGGCGGCGAGACCGACGAGCAGCTGAATCACCGGCTTATGCCAAGGGAGCTCACCGAGCATGGCTGCCTGTGGATCGTAGACCGTGAAGAGCGAGAAGTAGCGGAGCCAGCGAGCCTCTTCGGCCAATCCAGCGAGAACCCAGAGCAGATACATCAGGAGCGCGAGTCCGCCGACGATCCCGGCTGCTTTGGAGCGTTCGCTCGCCAGGGACGAGGCGAGCGTCGCCAAACCGCCGAAGGCGATGAGGAAACAGGTCAGGGCGACGGCGAGCTGGACGAGTCCTCGCGCAGTGATGTCCCCACCGAAGACGAATGCTCCAGCTGCGAGCGCGACCTCGCTCGTGAGGACGAAGACAAGGATGCCGCTGAGCAGAGCGACCTGCTTGCTGACGAGCAGGTGAACACGCGGAATTGGTACCGAGAGCCAGAGATCAGCCGTGCCTCGCTCGATCTCCTGGGCTACGACGGCCGCTCCGCTCAGCACGACGAAGAGGAGGCCTGTCACTGGCCAGATGAAGCCGAACGTCTCCGCGTGCATGAAGCCAGCGAAGGTCGCAAACAGCGCTGCTTGGGTCGGGTCGATCCCGAAGATACGGAACAAGAATTCGGGATACTGTTGGAGCAGTTCCACGAACTGTTCCTGCTGACACTCGAGCGTCGGATAGAACGAGGTCATCAAAAAGATGAACAGAGCCATGCCGAAGGCATACCAGAAGGTCGTCCAGCGAAGATCGCGGACAGCTTTTCGAACCATTGGCCAGCTCATGAGAGATCCTCCTCTCCCACTCGAGCGTGTTCCGGTTGGTAGTAGGCGAGGAAGACGCTCTCGAGATCCGGTGGTGCATAGGTGAGATCGATCACCGGAAGCTCGCTCAGTCGGCGCAGAAGCGCGGGGAGATTGTCCTGCACGCCGAGCTGGAAGCGCGTGCCACTGTTCTCGACGGCGAGGACGCGCACGCCCGGCAGGTCAGCGAACTGGCGCGGGTCGATCGGCTGTGCGAAGACGACCTCCATGGGACGTGTCCGTCGGCGCCGGAGTTCCTCGATGGGAAGTGCCGCGACCAGCCGGCCCTCGCGGATAATCCCGACCCGATCAGCGACGCGCTCCACCTCGGCCAACTCGTGCGATGAGAGGAAGATCGTCTTGCCGCGCTCACGCTCCTCCACGAGGAAGGCCAGAAATTCGTGCTTCATGAGCGGATCGAGTCCGCTCGTCGGTTCGTCGAGGATGAGGAGCGGAGGATCATGGAGCAGTGCTTGGACGAGTGCGAGCTTTTGTCGATTGCCGCGTGAAAGCTGCTTGATCGGTCTGTCCAGCTCGACGCGAAACCGCTCCAGGAGCATCTGCCGGCGCTTCGGATCGATCCTCGCCCGGAAGGCAGCCATGAAGTCGAGGAACCGCTCACCGGTCATGTTCTCCCAAAGCCGGACATCTCCTGGCACGTAGCCGACCCGCTCTTTCACCTGGGTCGCGTCGCCCCAACAGTCGAGGCCGAAGATGCGGGCTGAACCGCTCGTCGGCCGGAGGAACCCCATGAGCACGCGGATGGTGGTCGTCTTCCCCGCACCGTTGGGCCCTAGAAAGCCGAAGATTTCGCCGGGCTGCACCTGGAACGTCAGATCGATTACCCCGCGGCGGGCGCCGTAGGAACGGGTCAAGCGTTCGACAGCGATCGCAGGATAATTCGCCATGACGTACCTCCTGGGCAGCGTGCTCTTCGGTTGGAGCGCTTGGCTGATCCCGCAGAGCCTTGCCCGGTGCCAGTCGTCATTCGATCAGTTCCCTTGTCTACCTGTCCATCAGGAAACCGACCAGCACACGACTGTGGTGGGTATAGCACAGGAACCCGATCCTGGTCATGGCCGCTTTCGAGGCAGGTCGATCACTCGCTCGCGGCTGACGGATCGCTCGTCCGCAGTTCGACAGGCAGTGCTCGTCCCTCGCGCTCGAGCCAGTGTTGTAGCCGTTCCTGCTGTTCGGTGGGTGAAAGCTTCGGCCGCGCGTAGTGGCCGGCCAGGCGACGCTGGCGCAGCGCCTCGTACAAGGAAACAGCGCAGGCGACGGAGATGTTGAGGCTGCGGACCATTCCCATCATCGGGATGACGAAATTGCCGTCGGCTCCTGCGACGGCTTCGTCGGAGACCCCGCGTTGCTCGTTGCCGAACACCAGCGCGACGGGCTCGGTGAGATCGAGGTCGTAGAGGTCGACGCTCCGTGCTGGGTCGCCGAGATAGGTCGTGTAGATCGTGAAGCCCTGGGAGCGCAAGGTCCGGTAGCAGGCCTCGATCGAGGGGTGGAACACGAGTTCGAGCCACTTGAGCGCACTTCCGGAGACGTTCTCCGAGAGCTCGGGGAACTCCTCGAGCGTGTAGACGAGGTGGACGCGGAGCAGCCCGACGGCATCGCACGAGCGCAGAACTGCGCTGACGTTGTGCGGATCGTGCACGTTTTCCAAGACGACCGTCAGATCGGGTTGTCGGCGGGCCAGGACCTCGCGCATCCGCGCGAGCCGTCGCTCGGTGATCGGGCGTCCCATCGCGCGTCCTCCTCCGGCACCGATTCTACGGGCCGTCTCCAGCGTGTGTCTGGATCAGTGGCGCGGTAGAGCACCTCGGATGGGCGGGTGCGCCTGCATCGACGGGGCACAGCCGAGTGCGAGCAGGCCCAGAACGCGGGCGCGCGGTAGCGGCCTGCCCCGACGGGCGTCGCTAGCCCGTCGGATCGGAGGGAGGCATCGCCTGCCACCGATCGACGGGGCGTCGTGGCCGAACCTGACCAGCGTCGTATCCTGGCGCAGGATACTCATACGGGCCGAGGGGCATCCCCGTCCCCGCCGGTGGGACGACGCGCGGCGTCGCTGGGGGCGCCAGGAGCGGGAGACCGTCGAGGCGGACGGCTGCAGTTTGGGCGATTCGAGCACGCGGAGACCAGGGCGCCGCGGGGTGATTGCCGGCCCTACGCGGCCGATTCCCGCGACAATCACCTCTCTGGTCGACCATCTGCGTCATGCCGTAGCCATCGCACTGCGCTGGGATGTGCCGGGTTGGCGGACCGGCGGGTCAGATACCGCCTGACCCTTACGAAACGGGAGTCCCTCACCGCACATCGTCTTGGCGGACGGCCGCACCTGCGAGGGCCATGGCGAAGGGAGGGACGGCGCGGTGCATCGCCTGCCGCGCCGCAGGGCGGCAGACCAACGACGACGCGCGATCGCCGTCGAACGCGACAGCGCAGTGGCGTCAGACGCCAGCGAGGATTTGGCCGACCCTCCGGGTCGGCAGGTCAGGCAGCGCCTGACTCCTACCGGACGGGGGTCGCACTCGGGATGTACCGGCCCATCGTAGGGGCGAGGCGCCGCCTCGCCGTCGCGCCATCGGCGCGGCAACGCACTGTCGGGACCAGGCACGTCGCGATCGGAATGGTACGCCGGTGAACGCGGACAGTCGGGATGGTCGCCTTGGACAGGCGGATGGGCCAGGCCGTGCCTGACCCCGACACGACGGGGCCGGTCGCCCCGCATCCTGGTGTCCCTAAACCCGACCGGGGATGCCTCGCCGGGCCGCGCCGGCAGGCGCGGGAACGACGACGCGGGGGACGCCGGGGCGGTCATACGGCCTGGGACACCGCCGACCGGCCAGGCGTTGTTTGCCGGCCCGCCAGGGCCGGCGGGTCGGGCAGCGCCCGACCCCTACCAGACGGGGGGGCCTCACCCACCGTGGCCCATTCATGCCCGATCGGGGATGGATGGCATCGCCCTGTAGGGGCGACGCGGTGCGTCGCCCGGCCGCGCCCGGGGCGCGGCAAATTCCGCGGCATGGACCAGCGGGCGATGATGGGACGGCACACCGCCAGGTGGCTGGCTGCGGGAACGAGCGGGCTGGACCACCACCACGCGCTGGATGCGGGGTCGGGCCGTGTCGTCCACTGATCGGGTGTGGTGGGACCCTACCTGGTGCGTGAGGGACCCGAGCGGTCCCTCTTCCTGCTGGTGATCAAGAGGGTGATCGACTGCGCGGTGGGTGGCGCGGCGCCGGGCGGGCTTGACCGTTCGCGCCCGCGCCCGGATGTTGCGCCGACCGTGCTCGATCTGCCAGCCCCGCACCCCTCCCGCTCCTGCCCTTGTTCTGCGGGGGTCAGGCGTTGGCCGACGTCTGGCCCGGTGAGGCCGGCCCGCAGCAGCCGGCACACGCACTGCCGCCGTGCGTCGATCGCCGGGGTGACATGCCCGTCGCGGGGCGCTGGTACATACCGCTGTTTTGCCGCGCCATGCGGCGCGGCGGGCGAGGCACGCCTCGCCCCTACAAACGTGGCGTGATGCGTCCCCGGTCGGGCACATGGGCACCACGGTGGGGCGGCAGCCCCCGCCCTGTAGGGGTCAGGCGCTGCCTGACCCGTTCGGCCCGGGAGTGCCGGCAACGCATGCCAATGGGTGCCGCGGTGCGGTTGCCGATCGTTGTGCGCGTGGCCGGCCACGCGGAATTGCCGCGCCACAGGCGTGGCGGGCAAGGCGCCGCCTCGCCCCGACACGGGTGTGTCGGCACATGCCCAGCCGGGGATTTGTGCGCGACGGTACGGCGCATGCGCGCCCAGTGTGTAGCCGGCCCGGCAGGCCGGGAGGTATCGCCCCGGCTGGATGGTCGCTTTGGTGGTCGGATCGACTGGGGCACGGATGGCAGTGTTGTGGTGACCGGTCGGCGCGCTCAGAAGCTGCCGTCGCGCCCGATCGTCTGCAGCTCTTCGACGATCAGGCGGAGCTCGGCGGCGCGGGCGTGCATCCGCACGATCGGCTCGCCCTGCGGGTCGAGGAAGAGGACATCGACGTGGTCGTTGGCTTCGACGAGTTCGGAGCCGCTGTAGTCGAGTTCGACGGTGAGCACCGGCGTGAGGCGGTCGCTCGGCTCAGCTGGCTCGCCGTGCGGGGCATGGGCCAGCGCGTAGCGGTAGTGGCTGATGAGATCAGCCAGCGCGCCCCGCTCGTTGGGATCCTCCCCCAGGTAGAGCGAGAGGTCGATCCGACCGTCGCTGATGTGCAGGTAGTAGCCATCGTCCGCCCGCTCGAGCGCGATGTCGTGCGGGAACCAGACGTCGTAGATGACCAGCGGGCGCGCTTCCTCGACTGGCTCGACCGCTTCCTCGTCTTCTTCGCCCTCGGCCGGTGCGAGCGCCTCGGGGAATTCGCGCCCCTGCACCAGCCAGTAGTGGGCCAGCCCGTAGCGGTATAAGAGCTCGGCCAGCCGCGTGCGGACGGGCGCGGTGAAGGCGCCGGGAAACTCGTCCTCGATCAGGCGTTCGAGCGCCTGGATCAGGCGGTCGTATTCGGGGCGGCGTCGCAGGTCGCGTTCGACGAACCGTTGCGCTTCCAGGAGCGCCCGGCGCAGGTCAGCATCGATCGTCTCGGCGGCTTGCTCAGCCAGGAAGCGCTCGATCGCCTCGAACAGCTCGTCGTCGGGTTGGAACTGATCGCGGGTCGGCTGTTCTGCCACGGCGCGCTCCGTCTCTCCCACGCAGCGCGTGGAGCGGTATCGACTGCCATTATGCACGCGTCTCCGTCCCCTGTCTACAGGGCACAGCGATCGTGCCCCGGGGGGTATACTCACCCATCCGGTGGGCAGGAGCGCGGAGGGCGGTGGAGTGTCGGAGGAACAACAGCGGGCGCCCTATCTGGAACAGTGGTTAGCCTACGTCGATGAGTGCGTGATTCCCTTCACGACGCCTGGGCACAAGCAGGGACGCGGTGCACCCCCGGAGTTCGTGGCTGCCTTCGGTGAGCGCGCGCTCGCGCTGGACATCCCGCATGATGGCGGTACCTTCGATGCGCATCTGGAGCACGATCCGCTGGTTGCGGCCGAGCGCCTGGCGGCTGCCTTGTGGGGTGCCCGGGACGCCGTCTTCCTGGTCAATGGGAGCACCACCGGCAACCTGGCCGCGCTCTTGACGCTTGGCCGACCCGGCCAGCCGATCGTCGTGACGCGGGCGATGCACAAGTCGCTCCTGGCCGGGCTGGTGCTGAGCGGTGCCCGACCGGTGTACGTGGTCCCAGCGGTTCATCCGGAGTCCGGTATCCTGCTCGACCTGCCGCCCGAGTCGGTCGCGCAGGCGCTCGCCGCGTGGCCGGACGCGACGGCGGTCGCGCTGGTCAGCCCGACGTATACCGGAGTGACGAGCGACACGGCGGAGCTCGCCGCGCTCTGCCATGCCCACGGTGTCCCTCTCTTCGTCGACGAGGCGTGGGGACCGCATCTCCCCTTCCATCCTGCCTTGCCCGCCGCGGCCATCCCGTCGGGTGCGGACCTGGCGGTGACCAGCCTGCACAAGCTGGCAGGGTCGCTGACGCAAACCGCACTCCTGCTCATGGCGGGAAATCTGGTGGACCAGGCGCAGCTCCGCGCGGCGACTGCGATGGTGCAGACGACCAGTCCGGCCGCTTTCCTCTACGCATCGCTCGATGCGGCGCGTCGTCGGCTGGCGCTGGAAGGAGAGCAGCTCCTGGCGCGCACACTCGAGCTGGCCGAGCATGCCCGGCGGGAGCTGGCCGCGATCCCCGGGCTCGAGGTCGTCGGGCCGGAGATCGTCGCTGGGCGGCCGGGAGCAGGCTTCGATCGGACGCGGCTGGTCGTGGACGTGCAGGGGCTCGGGTTGACCGGTCTGGAGGTCAAGCGGATCCTTCGACGCGACTTCCGGATCGCGGCCGAGATGGCTGATCTGGTGAGCGTGGTCTTCCTGATCACGATCGGCGACACGCCGGAGACGATCGCGGCCCTGGTCGCTGCCTTCCGTGCGCTCGCGGCCGATCGCACCCGGCCAGATTGCGCAGCCGGTCGGCGTGCGGTGCGGGCGCTCTTGCGCTCCACCGGGCCGATCGTGGCGGGGGGGGGGCCGGGGGGGGGGCCGCGGGGGGGGGGGGGGGGCCCGGCCCCGCGCCGGCGCCCCCGCCCCCGCGGGCGGCGGGGGGGCGGCCCGGCGGC
>Ga0079992_147545_pt1 | contig 66003 bp, 52 predicted proteins | sample FaiFalFF_MnMetaG_3_FD_69197 | JGI IMG/M metagenome (GOLD analysis project Ga0079992, IMG submission 69197) | Freshwater microbial communities from Yellowstone National Park, Wyoming, USA - Fairy Falls B (FF_Mn_B) MetaG (SPADES assembly) (version 2) | ecosystem: Environmental > Aquatic >...
TCTGCCAAGTCACGGAATTCGGCGTAAAGGCGGGCATGGGTTGGGGCGATGCCACCTGCACCGATGATGCCGATGCCGATGCGACGGTTCATCCCTTCTCGCCACCTTTCATGCGGTTCAATTGGCGCAACAGCCAATCGGTCACCAACCGCTCGCTTTCGGGTCGGTGCATTAGCAAGCGCCCGTAAAACTTGAAGGCGGTTTGCACCTCGTAACCGCCCTCGTCATAAGCCGCTGCCGTCGGCAAGTAGCCGATGCAGCCGTTGGTGTAGCCCAAGGGGATGGTGAACCCAAAAGGCGATTGCTGGCGCAAAGTCAACCCGATTTCAACGAAGGGTTCGCACGCCATCGCGGCAAAAGCGAGGTTACCGAGGCGCAAAACTTGCAAGGTGATGGGTTCGTGGGTAGGCAAGGCATCATCCTGTAGTGCCCTCAAAACTTTCGTCGCCCACTCCGCTTCACAGCGGCGCCATCGGGCTTCGCCCATGCGTCCCGCTTTTTCGGCGTCACGGGCGCGGGCGAGTTGCTCGCGGTGCCATTGACGAAGCCATCGCGGTTCGGGCGGAGATTGGAGGGGCAATTTCACCGCTGCCATCGCACTGTCCATCGTCTCGTCGTCAAGGGGCGTGGCGTGGGTGATAGCACTGAGGACGCTGGCTGCCAACGCGGTGCCAACTTGTTGGGCGATGGTGAAAGTGCCGCGTTGACGGGGGTTGATGTTGCCAGCACATCCCTGCAAAAACAAAGCAGGGATGCCCAACGCCCGCCGCAAAACCGTTCGCGCCGCTCCCACATAGTCCGCAGAGACGGCGTAGTTGTTATCGCCCAGCACGACGGGATGGCAAGCATAAGCGAAGGCGATGGCGCAAAGGTTGCCATTGGGCGCTGTGACAGCGAGGACATCCACACGCGAGTCGGTGACGCCTTCGGGATTTTGACCGAGGACGATGCCTTGTGGCGTTTTTTGGCGGCGGTTGATGCCGATGTGGCATTCGGCGTTGCCACAAAGCAAGTTCCCTTCCCTCAAGCGTTCGGAAGCCATTTTGACGACGGTCGCAACCTTTCGGACGACAACATCCAAGTAAGCGTTGTCGGGGATGCCCATCCAAGGTGCCGCCAATTCGCCGATGGCGGGGGCGGAGTGGGTGTGGGAACAATTGAGGAGCAAGCGATGGGGCGGGATGCCTGTCCATTGCCGAACGAGGCGGCGGATTTGGGAGACTTGTTCATTGGTCAAGGCGATCAAGTCAATGCTGACGAGGGCAGCCCGTTCGCCATCGGAGTTTTCCACGACGAGGGCTTGGGCGAGCAAGTCATCGTGGATGTCGGTGCACGGGTGGGTTCGGGCGGCGTAGCCCGTCAGCCAAACGCCGACGGGCGGGGTGATGTCTATCTCGGCGACCCCGACTTTCCAAGCCATCGCATCCGCACCATCCTTTGCGCAACATTTTTCCGAGCAAAGTTTGGCACGCTCCGTTGACAGGTTAAGGGGAACGCGTTATGCCTTTATCGGCTCGTGATGGTTTCACCTTCGCGCCCTTTGTCGCCGAACATTTGCCAACCCATTGAACGGCGTGAGGAGGTTTCGGTGAATGGACGGATGGTGGGAGACGCTGCTTGATGCCACCCGCACGGAGGCGGTGTTGGTCGTCACCGCCCTTTGGGTGTTGCTCATCGCTGCCTTGTCCAAAGGTCACTCCCGCGAAAGCGCCGTCAGTTCCACATTAGTGGGATTGCTCCTTTCAGCGGTGGTGGCGATTTTGTCCTTCGGAAGGAGCCGCCACGCCGTTTTTGATGGGGCGATGATGCTTCGGTTGGACAATTTCGCCTTAGCCTTCCACCTGCTCTTCGTTTTGGGGGCGCTGTTGACGGTAGGGATGGCGTGGGATTACTTGCGGGAGCGGGGCTGGTTGCGGCGCATCAGCGAGTTTTGCGCCTTGCTATTGATGGCGTGCGTCGGCGGGATGTTACTCGTCAGCGCGACGGATTTGCTCATCGTCTTTTTGGCGATAGAAACGCTTTCGTTGGCGCAATATGTTTTGACGGGCTATGCGTCCGATCGCCCCTACCCGACGGAGGCAGCCTTGAAGTATTTGCTTTTGGGGGCGATGGCATCAGCGTTCCTCGTTTACGGCATCGCTTTCCTCTATGGGGCGACGGGGACGACGAATTTGACGGCATTGCGGGCGATGTTCGTCCAGCAGCCGACATTGTTGGCGATCGGTTTGGGATTGTTGCTGGTCGGGTTGGCGTTCAAGATTGCGTTAGTGCCCTTTCATCAATGGGCGCCCGATGCCTACGATGGCGCCTTGACGCCTATCGCCGCCTTCATGGCGACGGTGCCGAAGGTGGCAGCGGTCGGGGCGTTGTTGCGGGTGCTCAGTTTGGGGTTTAGCGCTGAACCTGTCAAATCGGTTTGGGTGACGGCGTTAGCCGTCATCGCTGTGTTGACGATGACCGTCGGTAATTTGGCGGCGTTGCCCCAACGCAATTTGAAGCGGATGTTGGCATATTCGTCGGTCGCCCATGCAGGTTACATGCTTTTGGGCGTGTTGGCGCTGAACGAAGCGGGGGCAAGCGGGTTGATCGTTTACGGCTTCGCTTACACCCTGATGACGGTCGGCGCTTTTGCTTTGCTGCAACTGCTGGAGCGGGCGGATGGAGTGCCTGCGACATTGGACGAAGTGATGGGCTTAGCCCATCGCCATCCCGCCTTAGGTTGGGCGATGGTGATTTTCATGGCAGGGCTGACGGGCATTCCTTTCACGGCTGGCTTTTGGGCGAAATTGGCGGTCTTCAAGGCGGCGTTGGAAAGCGGTTATCTTTGGCTGGTCGTTGTTGCCGTCCTCAACAGTGTCGTCTCAGCGTTTTACTACCTGCGGGCGGCGATGGCGATGTTCGCCCAATCGCCGACGGAGCAAACGCGTTCGGTGCGTTGGGAACGGTTGGGGGCGAGCACGGTGGCTTTTTGTGCCCTTGCCGTCCTCTTGCTGGGTCTTTTGCCCACAGGACTTTGGCAAATCAGTTTAGCCGTTGCCTTGACGCCTTGATTGACGATAAGCCCGTCGGCTTCTAAAATCTTTGCAGCCGCAAAAAGGAGGCGAAAAGCGATGGCACGATGGCTGGTCTGGCTGATGGTCGGTGGGTTAGTGGGGCTAACTCTGTTGGCATTAGCCCAAAAGGCGCCTGAGCCTACATCGGGGGTTTATGTTTGCGCCTCGGTGCAAAGCCCGACGCTGTTGCAGGTAGAAGGGGTCGGCACCGTTCGGCTCATCGGGGTTAAGGTCGCCGAGGAGGCGCCTCAGTTTGCCAAAGCGATGGAACGGGTGAGGCAATGGGCGGAAGGCAAATTGGTGCGGGTGGAAGTTTGCCCGAAGACGCCGAAAGACGAGGCAGGGAATGTGCGGGCGGAAGTGTTTTACACGGAAGGGGGGCAATGGCGCAGCATCAATCGGCAATTATTGGCGGAAGGGTTGGCGCAACTTGTCCCTGAAGGGAACTGCCACATTGATTTCAGTGCGTGGCGGAAAATGCTGCCCACGCCTAAACCGCCGTTGCAAAAGGTGACGCCTGTTCAGCGGGAGCGGCGGGGTGTGCCCCTTTCCTTGCGGGCGGTGCCGAGGGTGCGTCGTTCGGTCACCCCTGCTGTCCGACCGATGACGCCCGAAGCGGCAAAAGAATTGGGCATGCGCACGATTGCTGTCTCTTCCTTGCGGACACCTTTGCAGCAGGCGGAGCAACGGGTTGTTCAGGCAGCGGCGAACCTGAGTGCGTGGCGAGAAATTCGGTGGCGCATTGACACTTTGCAACAGGCGATGTTGCCTGTGGCAAGTCGGGCACGGTTGTCGCTGGAACGCTTTTCCCAACTGGTGTTGCGAGGTTCGCCTTCGCCATTGGTGTCGGGTGAGTTAAACCCTGTTTTCGCCCCCCTTCCTGGTGAACCTCTCCCCCAACGCATCCTTCGGTTAGGTTTGACCAATCGGCGGGAGACGCTTTCGGAGGTGTTGAACTGGTTTCCCGAAGTGCGCACGACCTTGAAGCAACGCCTGCAAGCCTTAGGGGCGCAATTGGTGGGCGGGGCGGCTGTTGCGACGACAACGGGTGCGCCTGGCGCTGGTGGGGCGCCAGGCATGCCAGGCGCACCAGGGATGATGGGCGGACCACCAATGATGGGACCTGAAGCAGCAGGTGAAGCAGCGATGCCTGGGATGGCGGGTGCTCCGATGATGCCTGGGATGATGGGTGCCCCAGGCGGGATGCCGGGTGCGCCAGGAGCCGTAGGAGCGGCTGCCGCTGGGGGAGCCGCCAACTTCTACCGCTACTTGGAACTGGCGCGCACGGGGCTTTTAGACCCCGAATTTGCGGCGGTTGCCTTCCTCGCTTTGGAAGCCTACCGCGAGCAAGTGGATGAGCAGATTAACTTGGCGGCAGCGGAATACCGCCGTGCCCGCGAAGAGTGGGCAGAAATCCACGAAATCATTGAACGGGAGTTGCGGAAACTTGCCCGCACGCCCTTGAGCCGTTAAGCCAAAAGCGTGCCAAACTTTCGCCGACCTAAAAATCCGCGCTGGCTGAGGTGACCGTGACGGATGGCGTTGGACAAGGAACGCAAACAGGAAATCATCCGCCAATGGCAGCGGGCTGCCGATGACACGGGTTCGCCTGAGGTGCAAATCGCCCTTTTGACCGAACGCATCAACCGCTTAGCCGAACACTTGCGGGTGCACAAAAAGGACAAACACTCCCGACGGGGCTTATTGCTGCTGCACGGCAAGCGCCGTCGCCTGCTGAGATACTTAGCCCGCGTCAACCTGACCCGCTACAAGGAAGTCATTGAAGCGCTGGGCATCCGCGACATCTTCGGCGCTTTGCGGGCAGCCGCCCGCGCCGCCGAACAGGCGCAACGAGAGCAGCAAACTCAGCAAGGGCAGGAAGTTGCCGCCAATTGAACCGCCCTTGACGAGAGGCGGAAAGGGAGACGGCGCCATGAGTGCCCAAAAGGAAGTCAAGCCCATCCTCTATCCCGAAAGCGATGGGAAACCGATGGCGGATAACACGCTCCAAGCCCGCTACATCGTTTACATCTACGACGCCCTTTCGGGCGTCTTCCGCGACGACCCAAATGTTTTCGTCGCCGCCGACTTGCTTTGGTATCCCGTAGAGGGTGAACCGACCATCCGTGTCGCCCCCGATGTGATGGTCGCCTTCGGGCGCCCGAAAGGAGATCGGCGGTCTTACCTTCAATGGCAGGAAGGCAACATCCCGCCCCAAGTCGTCTTTGAGATTTGGTCACCGTCCAACACCTTCCGCGACTTCGTGGAGAAACTGGCGTTTTACGAGCGGCACGGCGTAGAGGAGTTTTACCTTTACGACCCCGATGCGGGTCGGTTGGAAGGTTGGTTGCGTCAAGGCGACAAACTCGTCCCCATTGAGCAGATGGACGGTTGGGTTAGCCCACGCCTGAAAGTGCGGTTCGCCTTGGAGGGCAAAGATTTGGTGCTTTACACCCTTGAGGGCGAGCGCATCCTGCCCTACACCGAATTGCGGGAGCAGTTGAGGGAAATACGGGAGCAATTAGAACGGGAGCGACAACGAGCGGAGCAGGAGCGACAACGAGCCGAACAAGAGCGGCAACGCGCTGAACAAGAGCGGCAACGAGCCGAGCGACTTGCCCAGCGGTTGCGGGCACTGGGCATTGAACCCGAAGAGGGATGAAGCGACATCACTCAACGGAGGCGCTTTGACGATGAGAGCCATCACGGTTGAACGGGAAATTGCTGGCAGAACCCTTTCCATAGAGACGGGTTGGTTGGCGACCCAAGCGGATGCTGCGGTCGTCGTCCGCTACGGCGACAGCATGGTGCTGGTCACCGTCGTCCGTTCGCCAGAGGTGCGCCCCGGCATTGACTTCTTCCCCCTCATCGTGGACTTTGAGGAGCGCATGTATGCGGCGGGGCGCATCCCTGGGCATCGCTTTTTGAGGCGGGAAGGTCGCCCCAGTGACCAAGCGATTTTGACGGCGCGGTTGATTGACCGATCCATCCGCCCCCTCTTCCCCAAAGGCGCCCTCAACGATGTCCAAGTCATCGTTACCGCCCTCTCCTTTGACTACGAAAACACTCTGGACTTGTTGGGCTTGATCGGGGCGAGCGCTGCCTTGACAATCTCGGACATCCCCTTTGACGGACCTGTCGCCGCCGTCAGGATGGGATTGCTGGATGGCGAATTGGTCATCAATCCCCCCTTCAAACGATTGGAAGCGAGCCGATTGAATTTAGTCGTCGCGGGAACCCGTGAGGCGGTCGTGATGATTGAGGCGGGTGCCCATCAATTGCCTGAGGGATTGATGCTGGACGCCATCGTCAAAGCCCATCAAGCCCTTCAGCCCCTTTTGGACATGCAAGACGAACTGCGGGAGAAAGTCGGGAAAGAGAAAGTGCCCTTTGTGACCCTTTTGCCCGACCCTGAGCAAGTCGCTTTGATTCGGGAGCGATGGGGCGCCACCATCCGAGAAGCCATCACGCAGCCTCGCAAGGAAGAGCGGGAAGAGCGCCTCAAAACCCTCAAGGAGCAAATCGTCACCGAACTGACGGAAGCAACGCCCGAAGAGAAACGCCCCCTTTTGCCCCTTTCCTTTGAGGAAACTGTCCACCAAATTGTGCGGGCGATGATTTTGCATGAGGGTCTGCGCCCTGATGGGCGTCGCCCCGACGAAATTCGCCCCATCACTTGCGCCGTCGGCGTTTCGCCCCGTGCGCACGGTTCAGGGCTTTTCCAGCGGGGCGAGACGCAAGTGTTGACGATTGCGACTTTGGGAGCGACGAGCGAAGAAATGCTGGTGGAGACCATCTTGGAGGAAGAGGAGACCAAACGCTTCATGCACCAATACAACTTCCCGCCTTACTCTACGGGCGAGGTGCGTCCCTTGCGCGGTCCGTCCCGACGAGAAATCGGGCACGGGGCGTTAGCCGAGCGGGCGCTGGAAGCCGTCATCCCCGACGAAGACACTTTCCCCTACACCATCCGCTTGGTCTCCGAAGTCCTCAGTTCCAACGGCTCCACTTCAATGGCGTCGGTGTGCGGGAGCACTTTGGCGTTGATGGATGCGGGCGTTCCCATCCTCGCCCCCGTCGCAGGCATCTCCATCGGGTTGGTCACGGGCGATGACAAAGCCGTCTTGCTGACGGACATTCAAGGGATGGAAGATGCCCATGGCGACATGGACTTCAAAATCGCTGGCACCCGCGACGGCATCACTGCCATCCAACTGGATTTGAAGTTGAAGGGATTGCCCTTTGACCTCATTGAGCAGGCGTTGCACCAAGCCCGTGAAGCCCGCCTGTTCATCTTGGACAAGATGGCGGAAGTCATTGACAAGCCTCGCCCCGAACTTTCCCCGCACGCCCCCCGCGTCATCACCATCCGCATCCCGACAGAAAAAATCGGCGAGGTCATCGGTCCGCGCGGTAAGCACATCAAGCACATCCAACAAGAGACCGATGCCATCATTGACATCCATCCCGATGGGACGGTGTTCATCACTTGCCCCGATTTGGAACGGGCAGAGCGGGCGGCAGAGATGGTTCGGTTGTATGCTGCCGACCCAGAAGTCGGAAAGGTTTACAAGGGACGGGTCACCCGCATCTTGCCCTTTGGCGCTTTGGTGGAAATCTTGCCAGGCAAAGAGGGCTTGCTGCACATCTCCCAAATCAGCCACGAACGCATCGCTTCCGTCACCGATGTCCTGAAAGTCGGCGACGAGGTGGAAGTGAAGGTGTTGGGCGTAGAACCCGATGGCAAGATCGCCTTGAGCCGAAAGGTTTTGTTAGGACCACCCCCCGCTCGCCTGCCCCGACCTGCAAGTCCCAGCCGTTTTAGCCCCCCGCCCCGCCCGACGGGTCGCCCACCTCGTCCCCGCGACCGAGGGCACGGTCCTTCGTCATCGTCATCTTGAAAAACCTTACCGCCCTTGCGCCCTTGCCCTTAGACGCCATCGCACCCTTGCACCTTTACACACCTACACGCTGTTAGAGGGGGTTGACAAAAGATGTCGGCGCCCTTCACCGCCTCCTTGCCCAACGGCATCCGCCTCGTCGGTCAATGTCTCCCTTGGGCGCAAACCGTTTCCGTCGGCATTTGGCTGGATGTCGGGACGAAGGACGAACGGGATGACGAAGCGGGCTTGGCGCATTTTTTGGAGCACATGCTTTTCAAGGGCACTCGCCGTCACACGGGACGCAAAATCGCCCAACTCATTGATGCCCTGGGCGGCAACATAGATGCCTTCACCGAAAAGGAATTGACCTGCTTTTACCTTCGGGTTCTCCCAGAGCATTTGCGGCGGGGCTTGCGCTTAATCCGCGAATTGCTGACCGAACCGTCCCTGCGACCCAAAGACATTGAGGTGGAGAAAAGCGTCGTCTTGGCGGAAATCCAGAGCGTGGAAGACACCCCCGAAGATTTGGTCGGCGAAGTTTTCTTTGACGCCCTTTGGGATGGTCATCCCTTGAGCCGCCCCATCTTGGGGACGAAGGAATCGGTCGCCCGCTTCCGAAGGGCGACCTTGCTGAAATTTATGCGCCGCTATTATGCCCCCCAACGCATGGTCATCGCCGCCGCAGGGGCGATAAGGGAAGGCGAATTTTGCGAAGTCGTCCGAGAAATTTTCGGCGATTGGCGCCGTCCCGATGCCGTCCCTTCTGCCGACATGCCCCCTCCCAATCCCCTCGCCCAATTGCGTGTCGTCGCCCGCGACACCGAACATTTCTATTTCACCATCGGCGTCCCCAGTTTCCCTGTCACCGACCCCGCTCACTACCCCGCCGCTTTGCTGGACATCATCGTCGGTGGCGGAGCGAGTTCCCGCCTTTTCATGGAGGTGCGGGAGCGGCGGGGCTTGGCTTATGCCATCGGTTCGTTTTCCGCCGCTTTCAAGCAGGCAGGCTTTTTTGCCATCAGCGGAAGTTGCGTCCCTGAAAAAGCGACCCGCCTTTTCCGTGTCATTCGCAACGAGTTGCGCCGCTTGCTGAAAGAGGGTTTGCGCAATGGCGAAATGGAACGGGCGAAAACCCAACTGAAACTCAGCCTCGTCACCGCCCAAGAGAGCGTCACGGGCACGATGATGCGCTTGGGACGACAGATGCTTTACTTCGGTCATCCCATCCCGATGGAAGACATCCTGCGCCGCGTGGAGTCAGTGACGGAGGAAGAAGTGCTGGCGATCGCCCATCAACTCCTCCGTGAGCGACCCTTTGCGGCAGCCTTCGTCGGTCCGATCCCAGAGCGAGACAGCGAACCGCTGTGGGCAATCCTCAACGGCGACTGACTTTCCTTCCGTCGCCTGCACTAAACTTTGCAGGGCAAATCCATGCCCTCAATCCCTTCAGGCAAGGAGGATGGGAATGTCGGCTTACTTGAGTGAGCGGCGCATCCCTGCGACGATGGCGACCCAACACCCCGATAACGCTTCGCCACCTTTTTGGAAACCCGATAGCGACGGCTTCATCAGTGCCTACGATGAAGTGCAGGAATGCTACCTCAGTTTCGCCGAGTTGGGTTGCGAGGAATACATGTGGGACTGGGAGGGCAAGTTCGTGGACGAAGCCGTCGTAGACCGCCTCTTCAGCGAACACTTTGACTTCTTCCTGCAACGGCAATTGGGGCGGGATGTCTTTTTAACTTTCCGCCTGCCCAACATCTGGCTGGAGCGAGGTTACCGACTGGCGCGGGCTTACATGAGCATCCTGACCGCTGAAGAACTTGCCCGTGATTTGAACTTGTTCGCCCCGCCCCTCTTTGAGGTCATCCTGCCGATGTGCGACGAAGGTTGGAAACCGATTTACCTGCAGGAAAGTTTTGAGCGGGCTGCCGAATTGGAGCATCAAATGTTCGGCAACAACCACACGAGTTATCGGTTGCAAATCATCCCCCTCATTGAGACGCCCGACCTTCTGGTGGACGCCAAAACCTTGCTGGACGACTACCTGCGGTTGCACCGTGAAAAGTTCGGCGATGAACCGCCTTACCTTCGCACCTTCATCGCCCGTTCCGACCCCGCCCTCAACGGGGGCATCGTGACAGCGGTGTTGGCAGCGAAAGGAGCACTGTGCGAGTTCGCCGATTTTGAGGAAGCGACCAGCATCCCCGTTTACCCCATCATCGGCGTCGGCTGCTTGCCCTTTCGTGGCGGGCTTTCTCCCTTCCATGTGGACACTTTTCTGGACGAATACGAAGGCATCCGAACGGTCACCATCCAATCGGCGTTCCGCTATGACCATCCCAAATTCCAAGTGGAGCGAGCCATCCGCGATTTGAATTTGGCGTTGCGGTTTCGTTGGGGCAAAAAGCCCCGATGGCGGGAAGGCGACAAACCGAAACTCCAGCGCCTCATCGCCCTCTTCACCGAGCGCTATCAGGAAGTCGTGGAAGGTTTGGCGGAATTGGTCAACGAACTGGCGATGCTGTTGCCCCGCCGACGCGAGCGGATGTTGCACATCGGCTTGTTCGGTTACCCACGCGGGTTGCGGGGCAAAGTTTTGCCCCGCGCCATCACCTTCACGGGCACTTTCTATTCGCTGGGCGTCCCTCCCGAATTCCTCGGAACGGGACGCGCCTTGCGAGATGCCGAACGAGAGGGCTTGACGGAGGTCTTGTTGCGCCACTATCGCCATTTGCGTGACGATTTGGTCCGCGCTGGCAACTACCTTTGCTGGGAAAACCTGCATTTGTTGGAGCGCGAGTCTCCCGTCTGGGCGTTGGTGCGCGAAGACATTGAGTTGTGCCAACGCTTCTTGGGCATAGAGTTCGGACCGACCGACACAGAGCATTACCTGCACCGCAATATGGCGTCCAGCATCTTCCACCTTTGGCGACGGGGCGGCGATGAAACGAGGTTGCGCCGCTACATCGTGGAAGCCGCCCAACTCCGTCGGTCGCTGGGTTGACGCTTCCTTCCCTTCGTTCGCCGACCCAAAATCAAAGGCGGTGAGGGACGATGCTGAACTTTGTGGAAGTGCAACGGCAATTGATGGGCATGGTGCAAGAGCAGGCAAGTCGTCGGCAAGACTTCGGTCAACGCGTCGGCATAGCGGAACAGGAAGCCAAAAGGTGGACAGCAGGTTATCCCCACCTCGCCCGCAAAATCGCTGGCAGCAAAACTTCGTGGCTTGTCGCTTCCTTCCAAACGCCTCCCGCCCAAGTTTTTCCGCTCCCGCCCCGTCCCGAACGATGGCTCGTCTTTGCGTCGGACGGCTCGCAAATTTTCCCCGACCGCCACGAGGCGATGATGTGCTACCTGCTCAACATCGGTTCGGTCATGTTGCCTTACGGCTTTGACCTTCCGCCCCAACTGAACAACCGCCCCCGCCTGTTTTATCGCGAGCACGAACTTTACCATCGCTGGGGTGGGCGACGGGTGTTAGTCAACGAGGAAGTCGTCGCTTTGCGCCGCCATTTGCGCGAAATCGGCGAACTGGTGCGGTTGGCGCAGCAATGGTCGCAGCGCCCCGCCGTCGCCCTTGTGGACGGGACGCTGATTTTGTGGACGCTGGAGGGCAAACCGCCCGATTTCCGCCGCGAGATTTTGAGCCGCTTTTTGAAAGCGATGGACAACCTGCGCCAACTCGGCGTCCCTGTCGCTGGCTACATCAGCAGCCCCGGCAGCACCGATGTCATCAACGCCTTGCGGGTCGGCTTGTGCCCTTACGACTTCGCCAACTGCGACCGATGCGAGTGGCTGCAACGCAACGAATCGCCGCCTTGTGCCGTCATTGAAGGCGTCACCGACGCCCAACTCTTTGAGCGGTTGCTTAAGCCGGGCGAACGCTCCGCCCTCTTCGCCAGCAACTCGCAAATCCTGTCCGAATACGGCGACCATCGCGTCCACTTTTTCTACCTGCATGCGGGCTTGGAGATTGCCCGCGTGGAAATCCCGCAGTGGGTCGCCGAAAACGATGAGTGGCTCAACTTGGTGCACGCCGTCATCTACGACCAAGCGCAAAAGGGGCGGGGCTATCCCGTCGCCTTAGCGGAAGCCCACGAGCAAGCCGTCGTGCGAGGCGCTGAGCGGGAACTGTTTTACGAAATGCTGGAAACTGCCCTCGTTCGTCAAGGCATGAAAGTCAGCATGACCTTCAAACTCATGGCGAAACGCACGCCGACCATCTGACGGGAGACGAAAGCGATGAGCACGACGACAGCGTTGGAGCGACTGCTAAGCGAATTGGATGAGCAGCAGCGGGAAGTGGTGACGGCGCCTGAAGGTCCCATCTTGGTCTTTGCAGGCGCGGGCAGTGGCAAGACGCGAGTGCTCACCTACCGCATCGCTTACCTGCTGTTGGCGAAGCGCGTCCCCGCCCATCGCCTCCTCGCTTGCACCTTCACCAACAAAGCCGCCGACGAAATGCGCCAACGGTTGGAAACCCTCGTCGGGAAAGCCGTTGAAGCGATGTGGCTGGGCACTTTCCATGCCCTTTGCGCCCGCATGCTCCGCCAACACGGCAGCGCCATCGGTTTGCCCAGCGATTTCGTCATCTACGACGAAGGCGACCAACGCAGTTTGCTCAAAGCCATCTTTCGCGAGTTGGACATTGACACCGACCGCTACTCTGTCGCCGCCGTCCAGAGCGCCATCAGCGATGCCAAGACGCAAATGGTTCGCCCCGACCAACTCGCCGAGATTGCCGAGACGCCCTTTGGGCAAGTCGTCGCCCGCGTCTATCGCCGCTATCAGGAAGCCTTGCGGCAGGCGAAAGCCGTTGACTTTGACGATTTGCTTTGGCTGGCGTTGGAGATGCTCCGAGAGCATCCTTCCGTCGCCGACTACTACCAAACGCGCTTTTTGCATGTGCTGGTGGACGAATACCAAGATGTCAACGCCATCCAGCATGAGTTGGCTTTGCTGTTGGCTGCCAAGCACCGAAACCTCTTTTGCGTGGGCGACGACGACCAGTGTGTTGTCAAGGGCACGAAAATCGCCACGCCACAAGGGCTTGTCAGGGTTGAAGAGTTAGCGGAAGGGCAAGAGGTGCTGGCGGCTTGCGGTTGGGGCAAGGTGGCGGCGATGAAGGTGAGCCACCTTCAAGGCAAGCCCTATCACGGAAAAGTCATCTGCCTGACGACGGCATCGGGCAAGCAAGTGCGATTGACGCCCAACCACCTTGTCTTCGCCCGCCTGCGGGTGAGCCCACAATGGCACTATGTCTATCTCATGCATCGGCGGGGGAAGGGCTATCGCATCGGCGTCACGGAGGGGACAGGGGACAAGGGGCAGGGGACAAACAAAGGAAGCCATTCGTCTTTCGCCCTTCCTGTCCCTCGTCCCATGTCCCCTGTCCCTCTCCCTCAGGAAGTGGCTGACCGCCTTTGGATTTTGCGGGTCTGCGCCGACCGCGCCGAGGCGCACTTTTGGGAGCAGTTTTTCGCCTTCAAATACGGGCTTCCGACGACCGTCTTTCATGTTCGGGGGCGTCGGATGGCGCTCACGCAAGAGTTGGTGGATCGGCTCTTTTGCGAACTCAACACCGAGCGAGCCGCCTTGCGGTTGATGCGTGACCTAATGGTCTTTGAGGAACATCCCCATCACCTCCCTCACGCCGTCCTTCGGGGCAATTCTGTTCGGCGTTATGTGCGGTTGACGATGTTCGGCGACGCCCGCCCTTGCCGAACTCGCCCTTGGCACGCCCATCGGATCAACCTCGTCACTTCAGGGGAGACGCTGAAAAAGCGTTTCGCCCTCTCCTTCCCCGTTCGGGATGGCAAGCGTCTGACTTGGCGCGTGGAAACGGCAAGGGTGCATTGGGACGATGCATGGAAGATGGCGCGCAGGATGGCTCAGTTGGGCAATTTGGACATCCTCGTGCGCGCCGCGTTGACGGAGAAAGACGACGGTCCCTTCTTCACCCTTCAACCCGCCAGCCACCTTCGCATTGGCATGGAGGTCGCCGTCTGGGATGGGCAAAAGGTGCGGGCGGAGCCCATCGTGGTGCTCAAGGTGGAAGATTACGAGGGCGAAGTTTACGACTTGTCAGTGCCCGAATGCCTCAACTATCTCGCCGACGGTCTCGTCGTCCACAACTCCATCTACAGTTGGCGCGGTTCGGATGTCCGCTTGATGCTCTCGCTAAAGCAACGCTTCCCCGACTTGCAAGTGTTCACTTTAGAGCGCAACTACCGCTCCACGCAGACGATTTTGGACACCGCATGGCATGTCATCCGCCACAACCGTTACCGCCACGAAAAACGGTTGCAAGCGGCGCGGGAAGGGGGCGAACCCGTCGTCCTCTTTCGGGCACAAGATGACCACGAAGAGGCAGCGTTCGTCGGCAGCGTCGTGACCGAGTGGGTGCGGACAGGCAAGTTTCGCTATAGCGATTTCGCCGTCATTTATCGCATCAATGCCCAATCCCGTCCCTTTGAGGAAACCTTCATCCGCTGGGGCATTCCCTACCGCGTCGTCGGCGCTTTGAGGTTCTACGAGCGCAAGGAAGTCAAGGACATCCTTGCCTACTTGCGTTTGCTGGTCAACCCTGCCGACGAGGTGAGTTTGCTGCGGGTCATCAATTTGCCGCCCAGAGGCATCGGCGAAAAAACGATAGAGCGGTTGCGCCAGTTTGCTCACCAGCGCCGAACGCCCATCTTGGAGGCGATTTTGAGCGGCGAAGTGTCGGCGGCACTGGACGCACGGGCTCGGTCAGCGGTGAAAAACTTCGGCGATTTGATGCGGTCGCTGAAAGCGCAGTTGGAAACCCAAACGCTCCCGCAACTCATCCAACACCTCGTGGACGCCATCGGTTACGCCGACTTCCTCATTCGCACCGAGGGGCAACTGATGGCGCAAGAGCGGTTGGAAAACCTTGCCCAGTTGGTCGCCGCCGCCGAACGGCAATTTGGTGACCAGAAAGCGGCGCAAGCGCTGCCTGCCTTTTTGGAGCAACTGGCGTTGATGTCGCCGCAGGACGAAACGAATTGGCAAAGCGATGCCGTCACCCTCATCACCGCCCACAGCGCCAAAGGCTTGGAGTTTCCCGTCGTCTTCGTCGTCGGCTTGGAGGAAGGCTTGTTCCCTCACGCCCGCAGTTTGGACAATGCGTGGCAACTGGAGGAAGAGCGACGGCTGTTTTATGTCGCGCTGACGCGGGCGAAGGAGCGCGCCTTCCTCGCTTACGCCCAACGGCGCGGTTGGCTGACGGGCAAATGGGGCGAAGCCCGTTACGCGCCGACCGAGCCGTCCCGCTTCCTCAACGAAGTGCCCTTGACACTGCTGGAGGAATGGCGGGGCGTCCCGACCCCGCAAGGTTTTTTGCGCATGGATGCCCCGACAGTTGCCTCCCGCCCTTCCCGCCAGTTGGATTTGCGGACTTTGTTGCGCCAAGCCGCCATCTCATCGCAAAAAACCGAACGCACGGATTTCGGGACGGGGGACGAAGGACGGGGGGCGGGGAAACTGGGGGTCATTGGCGAAGTGCGCAACCCGTTGTCGCCCGAACAAGTGCGGGTCGGGATGCGGGTTCGGCATCGGCAATTTGGCGAGGGCGTCATCGTCGCCGTTGAACCCGACGAGCGGTTGCCCATCGTCGTCGTTCGGTTTGATGACCGAACGGTCGGCGAGAAACGCTTGGCACTCGCTTACGCGCCGTTGGAAATCCTTTGACCAAACTGACAAGGCGCTTTGGAGGTGGTCATGCGATGGCGGAAGTCGTTTTCGTCGCCGTTGATTTGGGGGCGGAGAGCGGACGGGTTTTGGCGGGCAAGTTGCAAGACGGCAAGTTCGCCCTGGAAGAAATTCACCGCTTCGTCAACGGTCCCGTCCGCATCGGCGAGCACCTTTACTGGGATGTCTTGCGCCTTTGGACGGAGGTCAAAAACGGGCTAACGCTGGCGGTTCAAAAGTTCGGTTCGCAAGTTATCTCCATCGGCGTGGACACTTGGGGTGTGGACTACGCCTTGCTGGACGAACGCGACGAGTTGGTCGGCAACCCTTACCACTACCGTGACCGACGGACGGAAGGGATGTTTGAGGTCGCCTTTGAGCGGGTGCCCCGCGAGGAAATCTATCGGCGCACGGGCATTCAGTTTATGCGCCTCAACACGCTTTACCAGTTGCTGGCGATGGTGAAAGCGAAATCGCCCCAGTTGCGCATCGCCCGCACTTTCCTGATGATGCCTGACCTGTTTCATTTCTGGCTGAGCGGCGAGAAAGTCAACGAGTTCACCGACGCGACGACGACACAGTTTTACGACCCGCGCAAGGGCAATTGGGCGAAATACATGCTGCGCAAGTTAGGCATCCCGACGCGGGTTTTGCGTTGCCCCATCGTCCCTGCGGGGACGGTGTTGGGCGATTTGCGCCCGACGGTCGCCGACGAAGTTCGGGCAAGTCATCGCATTCAAGTCGTGGCGCCTGCGTCCCACGACACCGCCTCGGCGGTCGCCGCCACGCCCCTCTCCGACGAGAACGCCGCTTACATCAGTTCGGGCACTTGGTCCCTCGTCGGGATGGAATTGCGCCAACCCATCATCACCGACCGATCGTTGGCGACCAACTTCACCAACGAAGGTGGCGTCTATGGGACTTTCCGCTTCCTGCGGAATGTGACGGGGATGTGGCTGATTGCCGAGTGCCGACGCCAATGGGCGAAAGAAGGCAACGAGTTCACCTACGAGCAACTGACGCAGATGGCAAACGAAGCGCCGCCTTTCAAGTGCTTCGTTGACCCCGATGACCCGCGCTTTTTGGCGCCCGAAAACATGCTGGACGCCATCAAAAGTTTCTGCCGTCAGACGGGGCAACCTGAACCTGAAACGGTCGGCGAGTTTGTGCGATGTTGCTTGGAAGGGTTGGCACTGAAGTATCGTTGGGTCATTGAGCGGTTGGAGGAGTTGACGGGCAAAACGGTCAGCACCATCCACATCGTTGGGGGCGGGTCGCAAAATTGGCTGCTCAACCAGTTCACCGCCGATGCGACGGGCAAAGTCGTCGTGGCAGGACCTGTGGAGGCGACGGCGACGGGCAACGCATTGGTGCAGGCGATTGCGTTGGGCTATCTCGGTTCGCATGCCGAGTTGCGGGAAGTCGTCCGCCGTTCCTTTGAATTGCGCACCTTTGAGCCACATCCTGACGAACGCTGGCAACAGGCTTACGAACGCTTCGTCCAATGGGTGCATTGAAGTCGGGCGCGAATGCCCAATAGTTTTAGGAGGTGAAGGGCATGACCCTTCGCTGTCTCGCCATCCTTGTCAGTGTCATCGCGTTGCTGCTTGCCTTTTGGTGGTGGCATCAGCAACAGCAACCTTTCACCGTCACTTGGTTTTGCATTCCCTTGCGGGTTCAAGGCACCCTTTCCTTCCTCGTCACCGATTTGGACAGCGACGGAGAGCCAGAACTGCTTATAAAGGCTGCGACAAATAAGCGCTTTTCTTCTGACCGAGAGTTTTGGCTGGTGTGGCGACGGAAGGGGCGATGGCGGTCAACGCTCGTGGTGCCGTTCACCACTTCTCACCTTGACCGATTGTCGCTGAGTGGCGGTGATAGCGAACACCCGTTGCGTGCCCTTGCGTGGGTGCAGAACGGTAAAGGCATTGTCTTGACGATGGACGCAGGGGGCAACTGGCAAGAGACAGTGGTCGCTTCAAAGGTTGATGCAATCGGTGTAAGCGATTGGGATGGCAATGGTAAACTGGACGAAGTGGCGGCGGTCGTGAAAGGGGGCAGAGTGTTGCGGTTCTGGAAAGTTCAACGGGGCGGGCACTTGACGCCTGTCGGCAATTTTCGCATCCCCAACAACTACCCACCGGTCGTTTCGCTTTATGAGAGCGGCGTGTTTCTCAAGGAAGGCAAGGAAAGACGGCGGGGTATTCCTGTCGTCCGAAACAACAAAGGGCTCTTCTTCGGAAGCCTTCGCAATAGGTTCCTTATCGCTGCTGATGTAGACGGAGACGGGCGGATGGATGAGGTGATTGGGGATTGGGATAAAAGTGGCGTGAAAATTGCAGTGAAGATGGCAAACGGGGCTTTATGGCAGCAAAGTTTCAAGGGCAGATGGCTTATTGACCTCGCTGCCACTCCCTTGCGACGAGGTGAGCGGGCGGCAGCGCTCTTTTTGCTGCTGGGCACGCCGAAGGGGGCTGAGTTGCAAATCTGGGCATGGCAGCCGAAAGGCGGCTGGCATTTTGAGACAGTCTCGTTGCCTATCAAGCCAAGTGATTTGGACGGTGCGCGAATGTATCTTGCCGATATGAATGGGAATGGCAGGATGGATGTCGTCATAGAGCAAACGGGAGGCGGTTGTGACAGGTTTAGTGCGACTTTCAGGGAGGCTTCCTTTTGCTTGATAGCCCTTCAGCGCCCAACGGGATGGCAGGTCGTCACTTGGCGGGGCAAAAAGATAGGCATATGGGCTCAGATTCGTGGCAAACGCCTTTTCCTCCATCAAGGTCACGACTGCTTGGCTTTCTTAGGCGCGCAAGACGGTGTGGCGTGGTTCGTTCGCACCACCATCGCTATTAACCCCAACCGCCCTGGTCACTTGGTCACTTGGGAGGCGCAAAAGGGGTGGCACCACCAAAGGATATTGCTCAGTTCGCCCATTTTCCTCAAGGCTTGCGAAGTCGGCACGGTGCCGCGCTACTTCGGAGTGGGGTGCGATTTGGATGGGGATGGGGTGAAGGAGTTCGTGACGGTGGAGCCATTGCGGCTGGGCGAGCGGGTTTCCCTGTGGCACTTCCGCAAGGGGCAGGGCTGGCAAGCCTATGACCTTTCCCTGCCGTTGCTGCGGAAGTTGTTCAAGGGATTTCCGCCATTGGAGTTCGTCACACCCCTGAAGATTTCGGGACGGACCCACCTTATCTTTGTCTTCCGCGATGGGACGACGAAAGTAGTGACAGCACGGTAATGCGGGGCGGAATGTGGTGACGCAAGGGAGCGAAAAAGATGGCGACGCAGGAAGAGCGATTGCGAAAGGCGCTGTCGGCGTTGCTGATGCGGTTGCCCTTTTATGGGGCGCTGGCGTTGCGGTTGGAGCATCGGGTGCTGACGGCGGCGGAAGCGACGGCACAGCATATCGCCACCGCCGCGACGGATGGGCGGCGCATCTTTTATCGGGCAGGCTTTTTGCAACGGCTCAGCGATGAGGCGCTGATTTTTCTCGTCGCCCACGAAACCCTTCACGCTGCCCTTTCTCATCCCTTGCGGGGCGAGGACAAAGACGACGCAAAGGCTTGGAACATCGCCGCTGACGACACGGTGAACCGTTTGCTCCGCCCCGATTTTCGCGCCCTGCCTCCCTTCGCCATCTTCGTTTCACCGCAGCGCTTTGGGATGGGCGAAAGCGAATGGGAACGGCTGTCCACCGAGGCGAAGTATTGGCTGCTGGCGAAAAAGTTGCCGCCCAGCGAAAGCAATGAGGCGATTTCAACGGGGCGGAAGGAGAAAGCGGCGGGACGAAGCGACAAAGGGATGGCGCAAGGCGGGGAAAGGCAAAGCGAATGGGAAGGGGCAGCGGAAGGGACTTGTCAATTGCCACCCGCTGCCGATGCGCCATCGCCTGAGCAATGGCGGCAGTGGCTGAAGGAAGCGGCAGAGTTTGCCGAACGCGTCGGCGGTTACGGCAGCGTCCCAGGTTGGGTGGATGAGTGGGTGATGGCGGGCGAAGAAGCGAAAGTGCCTTGGCAAAAGGTTTTGCATCAATTTGTCCAACGGCAGGTCATCAGCCACTGGAACTATCCGCCATCGCGGCGTTACCAGCAAATCGCCCTGTTGCCCAGACCGCAGCGGGAGCGGACGGGCGTTTTGGGCATCGCCATTGACACTTCGGGGTCTATCTCGTCGGGGCAGTTGGCGCAGTTTTGGCGGGAGGTGTTAGCCATTCGCCAAACTTACCCGCGCTTGACTTTGCGACTGGTGACCTGCGATGTGGAGGTGACGAGCGACGAAGTGTTCCCGCCCTTTGTGGCGCTGCCTGAGGCGCGGGAGTTGGTCGGGCGAGGGGGGACGGATTTTCGTCCCGCCTTTGAGCGGTTTCGCCAGCCGCCCGTGCCTGAGGCGGTCGTTTACTTGACGGACGGGATGGGCGAATACCCGACGGCGGCGCCGCCTTACCCCGTCTTGTGGGTGCTCAGCCAACCCGTCCCCGACTGGCAAGAGCGGTTGCCTTTCGGGACGGCGGTCGTGATGGAGACCGACTTGTCAGTCTGAGAAGGTTGGCGGTGGAGGAACGGGCGGGATGCCCGCAAACGGGGATCGGACGACAACGGTGCCAACGATGACGGTGGCTTCATTGCCCCGATTGTCGCGCACCCGTAGTTGGAACTGGTAAGACTGGTTGGTGGTCGCAATGTTAGCGGGCAAAGTGATGCTGGTCGTCACCCGCCCTTGATTATCGGGTGTCAAGGGGCGGGGCAAATTTGGAAGGGTGGGATTGACGCTGAATTCCACGAGGGCAACGCCTGATGGGTCGGTGACGGTCGCTTCCAACTGCACCGTTCCGCCCGAAAAAGGCAACTCCAAAAATTGCCCGCTTTGCGTGCCGCTGATAAGTCGCCCGATCACGGTTGGGGGCTGATTGTCCACGCCAAGTTGACCGCCCGTTGGTGGGGGAGTGACGAACCCAGCGCCTCCGCCCCCGCCGCAGCCTGCCGAGAGAAAAAGTGCCGTGATGGCAACGAAAAGCCATCCCTTGCGCATCCTTTCGCCCTCCTTGTGCGTTTAGGGCGAACTGCCGTTCGCCCCTACCATTCGCTACTCGCTATTCGCCACTCGCTGCCGTTTTGCCAGTCGCCCGTCGCTGCCATTTTTTGTCGTGGCTGCTTAGGGCGAACTGCCGTTCGCCCCTACCATTCGCTACTCGCCATTCGCCACTGGCTGCCGTTTTTTGTCGTGGCTGATAGCCACTCCAACATTCCTGCTGTTTGACCATTCGCTACTCGCCATTCGCCACTCGGTGCCGTTTCCCGTCGTGGCTAATAGCCAGTCGTGGCTGATAGCCACTCCAACAATTTGCCAGTCGCTAATCGCCAGTCGCTGTCGTTTCAACGCAGCCAGAGGAGGACACCGCTTTGGGCGATTTGCCCTTGCTCATCGTGGGCACGCACCCGCACCAAGTAAGCGCCCTGCGGGACGAGGCGTCCTTGGGCGTCTGTGCCATCCCAGTGGACTTGATGACTGCCTGCCCGCCGATAAGTTTGCCTGTCAAGGAGGCGGATGAGGCGACCCGTTAAGGAGAAGACCGCAACTTCCGTTTGGGCACTGGCGGTTAGGGCGAAGGAAATGAGGGCACCCCGTCCCCGCATTGGGGTCGCTTTCACTTGTTGCACCCGCAACCCGACGCCGTTGCGGGGTTCGGCGACGAGGAGCAATTGTCGGGTTTCGCCCGCTTTCAAAGTTGCCCGCCATTCGCCCGTCCGAAGGAAGCGTTGTTCGCCCGTCGTCAAATCCACAAGGCGCACCTGCAAATCAGCGGGCAAGGCTGCCAAGTTGTCGCCGCCCACTCGCACTTCTTCGCCATCTTCCTTGCCTTGCACGACCAATGACCAGAGGAGGCGAGATTGGCGGGGACGAACGGCGAGGGCAACGGGCGTGCCATCCGTTCCAAGTAAAGCGACGCGAGGAGCATCGGTGGGGGCAGGTGGGATGGGCACTTCCAAAGCGGCGCCGTTGTCGCTCAAGCCCAACACCAGCGTCGTCGTCGCTTGCCCTTGCTGGACGCGCAAAGTGAACAGGCGCAAGTTAGAGTTGCCCCGTGTGGGTGTTACCTTGCGCGCCCCGATGGGAACGGGGACGACAAGGGTGGCAGGTTGGAAGGCATAGACGAAGTAAGCGCCCCAAGGGCGGATGGAAGGTTCAAAATCGCCTTGCGCTAAGGTGCGGTCAAAGACGAGGCGGTAAGTGCCCGCCGTCGCATCCCAGCGCCAAAGGATGGGGAGAACTGTGTCCGTCGCCGCATTGAGGGGGCGCGTTGCGGTGCCGATGCGCACTTGGATGTTCGCCAAAATCCAGGGAAACTCCACAGCGATGGGGAAACTGATGAAGTTCCAGCCCCGTTGCAGGGGGATTTCTACCGTGTCGCGGTCGGGCAGTCGCCCTCGTTGCGGGCGGACGGTGACCGTTTGCTTAGGCTTGACAAACAACCCGATGCCTGCCCCGACACCTTCTTGGTCTATTGGGTTGGCAGGATTGACGGGGACGAAAACTTGGCGAGTGGGGTCGTAACGGAAGACGCGTTCCGCCAAGGCATTAGCAGGCACGCCCAACAAATCACTGAGGGACGGCATCGGTTGCCCGCTGGGAACGGGGGGCGGGAAGAAGGGCAAACCCAAAGCCTGCACTTTGTCGGCAACCAAATCGCCTAAAGGCGGAAGGGCTTGCACGCGGAAGACTTTGAGGGGGTCGGTCGGTTGGCGCAGCCCACCTACCGAGAACCAGAACTGGTAAGTGCTGGCAGTTGTTAAGGACAAGGTGAAAGTGGCGCGCCCTTGGGCGTCGGTGGATTGGCTCTCGCTGCTCACCGAAAGCCCTTGTTGGGTGGTGAGGGTTACGGGGAGGTTGGGCAAGGGATTGCCAAACCCATCCGTCACCCGCACCCGCAAAGTCAGTTGCTCGCCCACTAACCGCACCAAAGGTTCGTCGGTCGCTGAAAGCAACTCAGCAGGCTCTTCCACCGTCAATTGGGCAGCCGTCCCTGCTTGCAAGGTCAGTTGGAAGGCTTGGGAGAACGCATTGCTGTCTTGTTGTGTGTTGACGGAAACGACCCAAGTTTGTGCCTGCGTGCCCAACGGTTTGCCCTGTCCCGACTCTAAGGTGACGGTGATGAAGCCGTCCGCCGACCCATCTTCATCGGGCAACTGAGTGGCGCTGCTGGTCTGGTCGCCATCTTTCACGGTGAACGATTGAGGTTGCCCGACGGGCGGGAGAAGGATGAGGGTGAAAGTTTTGTTGGGGAAGGGATTGCCTGCCCCATCGGTCAGCGCCGCTTTCACGACCACCTTCCCACCGACTTGAATGGTGACGGTGTTTTGGCTATCTAAGGCGGGCACGGTGACCAGTTGGATTTTGGCAGGCGGTCCTTGCTGGATGGCTAAGGGCTTGGTGGCAGTGATGGAAGTGTCAAGGACTTGACCTTGCACCGTCAAAGTGCCCAGTCGTCCTGTCAGGGAGAGGGTCGTCGTCGCTTGCCCATTGGAATCTGTCGTCAGTTCGGTGGTCGTCGCCCCGTTGAAGTTGCCCAATTCAGCAGGCGAGACAGTCAATTGCACAATTTGCCCTGCAACGCCATTGCCTGAAGCATCTAAAACTGTCGCCGTGACCGTCACTTGCCTTTGCGTGGAGAGGACTTCGGTCACCGAATTCGTCCCGACCCGAAAATCTAAGGTCAACTGGGCTGGCGGACCTTGTTTGATTTCCACCGTGAAGGATTGGCTCAGGTCGCTAAAGAGAGTGGATTGGGCGGCGGGCAAAGCCAAGTTGGTTTGCCGGGTCTCAATGCGCGCCGTGCGGGCATCCACGATGAACCAGAGGGACAGGGAGCGTTCAACGGGGCTGTCGGGGCTTTGCGCCCGTTCGCCCAACAGCGTCCCCGCAGCGGGGGAGACACCGAAGAAAACGCCGACTTGATTGTCGGCACGGGTCAGGCGCGCCCAACCCAAGTCGGGAGCGGTGTCTGTGCAACCAACCACCAAATCCTTCAAGGTCGCCCGAACTTGCAGTGCCGTCGGCGAATTCAAGTCACCCAACCTGACCCCTAAGTCCACGAACCGTTCGGTCAGGTTCAAATATGCAAAGTCCGCTTTCCTTGTAGAGCCCTGAAAGAGACCCGTTTGATTGGGGCTGAGACGCATTTTGAACTCAGCGCCATTGTTCAAGTTGCCGTCGGTGTCCAAGTCTATCGTCAGGTCAAGGTCAGCAAGGCTTCGGACCGCTCGCCCCGAAAATTCCACGCGGAAGAAAAGGATGTCCTGCTGCTCCTGAACCCAAATCCGACCGAGGTTGAGGGGCGGGTTGGGAAGGGTGACATCACTCAGGGCATTTTCGTTGGCATCGGCGATGAACAAGAGCCAATCCCCGTCATTGGGGCGAAGGTTTTGACGGGATGGCGGTTGAAGGCTGGGCGGCGGAGTGGTCAACCCAAAGAAACGGGCACGAGATGGGGCAACTAACCGCAACCCGATGGGGAAGTTGAAGGAAAGCACCTGTTGGGGACGGGTGATTCCTTGCGTCTTCAGCGTCCCCAAAACGATCCCTGTCTCCCCCGCTTTCAAGGCGTTGTCTTGAGTGAGATCAGTGACGACAAAATTCAGCGTCCCAACGGTCGTCACATCCCGAACGACTAAGCGGTAACTGCCCTGGGTAGGCGCAAGGTCAAAGGTGTCGGCAGTTACCTTTAGCAAGATGTCGCCACCGCTTCCCGATTTCAGCAAAACAACAGGGTCTCGCCCGATGTAGTCATGGCTGGAAGCCAGCAAGTTATTGCCCGTGCCGTCGTAAATTTCCAACTGCGGGTTCAAGTTAGACCCCGTTTGCCACGCCCGCACCTCCAGCCAGTAGAGGCGGTTGGGGCTTAACGAAAGGCGAAACCAGTCTTGGTCGTTGAATGCCAAGAAGGCGCGTTGGGTGATGCGCGTCTTCCCGTCTGGGGTGATGACTTCAAAGTCGCTGTCTACCAGCGGGTGGGCTTGGGTAGGGTCGTTATTAGGCTCAAAGGGATCACGGGGGCTGATTAGACGGATGACAGCGGGAGGGGTCGTAAAAGTTGGGACGCCTTGGGCACTGATGTCCGCTGTCAGCGAGATTTGCTTTTCCGTTGCGTCAGCGCTGATGGTGGCTTGGAAGCGAAGGGTTGCCGATTCGCCTTGCCTCAAGACGGGAAGGCTCCAGCGCACCTCACGGAGGTTTTCGTCAAAAAAGCCATCATCTAAGGGCAAGACGCTTTCAAACTCTATTGGAAGGTCAGCGACCTTCGCTAACACATTGGTCGCATCCGCCGAACCTGAGTTGATCACTTGCAGGGTGTATTCTACAGTGCCGCCGAATTCCACTTCTGTGGCAGAAGCGGTAAGGCGGGAGGTGCCAAAGTCAGGCACGGCGATGGAAGGGGCTGGCACCGTCACCTTCCCCCACCAAGTTCCCCAACGATCAGATGGGAGGGCATATGTGTTGACAACCCAGAAAGTGACTTGAAAGGGGTCGGCAGGGTCTAAGGCAGCCCCTCCATAGTCGCCCCAGCGAGGCAGGGAATAAGACGCTTCCCCTGCCTTGACCAACTGGACGGGATGGGTGAAGCCGGGAGGGTCATTGCGCAAGTGGGCGGTGAAGTAAACGCCAGGGAACTCGTTTTGAGACGAACCGCTCAGGCTAATGACCATATCCCCCAAGTTGTTCACGGCGACGGCAGGGTAGTAATACCATCTCTCGGCGGGTTGGTCAATGGTGCCGACTTGCTTGAGTTGTCCCTTGAGGACATCCACTTCATACCAGCGGACGACCGATTTGTTTTGCAACCCAATGGAGTGGGCTGTCCAGACCGAACCGTTTTGATAGACGGCGTTCAGCAAGCGGAAATCGTTTTGTTGGTCGCCGTTATTGGGTATGGGCACAGGTGGCTGGTCAAACCCCGTCGGGATGGGGATATTGGCGACATGCTCAAAGGTCGGATTAGCCAAGGGGTTGATGACCCGCCAAACCTGCAAGGGCGTGTCGGCAGGGGGAAAAGAATCCCAAAAGGAGACGAAGTATTCCCCAGGCGCCACCCCGAAAGTGTGGGCGGCTCGGAGGGTGAAGACAAAATTGCCTTGTGGGTCTCTGCGAATTCTGCTGAATTCTGTCCATGTGATGGTTTGCTGTCCCGTTAAAAGTTGCGCCTTGGGGACGACCCAAACCTTCAGGTAAAACTCCCTGCCCGTCGTCGGGAACATGTTCGCCGTCAAGTAAACGGCATCCCGATCCACGCCCAAATCGGGGAAGTCTGCCCATTGATCCGTTTGCTGATCCCCGTCCATGTCGGCGTCAATCTTCCAGAAAAACCAGCGCCCTGTCGGGTCGGAAGTCTCCGAGACCGCCAAGAAAATCCACGAGTTAGGGGAGGCGGAGCCGTCTAAGGCGATGGCGATGAACCGACCGCTGTATTGGTCGTAAAGGACGCGAGGGTCAAAGGTGAAGGTGGGATTGAGGGGGCTAAAGAACTGCTCCAAAGTGACCTCGCGTAGCCTCGTCCCCGTCTTGGAGAAAATGCCCACCACATCGTTGGTGAACTCTACGAGATGATTAGGTCCTGCCGCCCCAATGGTGTCGGGAGGGATGATGCCTCGCTGTTGAATGACGCCCTGAAAGGTTTGTTGCAAGGTCGGTTGCTGGGCAGGAGGTAGAAGGCGAAGGCGGCTCTCACCAGATTGCCGTGAAGGGGAAGGACTTTGGCGACGCCAATTCTCCCAGCCTGGCGGGATCGGCCGAGGGGCAACCCCTGAACGGGGCAAACGAGGGGCTCGCTCTAAATCCGCCCAAGAAGCGACGGCAAAGGGGACGGTCTTTTGGCGCACTTGCACCCGCAACACTTGTTGCCCGCCACCGATCGCCACCCATTCTTGTCGGATGGTTTCCCCTGTGCCATTCCCACTGGGAGGGGGCGATTGTGCCCCCACCATCAACCCCAACGCCATCACCAAAACTGCCAGCCCGATTAGCCAACCTTGCCAGCGCCGCATAGTCGTTCCTCCCCCTTGTCGGATGGCAAAAGGCACGAAGTTTTTTGCCTGCCTCATCGCTCCTTAAACCTGCCTCAGGGCATTTGCGCCGTCAAGACCAATCGTTCTCCCAACCAAACCAACAACCATCGCTCCCGTCGCTCCAGCCGCAAAGTCAAAGGCAAAAGGCGGGGCATGGGAAGCGTCGTCGCCCCAATAGGCTTGCCTTCAAAGGATAACTGCAGGGAAAGGTGATGGGCAATTCGTTGCGCTTGAAGGGTAACGGGAACGCTGCTTAGGCGGGCACTTTGGGGCACGCCAACGGGTAACCCCGCAGGCAAAGTCAAGGCGACCACCTCATGGGCGATCCAACCGTCGGCGACAAAAGGTTGCACTGCCCCACCCCTTTCGGGCGTCAGCGGGAGAAGCGATGATTCGCCCATCACCAACCAAAAGCGTTGCACTTGCATCAACGGTTTCGCCCACAAACCCACCTTGCCTTTCGGCGAAACTCGCGCCCGCACAAGGGAGATGCCGTTAAGATACCCGACGATTTCCGTCGGCGTCAACTGGACTGCCAAGCGATAAGGAGTGCCTCGCTGAAGCCAAAGTCGTTCGCGCGCCAACAAAGTCGTTCGCCCTTGTCGCTGCCAAAGCAATGCCATCTCCACCGCTCCTTTCGCCGCTTCCTCAGGGCGCAAGCGCAACAGTCCAAACTCATCTTCCGAACGCCACGCCCAAAGCAACCCTATCTCTTGTCCCTGCCAAAGAACATCGGCAATCCAGCAACTGGGCAACGGCGCTTCACCCAGCAGGGCGATGGCAGGGCGGTCGGAAAAACTTTGAAGCGACCAAACCCCCGCCCCCAACCGCCACTGCCCCGACTGTGCGGGAAAAGGGCAGGGCGCATCGTCGGATGCCATCAAAGTGGCGCACCACCATCGGGCGCCTCGCACCGACCGCACCATTGGCAACGGTTCGTCGCCCCGTTCCAACCACAAACCCACCTGCCCGATGGCGAAACGGTGGTCTTGACAAAAAACGAGGACTTCCCCGTCCAACCCCGCCCACAGTTGGTCGCCCGATTGCCAAACTTGCAACCGTTGCCAGCCAAAGGGCGAAAAATCGGCGGGTTCGTCCCAAAGGATTTGCTCACGCCACTCACCATCAGCCTCCCGCTCCACGAAAACCAATTGCAATCGCACCTCTCCGCCTTCCCGCCGCCATCGCCACACATAACCGCCTTCCTCACCGAAGTTGACCGCCAACCCAATTGCCCGTCCACCATTCAACCGCACCTCTGCCGTTGCCGTGAAATCGGTGAGAAGGTCAGCGGGAGCAGTGAACGGGACGAATTGCCGCCGCTCCAAGTGCGTCGGCACAAATGCCGTTTCACCATCCGCCGTCGTTACCGAACGCCAATCCTGTGGCAATTGCCATGTCCATTCGGAAAGGGAAGGATGGGACGCAAAGGTGGGTTGGGGCGCAGAACCCTCCATGATGATGCGTTCGGTCGGTGGCAAATCGGCGAAGGCGAAAGCGACGAGACGGCGACGAAAATAGGCAAACCAGCGGAAACCGTCCCGCCGAACCGTCACAGGTAAGGGTGGATTTCCCAGTGGTGGCAACAATTCGCTCCATCCCATCGGTTGCCCCTGCCATTGCCACTGAGCCCGCAACGGTTGGAGGGAAAAAGTCAACCCTTGCCCGTTCCCGACGAATTGCCACGCCCCTTTGGGCGTTTGCCCCGCCTCCGCTTGCCATGCCCCTTGACACTCAAAGGCAGTGGCGGGTAGTGATGCCCTTGACGCTGCACCACCGACGCTTGCCACCGCCGTCAGCGTCCAAGAAAGCCATGCGATTTGAAGTGGACTGAACCGACGCCCCAACGCTCCCTCGCCTCCGCAAAACGAAGGGTTCAAAAACAGGGTCACCGTCATTATGCCGCTGAAGGATTGACGGAGGGCTTCAGGGCGAACCGCCGTTGTCCACACATGGCAGACACAAGGGTCTGCCCCTACCATTCGCCATTCGCTACTCGCTGCCGTTTGCCCAGTCGCCAGTCGCTATTCGCTAATCGCTACCGTTCACGGGTCGGGCTCTTCTTCCAGCAACCGATGTTGCATGGCGAATTTGACCATCTCCGCCCGCGTCTTGATGCCCAATTTGTCGGCGATGCGGCTGCGGTAAGTCTCCACCGTCTTGACGCTCAGCGACAGCCGCTCAGCGATTTGCTGGTTCGTGTAACCCAGTGCAATCAACCGCAAAACTTGCCACTCCCGCTCGCTCAATTTGGGCATCTTTGGGTCGCTTCGCCCGACGACGCTTTTGGTGACTTCGGGATGCAAGTAAACGCCACCCCGCATGACGGTGCGGATGGCGCGTGCCAACTCATCGGCGGCGGCTCGCTTGACGACATAACCGTCCGCCCCGACTTGCAACATCCGCCGCAGGTAAGTCTCGTGCTCGTGGACGGTCAGGGCAATGACCTTGATTTCGGGATACATCCGCTTGATGACTTCCGTCGCCTCCAAGCCCGTCATGTCGGGCATGGAGATGTCCATCAGGACGACATCGGGGCGAAGTTCGTGGACAAGGCGTAGGGCTTCTTTGCCCGTCGCCGCTTCGCCGACGACTTCCATATCGGGCGCACTTTGAAGCAGCGCCTTCAAACCGTCCCGCAAAATGGCGTGGTCATCGGCGATCAGCACGCGGATGCGTTCGGACGGTTGAGTGTTTGCGTTTTGGGGGCGTCTCATCGTCCATCACCTCCCGAAGGAGTTGGCGAGATTGGGACTTCCAAAACGACTTTCGTCCCACGCTTCGGCTTTGACTCAACGGTCAACTTTCCCGAAAGCATCGCCGCCCGTTCCATCATCCCGACCAAACCCAACCGCTTCGTCTCGTCGGGATGGCGCAACACCGAAGCCACATCAAAGCCGACCCCGTTGTCTTGAACGATGACTTGCAGCCGACCGTCTTGCCTTTGCATCGTCACCTTTGCCCGCGTCGCTTTGGCGTGTTTGGCGATGTTGGTCAAGGCTTCCTGCACGATGCGATAGATGCCGATGGCGACATCGGCAGGCAACTTGCTGTCGTCCAATCCGTCCGTTTCCATTCGGCAAGGGATGCCGAAGCGTTCCGACCAATCGCTGACCATCCGTTCCAACGCCGCTGTCAAGCCCAGTTCGTCCAGCGATGGCGGACGCAATTCCCAAGCGATGTGGTGCAGGTTGACGGCGATGTCGTCCGCCAATTGACGCAACCGTTCCATCCGCTCTCGCAACGATGGCTCGCTCAAGTCCCGCCTGAGAAGTTCCAGTTGAATCAGCAACGCCGTCAGCAATTGCCCCGTTTGGTCGTGCAACTCGTGGGCGATGCGGCGGCGCTCTTCCTCTTGCGCCGTCACGACCTTGTTGAGCAACAGCCCTCGCACTCGCTCCTTTTCCTGCAACTCCGCCAGCAGCCGAGCGTTTTTCAGCGTCGCCGCCAAATGCTCGGCGACGGCGTTCAGGAAGGCTTGGTCATCGTCGCTGAAGGCGCTGGGCTTGTCAGCGGCGACGAAAAGCAAACCCAACAGGATGCCGTCCAGCACGACGGGCGTCCCGATGAAACTGCGGAAGCCTTTGTGCCAAAGCCATCGTTCAAAAGGCGTTCGGGGCGAGACGAGTTCATCCACCCGCACGGGGCGGTGTTCTCGCACGCACGGCAAAAAGGGCGTCCGCACGGCGGCGATGGGGCGATGTCGCCAACGCTGATGCAATTGGCTTAATCGGCTTCCTTGTGTTGCGGCGCACCCGCTGAAGGTGTCGTCGGTGGGGCGGTAAAGGCAAATGGAGACTTCGGCGAAGGGCAAAACTTTTTGCACGCCCGCCAATGTCGCCTCAATGATTGGGCGTTCGTCGGTCAGGCGGTTGAGCGTGCCCAGCAATTCGTTGAGCCGCTTCAACCGTTCCGCTTGCCGCACCCGTTCCGTCAGCATCGCCCGTTCAATGGCTGCCGCCGCTTGCGCCGCCAAAAGCAACGCCAACTCTTCGTCCCGCTTGGTGAACTCTCGCCCACCCTGCTTTTCGGTCATGTAAAGGCGACCGTAAGGTTTGCCGTTGACGATGATGGGCACGCCCAGAAAGGAGCGCATGACGGGATGGTGGGGCGGAAAGCCCCACGCTTTGGGATGCTTCCGAACATCCCGCAACCGCAAGACTTTGCCCTCTTGAATGATCAGCCCCAAAACGCCCCGCCCCTTCGGGTATTCGCCGATGCGGTCTGCCTCTTCCTTGCTCATGCCTGAAAAGACGAAGTGGGCGATTTGCCCCTCGTCGTTAAGCACCGCCAGCGCTGCATAGCGAGCGCCGATGACATAGCGAGCCGTGTCCACGATGCGCTGAAGCAAATCATCCAGCGTCAAGTCAAACCGCAACAGCACGCCCGATTGAAGCAACTTCGCCGCTGCCTCGGATGCCGAGCGTTTCCCGTTCGTGATGCGATGGCGCGCCATCGTCCATCACCCCGCCGTCGTCATTTTGCCTGCCGACCTTATCCCGTCTGTCGGGAAAAACCCGACAGCCTTTTCCCACAACTTTGGCATCGTTGGAAAGGAGCATCAAACCCGCAAAGTCGTCCGAAAGGGGGACAAGGCGATGGATTTCAACCAGCGACCTTTCACCGTCATCTGGGAGACGACGCGGGCGTGCGATTTGGTGTGCCTGCATTGCCGCGCCGATGCCATCCCCAACCGCAACCCCTTTGAGTTGACGACGCAGGAAGTTTTTCGGTTGGTGGCGATGATCAAAGAGTTCGGCGAACCTTACCCGCTACTCATCTTGACAGGCGGCGACCCGATGAAGCGACCCGACATCTTTGACATCGTGGCGTTTGCGACGGGGCAAGGTTTGCGCGTCGCCATGACGCCTTCCGCCACGCCCCTCGTCACCCGCGAGGCTGTTCGTCGCCTCGCCGAAGCGGGATTGGTGCGGTTAGCCCTCAGCCTTGACGGCAGCACGCCCGAAGTGCACGATGGCTTTCGGGGAGTTTCGGGTTCTTTCGCCCACACCTTGCGCATCTTGGATTGGTGTCGGGAGTTCGGGATTGAGACGCAAATCCACACGACCGTCACCCGCCACAGCCTTGACGATTTGCCCCGCATCGCCGACATGATCGCCGATTGGGGCATCAAGTTGTGGGCACTCTTTTTCCTGATCGCCGTCGGACGCGCCGCCCGACCTGAAATGCGTCGCTTGAACATCTCGCCTTACGACTTTGAGCGCGTCTTCCATTGGCTTTACGACCTGAGCAAATCCGTCCCCTACGACATCACGCCCCGCGAAGGCTACCACTATCGGCGCGTCCTGTTGCAGCGGCGGGCGCAAGAGTTGGGCGTTCCCGTTGAAGAGTTGCTGCGACAAGTGACCGAACAAGCGATGCGTCCGACCGACCTTTTGCCAGCGTCCCATCGCCCCAAAATCGTCCGAGCGCCGCTGGGCGTCAACGATGGCAAGGGTGTCGTTTTCATCTCCCATGTCGGCGTCGTGCAACCCAGCGGCTTTTTGCCGTTGGGAGCGGGCAACATCCGTCAGCGCCCTCTGGCGGACATCTACCGCAACGCGCCCCTCTTCCGCCAGTTGCGCAACCCCGATTTGCTGAAGGGCAAATGCGGCGTTTGCGAATTTCGGCACATTTGCGGTGGCAGCCGAGCCCGCGCTTATGCCGTCACGGGCGATTACTTGCGCAGCGACCCTTACTGCGTCTATCGCCCCAAAACTCTCCAAAAGCCACGCCCTGCGACGGCGCTTTGCGGTTGACTTTTCGGGATTTCCCCGACAGACAACTTTTCGCCTTTACGCTATAACGCTGAAGCGAAAGGAGGCGACCACGATGCGCAGGCTGATGGGCAGTCCGCGATGGCTGGTGGCAATGGGGATGATGTTGGCGCTGACCTTGACGGTGGCGGTGGGGCTTATCGGTCAGGAGGCGGCACCGCCGTCGCGGCTGCCCCGCCTGCGCGGGCGTTGTCAAGTCTGCCATCGCACGGAAACCGTTGAATGGCTGCAATCGGCTCACGCCAAAGCGTGGACGAGCGACGCCTTCATCGCAACGACGGACAACCGCACCCGCAAGGAATGCCTGCACTGCCACGCCCCCGACCGCATCTTAGTGACGGGTTTCGGCAAAGAGCCATCTTTACGCAACGAGTCGTTAGAGCACGGCGTGGATTGCGTCGCCTGTCACGAAGACGCCCATGGCGCCCATCACGGCACCCTCGGCACTGTCACCGACAAGCATCCGACGGTCAAAAACGAGCGGTTCGGGACGGTGGAGCAATGCGCCACCTGCCACGCTAAGTTCGGGACGGTGGACGAGTTCAAAGGGACGAAATGGGCAAGCGACCCCAAATCTTGCGTGACCTGCCACATGCCCGCGACGAAACGCCCCATCGCTTTGGACTCGCCCGAACGCCCCGCCCATGTCCACACCTTCAAAGGCGCCGACCCCGAAATGTTCCGCAAGGGCGTGAAAGTGGAGACGAAGGTCAATGGCGACCGATTGACGGTGCGATTGACGAGCGTGGAAGTCGGTCACAACTTCCCGACGGGCATTGACACCATCGTCGCCGTCGTGGATGTGCAAATCGTCAGCGACGGAAAAGTCATCGCCAAACATCAGACACTCCTTGCCGACGATCGGGAGCGGGGCGGTTCGGACACCCGCTTGAAGCCCGGCGAGACACGGGAAATCGTCGTCCCACTTCAGGGAGCAAAAGGCGAAGCCGTCATCCGCATCTTGCACAAACCCCTTCGCGATTTGCCCGACGAAAAGGCGACGGTGCTTTTTGAGACGAAAGTGCCCGTGCCGTAAGTCGCTGCGAAGGAGGCATGGACATGGGAAGGTGGCGTTTTTGTGCGGTGATGCTGTCGCTCCTTTGGGCGTTGGCGCTCGTGGCGAGCAAGGATAAGCAAAAATCGCCACCTTTTCCGCTGAACCTTTTCGCCCAAGCGAAGCCCGAAGACTTCATCGGTGACAAAGAGTGCGCCCAGTGCCATCGCCCCTTCGCCGAAAGTTTTTCCCGCTCCCCTCACGCCCTTTATGTCCGCGACCCCAAGTTGCCCCTTGACAAACGCGGTTGCGAAGCCTGTCATGGTCCTGGCGAAATTCACCTCGTGGAAGTCAAGGACTTGACGAAAGTTGTCAGTTTCGGCAAAGCCTCGCCGAAAGCCATCGCCCTCGCTTGCCTTCGCTGCCACGCCGACACGATGCGCCTGAGCCAATGGCATCGCACTTCCCACGCTCAAGCCGATGTCGCTTGCACCGATTGCCACCAAATCCATCGGGACGAGGGACGGGGGACGAGGGACGAGAAAAAACCCGACGGCAACTTGGTTTTGCGTCCGCTTTTCGTGACGGCGCCTGAACCGAAGCGGTTGCTGAAAGCGGACGAAGGGACGCTGTGCGGTTCGTGCCACCGCCAACAAGTTGCCGAATTTCGCCTCAACTTCCACCATCCCATCCCCGAAGGGCGAATGGTTTGCAGCGATTGCCACGATGTCCATCCCAGCAAAGCGACCCGCAAAAAGGTGCAAGTCGTCAAGGCAATGTGCGTCACTTGCCACGCCGATAAAGTCGGTCCCTTTGCCTTTGAGCATGACCCCGTTGCGGGTTGGACAGGGGACGGTTGCACCGAATGCCATCGCCCGCACGGCTCTCATAACCCGCGCCTTCTGAAAGCCTTCTCACGAGGCTTGTGCAACCAATGCCACACCGACAAAGGCAACAACCATTACCCCGGGCGAAGTTGCTGGGAGGCAGGTTGCCATGTGGCGGTGCATGGCTCCAACAGCGATGTTTGGCTGCGTCAGCCATGACCTACGGGACGATGCCGAAGGCGGAAAGGAGCGTCGGCAAATCGTGGTCAATCAACTGCCTGAGCAAAGTCGGGTCAGGGCGAAATCCTTCATAACGCGCCTGACGGCTAAAAGTGTCCAGCCGATAGTAAAGCACCCAAAGGTTTGGCAGCAATCGGCGGACATGTTGCCGACGCTCCCGATGGCTTTGACTATGCTTTTGCTGGTGCGCCAACACGGCTTCAACGGCGTGGACGACAGCGTAGAAAGCGACGGTCACCGCCCAGTCAGCGTAAGGCGTCGTCGGGGTGTAGAAACTTTGCAGGAATGCCAAGTTGTGGCGCACCTGCGTCAGGTGAACGCTTTGGGATGGCACGCCCCTTCACCTCCGAAACAGAAAATGCGCCGACGGCGAAAGGAAATGCTCCAGCGGTTGTCCTTGACGGAAAAGCACCTGCGACAGGAAAGGCAGTTCGCCCAACTCGTCTATCAGCCTGCCCTCCGCTTCGGCGACGGCATCCACGACCGTCAGGTCAGGTTGGTCAAGGACGACCAAAACTTCCCAACCTTCATCGCCAGCGACGAGCAAGATGGCTTCCACTTCGGGCAATTTCGCAACTTGACCGACGAACCGCTCAAGGGCTTCCCGAACGCCCTTGCGCCGCAACACCGAGGGCGCTTTCACGGCTTCGTCACCCCGATGGACTGTCGTTTTGCTACAGGATGCCACAGCAAAAAGCCTGCCCTTTGCGAAATCGCCAAAGCATGCAGCCTCTTGACGGCGGCTGGAACGGGACTATGGCGTGATGCCGAGGGCGGAGCGGAAGGAACTGGCGCAAGTAAATGCCTCGCTCGCGATGGGAATGGCTGTGCAAGCCCCGTTGAGCCAGCCACGCTTCCACCGCATGGACAGCGGCGTAAAAAGCGACCGTCACCGCCCAATCGGGATAAGGGGTGTTGGGAGCGTAGAAACTCCGCAGGAAGGCAAGGTTGTGCCGCAGTTGCGCCAAGTGAACCCTCTCCGTCGGCATCCTTCAACCCCTCCGAAACAGGAAGCGGACGGCAGGCGACAAAAACTCGTCCAACAGTTTCCCTTGACGGATCAGGATGTGGAAGCCGGGCGCCGCTGTCTCCTTCCCTTGCGCTATCAAGTCGTCCAGCAATCGCCCTTCCTGCTCAACGATGGCATCCACTGCTGCATCGTCCCATTCAGCGAGCACCGTCCAAACTTCCCAACCTTCATCGCCGGCGACGAGCAAGATGGCTTCCACTTCGGGCAATTCCTTCACTTGACCGACGAACCGCTCAAGGGCTTCCCGAACGCCCTTGCGCCGCAACACCGAAGGGACTTTCACTGTTGCCTCACCTCATCGGCTATTTTGCTGCCATCGTCGCCATCCCGAACGAAATTGGGTGGTGATGAGCGATGCGCGTTGGGTTGATGGTTCTGCTGATGAGCCTTGCGATGCCCATCGCTTTCGCCCAGTCACCCGAAATGGACATCGGGTTGGGCACTTGGTCATTGGACGGCAACGAGCACAAATTGCGTCAATACGCGACGCCTGCCAAAGGGTTGCTTTTGAACCTCTTTCGCTACACCTTGCCTGCCATCGGCGACCGAAGCGGTTGGCTCGTCCTCAAGGGCACGGAGCGCAACGACTACCGAACTGAAGGCAACCTCGCCCTCTCGTTCGGTCGGTCTCAATGGGAGATGTCGGTGAGCCGCTATCGCTTCTTTGACCCGACCCCAACCATCATCCCGTCCAGCACCCGCGCCCTTCGGGAGGTGGCGACGAAGTTCTTGCCCACGCAAAACTTCGCCATTGCCCTTCGCTACCGCATGGACCAGCAAGACCATTTCTTTGAAGCCCCGAAGTTGCCCCTGCGACAGCGGACGCGCTTTTGGGATGTCGTCGCCGAAGGAAAATTGGGCGACGGGCAAATCAGTTTGGGCTACACGGACTTTCGCTACTTTGACCGAACGGATATTCGTCCCGACGCTACTGTCCGACGCTGGCATGCCAACTACTTGTGGACGCCGAACGAGCGGGCAGGCTTGGAGGCAAGTTTCAACCGCTTCACCCTCCGCCAACCTGTCCGCCCCAACAGCGACGGAGAAACGCTGGCGCTCAGTGGCGATTGGGCACTCTCATCGGCGACGGACATCACTTTGTTGCTTCGGCGAGACAAATGGGATTTGCCTGTCGTGCAAAACGCATGGGTTCGGGAACGACGGTTGGCTATTGCCCGCTTCGTTCACCGCTGGCAGGGATGGACGCTGCAATTGGGTTTTCGGCAGCAGGAAAACGAGCGGGTGCGCAAAGACCAAAGTTTCGTGGATGTGCCCCGATGGCGCACCATTGAAGGGCGACTATCGGGACGCCTCGCCCGCCATTGGCGGCTCACCTCGCAAGGCAGTTGGCAGCGCTTGACCCATTCGCCGACGATGGGCACGACCGACCCGCGCCAACTCTTTTGGGACGACCGCCAATCCCTTCAATTGCGACTAGAGGGCGGTTCGCCTTCCTTGAACGGCTATCTGGCACTCAGCCGACGGCGATGGGAAAACGAAGCGAGAGCCGTCAAGGTGACGACCGATGCCTTGACTTTGGGCGGGACTTGGCAGGCGAGTTCGCGTTTGACCTTGTTTGCCGAATACGCTTACGAAGCGTGGCGGGCGAAGAGCGAGATGGCGGCATTTCCGACGCTGGACAATTTCCTGCCCAACAGCCGCGTGACAAGCCTCGGGTTGAACTGGGCGATTGACCGTCGCAATTTCCTTTCCCTTGCTTTCACTGAGTTGGTGACCGCTAACGACAACCCGCTGCTTTTGCGGGACGGCAACTATCGGGGACGCTTTTTGACGGGGGTTTGGCGCTACCGTTTCCCCGCTGGCTACGAAATCACCTTGACCGTGGCGCCTTGGCGCTATCGCGACCGAGTCGTAAATTGGATGGACTACGAAGCGACGATTGTGATGATTTCAGGGATGGCTCGGTTTTGAGGAAAGGTGCGACCTTGAGGCGAATTCAGGCGTCGGGAACACAGAGCGTCACAGCATTTTCAGCAAAACGGGCAGTGAAGGTTGCTCCAAGCGATTGCATGAACAGTGTCCCAAGCAAAGGCGTCCCCGCTTCCGTAACGAGGCAAACGGTCGGAAATTCATGGTCACCGATGACAACGGTGACAGCAAAGGCGAAAAAGTTTTGCACCCTCCCGTCAGCCAGTTCCATTGGTGCGAAATCAACCAACTCCAAGCCTAAAGGCACGGCGATGGCAACTGGTAGAAGCAAGGGATGAGTGAAGCCTGTGTCTACGACTGCTTCAATGGTGGTTTCACTGCGCGTCCCGCGAACGGTCAGTGTCACCCAAATTTGCCCGTTCTCGTCCATTCGCCCCTGCAGTTCCATCCCTCTCACCCCTCACAGTTTTCCCGCTGCCCTGTAGCCGACCCTCATCAGGTAAAAGACTTTCCCTGGATGCCGGGCTCGCAGTGCTTGATTAGCCTCCATCGGGTCTTTGCCCAAAGCGTAGTCTCCTGTCTCGGGGTCAATGGCGATGAACCAGCCCTTGTATTGGGGCAACAGTTGGTCTTTGAGCCGCTCGTAAATCGCCCTCCCCTTCTCAGCAAACTCGTTCCAATCAATTTGCGGGATGTTCAACTTCTGCAACTCCGCCATCATCGTTCACCTCCAAGCGAAAGTCTGGCACAAAAGCGAGGGCTTACGAAGTCGGGACTGAAAGGGAAACTGAGCCGTCGGCGAAGCGGACGGAAAGGTGTCCTTCCAGCGTCTGCAGAAGTGCCGTCCCTATCAACGGTGTCCCTCGTTCAGTGACGATGATGTCAACAGGAACTTCCATGTCGCCAACGACGACGGTTGCAGCGAACAGGAAAAAGGTTTGGATGCGACCGTCAGCAAGTTCCAACGGGATTGAACTGGTCAACTCCAGCCCTAAAGGTGCAGCAATTTCTATGGGCAAAACCATCGTTTCGGTGAAGCCTAAATCCACCACTGCTTCCAAAGTGGTCTCACCGCGATTGCCCCTCACCGTGATAGGCAACCAAACCCTTCCGTGCTCGTCCATTCGCCCCGTCAACTCCATCGCTCTCACCTCACAACCTACCGGCAGCCTTGTAGCCAATTCTCATGATGAAAAAGACCTTGCCCGGGTGCCGTTGCTGCAATGCGAGGCGGGCTTGGGTCGTCGTGCGTCCCAAAGCGTAATCACCGCTTTCAGGTTCAATGGCGATCATCCAACCTTTGTATTGCGGCAGGAGTTGGGGCTTGAGTTGCTCATAGACGGCTTTTGCCTTCTCAACGAACTCGTCCCAGTCAATTTGAGGAACAGTGATGCGCTCAACTTCCTTCGCCATCTTTCTCTCACCTCCGACCACAAGTTTGGCGCAGTGGAAAAAACTTACGCTGAAGGGACTGAAAGGGTGACTGCTCCTTCGTCAAAGCGAACGGAGAGATGCCCATCCAAAGTCTGCAGAAGCGCCGTGCCTATCAATGGTGTCCCTCGCTCCGTGACGATGATGTCAACAGGGACATCTAATTCGCCGACGACTATGGTGGCAGCGAAAGTGAAAAAGGCAAGTTCTCGCCCGTCAGCAAGTTCCAAAGGGACAGAACCTGTCAATTCCAACCCCAGAGGTGCTGCTAATCCCACAGGTATGGAGAGAGACTGGGTGAAACCCGTGTCCACTATCGCCTCAACCTCTGCTTCCCCTCTGTTGCCACGAACAGTGACTGCCAACCAGATACGACCATGCTCGTCCATTCGCCCAGTCAACTCCATCTCACTCACCTCACAACCGCCCGGCTGCTCGGTAACCCACTCGGAGGAAAAAGAACACCTTGCCAGGATGTCTTTGCTGAAGGGCAATGCGCGCTTCGGTCATCGTTTTGCCCAGCGCATAATCACCGCTTTCAGGTTCAATGGCGATCATCCAGCCTTTGTATTGGGGCAAAAGTTGGGGCTTGAGTTGCTCGTAGATGGCTTTTGCCTTCTCAACGAACTCGTCCCAGTCAATTTGAGGGACGGTGATGCGCTCTATCTCTTTCGCCATCGCCTTTCACCTCCGCACAAAGTGTGGCGCGTAAAAACCCCTTCAAGGCATTCAAAGTTTCCCCGACAGCGTTTCGCGAAAAGCATTGCTAATTTGTCGTCGGGAGCAAGAGATGACTTTGCAAGGGGGGACGGAGCGATGCAAAAGCGATGGCTTGTCGCTTCGCTTGCGGGCACGGCAGTGACGATGATGGCAACTTTGCTCGCCCTTTACGGTTGTGGGGGCGGTGGCGGACCGTTGCGCCCACCCGCTCCCACAGCACCTCCTTCCCCGTCAGCGGAGTTCGTCGCCCTTTTGCCCGAAGGACAACGCAACGCCACTTTCGTCGGCACCGACCAATGTGCCAAGTGCCACCAAGATGACCATGCCAAGTGGGCGCAAAGCCGCCACGCTCAGGTCAATGTCGGCTGCGAGCGATGTCACGGTCCTGGCAGCGAGCATGTCAAAGCCCCCAGCGAAAACAACATCCTAACTTATCCCAACATCACCCGTTCCGTCGTCTGCGGTCAATGTCACGGTCCGCAGTTTGAAGAGTTTCGCCATTCGGCTCACGCCGAAATGGTGGGCACATTGGTGAACGCCAATTTCGTCGGTTCCAACCCCCGCCTTTATGTCGCCGTTTGTTACCGCTGCCATAGCGCTCCCTTCCGCATGCAGTTGGTGGACGAACCGCTCTCGGAAGGCGTTTCTCCCGACCAGATTGACGCCAAAATCAGCGCCCTGTCCAATGACGAATTGCTCGCTTATCTGCCTGTCAGCCACGAGACGGCGACTTGTGCGACTTGCCACAAGCCTCACTCCCTCAATCTCCGCTATGCTCGCTTCAACACCGACACCGCTCCCATCGCCCCGGGCACACCGCCGAAGTTGCACACGACTTTCAACCACACTTGCGCCACCTGCCACAACGGGCGAGGGGCGAACCCATCCGACCAAGCGTTGCAAACAGGCACCGCTCGTCCCAACATGCACGAAAGCAACCAGTTCAACATGCTGATGGGCATCGGTGGCGTGGAGAGCGATGCGGGTGGGCAAGACCCCAGTTTGCCACCGTCCATCCGCCGCATGGCTCATGCCGAAGCACCTGACCAATGTGTCCACTGCCATATGCCCGACAACCGCCACACCTTCACCGTCAGTTACGACAAGGGTTGCGCCCCTTGTCATACCCCTGCCGATGCAGCGGCTCGGGCGGGTGCGGTGAAGGACGAAATTCAGTTGGCGCTCTTTGCTTTGCGGGCGCGGTTGCGGAATTGGGCGCAGCAAACTTTCGGCGATCCCGACTTGTGGGATTACACCGCTTTGATCGCCGAATTGGGCAAGACAGCACCGCCTCAAGGTCAAGTCCCTATTGAGGTCAAACGAGCACGCCACAACTACTACTTCGTCCTGCGGGACGCCAGTTTCGGCATCCACAACGCCCCTTACGCCCGTCACCTCCTCACCATCGCCAACCGTCAACTGGACGCTATCGGCGTGCCTCGTATTGCGCCGCAAGTTCTCAGCCGTTTGCGGCGTCAGGAAATTCAAGCCGTGCTGCGGTCGGATTTGCAACGCCTCAAGGCGGTGGATTGGCGGTCATGGTGAGACATACGCCATCAAAAGGGAGGCGAAAGCGATGACAGCGCCAACACGACGGGCGTTAGAAAGTCGTCGGCTCCATTTGCGCTTGACGGTGGACGAACTGCCTTGGTTGGTTCGGGAAGTGAGCCGGCGAGCCCTCTTGGGCTACTTGGGGCGTGAGCCGACGGACGACGAAATTACCGCTGCCATGCCAGAAGTCAAGAGGCTGCTGCGGCAAGTTGTTACCGCTTACGACTTGTGCGGACTGACGACGCTTTGTTGGGAAGCCGAAGAGATTGACCCTTGGGAAGAAACTGAACCCGACGAGCCAAATCCGTGACGATGAACGAAAACGGACGGGAGCGCCACCCGCTTCGGTGGGTAATCCGAGCCTGACGGCGCTCCCGATTTGTGGTCGTCAGGGCAAAGGCGTCAGCGAGCGGAGAAGGTGAAGTCCACCGTCACCGTCTCGCCCGGCTTGACCGTCACCGTTTTCGTCTGCGTCCCCAACTTTTCGTGCCACGCTTCCAAGCGGTAAGTGCCTGCGGGGACGCCCTTGATGGTGAAAGTCCCATCGTCGCCCGTGATGGCGAAGAAGGGATGGGGCAAAACATGCAGGTAACCTGCCATCCACCAATGGACATCGCAGCGGAGTTGGATGCCAATTTCGGGCTTGCTGAACTTGCGCACTTGCTTCATGCCCTTAACGGGTTGGGCGATGTTGAAACTTTGCCCTTGCTTGGAGTTGGCGCGGATGTTGTGCAGCAGCGGGTCGCTGTTGCGGAACTCTACGGGTTGACCGACTTGCACCGCTACTGCGTGAGGGACGAACAGGCAACCCGTTTGGTCAACGATGGCGGGCTTCGTCGGCGGCTTGAAGTTGCCCTTGACACTGCCCTTGATGTAAACCAGCACCCACTTCAAACCACCGTTCGGTCCGACTTGCACTTCGGCGATCTGCAACGGTTTGCCCTTGTGCAGCGCCGCGCACTTTGCGTCGGCAGCCTTCATCGCTGACGCCGAAACTTCCTTCGGTTTGGGCGGTGTGCCTTTGAAGACGACCCGCCCCGTGATGGTGCCCGTCTGGGCAGCGGCAGATGTCACCGTCAAAGCAGCCAAACCGAAAGCAAGCCATGCCTTCATTGCGTCCACCTCCTTTGCGTGGGTTTTATCGGCGTCCGTTTCAGCAAATCGTCCCATCGCAGGGCGATGCCACCAACCTGTTTCGCCAACCGCTCGGCATCTTCCTTGCGGGCGAAGGCAGCGATGCCATAACCCATCGGGCTGGCGATTTTCTGGCTCACGACAAACCAAGCCTTGCGGGCATCCAGCCAACCGTCGGCATCGTAACGGCGAACCCAAAGGCGATGGACATTGGCTTGGCGCTTTGCACCGTCGTTGAGCAGACAGCCCACATCGTCATACTTGCGGACTTCCCCGTCCCGCATCACGATCGCCGCCGCAAATTGCGGGTCGCCGATGAGCATGCGACAATGGGCACAACTTTCTTCTCCCCATCGGATGACGGGCGGTTCGTCCCGATGCGCCCCACAACCCAAGAGAGCAAGCAGAAAACCGACGACAGCGATCGTCCGCTTCATGGCGGTCACCATCCCGATGCCCAACGGCGCCCAAAGAGCCAAAGGGCAAAAGTTAACGGCACGAAAACCCAAAGCAGAAGCAGTGACCAAAGGAAAGGCAGTAGCCACTTGCCCAAAACTTCGGCGGCATACAAGCCCGTCGCCCCCAGCAACTCCAAGTTGCCCTGCAAAACCAGCAAGGCGGCGAGCCGAAAGGCTTGGGAAGGATTGAGGAGCGAAATCCAAAGCAGGTGTGGCGGTGAAAGTTGAAGGGCGATGCCAACGCCCATCAACCCCAAGTCCGACAACCAAACGAACGCCAGCCAGAGAATCAAAGCGACGCTCACCGCCACACTGCTTCGGGACGACACGGCGGAAATCAAAACGCCGATGCTCAAATTCGCCCAACCCAGAAGGAGGGTGAGGGCGAGAAGGTGCAGGTAGCCGAAAAGTTGCTCCGTCGCGGCAAAAAGGGCGATGACGAACCCGCTGATCCCGAAGCCGAAGAGCACGGCGGCAGCGATTGCCCCTGCCAACCCCAGCCACTTTCCCAACAGCAATTCGGTGGGCGTGATGGGTTGTGCCAGTAAAGTCCAAAGCGTCCCTTGTTCTCGCTCGGTGACGAGGGCGAGGGCGCCCAAAAGCAAACCCATGGGCGGGACGACGAGCAAGACGAGGTTGGTCAAACTCACACCCGTCCGACCGAACCCCGCCAAACCCGCAATGCCCGTCCCCCAAAAACCAGCGGCGCTCAGCGTCAACGCCAACCCCGCAAAGACGACGGCAAACACCACGAACCAACGATGGCGTCGGGCATCTTGCCACCCCTTCGTGGCAATCGTGGCGATGACAGCGATGTCAATGGTCATTCCCGTCATCACCTGCCTTAACCGATGACAAACTTTTCGTCGGCGAGGTGACTTGCCATGAGCGAGGAGAAGGCAGAAGTGACCTATCGCTATTTGGAAGCCCGTCCCCACCCTTGGCGCAAGCAACTGTGCATAAAGGGACGCAACTTGACCGTCTGGCAGTTGCTGACGAGCATGTGGGTGAACGGCGAGACGCCCGAAGAAGCCGCCCGCAACCGAGGGCTTCCTGTGGAAGCCGTCTATGAGGCGCTGGATTACTACAAGCGCCACCGCGACTTGCTTTTGCAGGAAGCCGAAGAGGAAAGGCGCCGCTTAATCGCACGGGGTTGGAAGTTGGATTGACATGCGACTGACCATCTATCTGGACGAAAGCATAGACGACGACTACCTGATCGCTTTGCTGGAGCGAGCAGGGCACACTGTTATCTCGCCTCGCACCGTTGGGAGTCTCGGTTGGACAGATGACCAGCAATTGGAATTCGCCGCCCAGCATGGTTATGTCTTGCTGACAAAAGACCCCGACAACTTTGAGGCACTCCATGAACAATGGCAGCAACAAGGGCGCCAACATGCGGGCATCTTGCTCGTTTACTACGAGGGCAATGTGCGCAAGGACATGACGGCGGCGGACATCGTTCGGGCGATAGAGCGGTTGCTTATGGCGGGTGTTGCCATCCCCAACCAAGTCCATCGCCTCAATCAATGGCGGTAGGGCGACTTTCATCCCTGCCCACCCCCTTCACCCAATTCAAAGTCGGCGACGGGAATGTCGGCGAGGGCGAGCGTTTGGATGGGTTCCGCTTTGCGGTCGCTGGGCACAGTGACGAGCAGGTGGATTTCGTTGAAGGAGACCGCAAAGCCGTGTTGACGCAAGAGGGTGGCAGCGGAAAGGCGATGGGATTCGGGCACTAACAACTTCAAAGTCACCCGCTCTTGGAGCAGCGACGCTAACTCCTTCGGATGACCGACGGCGACGAGCGTTCCCTTGTCCAGCACCAAAACGCGGTCGGCAAGTTGGCGCACTTCATCGGGGCGATGGGTGCTCAACACAATCGTTTTGCCTTGCGCCTTCAACCGCGCCAACGCCGACCAAACTTCTCGGCGCGTTTGGGCATCCAAGTTGGCTGTCGGTTCGTCCAGCAGCAGGACAGGTGGATTGGAAAGCAGCGCCAACGCAAACGCCAACCGTTGGCGCATCCCGCCAGACAAACTCCCGACAGGTTTGTCTGCGATGTCGTCCAAGCGCCATTCCGCCATCAACGCTTCTACCCGCTCGGTAGCCACCTTCCGCAGGCGGGCGTAAAAGCGCAGCGTTTCGGCGACTGTCCAGTCGCCGTGCAAGCGGACATCTTGCGGCAAGGAACCGACTAAACGCCGAACTTCTTTGCTTTCCCGACGGACATCGTGCCCACCGATGATTGCCGTGCCTTCAAAAGACAGCAGACCCAACAGGCAGCGCAAAATCGTCGTTTTGCCCGCCCCGTTCGGTCCCCAAAGGGCGACGACTTCGCCCCGTCGCACCTGAAAACTCACGCCGTTGACTGCCACGAGAGCGCCAAAGCGTTTCGTCAAGTTGTCGGCGATGATGACGGTTTCGCCTTCAGGCAATCGGGTGTTTTCAGAGGCATGGGCGAAGTTTTGGCGGAAGGGGTGGCGCTTGTCTCCGCAAAGAAGTATGGCGGCGAGGAGCAAAGTCACCGCATTGATGGCGAGCCCCAACAGGGTTTGGCGGTTTTCGCCCTGATGGGGCACTGATGGCACGACAGGGCGCATGCGGGGACGGGGGTCGGTCAACTGAGGCTGTGGGGCAAAAACGGGAAAGCAACGGGCGGCGAAGTCAAGGGTTTGGGCGATGGGGCTGAAGGCGAAAAGGCGCAAGTTGGGTCGGCGGTCGGTGAGGCGCTCAAAGAGTTGCTCCGCTTTGTAGGGCACATCGCCAAAACCGTCGCCGTCGGCGTCGTAACCTGCGTAGTCACTCCAAAAATTGCCCTGCCATCGGTTGGCAGCGGGCATCGCAGCGCCTTCCGTGACGACTTGCTCGCCATTGTCCACGAAACTGTTAGCAGTTAGCGTGTTGGCGTAAGACGACGGAAAGAGTCGGATGCCGACATCGTTGCGGGCGATGAGGTTGCGTTCAAAGCGGCAAGCGATTGCTCCTTCGGCGAAGATGCCCGCACGGTTGGCGGCGATAACATTTTCGGCGACGACGGCTTGACGCATATCCTTCAAGCCGACGCCATAACCGCTGGGACTGCGATTGCCCACCAACCAATTGCGCCGCAGGTGAACCCGTTGGCTATACATCAAGTAAGCGCCGACGGCGTTGTCCGTGAGCCGATTGAGGCTCACTTCGGCGCCATCGCAATACATGAAGTGGACGCCGTAACGCCCCCGACGCACTTCGTTGCCCCGCACCGTCAAGCGCTTGGAAAACCAGAGGACGACATCGCGCCCGCCGACGACGGCGTTGCCGATAATTTGCGCACCGTCGCTATACCAGACCTTGATGAGGTCGCCGCGTCTCGGCAAGGGCAAATCTTTACCGTGCAACAAGTTGCGCCGCACGACGCTTTCGGGGGCGTGGCGCAACACGACGCCGAACAAGACGCCTTCCAAACGGTTGTCCGCCACAAGGCATTGTGGGGCTTCCACCGCAACGCCAGCGTCTTCCCGCGACAGCACATCACCGCTGTTGCGGATGACGAAACCGCGCAAAATGATGCGGGGCGCCTTCAAGGTGATGACTGTGCCCTTGCCTTCACCGTCCAAAACAGGATGCTTCCCATTCCCCGTCCCCTGCCCCCTGCCCTTTGTCCCCAAAAGACGCACAGAACGGGTGACGACGAAATTGCCCCGATGGATGCCACCTTCCACGACGATGGTATCGCCATCTTGGGCAAGGGACAGGGCTTTGGAAAAACTCAAACCGCTGTCAGGCGTCACACGCCAAACGCGGGCGTGGCTCGTCCCTGTCGCAAGGGCAAGGAGCAAAAGCGTCAAGACGCCGACGGTCGCTTCCGCGCGCTCGGCGACGAACTTTCGCTGGCGGGATTGGGCAATGAGGCTAACGAGGGCAATCAACGCTGTAAGGCAGGCGAGGAAAAAGCCCCAATGGAAATGGGCGATGGCTTGAAACTGGGCGATCTTGCCCCAACCGAGCAAGGGCGGGACGAAAGGTGGCAACTTCAGGGGCGCTTTGGGGTCAAGGTGGGTGCCGTAAAACCGAAGCCACCAGTAAAGGTCAACGGTGAAAGCGAGGGGGAAAAGCATCGCAGGTAGCGCCAGCAAAAATGCCCATCGGGATGGTGCGAAGGCGGCGAGGGCGAGCAAAGCGGCGATGAGGACGACGCTGGGAACGGCAAGGCGTCGCTCCGTTTTGGCGGCGTCCTTCAGCGGCTTCATGCCGATGTAGTGGTTGAGGATGTCCAGTTCCCGCACATCGCCCCTCAAACGGTTCAGGTAAGCCGTCAAGCGAAGCCCTTGCGGATACTGCGGTGCTACAACTCGCACCTGCCAGTAAGGCAAGGGGACGGACGCCACCAACAACCCCGCACTCAACAACAGCCCGAAGCGAGCCAGCCGTTCCCAGCGCCGTTCCGTCGCTTCCATGTCCGCAGCCCCTTTCGCTGTCGTCACGGCTTGACAATCAAGTAGCCCGTCATCTCCAAGTGCAGGGCGGAGCAGAACTCGGAGCAGTAGAAGGGGAAGACGCCGGGCGTGTCGGCGATGAACTCAATCGTCACGGTTTCACCGGGCTCCACTGAGGCGTTGATGTTGTAGGGACCGAGGGCGAAGCCGTGAGTGGCGTCGCGCGTCCGCTCCAAGTTGGTCAGGTGGATGACAACGCGGTCGCCCTTGTTGACGACGATGCGGTCGGGGACATAGTGGCTGCGGATGGCGGTCATGAAGACTTCTACCGTCTTGCTGTGGCGGACGATGCGCCCTTTCGTCGTCGCTTTGGGGTGCTTCGTTTGCATGAGGGAGTCCCAACCGACTTGCGGGTAAACTTCCCACGCCTTCAACTTGTCCGCCTTGATGATTTGGGCGTAGTGGGGTTCGCCGATGCCGATGGGCAGGTCATAGACGACGCGAGCAGATTCGCCCGTCGTGCTGATGTCAATGAGTTGGAAGGTCTGAGGCAGCAACGGACCGACATTGACGAAGTTGTCCACCGTCCATTTGTTCAACGCCACCAACCACTTGCCGAGAGGATTCACCGTGTCGCCGTGAACGGCAGCGATGTGACCGACATTGTAGCGGACGGGAATTTTTTGCACCAGCGTCCACGCCTTTTCAGGGGCTTTGAACTTGCAGTCACCCATCGTCCAACGGGCGACGGCGCTGTCCAAGAAGAGGCTGGTGTAGGCGTAGCCGTGGTTGTCCCATTGCGTGTGGAGCGGACCGAGCCCGACTTCCACTTGCGCTTCCTTGACGGCATCAAAGCGCAAGATAGGCACGCCGTAAGGGTCGCGCCCTTCAAAGTCTTTGCGTCGGATGGCGTCCAAGATTTTGCGCATGGAATAGACGGTCACATGCGGGTCTAACTTGCCACCGACGACGATGTGGTTTCCGCAAGGGCAAACATCCACGCCGTGCGGGCTTTTAGGTTCGGGGGCGAAGAAGAGGATGCCTTCTTCGGCGGCAACTTTCAGCGGGATGACTTTCATGCCGTTGACCGTGACGAACTTGCCCGCCTTGACCAATTGCTCCGCCTTGCGCCAATTGACGATGTGCAGGTAATCCATGTCCCTTTCGGCGGTGCCCGCTTCAAAGGGCGGGTTGCCTTCCAGCGTCCCGCCCGTCGCCAGTTCCGTGTTGAAGGAGTTGCAGAATGCCCAACCGTCGCTGACCAGTTTCCCCGCATCGGCGAGGTCTTGCCAGTAGGGTGGCAACTCAATGGCAAAGGATTGTTCGGGCACGAGGCGTCCCTTCTGGCGGTCAAACTTCCAAAGCGCCATCCAACCCCGATACTCTTCCTTGTAGCGCTCAATGGGGGCATAGCGACCGCCCAAAGGCGACGCATACTGCGAGACTTCCACGACATACTCGGTGTTGGGCGTCACGAAGGCGGCGCCGTGGCTGCTGTAGCCCAACGGGTTTTTGACGATTTGCTTCGTCTCAAAGTCCCGCAGGTCAATGACCGCCAACCGTGCGGACGCCTTGTCGCCGATGAAAAGGAACTGACCGTCGTAATCGCCGTCAGTCTCGCTGAGGGCAGGGTGATGGGTGTCGCCCCAACTGACCACCCGTCCGTTGACCCGAACGCCGTTGAAGGGGTTGCGCCCGTCTAACAACCCCGCCGTGAAGGCTGTCTCCTGAACGCCATAGCCGTAACCCTGCCAAGGTTCTGGCGTGAACACCCCGATGACTTTCAAGATGCGCATGGACGGGATGCCGACGACCAACACCTGACCGTTGTGACCGCCCGAAGAAAACATGACGAACTCATCACGCCGACCCGTCGGCATGTAGGTTTCCAAGGCTGCCGTCACATCGTTGGGCGTCAGTTTCCGCTCGCGGACGAGTTGGAGGGCGTCACGAGGGAGCGAGGCGACGGAAGGTTGCCGAGGCGAAACCGTCCCTTTTTGCCGAACGCCGACGAAATAGCCGACAACCACCGCCACCACAACCGCTGCGATGAGGATGAGCCAAAAGCGTGTCTCTTTCGCCATCGCTATCACCGTCCTTTGTCGCCGCTTTTCGGAAGCGGCGTTCTGAAAACGCCATCGCTGATTGTGTTCAGCAACGGTCGGGGCGCTATCGGGGATTTCCCTAAACCGTTGTCAGGCTTTCCCTGACGGGATGGCGATGGCGGGGAGGATGTCGGAGAGGCGAACGGTGGCGAGGAACTGCAACAAAGGTTGGCGAATTTTCGCCCAGTGGGCATGGAGGGGACAGGGATGACGGTCATCGCATTGGGGCAAGCCCAACACGCAACCGCTCAGGCTTTCCGCTCCGTCAACCGCCCCGACGATTTCAGCGAGGGTGATGCTTTCAGGCATTCGCCGTAACTTGAAGCCACCTTTTTGACCCCGCGACGATGTTAGCAAACCCGCGTGCGCCAATTGTTGCAAAACTTTCGCCGTCATCGGGACGGGCAACCCGACGACATCGGCGATTTCCTTCGCCTTTGCCCAACCCCGATTTCCGCTTGCCCACCGCTTCGCCAACACCGCCATGACCCAGATGGCATGCTGGCAAGTGCGTGAGAGCACCATCGCAACTTCACCGTGATGGGCATCTTCGTGAGTAGGTGCGAGTTTGTCTGTCGGGCAAAACCCGCCCGATCGGTCAAAGTTTCCCCGACAGCGAAACTTGAGTGAGTTGGCAATTTGATGATGTCATTGCCCAATCGCCAGTCCCTGATCCCCAGTCCCAAGATGAGCCGTGCGAGGTGAAAGCGAATGGCGGACAAGACGGCGCTGCGTCCGTGCCAAGAGATTGCCAGAGCCATCGCTGAGGCGCTGGCGGCGATGGACAATCAGCCCAGCGACGAGTTGATTTTGAAGCGCAACTACATTGAGCGGCTGAAGCGGGAGAAAAATCCCGACGCCATCGTCGCCGAGTTACCCCAACTGGCAAATTGCGACTACCAAGCCATCCCCGAAGACGACATCGTTCGGCTTCACTGGTGGGGCATCTTCCACGACAAGCCCAAAGTCGGCTATTTCTGCCTGCGCATCAAGTGCCCCGGCGGAATTGTCAAGCCCGCACAATTGCGGGGCGTCGGGGAACTTTCGGTGCGTTACGGGCAAAACTATGTGGAGTTGACGACTCGCCAGAACTTCCAACTGCACCATGTCCACTTGACACAACTTCCCGAAGTTTTTGACCGCATCCACGCTTTGGGGTTGACGACGAAAGGCGGTTGCGGCGACACCGTTCGCAACATCACGGGTTGCCCCGTCGCAGGGCTTGACCCCCACGAACTTTTTGACCCGACACCCATCCTTTTGGAGGCGGCGGAGTTGTTTGACCGCACGCCCGAATACAGCGATTTGCCCAGAAAACACAAAATCACCATCAGCGCTTGCCCCTTCTGGTGCACGACGCCCGAAATCAATTGCGTCGCTTTGGTCGGGGCGGAAAAGGATGGGCGGAAAGGTTTCACGGTGTTGGTCGGTGGCGGTTTGGCGTCCACGCCGAGGTTGGCGAAACCGTTAGGCGTGTTCCTTGAACCGCAAGATGCCATCCCCCTTTTGGTCGCCATCTTGGAGTTATGGCGGACGAACAAGCGCTACCGAGTCTCCCGCGTCAAAGCCCGCTTCAAGTTCATGGTGGACGACTACGGACCAGAGCGCATCCGCCAGATGATTGAACAAGCGTTGGGTCGGCGGTTAGAAGATTACCCACAAACGCCAAGACCTATCGGCTTCACCAACCACATGGGCATCCACGAACAAAAGGGACGAGGGGCGTGGGACGGGGGACGGGTTTACTACATTGGAGTGCCTGTTTTGGCGGGGCAGATGAAAGGAGAGCATCTCATCGCTTTGGCGGATTGGCTTGACAGTTTTGGCGGCGATTTCCGCATCACCCGCCAGCAAAACTTCATCTTGACCAATGTGCCTGAAAGCAAACTTGACGACACGCTTGCCCTCTTGCGAGAACTCGGCTATTCGCCGTTCACTTGCCCGCTTGTTGCCAACGGCATCGCTTGCACGGGCGATCCCTTCTGTAACTACGCCGTGACCGATGCCAAAAGGCACTTGAAGGAAGTCATCACACACTTGCGTTCCGTCTTCGGCGATGAAATTTGGCAGCAAATTCGGCTGACTTTGCACATGGACGGTTGCCCCCATGCGTGCGCCCAACATTGGGTCGGCGACATCGGCTTTCAAGGGACGGCAGCGACCCTTCCCGACGGCACAAAGCAGGAAGGCTTTGACATCATCTTGGGGGGCGGGCTTGGCGGATTGCCGCGCATCGGAAGGCAAGTCATTCGGCGCGTTCCCGCTTCCGAAGTCAAGTTCGTCGTGGAGCGATTGGTGTGGGCGTATTTGCGGGAGCGACAGGACGGCGAAACCTTCCAGCAATGGTGCTTGCGAGTGGGCGACGAACACTTGAAAACTGTCGCCGCTTCGCCCGTTGCCCTTGCCAATCGCTAATCGCTGTCATTTCGCTATCGTTGTTGTGCCCGTTCCTGTCATGGCTGCTTTTTCGTCGTGGCTGTTCTTGTCGTGGCTAATAGCCACTCCAACATGCCTGCCATTTGACCATTCGCCACTCGCTATTCGCTACTCGCCGCCGTTATCCGTCGTGGCTGTTTAGGGCGAACCGCCGTTCGCCCCTACTATTCGCTACTCGCCATTCGCTACTCACTGCCGTTTGACCAGTCGCCAGTCGCTAATCGCCAATCGCTGCCGTTATCTGTCGTGGCTGATAGCCACTCCAACAATTTGCCAGTCGCTATTTGCCACTCGCTGCCGTTTCCGTCGTGGCTAATAGCCACTCCAACATGCCTGCCGTTTGACCATTCGCTACTTGCTAATCGCCATTCGCTGCCGTTTTGCCAGTCGCCAATTGCCAGTCGCCAGTCGCTGCCGTTCTAACGGCGAACTTCCAACGGGATGCCTTTTTGGCGGTGGCAGTCGTCACATTGGCGGGGTTGGTGGCAAGTGGCGCAGTAGGCGGCGGCGTTAGCACCGAACTGGCGGAACTCTTTGGCGTGACCAGCAGAAGCGTAGTCAGGAGCATCGTGGGAAACGGGCGGGGCATCGGCATGGCATTTGGCGCAGAAGTTTTGGTCGTGGCAATTTTGGCAAGTGGACGGTTGAGCCCTTGTCGCTTCGGTGTGGTGCGTCGCAAAACCTTGCGGGTGGGGCATGGGCAAACCGTGACAGCGGTCGCAACCGTCCCGCCCGTGACATGACGCGCATCGTCGGTCATCTTTCTCAACACGCTTCCCGTGTGTTTTGCGAAACTCCGCCGTGTGGTCGGTAGGCGTGATGTCAGGTCGCTGGTGACAACGGTCGCAAAGGGTTAACGGCTCTGCTTTCAGCATCCCACCAACCGTCCCGTCGTGGGCATCGTGGCAGGCAGCGCATTGCGTTTTGTCAAGGGGGTGATGTTCACCCTGTCGGGTTTTTTCAGTGATGTCGGCGTGGCAGCGCAGGCAGAGGGACGAGGAGTTGGCTTTCAGCATCCATCGGCGTGGAACGGGCAGGTGCACTTCGTGGCAATCGGTGCAAGCGGGCAATCGGCGTCCCTTGCCACCCGCCACTGTTTCCCACTTGCCCATCTGCCTGCTGCCATGAGGGCTGGCGTGCCACTGGTCAGCGGTGACCGTTTGGTGGCATTGCAGGCAAATGGCGTTTTGCTCCGCCACCGACAACTTCTCCCACGCCACGATGTAGCCTTTTCGGGCGACGACATGGAGGCTGCCAGGTCCGTGACAGGCTTCACAACCTTGCCAGTGGGCGGGCAACTTGGCGTCCAGCATCCATTGGCTGTGGGGCAAGGATGCCCAGACGCGGGCGACTTCGTGGTGACACTCCATGCAAACTTGGCTGCCGACATATCGGGCGTTCCATCGCCGCAGCGCCGATGGAACTTTTTGCTCCGCCACCATCATCGCCGTCAACGCCAACGCCATCAATCCTGCCGCTAACGGCAATCTTTTCGCCCATCTCATCCGTCGCTATCGCCCTCTCGCCAATGGGTGTCTTTTTGTCGCTTTCTGTCGTGTGGCTGCTTTTGCCGTATCTCGCCGCCGTTATCTGTCGTGGCTGATAGCCGCTCCAACAATTTGCTATCCGTTACCTTTTCCCCAGTTGCCAGTCGCTAATCGCCATTCGCCGCCGTTATCTGTCGTGGCTGCTTTTCTGTCGCGGCTGATAGCCGCTCCAACAAATCGCTAATCGCTGCCGTTTGACCATTCGCTACTCGCTATTCGCCACTCGCTGCCGTTATCCGTCGTGGCTGATAGCCACTCCAACAATTTGCCAGTCGCCAATCGCTAATCGCCAGTCGCTATTCGCTACTCGCTGCCGTTTCCCATCCGTTCCTGCGCTTCCAGTGGGTGCTCTTCCAACCAGTGGCGCAACGAAATTTTGCCCGTCAGCCATGCAGGGTTCATCGGGAAGATGCCGGGCTTGAAGTGCACATGGTAAAGATGCCAAAGGATGATGGTCAGGAACGCCAGCAAGGCTTCGTAACTGTGAATGAGCCGGGCGATATGCCAAAGCCAGAGGGGCAAAACGGTGAGGGCTTGCGCTTCAAACCAGAGCGCCAAACCTGTCAAGACCATGACCGTCGTGCCCCACACGACGGCGTAATACTCCAACTTCTCAACCCAGTTAAACCGCCCAAATTGGGGCTTCTCGTCGCTCAACCCGAAGTAGCAGCGAAGCATTTGCCAAATGTCGGCGAAGTCTTTGCGCGTCCAACGCAGGTGGCGCAATTGCTCCCGCCCGCGGGGCGTCAGCAGGTAAGCGATGTGCCAAATCACTAAGCCCATGAGCAAGACGGCGCCGATGCGATGCAAGAGGCTGCGCAACGGGGCGCTGCCGGGAAAACTGAGCAACCGTTGCGCCCAACCCGCTTCGGGGTAACGGAGGGGCATCCCTGAGATGACCAGCAAGGTGAAGGCAATCACCAGCACGAGGTGTTGCAACCGCTCGTTCAAGGTGAGCCGTTCCACATACTCGTGCGCCAACGGGTCGTCGGGACGAAGGCGGGAAACGGCATGGCTGGGGCGTCCTTTGAAGTAGTTGCGGATGTCCAAGGCGATGTAAAGGGCGAAGAAAGTCATCAGCCCGACGATGAACCACTGATAAAGCAACTTGACAAGCCAGTAAGCGGGGCTTTCGGTGCGGGTGCCCGCAAAATGCACTTTCCCGAACGCCACGCCTTTGCCGATGCCGGGGTGACAACTGCCGCAAGTTTTGGGCAAGTTGTTGGGGTGAACGGGGGAGCGGGGGTCCGAGGACGGCAGGATGTTGTGGGCGCCGTGACAGGAAGCGCAATGCGCCACTTCGGTGATGCCGTAGCGGTTGAGGATGCCGTGATAACTGGTGCGGTAGGTGGCGAGGCGCAAGGTCGGCAACCCTAACCGCCGCTGCAATCGCTCGTTCTCGTGGCATTTGGAGCAGGTGGCGACGATGTGTTGGGGATGAACCAGTGAGGTCGGGTCTTTGGGGCTGCGGATGGCGTGTTCTCCGTGGCAATCGGTGCAGACAGGGGCTTCCTTGACACCTTTCGCCCATGCTTGCCCGTGAACGCTTTGGCGCCATTCCCGAAAAATCCGCTGGTGACATTGACCGCAAGTTTCGGGGACATTGGGACGAGCGACTTTGGCGTTGGGGTCGGTAGCGGGTCGGATGCCATGAACGCCATGACAGTCGGTGCAGACGGCAGGCGGTTTGCCCGGCGCCGATCTGCCCCCGACGACGCCCTTACGCAGCAATTGTCCGTGAACGCTCCGCTCGTAGTAAAGCAGCGTTTCGCCTTTCGGGATTTGATGCCACTCCACCAACCCCGCATCGCTGTGGCAGCGGGAGCAAGTGGACGGGATGTTGCGACGGTTGACATGCGAGCGAGGGTTTCTGGCGGGCAAGATGTCGTGATGCCCGTGACAATCGGCACAACGGGGCGCATGGGGGTCGCCACGCGCCGCCGCTTCGCCGTGAACGCTGTCGGCGTAGGACTTGAAGAGGGCAATTTTGAAGGGAGGCGCTTGGGGCAATTGCCGCTCTAAATGGCAGCGCCCACATTCCACTTTTTGCGTGTGGCGCAGGTGGGGCAGTTTCGTCGGGTTGATGTCATTGTGGCAATGGGTGCAACGGAGTTTGCCATGCACAGAGCGACGAAAGGCTTGTTCATCCACAAAGACACTTCGCTTGCGTCCCCAAAGGTCGTAACCGACAAGGTGCGGGTCGGCGTGACACTTTTGGCACGCTCGGATTTCGCGCTCCCGCAGCAAAGGCGCTGAAGGAGGTCGCTTTTGACCTTCGCCCGTCGCCAACAACGCAATGACCCACGCCGCAAGGAAGAGCAAAGTCAGCCATCGCCACGATCGTCCCATGCTCTTCACCGAAAAACATCACAACACGGCAGGGCAAAAAGCGCTGTCATGGAAAAACCCTGACGCTGAACCTTCCGTTAATGGCTGCCTTCTGATGTTGCGACTGTTTGAGGGCGTGGCTGCGGCTGTCTCTGTCGTGCTGTTTTTGTCGTGGCTGTTTCCGTTGTGGCTATTCTTGTCGTGGCTGCTTTTCTGTCGTGGTTGGTTTTCTGTCGTGCTGCTTTTTTCGTCGTGGCTGATAGCCACTCCAACAACTTCGCTACCCGTTGCCTTTTTCCCAGTCGCCATTCGCTAATCGCCATTTGCTGCCGTTTCCGTCGTGCTGCTTTTTCGTCGTGGCTAATAGCCACTCCAACAATTTGCCAGTCGCTAATCGCCAGTCGCCACTCGCCGCCGTTTAATTCGCCAGTCGCTATTCGCTACTCGCTGCCGTTTTCGCTGGTGGGACAGTTTGCGGGATAAAGTCCGTCGGCGCGTTAGGGACGCTGTAATCGTAAGCCCATCGGTAAACCGTCGGCAATTCCGCACCCCAGTTGCCGTGAGGGGGCGGGGAACTTGTCTGCCACTCCAAAGTCGTTGCGCCCCAAGGGTTGTCGCTTGCCTTCTCGCCCCGCCACAAACTCCAGAAGAAGTTCACGACGAACAGCAATTGCGCAGCGATGACGACGAAGGCAGCGATGCTGATGAAAATGTTCAGCGAAAGAAATGGCTTGAGGAACTCCAATTCGGTGAAGGCGTAATAGCGCCGAGGCATGCCCGACAAGCCTAACCAATGCATCGGGATGAAGGCGGCGTAAATGCCCAGCAAACTCAGCCAGAAGTGCCACTTGCCCAGCCGTTCGTTCATCATCCGACCGAACATTTTCGGAAACCAAAAGTAGGTCGCCGCGTAGATGGCGAAGAGAACGCTGCTGCCCATGATGACATGGAAGTGCCCGACGACATAGTAGGTGTCATGCAGGTGCAAATCGTTTGCCGCCACTCCCAAAGTCAACCCGCCAAATCCACCGATGGTCACCAGCGACAGAAAGCCGAGGGCGAAAAGCATCGGCGTCGTAAACCGAAAACTGCCGCCCCAAAGCGTCCCTGCCAAACAAAGCAATATCGTCGCAAAGGGCACGCTGACAAGGATGGTCAACAGCGAGAAGGGCAATGCAAGGTAAGGGTTCATCCCGCTGACGAATTGATGGTGCGCCCAGACGATGCAACTGAGGAACGCAAGACCGAGTGCCCCGAAGACTGCCAGCCGATAAGCGAAGAAGGGTTTGCGGGCGAAGCAAGCAAGGATGTCGCCGACGAAACCCAAAGCGGGCAAAGCGAGGATGTAAACTTCGGGATGACCGAGGAACCAAAAGAAGTGCTGCCAAAGCAACGGGTTGCCTCCTTCGCGCCCAATCAACCGTCCTGCCACATGGAGCGTCGGCAGGTAGAAACTGGTGCCGAGGTGGCGGTCAAGGAGCAGCAAGATAGCGCCCGCCGTCAAGACAGGGAAAGTCAACAAGCCCAAGATGGCAGCGAGGAAGAGCCCCCAAACGGTGAAGGGCAACCGAAACATCGTCATACCCCTCGTCCGCAAGTTCAGCACCGTCGTGATGTAATTGAGCGAACCCATCAGCGAACTGACGATGAACACCGCCATCCCCAAAAGCCACAGCGTTTGCCCCCAACCTGAACCTGGGATGAGGTCTTTGAGGGCGCTAAGAGGCGGGTAAGCCGTCCAACCCGCTGCCGCCGCTCCGCCTTCCACCAAGAAACTCGCCAACATAATCAGGCACGACAGCAAAAAGACCCAGTAACTCAGCCCATTCAGGAACGGGAACGCCATGTCGCGGGCGCCAATTTGCAGAGGGATGAGGAAGTTGCCGAAGCCACCCAGCAAAATCGCCGTCTGGAAGAAGAAGACCATGAGGGTGCCGTGCATGGTGATGAGCGCCAAGTAAAACTCAGGTTTGAGAACGCCCCCTTCCGCCCCGTGCGGGAAGAGCCAACCGAGGAAGGGAAAGGTCTTGCCAGGGAAGCCCAACTGCAACCGCATCAGCAACGCCAGAAAACCGCCGATGGCTGCCATCGCCCACGCCGTGAACATGTATTGCAAGCCGATGTCTTTGTGGTCGGTGCTGAAGCGCAAAAGCCGCCGCCACAAGGGCAACTCAACGGCAACATGCCCATGAACGACTTCATGCGCCATCGCCAATTCCTCCTTTCGGCAATTGGCTACTCGCTATTCGCTACTCGCCATCATCGGTCACGGCATCGTTTCCTCAAAAGTCGGCTGCTGACTCAGCCACTCCTGCACCTTCTCCATCGGCTCCACATCATCGGTCACGGCATCGTTTCCTCAAAAGTCGGCTGCTGACTCAGCCACTCCTGCACCTTCTCCATCGGCTCCACAATCAAATCGCCCCTCATGCGGTAATGACCCAAGCCACACAACTCAGCGCAAGTGAACTCGTAATGCCCAGGCTTTGTTGGCGTGAACCAAAGGCGCGTCGTCATCCCAGGAACGGCGTCTATCTTCACTCGTGCGAAAGGGATGAAGAAACTGTGCAGGGTGTCTTTGGAGCGGACGAGGAAAAGAACGGGACGGTTCAACGGCAGATGCAACTCGCCTTGCCCCGCAGGGAAAACGATGTCGTCTTTGCTGGCGGGGTCGTTTTTGTCAAGCCCCAGCGGATTATCGTCGGTGATGAGCCGAACATCTCTGCGCCCCAACTTCCCGTCCTTGCCAGGGTAACGAATGCTCCATGCGAACTGCTCGCCCGTGATTTCTACGACGAAAGCGTCGTTGGGAATGCGGAAAAACACTTTGCCCCAGACTTCGTTGCTTTTGTGGTCAAACATCATGTCAAAGGCGAGCAGGACGGCGACGATGGCGAGGACAGGAAACCACGAACGGCGGGTGACGCCCACGAAGGTCGCTTTAGGGTTGTCACGGAAACGCACAAGGACAAAGGCGAGGTAAAGGTGCGAGAAAAACAAGAAGATGCCAGCGATGGCAAGGACAAAAAGGATGATGCCGTCCACTTCATGGGCGGTGTCGGCGATGCGGGTAGGAAGGTGATGGCGAACCCACCAAAGTGTGCCAATGATGACCGCAACGGCGACGAGCAACAAGAGCAAAGCGAGCGGGATAGCAAAACCTTGACTCCGTTGCCGAAGACCTTTCATGTTCGGACACCCCTTTGGCAGCGAAGGGATTTTCAAGGCACTGCGACGACGCCTTTGTAGACCGTCAAGGGTTTGCCGGTTGCCCGCAAGGCGACGATTTGCTCGCCGAACTCTCGCACCCGCTCAGGCGAAAGCGCCTCTGCCAAGAGCCCCGTCCCTTCGCAGTCGGCGGCATGCTGCAGGAACTCGCGGATGAACCCGTGCAGGAAGGTGCGGTCTTCCTCCGTCAAGGAGTCCTTGCGGACAATTTCTTTCGCCCGATGGAGCATTTCTGCTGCGCCTTGATGGTCGTTGATGAGGGCTTTCACCCGCTCTTCTCCCAACAGCGGGACGAGGGACGGGTAGAGGAAGCGTTCTTCAAACTCCATGTGCGGACCAGCGGCGTTGTCCAAAGCGTCCAGCAGTTGGCGGGCGGTAGCGAGGTCGCCAGCATCAACGGCTTTGCGCAAATCCACCAGCGTCCGAAGGACGAAGCGATGGTCGTTGCGGAATTCAGCGAAAAAGTCCGCCATCGTCCTTGCCCCCTTTCGGATTGAAAACCGTTTCCAGCGTGACGGGGCAAGGCGACGGGTGCTGTCAGGGTTTTCCCTATCGGGTTGTCAGGGTTTTCTTGAAGGTGTCGTGGAAATTTGGAGGGCTCAGAAGGGGCGACCGCGAACGAGCATGACGCCGAACGCCACCATCAACAACGCCAACAACAAATTGAGCCGACCGAGCCACGCCGCCATTTTCCGCCACCGCTCCACTTCGGGCGATGGGTTGCCGAACTGCTTCGCCAACGCCGTCACCTTCGGACCGACCCAAAAATCGTGCAAAGCGCTGACAATCAGGATGATGCCGAAGGTCGTCAGTTTCTCCATCAGCGTCCGACCGAACTCACCTTCCCAGAGCAAGCCATTGAAGGCGTCTTGCAAAGTGAACCCGCGAGCGGCGATGTTGTAAAGCCCCGTCAGAAAGAGGGTTGCCAAAGCGAGCCAACCGATGACGCGAAAGCGCAAGCCGAGGAGGGAGAGCAACTGAGTGCGGTGCGGGCTTATCTCGGGGTGGCGCAACAGCGGGATGATGACGAAGGACAAAAACAACATCCCGCCGACCCAAACGGTGGCAGCAAGGATGTGCAACCAGACCGACCAAAAATACAGCGACCACATCGTTTTGGTCACCCCGCTTCGGCGTTAAGGATTGCCCAGTAGGTGGCATTTTCGGCAATAAGCGATCGTGTGGCAGTGGGCGCAGAGTTGGCGGTGCAAGTTTTGCACCCGTTGGCGTTCGTTGCCTTGTTGCCCTTTCGCTAACTCGCCGTGAGCGTGGAGGAAATTGTCGGGATGGGGCATCGGCAGGCGGTGGCAATCGGCGCAGGCGTTGCGCCCGTGACAAACCTGACAACTGGCGCCGCCATCGGCGAGCCGTTGCGGGTGCGTCTCACGGAAGTCAGCGGTGTGGGATGGCGGGCGCTTGGCGTGGCACTGACGGCAACTTTGTTCGCCCCAATCGTGACAGCGTTGGCAAAGCGCCAAATTGCGGCGGGCTTCCTGAATGTGGGTTCGCACAAAGCCCTGCGGGTGGGGCATCGGCATCCCGTGACAGTTGGCGCAGAACTTTTGCTCGTGGCAAGTGGCGCAACTTTGAACGCCCTTTCGCAACGCTTCCAAAGCGTGACCGCTTTTCCCTCGTCCCGCGCCCCTTATCCCTTGCGCCACAAAGTTCGGTTGCTCGTGGGATTTCGGTTTCGCTCCCATGTGGCAGTTGGTGCAAAAGGCTTGGGTGTGGCAAGTGGCGCAAGTTTGGGCGTTTGCTTGACGGTTCGCTGTCGCCATCGTCTTGTCGCCTGACTTTGCCAACTCGCCATGGCGCTGCAAAAAATCGGGAACTTTGTGGCTTTCGGGCAAAGCGCCCTGATGGCATTCATCGCACGATTGGCGGGTGTGGCATTGGTAGCAAAGTTGGTGGAGGGTCGTCGCCCCGAAGCGTTTGGTCTCGCCAAACTTCGTCAAGGTCGCCCCGTGCTGGCGCAGCCAAGCGGTGTCGTGGCGGGTGAGGCGATGGCAATCGGCGCAATAGTCGGGCGTGTGGCAGGTGTCGCAAGTGCGCAATTCGTCGGCGGCGTTGCCGAAGTGGAACTTGAGCCAGTCAGGTCGCAAGTGAGACGAGGGGCGGCGTTGTTGATGGCAGGCTTGGCAGAAAAAGGGTTTGTGGCAACTCTGGCAACTTTGCGGGTCTTTGCGGACTTCAAACTTGTGGGTGATGAGCCAGTTGTCTTCAAAGTGTGACGGCGGTTTTTCGGGCTCAACGGGCGGGATGGGCGGCATCCGCGAGTGGGGACCGAGGCTGACGATGTAGGCGACGAGGGCTTTCATGTCGTCGGGAGGCAAGTTGTAAGCGGGCATGACCGTGTGGGCGTTGAAAGCACCTGGGTTGCGCAGGATGGCTTCCACTTTTTTCGGGTCACGCTTTCCGCCCAAGCCCAAGTCGGGACCAATAGGACCGCCACCGCCATTGATGCCGTGACAAGAGTAGCAGCGCAGTTCCACGAACAACTCCCGCCCACGCCTTTCAAGGGGCGAAAGGTTTTCGGGTTTCGGCAGGGCTTCCATGCCTTTGATGTTGAGGACGATGATGGCGAACAGGACGGTCAAGCCTGTCGTGATGGCGGGCAAGCGCTGGAGCGGGTGGCGTTCGGGGCTGCGGTCAAGGAACGGCACCGCAATCAGCAAGAGCACCAACACCGTCGGCAAGACAAACGAACCGACGAATTCCCAATCGGGCGGGAAAAGTTTCAGCAACTCGTGCAGCCAAAGGACATAAAAGTCGGGATGGGGCTTGTAGGCGGTGTCCAGCGGGTTGGCGCGGGGCTCAAGGGGCGCAGGATAGCGGGCAGCGAACCAAAGGAGCAAAGCGGTGAAGATGATCGCCCCGATGGCGATGCGGAAGGTGTGGTCGGGATGCAACCGTTGCGTTTTGGGCACGGCACCTTCGTCGCCCACCCGCACCCATGCGGGCGCAACGCCGAGGTGATGCACCTGACGGATGTGCCAAGCGACGAGAAGGAAGGTCAAGATGGGCAGGACGAAAACATGCAGGACATAAAAGCGCATCAAAGTGACGGCGCCAATTTGCTCACCGCCTTTAAGGAAGTTGGCGATGGCGTGACCGATGAAGGGAATGCCTTCGGCGATTTTGAGCCGCACCGCCGTGCCCCAATAGGCTTTCTGATCCCAAGGCAGGGCATAACCCGTCAAGCCGAAACCGATGACGCACAGAAGGAGCAAAACGCCCGTCACCCAAATCATCTGGCGGGGCTTTTTGTAAGCGCCCCAAAGGAAGGCACGGACGAGGTGGATGATGATCAGCGGGACGATGAGCCGTGCCGCCCAGTAATGCAGTGCCCGAATGAACTTGCCGAAGGGCAAAAAGCGTTCCATGTATTGCACCGAAGGATAGGCTTGGTCGGGCGTCGGGCTGTAGTAGAACATCATCGCCCCACCCGTGACGAAGAGGATGGCGAGGCAAAGGAGGGTGAGGGCGCCGAAGATGTGCCCCCAGCCGACGGTGGCAGGGAGCGGTTGCGCCCAGAACCGCTGCCACGCGCTGACCAACCCTGTCTCCCGTTCCAGCCAGTTGAGCAAACGCTGCAGTTTTACTCACCACCTTTGCGATGGCGACGCGTTTTCGGTCACACCCGCACGAAGAGGAAACCGCCTTGAAGGCGATGGGGCAATTCGTCCAGCGGGCGGGGTGGCGGACCTGAGATGACTTTGCCGTTCAAATCAAAGTAGCCGTCGTGGCAAGGGCAAAAGAAGGCGCGCTTTTGATGTTCCCAACGAACGGCGCAGTTGGCGTGGGTGCAGATGTTGGACAAAACCTTCACGCTGCCGTCGGGTTTGACGACGACATAGACGGTTCGGCGCACCGTGCGGATGACCCAACCGTCCCGACGCTGAAAAGTGAGCGTGATTGCCGTCGGTTCGTTGGGGCGAAACTCGTCCAACCGCCCGACTTTCAGCCATTGGGTGCGGGAGCGACGGAAGGCAGGAAGGACGACGAACGCCAGAGTCGGCAACCCGAAGAGGGCGGTGACCAAAAAGGCTGCCGCCTTGACAAACCAGTCCAACCAACGCCGTCGCGTCCACTCGGTCGTCGCCATCGCCTTTCACCTGCTCCGATTTTATCCGAGCCGATGGCGAAGCGTTGTCAGGGAAATTCCCGACAGCAGCAACGAACTCGGTTGGCAAATTTTTGGTCGCTCACGCTTCTCCGTCGGGAGGTGCGAGGGATGGGACGAAAGTGGCTGATGGCAAGTGCGTTGATGTTGACGGTGAGTTTGGTCGTGGCAGCCCGATGGCAAGCGCCGTCGCCCGACGATTTTGCGGCGGTCAAAGCGAAAGAGGATTGCCGTGATTGCCATCGCACCATCGTGGACAATTATGCTCAAAGTGCCCACGCGGGTTTGGCGTGTTCGCAATGCCATGCAGGTTCACTAACGCATCAGGACGCCGATGACCCTGCAAAGGTTTTGCCCGTCGTGGACTTTCGCATTGAAAGTTGCGCTGGTTGCCATCGCTTTCAGGCGGAAACTTACCTGATGGACGAACCGGGCACGGCAGGGCTTTACGGTGGCACGCCCGCCAACCCCCACGAGCACCCGAAAACGAAAGACTTTCCGCTTTACAACAAAATCATCGCAGGGCACGGCTTCACGAAGGACTACAACGAGGAGCGAGGGCATCGCTACATCTTGCGTGACCACATGGACACCAAGCGGGGCAAGTATGCGACTTGCCTGAACTGCAAGTCAACGCCCGTCGCCTACTACTGGGGGCGGACATGGAAGGGCATCAAACTGGACGAGAACGCTTCGTGGGAGGAAGTCATTGCCCGCATCCCGAAGGAGATGCACGACTACGGGGCATCTTGCACCCACTGTCACGATCCACACTCAACACAACTTCGCATCATCAACAAAGCCCTTCAAGCCGCCATCGCCGAACGGGGCGTCAACCCTTACTGGGCGGAGAAAAATGCCAAAAGTTTCGCCGAGGCAGACCGCCAGCAAAAGGAGATTTTGCTTTGCGCCCAATGCCATGTGGAGTATGTTTGCGGACCTGGTGTGGACAAAAAGATGCGGTTCGTTTTCGGTTGGCGGAAGGTGCGGGATTTGGATGCCTTCTACCGCGAGCAGTTTGGCTACCAGCAAGATTGGGTGCATGCCATTATCGGCGAACCTCTCATCAAGAGCCAACATCCCGAGGTGGAGACTTTTTGGGAGAGCAAGTATGAGCGGGCGGGGGCATCCTGCGTGACCTGCCACATGCCGAAGGTGAAGGTCAACGGTCGCTTGCTGACTTCCCACTGGCTGACTTCGCCCTTGAAATACCTTGACCGATTCGTGCAGGGCAAACCGTTGGGGGCGTATCCGTGTGGCGAGTGCCACAGCGTCCCGCCGACGGTGTTGCGGGCGCAAGTGTTGCGGGTGCAAAAGCATGTGGATGAATTGCAAAAGCGGGTGCAACAAGCCTTAAGCGACAGCATTGACGCTATCGCCTCAGCCAAGCAGGCGCAAAAGGATGGCAAGCCTGTCAACGAACAACTTTTGCGCCAAGCCGTTCGGTTGCACCAGTGGGCTCACTTGCGTTGGGAGAACTTGGTCGTTTCCGAAAACAGCATGGGCTTCCACAACCCCGAAGAGGTGCTGAAGGAACTGGGCGAAGCGTTAGACCACGCAAGGCAAGCCCAACTGTTGGCGCTGCGAGCCGTCGGTTCATTAACTCAAACCGCCAGCCGTGATGGGCATTAAACGACTCAGCCCCCATCGGTCATTGGCTCATTGGTCATTGGCTCATTCGGTCATTGGCTCATTGGTCATTGGTTCATCGGTCATTGGTTCATCGGTCATTCATCGCAAGGCGAATTGGGTTGTGTAGACGAGACCGACCGTCCAATCGGTGCCGCTGCCGACGCCCGCAACAGCGCCCCGCCTTGCCCCGACAAAGACGAAGCGCAACCCAGGGAAAATCGTTTGGAAGAGACGGACGCTGAAGAAGTTGGGGGCGCCGCGGGGGGCTTTGGTGTATTCCACGAACAAGTCGGTGTCATAGCGCTGATACAAGCCAGGGAAGTAGAGTCCGACGGTGTAGTAACGGCTGCGGCGCAAACTATCCCGTCCGACTTCGCCATAAATGTCCACCTCGTTCGGGACGACAGGTTGGGAGAAATCCAAAGCGTAGCCCGTCGTCCCGCCACGAACTTTCATGGCGCTGATGCCGACGGAGCCGCCCCGAAGGGGTTGGGCGAGGCGCAAGTAACCGCCTTGCTGTTTGCCACCGACGAACGGTTCGGCGTCGTAAAGGTAAGCGGCGGTGACTTGGGTCTTTTGGAAGGTGCGCTCCCAGAGGATGGCATCGGCGATGTCACTGACGAGGAGTTTACCGACTAAAGTCGCCGTCACGGGGCTGCGGGAAATCCATTGCCGTCCGACCCGAATTATCCCGACTTCTTCGCTCTTGTAAGCCAAGTAACCTTCGGTGAAGCGGGAGCGGGTCGTGCCTGCCAGATCGGTCAAGGGTTGGATGGCGACGGAGTAGAAAATGGGACCGACCGTCCCGCGAGGGCGCAAGCGGGCACCGAGCAAGCGGCGGGGTCGGGCGTCACTGGTCAAAGCGATGCCTGAGGCTTCTAAGAATGCCTGACGACCTCGGACGACTACCTGCAACCCACCTGTCGTCGGAGGCGGTGGAGGCGGCGGGGGCGGAGTGACTTGGCTGGTTGGGCTGCCGGGCAAAGAAGGGCTGCTGCTGAACTGGGCGGGATCGCTCGTTTGAATTTGTGGGAAATCAGGGGCGCCGGGAGTCGTCCCGATGGTCGTCCCTGAAATCGTCGCATCTGTGAAAGGTTGGTCGGTGGGGATCGGGTCGCTGCCATATTCAGGGGGCGGGGCAGGGCTTGGAGAAGGGGGCGGGGCAGGTCTCGGAGGGACGATTATTTCCTGCCCAGTGGGAACGGTCACTTGCTCCCCTGTCGGCAAGATAAGGGACAACTCCCCTTCCAGCACCCGAACAAGCACACTGCCGTCGGGCAGGATGGCAATGACGATGGTCGTTCCCCGCACGGCAGCGACGGTCGTTTTCGCTCGGACAGTCGCTTGCGAGCCCTTGACAAAACGAGCCCACAAACTACCTTGATGCAACTCCATCTCCTGTTTCCCAGCGGCGGTGGAAGCAACCGT
>Ga0079992_138698_pt1 | contig 65969 bp, 71 predicted proteins | sample FaiFalFF_MnMetaG_3_FD_69197 | JGI IMG/M metagenome (GOLD analysis project Ga0079992, IMG submission 69197) | Freshwater microbial communities from Yellowstone National Park, Wyoming, USA - Fairy Falls B (FF_Mn_B) MetaG (SPADES assembly) (version 2) | ecosystem: Environmental > Aquatic >...
GCTCTGAAAAACTTTCTCATGAAGATTCCGGCCAACAAATAGTGGACCGGCGGGGATTTGAACCCCGGACCTCCCGCGTGCAAGGCGGGCGATCTTCCAGACTGATCTACCGGCCCCTTAAACTCATATCCCGGGTTTGCTTTATGTTTTAACGGCTTGTACGCCTTGAGGGCCCTTCTCCTGGCCAGCGTTTTTCTGGGGTTTGCGCTTGTCTGGCTTGCGTGGGCCGTCGTCCCACCATGGCTCCTCTACAGCCTAGTAACAGGCCTCGCGCTATACGTCGTGGCCGCCGCGCTCGCATTACGCGGCGTCTCTGCAGGCTACTGGCTCGGCCTAGCACTAGCATTCGCCGTCCTCGCAGTCTCCCTTCCCGCACCAGCCCACCTAGCCTTCGTAGCGAGAGGGATGCTGATGGAGTCCGCCGTCTTCATCCTCGGCTCCGCCGCACAACTCCTATACATCACCCTCTTCCTCAGGTATATTCTTCAACGAAGACGACTTTCTCGACCCCGGTGACAGCCTCCTTCAACTCCTTCGCCAAAGCCCTCTTAGCCACCTGAAGACCGGGTGCAAGAAAAGCCTCCTCGGGAAGCTTGACCCTCAGCTCAGGCGGCTGTATCACAACATCCAGCTTGTCGACGGGCACGTCGGGGAGCCTCCCGTGGATGAGGCGGCGCGCCCTCTCCAGGCCGTCCTGGATGATCGACTTGACCTCGACGGTGCATACGAGCGTCTTGCCCGCAAGGACGTGGTTGAAGTCGACCTGCACACGCCCCGAGCCAATAGACCTGACAACGCCCTGACGTCCCTCAACGCTGACCACGTCGCCAACCCTGACGGGGCCCTCAACGTCCCTAAACCTCCTAAGCGGGATCGTCTTGACTTTGTCGGGGTCGCGGGGGCCGAAAGCCTGCTCAGGAGGTATGTCGAAAGTCTTCCTCTCACCCGGCTTCATCCCCACCAAGGCGTCCTCAACAGCCTTAAGCAGCACCCCCCTCCCAACCACCACTAGACGCGGCTCATACACCTTCGAAGCATCATAGACATTATACTTCCTCGCCTCCTCCTCAACAGTAGTATCGACAAGCTCACCCGTCTCCTTCACCGAAATAGTGTAGTCTACGAGGACGTAGGAGTTCGGCTGCACAACATCCCCAGCAGTCTGGCCGACGGACTCGGACATTTCTCCCATCCAAGTCAACGCATGGTATTTAACCTTGGTCTCCGGGAAAGTTTTTATTACGGCTTCGTCATGGAAACATCAGACACACAGGCTGTGTGATATTCTCGGTGTGTTGGGTTGCTTCATGAAAACCGTCCTGCGGAGTTGAAGACTGGAACAACCACGGTCGGCATGGTTGTCAGAGACGCCGTCGTGGTGGCTACCGACACAAGGGTCACGGCAGGGTTTTTCGTGGCCCACAGGAGGGGGAAGAAGGTCTTCCCGCTGGCGAGACACGCCGCCATCACGATAGCCGGCCGTGTAGCCGACGCCCAAACACTCATCGACATAGTCAAAGCCAACATCAACTACTACCAGGTCATACGGGGCGAGCCCATGCCCCTCCAAGCAATAGCGACAATCGCCTCAAACATAATGTTCAGCTCACGCTATTTCCCATTCTACGCACAGCTAATCATAGCCGGCTATGACTCGCAGGGCCCGCACCTCTACAACCTCGACCCCTTCGGCTCCCTAACCGAGGAAAAGCTGATAGCAACAGGCTCCGGCAGCCCGGTAGCATACGGCGTCCTCGAACCACGCTACAGAGAAGACCTCTCCTTCGAGGAGGCGGTCGAGCTCGCATTCATGTCTGTCTCGGCTTCGATAAGACGTGACGCAGGAAGCGGGGACAGCGTGGACGTGGCCTATGTGTTGAAAGACAAAGGCTACGGCGAGCTCTCAATAGAGGAGAAGAAACCCCTCTACAGAAAATACTTCAACTATGCTCCCGTTTAGGTGCTTGGTTGTTGAACTCGGTTGAGAGGCTCCGCCTCGAGCTGCTGAAGTACTTCTCGTCGATGGAGACCTCTGAGCCCGCAATATCTAGGATAGAGTATGAGGGGCCGAGGATAGCTGTCTACACAAAGAGCCGTGAGGTTTTCCGGGAGAGGGACAGGATTGCGAGAGAGCTTGTCACGCTTCTGAAGAAGAGGGTTGTTATCAGGCCTGATGTTGAGCTGCGGCGTCCGCGTGAGGAGGCTGAGGAGATTATAAGAAACACGTTGGGCGACGGATACAGGCTGATCTTCGACGAGCCTTTGGGCGAGATAGTTATCGAGTCCAGCGACCCCAGGGTCACCAACATAGACCGTACGGAGGCTCTGGCTGGCCTGATAGAGGAGACAGGCTGGGTTGTCAGAGTCTTGAGGGAGCCGTTAATGCCCTCGAAGACGATTGAGAGGATAAAGAGGTATCTTTACTGGGATACCGAGGAAAAGCTCGATATTTTGAGGAGGATTGGTGAGCTGGTTTTCAGGTCTCAGACGTTTGAGTCAAAGGATTTGAGAATCACGGTTCTTGGAGCCGGCCGGCAGGTCGGCCGCTCATGCATACTTCTCCAAACCGCTGAGAGCAACATCCTGCTGGACTGCGGCCTCTCCGCAGGCGCCAACACACCCCTCAGCTTCTACCCCCGCCTCGACGCCGTCCCAGACCTCATAGAAAACCTTGACGCCGTAGTCATCTCCCACGCCCACCTCGACCACGTCGGCCTCGTCCCATACCTCTTCAAATACGGCTACAGGGGGCCCGTCTACGCCGTCGAGCCCACGATCCCGCTGATGGCCCTGGAACAATTTGACTACGTTGCGGTGGCTGGGAAGGAGGGCAGCTTCCCCTCCTACACCGAGACAGAGGTAAGGATGGTGCTGCAGCACTGCTTCCCGCTGAAGTACGGCGTCGTGACGAACATAACACCCGATGTCAGGATAATGTTTTACAACGCAGGCCACATACTCGGCAGCTCAGTCGTCCACATACACGTAGGCGAGGGGCTTCACAACATCGTCTACACCGGTGACTTCAAGTACGAGAAGTCCACCGCCCTAGACCCCTGCGTCTCAAAGTTCCCACGCGTCGAAACCCTGATCATGGAAAGCACCTACGGCGCCACACCAGTCCCATACACCCTGGAGGAAAGCATAAACATCCTTGCCGAAAAAATCTCCTCAGCCGTCAACAGGGGAGGCAAGGTGATCATCCCCGTCCCCGCGATAGGCCGGGCCCAGGAGATACTGCTTGTGCTGAACAAGCTTCTGGCTGAGAAGAGGCTTGTGGAGACACCGATCTTTCTGGACGGGCTTGTCGTTGAGGCGACGGCGATACACACGGCCTTCCCCGACTACTTTACGGCAGAGCTGCAGCAGAGGCTGCGGGAGGGGGAGAACATCTTCATCTCAGAGTATTTCACGGCCGTGAGGAGTGAGCAGCAGAGGGAGGAGGTGTTGGAGAGCAGGGGGCCCGCGGTGATCGTCTCCACCTCCGGCATGCTTGAGGGAGGCCCTGTGCTGAAATACCTCCAAGCCTTCGCCGGCGACGAAAACAACCTCCTCATGTTTGTCAGCTACCAGGTCGAGGGGACTTTGGGCAGGACGATCTTGAAGGGGGTTAGGGAGATCACGTTGAGGAATGAGGAGGGCAGGGCGAGGATGGTGAACGTGAAGATGCAGGTGGAGAAGGTGGACGGCTTCTCAGGCCACTCAAGCAGGCAGCAGCTCCTCAACTACATCAGACGCATACACCCCAAGCCGCGGAACATAATACTCGTCCACGGGGAGGAGGAGGCGGTCAGAAGCCTTGGGCAGGCAGCTGCGAGGATAACGCCCGCCAACATATACGCCCCCTACAACATGGAGACAATAGTGCCGGCAAGCCAGTGAGATACGTTAATTAACCCGTGCAACCTTTTTGTCACGAGTTGTCCGCAGACGTCTCGCTTAAAATTCTCCAAAAATCCCTCGGCTCCACAGTGCTTGTGAGGCTTAGGAACGGGAAAGTCCTCAGAGGTCTTCTAAAAGGCTACGACCAACACATGAACATCGTCTTAGAGGACACCGACGAACTCGTCGGGGAAAACACGCAGAACAGGCTGGGGACAATCGTCGTCAGGGGGGACAGCATCGTCATGATATCCCCTCCCTAGGCATGCTTTAATAATGCTTTGAACCCTGTGTTGGGGGAAATCCTATGGTTAAGGGGACTCCTTCGATGGGGAAGTACAACAAACCCGTCCACATACGTTGCAGGAGGTGCGGGCGTCGGTCATTCCACAAATCCAAGAAAAGGTGTGCGAGCTGCGGCTTCCCCGACCCCAGGTGGAGGAGCTACAACTGGATAAACCCCAAGAAAAGATGACGTACGTTAATATGAAGGCGGCTGTTCAATATTTTCGGCGGGGGTAGCCAAGCCTGGTCAAAGAGGCCTCACCGGCCGTGGAGGCGGCAGGCTTAAGGTCCCCCAGTATCAGGAGGTCGAACTCCCAGCCGCCGACGCCTGCGATGAAGCCGCGCATAACCCTCCGTGAGTTGGCGACCATCTGCTGCAGCATCTCGGGCGGTGGAGTAAACTTGCCCAGCTTCCCAACGTATAGGGCTATCGTGCCAACCATCTCAAGGGCGAAGAGAAGGGACGCAACCCTCGTCAGCACGCCGAAGATCAACGCTAATCCTCCGATGAACTCAAGGAGGCCTACGAGGTCGAAGAGCGCCGCTGGAATACCCAGCTGCGACATACCAGCCCTCATCTGCTGCCTAGCCGGGCCCATGAGCTTCGGCACACCGTGGACAACCATTATCAGGCCGAGGAAAACCCGTAGGACGAGTAGGGCGATGTCCGTGTATGGGTTCAGGTTCAGCAGGGCCATATCAATCACCTTTCGCCACCAGATTGCGTAAGGCAAGTATATTAGGTGGTATGTGGCACAGAAGCCACCAGATGACGGAAAACAGATGTGAGGAGGGGGTCTGCCCTGTAGCCGCTGCGGCGAGGCTGTTGGGAAGCGTCTGGTCCCTCGTGGTGATCAACTATCTCATGGATGGGCCGATGGGCTTCAACGAGCTCCTCCGCCAGATACCCGGACTAAACTCCAAAACCCTCTCAAGGACCCTCAAATCCCTCCAGGCTAAGGGGCTTGTTATACGTGAGGTGGTCAGCACACAGCCCTTCGCCGTCAGGTATGTGCTTACTCCTGCTGCTCGGGAGCTTAAACCCGTTGTGCATGCCTTAAGCATGTGGGGGAGTAAGTGGATGCTGGGACGTGGGCTGGCCGTCGAGGTGCAGGCTGGACGCGGCAGGAGGGCTCAGAGAGCTCCGGAGTAGCGGCCACCATATTCCTCGAGGTGGAGTATCTCTTCGAGTGTTTTCCTGACCACCCTACCCCTCGGCCTCCCCTCCGCGCTGTATCCGAAAGCGATGCAGACAGCTATCCTCAACTCCTTAGGTATCTTTAGGAAGGCTTTGGCGCCCTCCTCGTCGTGGAGCGTTATCGGGCATGAGCCGACGCCGAGGAAATGGGCTGCGAGCATCATGTTCTGCGCCGCCCTCCCCGCGTCAAACCTGTCCTGGACATATTTGTCGGGCACCACTATGACGACCGCGAAGGCCGCGTTGGGAAGATGTGAGGCGAAGTGGCCGTATTTCGAGAGACCTGCAAGCCTCTCCCTATCCCTGACCAGAATGAACTCCCAGGGCTGCCTGTTCTTCGCACTGCCCGCCAGCCTACCCGCCTCCAAAACCTTGAAGACAACTTCGTCGGGGACAGGCTTATCCAAGTAAAGACGTGTCTCCCGTTTAGACAGCAACATCCTGTAAGGCTCCATGCCAAGCCTTTAGACATCCTAACCTGTCTTTAATATATTCCTACAGGCGCATGAACACGGACGCTACGCCGTTTGTCGAGGAGTATATTGTGAAGGGCTCTGTTTTGACGCCGCCCATACCTGGCGAGCCGGCGGGCATGCCCGGCAGGGCTATCCCGTCCACCGCGGGCCTTATGTCCAGAAGCTTTCCGACAGCTTCAAGAGGCACATGCCCCTCGACAAAATAGCCCTCGACGATGGAGGTGTGGCAGCTCCAGAGCTGGCGAGGTATGTTAAACCTCTCCTTGACCGCCTGCATGTTCTCTGTTGGTTTGACTCGGACATCGGCCCCGGAGGACCTCAAGTAGTCGACGTATTCTCCGCAGCAGCCGCAGTCGGGTGAGTAGTAGACCTCGAAGACTATTTTCCCCGCCTGTGTCTGGAGGGGCCCTGTCTGTAGGTAGAGTAGGGCGGCTAAGGCTATCACCGCCGCGGAGAGTGCTGCAAGCAGGGTTTTTGCTTTCATGCCGGACGCCTCCACGTAAGGGCCAGTAATCCACCCACTATGCCCAGCAACGCACCTATAATGAACCCGCCGGCGGAGAGGAGGCTGACTACTGCGAAGACGAGGACTATCGTCCCCCATGTCTGTGCTTGGCTGGGCTTGTTGTAGAGCATGTAGGCTGCTGTGACTATTGCGGCCCCTGAGACGAGGCCGACGGCGGAGAAGGCAAGCAGGAAGCCCGGCATCCAGCCCCACATCATCCCCCGACCCATCATCCCCATACCCCACCAGCCCCACATGGGCCAGCCAAGCCACGTCAACCCTAGGAGGCCGCCCACAAGTATGAGGACGCCGCCAACCAGCGACAGAACGAAGGCTGCGTAAGGCCTCTCTTCAACACCCAACCTAACCCACCTCAATCTCCTGAATGAACTGTCCATGCCACGAATGGTACCAGACCTGTCCAGTGTAGCCGTTGACGCTCAGCATGCCGTCGAGTCGATGCCGTCCAGCAGAATTCTAAGGATATGCTATGAATGGAATGGGGACGGCCATCCATCCCTCGTCGAGAGGGCCCTCGAGACGGTTTCCGCGAGCGGCGGGAATGTGAAGTTCGACCTCAAGGCCTACACCCCATCGCTACATGTGGCTTTGACGGGCTTCGACAACAGACGCGTCCTAGAAAACTTCGAGATGGTTTACAGGAAGTTCTATGAAGGGAGGCGGGGGCTTCCAGTCCTCGCAGCCACAACACTCCTCGTACCCGGATACGTCGACGCCGAAGAGGTCGGGAAAATAGCCGGCTTCATAGCATCCCTCGACGAAACAATACCCTACAGCCTCCTGGTCTTCCACCCCGACTTCATGATGCAGGACCTCCCGATAACACCGGCCAAGCAAGCCTTCGAAGCATACCGAACAGCCAAGAAACACCTCAAAAACGTAGAACTCGGCAACATACACCTTCTCCAAGGACAGCAGCTCACCTAAGTTCGGGATAGCTCGAAACACTTACAGATGGGAAAAAATTTATGCGGTTGTGTTTTACCGCACCACATGCGCCACGGGGCGGTCCTAGCCTCACTACTTGTCCTGACTTTGCTTCTAACGGCTCTTATGTTTGCGCCTCCAGAGGCCGAAGCCGCAAGGAGGAAGAAAACGACAACAACCACAACTCATACCTCAACCACGCGAACAACCACAACATCATCCACCACAACGAGAACGACCACAACATCAGTAACATCCACAACCACATCCACAGCATACAGCGACACATTCCCCGCAGTAAACTCAGCAATACTTGGTACATGTCCGCCTGAGGTGCATGATAGATACTTTGTCATAGGCCCGGACGGCCGCAAGTATAGGACATGGCATCCTGTGACTGTGCCGATAGACCCCTCAAACCCGAGCAGAGGTACGTGCACCTTCGCCCACGAGCACGGGGACAACCCTGTCCAGGGAAGGTTCCGGGACCTGCCAGCCTTCGGCTACCCTTCAAAGGTCGCTGGAATGGTTGACGAGATAGCTGCGCACGCCGGGTTCAAGGTCTTCTACCACAGGATGGAGGGGGACGGGCTGGGCAACAGGGCGGAGTGGAGGATTGTTTACCATCAGGGAACGGCTGGCGCCGCACGCCTTGTCAGGGAGTTTCACTCAATTCAGATAGATGTAGTTGACGCGGCTGGAAGGGTTACGAGTGTTAAGGTGATGGGTTCGACGGGGCAGCTCAATCCAAAGTGCGGCCCCAGGGTGGGTGACAGAATTGTACCGGATGAGGAATGTGCGAGGAGATATCTGGTCTACGAGGTCTGGTATTTCGCCGTCAGAGTTGGAAGCGGCTCCATCAACGGAGCCCGGTTCTTCGCAGCGCCCGGAACAGCGGTCTACAACCCCATGACCTACATGAAGGTGGGTGACTTGAGCAGGGTCTACCCGATGTCGGAGCTTCTCGAAAACCTGCCGCTGGGAAGCCCTGACAGCTTCTTCTGCGGAAACCTACGCGCCATCGAGCACCCCGACTTCGGCTGGGGCAACACAGGCAGCGAATACTTCTGGACAGACGCGTTCGGCAACGAGGCATCCGGCCCATGCACACATTCCACCTGCATCCTACAACGAGTGCCCCCACGCTACTATGCCTGGTTCGACGACGACTCGGTCTTTGACGGAGTTTGGATAGACCTGCCGCTGGGCGCGCCCGGAGGAAACTAGAGTAGGCCTTTCGTTGAAGGTATGGCTGTGGCTCTCGGGTCTTTCTCGACCGCGTTGCGTAGAGCTATTGCGAGGGCTTTGAAGGCTGCCTCTACTTTGTGGTGGTCGTCGGCTCCCGCCAAAACCTTGACATGTATTGCTGCCTGCATGTTTGTAGCCATGCTTTCGAGGAAGTGAACAATCTCCGACACCGGTATGTCCTCGATAACCTCAAGACGTGTCTCAAGGGCTATCTCATGCCTAGGCCTTCTGGCGAGGTCTACGGCGGCAAGGGCTAGGGCCTCATCCATCGGAACTATGGCGTATCCGAACCTCCTCACACCCTCCCGGCCCCCCAAAGCCCTGTCAACCGCCAGACCCAGCGCAATCCCCACATCCTCCACGACGTGGTGACGGAGGTCACCCGACGCGTTAAGCTTTACGTCGATAAGGCTGTGCTTGGAGAGTGTTTGGAGCATGTGGTCTAGGAACTTGAAGCCTGTGGAGACGGTGCAGAGCCCTGTGCCGTCTAGGTTGACCTCCGCCTCAACCGATGTCTCGTTAGTCCTCCTGGCTACCTTACCAACCCTCAAGTCAGTCCCTACCGCTGTTGCGTTGAAGGATTTCCTCCAGCGGCAGTATCATGTTGGGCTCGTGGACCACAAGCCCCTGTGCAAGCCTCCTGAGCACGGGGAGGATTGTGCGGAACTCGTTCTTCGAGATGACCGTGTTTATGGCGTACCAGCCCTTGGTTGAGAGAGGGCTGACCGTGGGGCTCTTCAACGCCGGCAGCGACTTGAGTAACTTGTCGAGGTTGTCTTGGTGGACGTTTACGAAGATATGCAGTTTCTTGCCGCTGTCAACCACGCCGTGCAGCAGCGTTAAAACGTCGAGTATTTTTTCACGCTTGCCCGGGTCTTCGTAGGATTGTTTGTTGGCTATCAGCACGGCGGTGGATTCCGCGATTGTCTCGATGGGTTTTAGGTTGTTCTGCTCAAGGGTTATTCCGGTCGCTGTTGCGTCGATTATTAGGTCGGCTTCCTCCGGCGGCTTAGCCTCCGTGGCCCCGAAGCTCAGGTAAATCCGGACCCTGTCGTTCTCGCCCCTGCTCCACCAGGGCGTCACAATCATGGGCTCGGACTCCCCGAAATGCCTCCTGTAGGCCGGCGTCGACTTGACATATGCCGCGGCGGTGTTCAGATACTCTGTCGCAATCCTCAGAACTTTTCCTGCCCCCGCATACTCCTCTACGATTTCATCAAGTGAGCGGTGGTGTAGGTTTTCCGGGACTGCGACGACGAGTCTCACGTAGCCGTATTCGAGGTCGAGGAGCTGGAGGACGTCGGCGCCCGTCTCCCTAACCCAGTCCCTGCCCGTGATCCCGATGTCGAAGGCCCCGCCCGCAACCAGTACTGGTATCTCCTGAGGCCTCAAAACCTTCACCTCTATCTCGGGGTCGTCCACGACAGGTCTGTAGGTCCTCTCAGCACCCCTCAGCCTTAGCATCGCCCTCGCAAGAATGTCGTGTGTCCCCTCCTCCAGCGACCCCTTCGGAACAGCGAACTTTACAACCAAACCATGCGGGGTATCCGTTACCGCTTATTTAAAGGCTTCAGCAAGACCTTGAGCGTGGCAGGTTCTTCCGCTTTTTCGAATGCTTCACGGTATTCCTCAAACCCGTATATGGCGTCCACAAGCTTTGATACTTTCACAATCCCTTTCGAGAGGGCCTTTAGCGCTGGTTTGAAGGGGCCGCATCTCGAACCGATGAGGGTTACCTCGTTTACGACCAGAGGGGCCATGTTAATTTCATGCCTAGCCGCAACGGTGGATTTCAGCACAACTAATCCGCGGGGCTTTACAAGCTCTACAGCCCTCGCATAGCCTGTGAGGCTTCCAGTCGCCTCCACCACCATGTCATAGCTATTCAAGTCTCTGCTCTCTACTTCGACAACGGCGTCTATACCAAGCTCCCTCAACAACCCAACCTTCCTCTCGTGTTTGCCGAAGACCCTAAGCCTGTCAACCACCGTTGAAAGCACTTGGGCTATGAGGTTGGCCAGCCTCCCATCCCCCACAACCGCAACCCTCCAGCTTGGGTCAACCTTGACCTGTTCAAGTATCTCGTACGCTGCTGCGAGAGGCTCTGTGAACACTGCCTCGGCGTCGTCAACGTTATCGGGCACTATGTGAAGGTTTCTCGAGGGAAGGCTGAGGTATTCTGCGAAGGCCCCGTCACGGCCCTTTATGCCTAGGACTGTCCTGTTGGGGCAGTGTCTTTCAAGACCTCTCACGCACATCCCGCAAACACCGCATCCAACGTTTATCTCCCCCACCACCCTCCTACCCACAAGAGACCTGTCCCCCGCCTCCACCACAATCCCGACAAACTCATGTCCGGGGACGCCGGAGAAGCCTGCATAACCCCTCAGTATCTCAAGGTCTGTCCCGCATATACCGGCGTAAACCACTCTGACGACTGCATCGTCGAGACGGTTAAACGGATACTCGCGTGCCAGACGCAGTTCTCGCCCATCAAAGTAGAGGGCAATCATCCTATATCACGTCAGGGAAGACGACACCTACCCCGTTAAGTCTGAGGTAAATTGAGAGAGCTGCTAGAAAAGCTAGGACAGCGACGACAACATAGTCTACGCCCCTCATCTTAATGCTTAGGTAATAACTCCTCTTCGCCATGGGGACGAAACCCCTAGACTCTATCGCCATCGGAAGCTCCCCAAACCTCCGCATCGTCGTTATGAACAGTGGTGCGATTATCGCGGCGGAGTTTTTCAGCCTAGAGAATATGCTTCCGCCAGCTACGTTGACTCCCCGTGCCTGCTGTGCTGCAAGAATTGTTAAGCCGTCCCCAACCATTGTTGGGATGAACCTAAAGACGGCGGAGAACCCGAAGGCTATCGGGTAAGGTAGGCCGAGCCGCGTCATGGCCAGCTCAAGCTCCTCTATCCTAGTGGTCGTTAGAAGCAACAGACCTGACAGAACCATGGCCACAAGCCTGAAGGCAACAGCCACACCGTACATAATCGACTCAAGAGTGAAGGAGGCGCCGAGGAAAGTCCCAATGACAGTTGCGCCCCCGCGTCTAAAAAGCGGCCACAGTATCATGCTCATCAAGGCAAGCGATAGGAGGCCGAACCAGAATAGCTTAAGCTGGCGGACGGTCTTTGACAAGAAGACGAGTGAGAGAACCGCTAGAAGCACGGCGCCTGTGTAGTATGGATGGTTGAAGACAGAGGACCAGATGAAGACGCAGATTACAAAAAATATTTTTGTCCGTGGGTCGAGTCGGTGGAAGAACGTATTCCTGTCAATGTAGAGAATGTACTGCGGCATCCGTTATGATGTCTTCTTATCGGGTTTTAACATTTTCCACGAACTCGTCCACGGTTAAAAACGTCTGACCGAAGAGCTTGTTGGAAAGCCTGACAACCTGCGGCACCTCTATGTCATATTTCTCCAGCTCAGAAATATTTGAGAAGACCTCGCGGGTCGGCCCGTCTAACACAACCCTGCCATCGGACATCAAGACAACTCTGCTGCAATATTTTGCGACAACCCACATGTCATGTGTTATGGTGATTATTGTTGTGCCGGCCTTGTTAAGCTCTCTCACAGTGTCCATCAACGCTGTCGTCTCACCGGGGGAGAGCCCTGTTGTCGGCTCATCGAGAATTATGATTTTAGGGTTGAGGGCCAGGATTGAGGCTACAGCCGTCCTCTGCCTCTCTGCCTTTGACAGGAAGAACGGGTCCTCGTCCAGGAGCCCCTTCAACCCAACCATCTCCGAAACCTTCATCACACGTTCCTCAACCTCGCGCTCACCCATACCCCACGCCCTCAACCCATAGGCTATCTCATCCCTCACAGACCTTGAGAAAATCTGGTAGTCAGGGTTTTGGAAGATGTAGCCCACCTCTTTCCCCCGAACCATCACCGCCTGCCTTGTAACATCCTTTCCAAAGACCTTGACGACACCTTTTGCGGGCCTCAGTATCCCCGCTATAATCTGCGCCACAGTTGTCTTGCCGCTCCCGTTCTGCCCTATCAAGGCCATCATCTCACCCCTTGAAACCTTGAGACTTATCCCGTTGATCACCCACTGTCCCGGCTCGTAGGCGAACCATATGTCCTCAAGCTCCACCGCAGGCTCCGCATGCATCAAAACAGTTTGCTGTGGAGGAGTAATGCTTTGGACAGGTGGGAAAAGTCTTACAGCCTCGTCAACATTCATTGGGTATGGCTTGTTTCCCAGCGACATCTTCCTGAAAACTTCAGCGGTCTCGGGTGGCTGTAGGCCTAGCTCATTCAGAAGCTCAACCTCGCTTAAGACATGGTTTGTGGGCCCCTCCAGGATTACCTCGCCCCTGTTTAAGACGACAACCCTGTCGGCGAACGCAGCGACCTTTTCAAGGTGGTGGTCGACAAGGACAAGCGACTTAATCACCTTCTCAGAGAGAAGTTTTCGCGCGACCTCGAAGACCTCCCTCTTACCGGCTGGGTCAAGGTCGCTTGTAGCCTCGTCAAGAATTAGTACTTCGGGCTGCAGCGAGAGAAGCGAAGCTATAGCCAGCCTCTGCTTCTGCCCACCGCTGAGGGCGAAGCTATACCTCTTCTCCAACCCGTTCAGTCCAGTAAGTTTCAAAGCCGTCTCACACCTTCTCCCAATCTCCTCACTTGGAAGCTGAAGGTTTTCCGGGCCAAAGGCCACTTCAAGCTCGACCGTTGTCCTGAAGAGCTGCGTCTCGTAGTCTTGGAAGACCATGGCGCATTTTCTGCTTATCTCTCCAACCTTTTTCCCAGCCGTTGGGATACCGTCAACCAAGACCTCGCCCCTGAACTCGTCGTACACCCCCATGTTAGGTATTATGCCCGACATTGTTTTGCAGAGAGATGTTTTGCCTGCGCCCGTTGGCCCTATTATAGCAACAACCTCACCCTCGGAGATCGTTAGGCTGACACCGCGGAGGGCGTAGTCCCTAGCATCCCTGTACTTTACCCAGACATCCCTAACGGTTACGAGGGTCATAAAAAATGGTATGGGTTTTTAGTCCTTGGCCAGCAGCGCCATTCCGACGGCGAATATCAGTATGAACACGCCGCCGACCGTCAGCAGCGATGCCCCGGCAAATCCCACGGTTGGTCCGAAGAAGAGCGCCTGGCCCAAGCCTAGGCCCGCTAAGATTGTGACCCAGACACCCACAACGCCCCCGACGAAGACAAGCGCTGCACCGAGCCTGTGGTAGCTTTTGACCTCCGTCGGCGTGTACTGATATCCCTTCATAACATCAGTCCAGAGCCAGCCAGCCCTTTTCGCACGTGGGTAGACGAGGGCCATCAATATTGGAGCTATTATGGCGGCTGACACTAACTCGTTGAAGAATATGATGAAGGCGAGGGGTGTGAAGGGGACGAATCCAACAAGCTCCGTCCAGTATGGTATTATCAACGCCACAACGCCTGCATGGGTTAGAACGACGAACTCGTACTTTGCAAGGCTTGACGCAGTCCTGCAATGTGGCTCCTCCTTGAAGAGGCGGTGCCATATCTTGTATGGCACGAGGCCGAGGAAGAAGTTGCCTATGAAGCCGCCAATGCTTCCTATTGTTAATGCACCGCCGAGTATGTCGAAGCCTATGAGGTTCCCTACGGCGGAGCCCCATGCTGCAGCGGGCCCGAAAAGAAGACTTGTGAAAGGCGGTATTGCGTTACCGGGCCGTATGGCGGTAACCCCCGGTATCAGCCATATGGGTAGGGCTGCGAAGATAAAGAGGAGGGCTGCATAAAGTCCTGCTGATACAATGAAAGCCGTTATCATCTGCGTATGGGACCACATCCTGAATAATTCTTTCACATAAAATAATGATTGGAGGTGAAATTAAAGTTTACTATGGCCTTAAGACTTTTATTCCAAGTTGTTGTTTTGCACGTGGTTTGGTGGGTGTTTTCGGCAGGGTTTTGGTTGCTGTTGACGGCTCTGAGTTCAGCAGGAGGGCCGCGGATGTGGCTGTCCGGCTATGTAAATCGCTTGGTGCCGAGCTCCTTGTTCTGCATGTTGTCCAGCAGCCGCCCTACCTCTTCGCGGCCGCAGGGGTTCCGCCCACTGCGTTAAAACAGTTCTTCGACGACGCGAGAGCTGAGGGCTGGAGGTATGTTGAGGAGGTGTTGGGCAAGGCCTCGGATGAGGGGGTTAGGGCGAGGGGGGAGGTGTTGGAGAGGGCGCCGTCCGTCGTGGAGGCGATAACGACGTTTGCCGCAAACGAGAAGGTCGACTTGATTGTGACGGGGACCCGGGGGCTGAGCGGTTTTAAGAAAGTTTTCCTAGGAAGCGTGGCCAGCGGCGTCGTGGAACACGCCCACTGCTCTGTCTTGGTCGTCAAGTAGATGCTCTGCTGAGCCCAAGCCTCTCAACCTGCTCCAAAACATCCTTTATCACGCGGTCCACACGTTCCGGCGAAACACCGGCCTTGGCAAGCTTCTCCTTGACGACGGATTCGACAACCCTGTAGCTTTTGTAGCGCTCGTTAATAGTCCTCCACTTGATGGGGGCCAGCTCCCTGCCTATCTCCTCGTCGTAGGGGAGTTTCTTTAAAGCCATGAGGAAGGCGATTATCGGGTACCCCACATAACCCCGGTAGACTGTTCCGTTGTCGTCGCTGTCGGCAACCCGTTTCTCGAGGTCGACGTAAACCCTGTAGGTACGCTGGCCCTCCGACGCATCGACCTCAGCCTCCCTCTCCGAGAGAACCCTAACCCTACCGCCTGAAACAGCGCCAAGCGCCTCAAGCACTTTGACACGCGGCGGCGTGCTAAGCCTCAACGTGTGAAATGGCTTCACGGGGGGCTATATCCTTAACCCCGCACGGGCCATGGCGGCGATGGCTGTGAGGAGAGCCAGCAGTATGGCGACGGTGAGGGCCCCCGGCGCGAGGCCCACGTAATAGGAAGCGTACGTCCCTGCTATGAGGGAGGAAAGTCCTACCGCGACCGCGAGGGCTAGCGATTTCTTCATCGAGGTTGCGATGGCTGAGGAGGCTGTGGGCGGTATGACTAGAAGTGATGTAACCAGAAGGACGCCGGCTATCTTCACCCCTAGGGCTATGGAGAGCCCTGCGAAGACGGCGAAGAAGAGCTCATACAGCCCGGTTGGCACACCCCTCACCCTTGCAAGCTCCTCGTTGACGACGTAGAGAACGGCTGAGCCGAACCTAGCTGTGATGAAGCCTGCGACGAATAGGGCGACAACTAGGCTGGCCAGCAGGTCCTCGGGCTGGACGAGCAGGAGGCTGCCGAAGAGGACGGCGTTGAGGTTGATGCGTGCTCCGAGGGAGAGTGCGACAGATGCTGTGGCCGCGCCGAGGGTTAGGAATATTGCGAGGGCCTGGTCTCCGGAGAGCTTCAGAACTCTCATGGTCTTCAGTATGCCGTAAACCGCTAGGACAGGGATTATGTAGGGCAGCATGAAGAGGCCCAGCCCCGCAAGGGCTGCGACGGCCAACGCTGCGAAGGTGAAGTGTGACGAGGCGTCTCCCAGGAGGGAGAGCTTCTTGGGGACTAGGAAGCTGCCGATGAGGGGTAGGGTGATGCCTGAGAGGATGGCTGCCGCGAAGGCCCGGAGCATGAAGGGTTGCTGAAAAGGCTCTATCATTTCCCCGACCACACGTGGCCGTGCTTCATCGTGTATACGTGGAAGCCGTAAATGTTACAGAGCTGCTCAGACATCACAAGCTCCTCGATGCTGCCGTCGTAGAGGGCTTCCCTGTTTATGCAGAGGACCCGTGTCGCGAAGGTGGAGATAGCCGCAACATCATGAGTGGCTATGACCGTTGTAACACCCCACTCATCCCTGACCCTCCCCAGTATCTGCATAAAAGTCCCCACACCACGCTGGTCCATGTAGACGGTTGGCTCGTCGAGGAGGAGAAGCCTCGGCCGGTTCACCAGAACCATGGCGAGCATAACCTTCTGGAGAAGGCCTCCGGAGAGGTCCACAACCCTTTGAGGCAGAAGCTCAGCCGGCTCGTCCACACCGACCAGTCTAACCACATCCTCCAGCCCCATTCCACGGCCTTTGACCCTCGCGGCTGAGAGAAGCTCCTCGACGCTGAGGGCCATTTTCTCGAAAAAGGTTGCGGCCTGCTGGGGGAGATAACCCACCATCCACCAGTCCCTGAACCTCCTCACGTCTTCGCCGAAAAGCCTGACCACTCCCTTCTCGGGCTTGAGGCTTCCAACAATTACTTTGAGAAGTGTTGACTTGCCGCCGCCGTTTGGCCCTATAACGAAGAGAAGCTCACCCCTCTCAATCCTCAGCGAGACATCCCGCAGTATGGGGACGCCCCTCACGTATGAAAAAGTCACACCCTCAAGCTCTACTGCGGGCCCGCTATCCAAAACCCTCCACCAAGGCCATACCGTTCCTCCTCATAACGTTGACGTAGCCCTCCCCCCGCCTAACGTCGTCAAGCGTAAGGCCCTCCATCGTATTCAGCCTCCCTATCTTGACACCCGTGTCTCGTGCAAGGGTGTTGAGGACAGGGTGTGTGAAGCCTTCCTCGGCGTAGACGACTTTGAGGCCTTCTTTCTTTATGGTTTCAACCACCTCCGCTAGGTGGGCTGCTGACGGCTCCTCCTCTTCAGCCCCGAGGACTGCGAGGACCCTGAGACCGTAGTGCTCGGCGAGGTAGCGGAAGGAGTCGTGCTGTGTGATGAAAACCCTTCCCCGATACGGCTCCAGCACCGTCTTCAACTCGTTGTCAAGCCTCTTTATCTCAGCCACATAGTCATCCCTGTTACGCATAACCTTAACCCCTATTTCCGGAAACTCCTGAATAAGGGCTGCCGCAACATTCTCCACTATCTTCACCATGTTTGTAGGTGAAAGCCATACGTGGACATCGCCATGAGTATGTCCGTGTTCGCCTACCTCAATCAACATCGGTAGGTTTTCGCCAGCCTTGACGGCTTTGACACCCGCGGAACGGGCCAGCCCAACACCCCAACCATCCAAGTCCTCAAGCAAGTAGACCAACATACGCGACCTCTGAACAGTCCTCAGAGCTTCCGGTGTTGGCTCCCAGTCATGAAGCTCTGCGCCGGGCGGAAGAACCTGGTAGATTCCGACATCTCCGTCGGTCAGCCTGTAGACCACCTCTGCCAGCAAACCCCATGTTACCGCGACCGACGCCTCTTTCGACTCCGGCATCGTTGTTAGAGATGGGACGAGCACGGCCGCCGCTGCAGCCGCTATGGCCACAACCAGCAGAATTGCTAGAACCGGCTTAAGCTTCACATCGGCCACCCATGTATGCATTTGTCTGGGTTGTCAAGCCTCGCCCAAAGCCTGTCTACAACAGTCTTTCCGACGAGGTAGTCTATCTTCGCGGCTTCGGCGCAGGCAAGGTCCGGCGGTATTTCCAGCTCTCTGCAGAAATAGGTCTCGAGAACCCTGTGGTTTCTTATTATCGAGGCCGCTATCTCAGCGCCTTTCGGTGTAAGCGCGAACCTGCCCCATCCAGCCCTTTTCACCAACTGCTTCCTGCTGAGGCGGTTGAGTACGTCGACTACGGATGCAGGCCTGACCTTGAATGTGTTAGCCAGCTTTCCAGTCGTCGGTTTTTCGGACCTCTCGAGGGCTCGGTATATTTCGGCGAGGTACCGTGCCTCGGCTGTGTTGAGGATTATTTTAGGCATGGCCTAAATTTTGGATAAGCCTAAATTTAACCCTAAACCAAACACCAGAGAATGATCACAACCATAAGCTCTGAGACAGTTCTCGAGGGCAGGGTCTTCAACGTCCGGCGGGACCTTCTGGAGGCTGGGGGTAGGCGGTTCGTTAGAGAGGTCGTCGTCCACCCAGGAGCTGTGGCGGTAATCCCCGTAGACGAGGACGGCATGCTCTACCTGGTGAGGCAGTACAGGCATGCTGTCGGCGGTGAGTTGGTGGAGGTGGTTGCGGGAACGCTGGAGGACGAGTCACCCAGCGAGTGCGCGTTGAGGGAGCTTGAGGAGGAGGCCGGGTTTCAGGCCTCGGAGCTTGTTAAGCTGGCGGAGTTCTACCTAGCCCCAGGCTACAGCACGGAGCTTATGCATCTCTTCCTCGCGAGAGGGCTTCGCCGGTCGCATCAGCGGCCTGAGGTTGATGAGAAAATCAAGCTGTTGAAGACGTCGCTGGATGAGGCTGTCGGCATGGTCTTGGACGGTGCTATAAGGGATGCGAAGACCATCGCATCGCTTTTCATCTACCGTGAGCTCGCCGGCCGTGTTTGAAAAACGTCCCAGCCCCTCCTCTCCAGCACCCGCTCAAACCCCCGGGACTTAACCACGACACCAGGCTTCTCCACAGCCCTCCCTATGAAGTATGTCCTCAAACCCCTGCCCTCGAAGAGCTGTTTAAGGAAGCTCTCCCAACCAGGCTTGACGGTGAAGACAAGCTCGTACTCCTCACCACCGTAGAAGACGGCCTCCAAAACATCGAGCCCGTTACGCCTACAGTACTCCTCAGCAATGCTGTCAACCGGAACCTCCTCGACGACGAAGCCCACGCCGCTGGCCTCCGCCAAAAGATGAATCGACTCAGCCAGTCCGTCGCTTGAGTCGACACAGGCCGTCACCGCACCCGACTCTGAGAGAAGCCGCCCCTCCAAAACCCGTGCCACAGGTCTCCTAATGCTCTGGAGAAGCTCTTCGTCCGCTGTTTTGCCGGAGATTATCGCATGCAGCCCTGTGTATGTCTTGCCGAAGAGGCCTGTGGTGGCCAGTATGTCCCCGGGACGTGCCCCGTTGCGGGGGATAACCTTATCCGCTGAACCAATCACCGTGACCGTGGCCGTCGGGCTGCTCTGCCTGCTCAGGTCGCCCCCTATGACTGATGCCCCGTGACGCCTGCAGGACTGACCCACACCCTCTAAGAGCTCCTCAAAGTCTGAAAACTCCATGTCGGGGTTTAGCCCAAGTGAGACCAGCAGGTAGCGGGGCGTGGCCCCTTTTGCAGCGATGTCGCTGACTGCGGAGGCCACAGCCTTCCAGCCGGCTTCAAACCATGTTAAGCCCTGCGGAACATCCGTCTCCCAGACAAGGGTGTCGACGGAGGTCACCAGCATGCCGTTAAACCACAGCGCTGCAGCGTCGTCACCGGGCGGGAGGGCGGCCGACTCGTCTGCAAAGGTCTTCTCCAGCAGGTATTTGATGAGGAACTGTTCACCTAGCTCATGTAGCTTGGGCATCTCACTCCCTCCCCAAAACCCTTCTGAACAGGGTCTTTAGACACCATCCAAGGAACCGGAGTATCTCTATCTTGCTGAGCTTCGACCTGCCGGCAAGCCTCTCGGTGAAGACGAAAGGGACCTCTACATGCTTGAAGCCTTTCCTCTTCAGCCTGTACAGGAGCTCGACTTGGAAGACATAGCCCCTCTCAAACTCTCTCTCGACAAGCAGCTCAGCAGCCCTCCTGCTGTAGGCCCTGAAACCGCTCGTCGCGTCCGAGACATCTAGGCCTGTGCAAACCCGTGCAAGAAGGTTAGCCCCACGGCTGACCAGCATCCTCCACAGCCCCGCCGACCACCTACCGCCCTTAACATATCTTGAAGCCACCGCTACGTCAACGCCTTCCAAAACTCTCTGGACCAAAACAGGTATCATCTCCGGGGGGTGGGAGCCGTCGGCGTCCATCGAGACAACAACGTCCGCACCCAGCTTAAGAACATGGCGGAAGCCGTCGTAGTACGCCGAGCCAAGCCCCATCTTCCGCCCCCTGTTGAGAAGCATAACCCTGCCGTCCCTGCGGGATATCTCCTCAACAACGGCCGCGGTCCCGTCTGGGCTTCCGTCATCGACCACCAGCACACGTAGAGATAGGCCCTCCAGCGAAATAATTTTACCCAGAAGCAGGCCTATGTTCTCCCGCTCGTTGTAGGTGGGGACGACAACGTAGACTGACTTCGCCTGCATCTACTTCGCCGCAACCCGTTGGCGTATTTTTAGGTAAACTCCGTTAACTCTCCGCATAAAAGCCGCAGCATCCCTCAGTGAGGGGGTGGTGGTACGGAAGTTGGCAAAGTCCTTACGTATTTCTGCGAGTGTGTTGTACTCATCCAACGCGATTAGGTCATTTGTCATCAGCTCTGTTAGGAGGTCGTAGTAGTGGCTGCTGGCTGTGTGTAGGCCAGCCGCCTTAAACAGTCTTTTGACAAGCTCCTCGGCGGCCATGTAGGCTTGTCCCACGGCTTGGTCTGGGCTGCCGCCCCTCAGCCTTAACTCGGCCTCGCGTAGAAGAGCCTCCACCTGCTCAAGCTCCTCCACCCCAAGCTTCAGCGAAGGGGCTCCGCTGTCGTAGAGGGACAGCACCGTCTTGTAGGCCGTGTTTATCCGGGCCATCTCCTCCTCAAACCTTCTCCTCAGCTCGGGGGACGCGTTGGGCGGCAGCCTGTCGGGGTGGAATTTTTTCGCAAGCGTTCTATAGGATTTCTTAAACTCCTCAAGCGGGGCACCCGGCGGGAGGCCGAAGACGGAGTAGGGCCATGGAAGCTCACGGCCGACGGAGGTCTTTCTCAGAGCGTAGATGGCTATGGCCGCCGTCAGCCCCGTGAACAGCACAGCCCCCGCCTCCGCCGGCCCCATCATCAAACCCGGCTTAAGCCCACCTGAATTTTATGTTTGAGGGCTCGACTCCCCTCTAACCCCCAGCTTTGAGAGAAACTCGGCAGGCAGCTCAGCCGACTTCCAAGCCTTCATATCGACGTAGACGTAGCCAATCCACCCGGTTGCGAGAAGCCTGCCATCCCCGCAGTCGTTCAAGGCGAACTCAGCCCTCAGGCTCCGCCGCCTCGCGTGAACAGCTGTCAGACAGGCCTCCACAACGTCGTCGTAGCTTGATGGGCTGGCTATCCTGCACCCGTACTCCCCAACAACTAAAGTGTGCTGTGTGGGTTTTCCGTCAACCCGTAGAGCCCCAGCGCCGTCAAAGACTATGTTGTTTTTCCTCAGGTACTCGATGAAGGCTATGTCAAACCATTTCACGTAGGTTGGGAAGTAGACTCTGGCGGTTGTGTCTGTGTCCTGAAACCCTATTCGAAACTTTTCAACATGTAGGGGCTTCATACGGGCTTGAACCTGTATAGGGCTATGTCGGGCGTAACCTTCTCAAACTCAACCCTAACACGCATCCCCGTCCTAGCATCCTCAGGCTTGACGTCGAGACGTGCGTAAAGCCTCACACCCTCGTCGAGGTCGACCTCCCCGACAACGAAGGGGATGTCCCGCTGGAAGTCGGGGCTGTTGGCTACAACACGTCTGATGACTGTGTATGAATATACTGTCCCCAGCCCACCCGACCTAACCCACTCCAGCTCAAGCGAGCCGCATCTCGGGCATGACGGCCTCGGATACCAGATGTAGAAACCGCACTTCCTGCAGCGTTGTATGAGCAGCTCCCCCCGCGACGCCGCCTCCCAGAAAGGCTTTGTGTAATCGGTTACCGCCGGTAGAGGACGTTTATACTCCGACATCACTCACCACCCAGAACGAGTGCGTAGTTGTTGATAAAGCTCCCCCCGTGGGCCAGAGCTCCGAGAGCCGTCACAAGGGCCTTTGAAGCGTTTTTCACCTGCCTCTCCCCCGCCTCACCCCTCAGCTGTATGACGGCCTCCACGATGTGGTGTAGGCCGCCGGCCATCCCCGCCTGACCGTAGGAAAGCAGTCCCCCGCCGGTGTTTACGGGAAGGGAGCCCTTAAAGGTTATGTCGTTATCTTCGACGAACTTCCCCGCTCCGCCCTTCGGGCAGAACCCTGCATCCTCCAGCTGCATCAAGACAACCGGTGTATAGTCGTCGTATGCGTTGAAGAGACCTATTTCTGAGTGCTTAACCCCTGCGGCGGAGAGGGCCTGCTGGACAGCCGGCTTAAGCCCTGTGGAGGTTATGTCGGGTGACGTTTTCCCCGCGTCGTGGTTGTGCCATTCCCCGAACCCTAGAAGCTTGACAGGTTTGTCCGTAAGCTTCTTCGCCAGCTCTGTCCGGGAGAGAAGGATTGCGAAGCCGCCGTTCACGAATGGGCATATGTCCAGCATGCGGAGCGGGTCTGAGATGAGGGGTGACTGGAGGTATTCCTCGAGCTTGAGGGGTGTTTTGAAGTAGGCGTTCGGGTTTTTGCCGGCGTTGAAGCGCTGGGACACCGATATGCTGCCGTAGTGCTCGGGCTTGTAACCATATATGTCCATCTGCCTCCTCATAATCATGGCCGCCATGCTGTTGGGGCCCATCATGCCGACAGGCATTAGGTAGTCAAGCTCATACCTCCACGTCAAAGCCCCCTCACCGGCTATGTTCAGAGGTGTGTCAGCCCCAAGCACGAGGAAGTGGTCCACGTAACCGCTGTAAATAGCGAGGGCCCCCGTCACGACCAGCGCCGCACCGTTTGCGCCGCCGTGGTCCGCACGCGCGAGAAACTTCGGCTCAAGCCCAAGGTTCTGCACAACCTCCGCCGACCATATCTCCGCACGCGGGTAGGCGGAGCCCGTAACCCCGACACCCTGCCCCCGCAGATCTTCAAGCCGCAAACCCGTGTTCTCGAGAAGCCTGTTCAGCGCCAGGGCATAGTACTCCTCAATCGTTAACCGTTTCTCACCCTTGTCAACCCGTGCACGGCTTAAAGGTGTTTCAGCATAACCTGAAACAGAAACGCTGGCCGAAAACATCGACAACACACTGCATATGTATAATTTATTGGTTGCTGGCGAGCATCCGCATTATGTCCTCGGGCTTTAGGTGGGATGTGGTTATCTCCGTCTTCAACGCGTCCTCTACAGCGGCCACCACGGCGGGTATGGGTGCGCCGCACCCCTCTCCAACACCTTTGGCGCCAAGTGGTGTGAAGGGTGATGGGATGACGATCCGCTGGGTCCTGAAGCTGGGTACGTCGTAGGCTGTGGGTGCGAGGTATGTGACGAATGATGTTGTCAGCGGGGTGCCGTCGCTGTCGTATTCGATGTTCTCGTGGAGGACGGCTGCAAGCCCGTGCAAGGCAGCTCCATGGACCTGGCCATCTACTATTGCTGGGTTTACGACCCTCCCGCAGTCATCTACTATGGCGTAGTCAAGGACTTTGACAGCCCCCGTCTCCCGGTCAACCTCCACCACCACCGCGTGTGCCTGGTATGAGTATGTGAGGGTTAGGTTTCCGATTTTTTTCTCGTTCGGCGGCTTGAAGTCGGGTGCGTAGACCGCTGTCGCGGTCAGCCCGGGCTCCATCCCCTCCGGCAGCTCATACGGGTTTGCGTAAGCCGTTCTCGCAATCCTCTTAAACGAGACCCTTTTCTCCGGAGCATCCTTTACGTATGCGAAGCCGCCTTCAACAACTATGTCCTCCTTACGCGCCTCAAGGATTTTCGCCGCAATAGAGGCCACCATGTTCTTCAGCTTCTGTGCAGCCAGATATATCGCCACCATGCCTGTTCCCGCGAAGCGGCTGGCATAGGTCCCTGAGTGGAGGGAGTATGGATGGGACTCGGAGTCGAAGCCCGGTGCCGTTACCACATCGTCTACGTCGACGTCCAGCACGTCGGCGACTATCTGTGCCGCGATGGTTTCATGCGACTGGCCCTGGGGCACGGTGCCGAGCTTGACGAGTATCTTTCCGTCGGCCGTCATCTGGACGGTTGCGGCCTCGCTTGTACCCACGTTCGGCAGCGATGGGTTGAGCATCCTCACCTGCCCGAAGTTAGCCGCCCCCGAGTCTATGGTGACACCGAGTCCTACACCTATAAGCCTGCCCTCTGCAGCCAGCTCCCTCTGCCTACGCCTCCAACCCCAGTAGTCAACCATTTCCGCAGCCTTCTCCAAGGCACCGATGTAGTCGCCGTCGTCGTAGACGCATCCGTTGAGGGTTGTGTAGGGCTGCTCGTCACGGGTAACGTAGTTAACCTTCCTGATCTCCAGCGGGTCCCTACCCAGCCTCCTGGCGATAAGGTCTAAAACCCTCTCGACCATGAACTGGTGAGGCGCCCTTGAGAAGCCTCTGTTGGGGCCGGCGGGGCACTTATTGGTGAAGACGGCGTACATTCTCTGCCGGAGATGTTTGAACCTGCAGCAGCCTGAGGCCACCTGGGCCCAGACCGTCAGACCTGCCGGCTCATGCCTAGCGTAGGCGCCGATGTCGTCTATCGTGGTTGTTTTAAGCCCCAGGAGCGTTCCGTCGTTCCTGACCGCGGCCTCGACGTCGAAATGTCTGCTGGCGCCGTGGGAGCTGGCCAGCATATGCTCCGTCCTCGTCTCAATCCATTTTACCGGCCTGTTCACAAGCTTTGACAGGGCTGCGACGAGAACCATGTAGGTGTAGTTCAGGATTTTCACACCGAAGCCCCCGCCTATGTCAGGGGTGACAACCCTCAGCCTCGTCATCTCGATGTCCAGCGCCCTGACAATCGATGGGGAGAGGAACATCGGCATCTGGTTGTTGCAGTATATTGTGTAGCCTCTGTACGGGTCGTAGCTTGCGAGGACGGCGTTAGGCTCCAGAGGGGTTGAGCTGAACCTGTGGAAGACGAGCTTCGTCCTGATCACTTGGTCAGCCCTTGAAAGGGCTTCATCGTAGTCGCCGTAGTCGTAGTCAACCATGGCGGCTATGTTTGTCCCCGCCTCCTCATGTATAAGCGGCTCCTCACCGTTTATCACGTTGACAGGGTCTGTGACGGGCTTCAATGGCTCGTAGACAACATCTATCAGGTCCACCGCATCCCTTGCATGGTAGTATGTGTCGGCAACAACCGCGGCAACGGGCTCCCCCACAAACCTCGCCTTCTTCACCGCCATCGAGTAGTCGACAACCTTCGAGGCAGGAGGTACGGTTAGCTGCGGGAAGGGCTTTGTTACGGCGGCTATGTCGGCTCCCGTGAAGACGTTTATCACGCCTTCGGAGCGGAGAGCCTGCGTGTAGTCGATGGATTTAATTAATGCGTGAGGGTAAGGTGAGCGTAGGAAGGCAACGTAGGCTGTGTTGGGCAGCTTAATATCTTCCACAAACCTTCCCCGCCCCTGAACATGTCGAAGCCCCTCCTTAGTCTTAACAGGGGTGCCTACAACCTTGAAAACCATGCATTTACAAACTGTTGCCGTCTATTAATATGTGATTAAAAGGTCCGCGGCATGTTCAAGATCCTGGTACCGATGTAGTTTAGCACCATCTCCTCAGGTACGGGCGCAGTCTTGAAGAGTCTGATGTCTCGGAAAAACCTCTCAACGTCGTATTCCTCGGCAAAACCCATGCCGCCGAATGTCTGCACAGCCCTGTCGGCTGCCTTGAAAGCAGCTCTCGCAGCCGTGAAAGCTGCAACATTAGCCTCATAGGCGCACTCCCTCCCATGGTCGAAGAGCCACGCAGCCTTCTGGGTCATCAGCCTAGCGACCTCGAGCTCGGCCTTAGCCTCAGCAAGCGGGAACTGTATCGCCTGATTGCTTCCAATAGGCCTCCCGAACACAACCCTCTCACAGGCATAGTCCACGGCTTTCCGCAGAACATACTCCCCGCACCCTATCGCAATCGAGGCAGTCGAGACCCTTTCGGCGTTGAGCAAAAGCGGCAGCACCTCCCAGCCTCTGTCAAGCTCTCCTAGAAGGTTTGAATCAGGCACCCAGACATCCTCGAAGTAGACGAGGTTGCTGGTCAAGGGCCTCAAAGCCATTCCGGGAATCTTCGATGTCTTGATACCGGGCTGCTTCGCGTCAACCACGAAGAGGCTAAGCCCCTCTGACTTCCTCCGCAGCTTCTCCTTTGGCGTGGTTCTGGCGACGACCACGATTATGTCGGCCAGGTGGGCTAGGGTTATCCATATCTTCTGACCGTTCAGGACGAAGCCGCCGTCCCTTCTCTCGGCGCTGGTCTTTATGTCGAAGGTGTTGACGCCCGCGTTAGGCTCTGTGTGTGCGAAGGAGCATATCAACTCTCCCGTGGCAAGCTTCGGCAGATACCGCTCCTTGGCCTCAGGAGTACCACATCTCTCGATGATCACGCCGCCGAACACAAGCGTCCGCATCAGGAGGTCGCCGGCAGGCAGGCCTCCACCCTCAGCCGCCACCGCGGTCATAGCGGCCGCGGCCTCGTAAAGCCCCAGCCCAAGCCCGCCATACTTTTCCGGTATCGAGATGCCGAGAAGGCCCTGCTCCGCAGCTGCACGCCAATATTCTTCAGGAAACCTTCTCTCGGCGTCGGCCTTCCGCCAGTATTCAGGCGGAAACCTTTTCATGAAGTCACTAACCGTTTTCCGGATAAACTTGACATCATCACCTTCTTCAAAATCCATGCATACATATGTTGTTGTCTGAAATTTAGTTTATCGTTTTGCTAAAGACGCTGTTAAAAGCTTATATAATCTTGAATGTCTATACAGCCGCATGAGCCGCAAAATTGTCTTAGATGAAAACAGCCTGCCGAAAAACTGGTACAACATCCTCCCCGACCTTCCAAAACCGCTCCCACCGCCGATAGACCCATCAACAAAAGCCCCCGTAGACCCGAAGAAGCTGGAGAGAATTTTTGCCAAAGAGCTTATCAGACAGGAGCTTAGTTCCGATAGATGGATTCCCATCCCCGAAGAGATTAGGGATGTTCTAAGGCTTTGGAGGCCCACCCCGCTCTACAGGGCTGTAAACCTTGAGAAAATGTTGAAGACACCTGCACGCATATACTACAAGTTTGAAGGTGTATCGCCCCCGGGCTCACATAAGCCTAACACAGCTGTGGCTCAAGCATATTACAACATGAAGGAGGGTGTTGAGAGGCTTACGACGGAGACGGGTGCGGGGCAGTGGGGTAGCGCCCTATCCTTTGCTACAAACATGTTTGGTATGAAGTGCACGGTCTACATGGTAAGGGCCAGCTACAACCAGAAGCCTGCCAGAAGGATGTTGATGCACTCTTGGGGCGCCGAGGTATATCCGAGTCCAAGCGATAAGACAAACTTCGGCCGATCACTCCTAGCCCAGAACCCCGACCACCCGGGGAGCCTCGGCATAGCGATAAGCGAGGCCCTAGAGGACTGTGTGACCCACGACAACACGAAATACAGCCTCGGAAGCGTCCTCAACCATGTCCTGATGCATCAGACTGTGCAGGGGCTTGAATGCTTGGAGCAGCTTAAACAGGTTGACGACTACCCTGACATAGTTGCTGGATGCGTCGGTGGGGGGAGCAGCTTCTCCGGCCTCTTCTGGCCCTTCTACTACGAGGTTGTCTCGAAGAAGGCCCCGAAGGAGGTTAAGTTTGTCGCAACAGAGCCGACGGCCTGCCCAACCATGACCAAGGGCATATACACATACGACTTCGGCGACACAGCCAAGATGACGCCGCTACTGCCGATGTACACTCTCGGCTCCGACTTCATACCTCCGCCGATACATGCGGGAGGCCTACGATACCACGGGGACGCGCCAACCCTATGCCTCCTGCTACATGAGGGGTGGATTGAGCCACATGCATACGACCAGGTCTCGGTGTTTGACGCCGCGGTAACCTTTGCGAGGGCCGAAGGCTTCCTACCCGGCCCCGAGCCATCCCACACCATACGCTACGTCATAGACGAGGCCCTCAGATGCAAGCAGACGGGTGAGGAGAAGGTCATCCTCTTCAACCTCTGCGGACACGGAGCCTTCGACCTACACGCATACGAGGAGTTCTTCGAGGGCAAGCTCCCGCCATGGTACTACCCGGAGGAGGAGATAAAGAAGTCCATCGAGAGACTTAGGCAGGAGCTTCAATGGCTCCCAGAGGTGGAGAAACAGTTCCTAACCTGAGCCTCCACCTTTTTCATCCCCAACATACTCGTGGTTCGCAACCTCCAACATTCTTTTCACAGTGTTTTCAGGTATTCTTCTGCCCGAAACCTTCAACCTCCTAAGCTCTTCAAACCTTTGGCTTGAGGGGTCCAGTGCTGCGAACACGTTACGGAGTGTTTTGAAATGGCTTAGCAGGGCCTTCGCTGTCTCATGCCCTACGAGGCCCTCAAGCACGTAGACCGCCTGCTCCTCCACCGTCATGTCCCGCCTCCTAACCCTCAAAGGATACTCCCTGAACTCCTCGACCTCGCCCAGCGACTTGTTCTTCCAAACAAGGTAGGTCAGGGTAGCCCTCTTGTCGGGTGTGGGTATGATGGGCACCTTCCACTCATTGACTATCCTATCCATTAACGCGAGGATTGAAGCCTCGTTCCACTTCCTCTTCCTGTAAAGCCCTAGATAGCCCTCGAGAATAATCACCTTCTCCCCCTCAAACTCCTTGATAAGGGAGAGCTGGTCCCACAGCCTCCCCTTAAGGCTGTTGAGAAAATCCATGATTGTCTTCCTCTCAACCAACGCGTTGGACTCACGTCCAACAATCAGGTAGTCACCGGCTGGAAGAGGCTTAACCGCCACCTCAACAACCTTCCTCAACGACTCAACCATGCTCTCGTTCTCAGCCGCCTCGTTACTGTCGACAACGATCATGTCCGCACACCCACGCCCCCTTTAATTATTTGTTTAGTCCGGTTTTGTAAAAAAGTATAAAAGGGCCTCATGCGGGTTGAGAGGCGTGAAAAACCATATTAAAGCAGTAAGTCGTGTTGCCTTGGTTGCGGTCGTTGTGGTCGTCATCGTTGCAGCCGCCGTCGGAGGACTGTTTCTAACAGGCGTACTCACAACACAGCAGCAGAAGAGACAGATCATCATCGGTCTGTCCCTGCCCCTTACAAACCCGGTAGGCATCCATGCCAAGTATGCGGCTGAGATGGCTGTTGAGGAGATAAACTCAGCAGGCGGGGTTGTCCTGAACGGCACTAAATACGAGCTCGTGCTTGTCGCCGAGGACACAAACGAGATGGACCCGCTAATACCCGTCGACCAGGGTGTGACCGCATTCAAACGGCTGGTCGAGGTACATGGGGCCCATGTCATAGTGGGAGGCGTCAGGACGGACGTTGTGGTAGCTCAGACACAGCTACTTTCACAGTACAAAATAGTATACCTCGACATCGAGTCCAACCAGCGCATAGTAGAGGACAAAGTCTTCTCCGACTACGAGAACTACAAGTACTACTTCCACTTCTTCGCAGGAGGACGTAACTCCAGCGCAGGACCTTACATAGCGGCCATCCCAGTTGCTTTAAGGAACGCGGCAAAAGACAACCCCAACTTCCCCGACGTTACTAAGGTGGCGCTGGTTGCTGAAAACGCCCTCTGGACGGTGGGCCTGGCTGGAAGGCCCGCGGGCAACTCGACATTCTTCGCCCGTCTAAAGTCCCAAGGCTTCGACCTGGTCTTCGCCGAGCTCTATCCAACAACACAATCCGACTTCTCAAGCTATCTTGCACGCATTAAGCAGAGCGGCGCCGGACTGATAATTCTCCTGTTCTCAGGACCCCCGGGTGTGGCTTTCGTCAAGCAGTGGGCGGCATACGACTGGTCGCCGGGCAAGAAGCCTTTGATATTCGGCCCGGGGCTGCTTGGAGGTTTCTCATGGTTCTGGGACCAGACAGGAGGGGCTGCCCATGGAAGTATATGGTGGCCTGCAACCGTTAAAGTACCGGTTACAGACAAGACCATCCCATTCATTGAGAAGTTCACACAGCGGTTTAAGGAGACACCCAACACAGCCGCATTCAACACCTACGACGCAATATACGTGTTGAAGCAGGCGTTGGAAAGAGCAAACACATGGAAGGCCGACAGGCTTGTGCCGGCGCTTGAGCAGACAAACTACGACGGCGTAATAGGAAACATACAGTTCTCGCGAACACTTCACGGATTGAACCTTGCCAAGCCAAACCTCTACTGGTACTTTGGACAGTGGCAGAACGGCGAGCTCGTACCAGTCTGGAGTCCAGATAAACCCGGTGAAGTAAGAAACCTGATACTGCCGTAACATATGAACCCTGAAATACTAGGGACCATCCTAGTCTACGGATTCACGACAAGCCTTGTCTACGCCCTCTTCGCCGAGGGCTTCTCCCTTATTTTTGGAGTCGCCCGCATGATTGACGCAGCATACGGGATGTGGTATGCTGCAGCAGCATACATGGCGTATGCTCTGGTCACAACCTACAACGTCCCGGTCGCGGTTACGGCTGTAGGGACGGTGGCGGCCCTCTTCGCGGCAGGCCTCCTCTACTACTGGTCCGTCCTAAGGAGAATTAAGGAGCACATCGAGATGATTATGACAACGTTCCTGTTAGCGCTCGTCATACAGAACCTTATAGTCCTCTTCTTCACTAACTTCCCGTGGTCAACCCCTGCGACCTTTCCAGGCTCCACGGTGGTCTTAGGGGTCTCTGTCTTCAACCAACAGCTGGCCGCGGCCGTCGCCGCCTCAATCCTGCTGGTGGCTCTCTGGGTCCTAATATACAGGACCAAGCTGGGGATGGCAATACGCTGCGTCGCACAAGACCTTGACGCCGCAATGAACGTCGGGATAAAGCCCTACAGAATCATGGCAATAGTCCTCGGGCTTTCAACAGCCCTCGCAGGGCTGGCAAGCCTCCTAGTAACTCCTCAAAGCACAATAACGCCTGTGATGGGGTGGCCGATGCTGACCCTAGCCTTCGCCATAGTCGTCTTGGGAGGCATGGGTGACTACCGCGGAACATTGATAGCGGCGTTCGTCATAGGGTATGTTGAGATAGCTGTCCAAAACCTTGTAAGCCCTCTGTACTCAGGGGCCGCCTCACTCGCTGCGGTCCTGATCACCCTTTGGCTGCGTCCCAAAGGCATATTCGGGAGGGCGGTCGAGCATTGAGCCTCAACAGAAACCAGGCCATCATCGTATCCCTAGTCATTGTAGGGGCCGTGCTTGCCCTACTTCCACCACTTCTCAACCTCAGGTTCATCATCTTCATACTTACCCTGACAAACCTCTTCGCACTCCTCGGCATAAGCTGGAACATCCTCTCCGGCTACATGGGGCTACTTAGCCTCGGCCACTCATTCTTCTTCGCAGGCGGAGGATACGCGGCCGCCATAATCGCATTAAACCTCGGCATACACCCATTACTCGCAATGTTCGCCGGGGCCCTCGTCATATCGGGTTTAGGAAGCCTGATAATGCTGCCCAGCCTCAAGCTCCGAGGACATTTCTTCGCACTGGTCACGCTTGTGATCCCGGTGATAGCGTACCAGGTAACAAACGCACTCCCACAGCTGGGCGGGCACGACGGCATATTCAACATCCCCCCGATATCCACGGACGCAAACATCGTATACCTTACAAGCTTCGGGTTGATGGTACTCGGCATCCTCATCAACTACTTCCTAGTCAGAAGTAGGTTCGGCATAATTATGGCCAGCGTAAAGGACGACGAGGCCGCCGCCATGGCTTCCGGGGTAGATGTGCCGAGATACAAGTTCTACGTTCTGCTGATAAGCATATTCCTCGCAGGCCTTGCCGGCGGGCTTTACGCATTTCTAAACGGGGTCATAAGCCCCGCTACCTACGAGCTTGAGAAGGCGAGCTTCCCGCTTCTCGTCACCCTGCTGGGCGGGAGAGCGACGGTAATAGGGCCGGTGGTGGGCACATACATACTGGAAACAATCATCGAAACCCTGAAGATAGAGATACTTGTCAGAGCCCGCCTACTCATCTACTCAGCCCTTGCGCTGGCCATATTCCTCGCATTCCCCCGCGGCATAGTGGGATATCTGAGGAGGAGGCTGTATGGAGATACTTAGGACGGAGGGGCTTACCAAGAGGTTCGGCGGCATCGTTGCAGTTAACGAGGTAACCATAGCTGTCAGGAAGGGGGAGATGATGGGAATAATAGGGCCCAACGGAGCCGGAAAAACAACCCTCTTTTCGCTGATATCGGGGATGGAAAAGCCTGATGAGGGACGTGTCTTCTTCGAGGGACGTGACGTAACAGGGCTGAAGCCCTACCACCTCAACAAGCTTGGGCTCGTCAGGACCTTCCAGATAGTCAGGCCCTTCAAATCGTTGACAGTTCTTCAGAACCTTCTCGTACCCGGAACAGTCAAGGACCGGGGGCTGAATAACGACAGGCTTGATGAACTGCTCAAATCCCTGGGTTTGGCTGACAAGAAAAACCTCAGAACAACATACCTAACGCATGGAGAGATGAAGAAGCTTGAGGTTGCACGCGCCTTAGCCTCAAACCCAAAACTCCTCCTACTGGACGAGCCGTTCGGCGGGCTTACCTACAGCGAAATAGAGGAGGTGTACAACACGTTGACAACGTTCAGGAAGGACGGGCTGACAATTGTTATCATAGAGCACAGGCTCCGCGAGCTTATGCGTATGGTTGAGAGGATAGCCGTGATGGACCAGGGAAGGATTATCTTCGACGGCGTTCCTGCGGATGTGCCGAAAAGCGAGCAAGTGGTTAAGGCATACCTAGGCACCTCTGGAGGTTTTGATAATGCCTGATGTTCTCTCGGTGGAGAATCTGTCGGCAGGCTACGGGCCCGTAAAGATCATTGAAGACGTCTCCCTAAACGTTGGAGAAGGCGAGGTTGTGGCTGTAATAGGGCCGAACGGTGCGGGAAAAACCACTCTGATGCTGGCCGTCATGGGTATGGCGACGGTTTTCTCGGGACGTGTCCTACTCATGGGCGATGATGTCACACGCCTGCCCCCCTACCTTAAGGTTGGGAAAGGCCTGGTCCTTTCACTTGAGAGGAGACGTCTCTTCCCCGACATGACGGTCTACGAGAACGTTATCTCAGGCGCCTACCTCAGGAAAGACAGGAACGGTGTAAGAGAAGATTACGCCATGGTCTGCGAGCTCTTCCCCATAATTGAGAAGCGGGCGAAACAGCTTGCGGGCACGCTGAGCGGCGGTGAGCAGCAGATGGTTGCGATAGCTAGGGCCCTTATGGCGAAGCCTAAGGTCATGCTGCTTGACGAGCCGAGCGTCGGACTTGCGCCGCTTGCCAGGAAAACAGTTTTCGACAAAGTCAGGGAGATAAGGGAGAAGCACGGTATCTCCATACTGATTGTTGAACAGGATGCGTCGCTTGCGCTGGCGACCGCCGACCGTGCTTACGTGCTTGAGCAGGGCCGGATAAAGCTCTCGGGCAGAGGGGAGGAGCTCCTCAGAAAACCTGAGATACGGCAGAGCTACATAGGGCTCTGACCAACACCCCTCCTCTCCAGGTAGCGCTCCACCTCCTCCCACACTTCTTCGAGGCTTACCCCCAATAGTCTCCCATCAACAACCACGGGTCTGCCGTTTACGATGACGGTGTCAGCCCTACAGCCCGTCAGGGTAAAAAGTGTGGAGCGGTAGATGTCCTGCGTCGGGAAAAACAGGGGTGTGTTGATGTCGAAAACCGTTAAATCAGCTCTCTTGCCACGCTCTATCGAGCCCACCTCGGTCCCCAGCCCCAGCAGCTCCGCACCTCCCGCCGTCAGCATCCTCAAAACTTTCGCGGACGCCGCCAGCCCCGGGCGTGTCCTGCTGTCACGTAGAATCCCGGCGAACAACGCCCCCATCCTAAGCATGTCTGAGTGATGCGCCGACGGCGCCCCGTCAACCCCCAACCCAACCCTCACACCCCTTTCAAGCAGCTCGGGGAACTTACCATGTGGCCCAAGCCCCTTACCCTTAACGGCCGCCGAGGCCGGGCAGGCGACTACACCTACCCCGGCATCTGAAACCACCCCCACATCATCATCGCTCAGGTAGATGGAGTGGAGGAGGTTTACGCCTCTGTGGAGAACTCCAAGCCTACTTAGGTGACGTACGGGGGTGCAGCCTCTCTGCCTAACAGTTGTCTCAACATCCTGCCAGATCGAGGCCACGTGTATGAAGACGGGGAGGTTCCTTTCCATAGCCCAGAGAAACACGTCTCTCAAAAGCTTGTCGCTGCAGGTGGGTACGCTTATCGGCGTCGCCGATGCACGCACCAACCCGTCGGATGTGTTGTGAAACATGGTGTAGAGGTTTTCCAGCTCCCTCATACACTGCTCTGCGGTCTTCGGAATTGACTGAGGCAGGTCCCAGCACCATGTTGAGACAAGGCAACGGAGCTGGATGTTCTCAACGACTTTGAGGGTTGTCTCGGGGTACATTAGTCCGCCGTCGGCGAAGCATGTAACCCCGTTAAGAGCCATGTCGCAGAGGGCGAGCTTGAAGGCAAGCCTCTCCCCTTCGGGGTCCAGCCATACGTGGTAGGGAACGCAGTAGTCTGGAAACCATCTCTCCTCAGGCACGCCCTCCGGGAAGGCGGTTACCGCGAGATGTTCACGGCTGTGGATGTGGCAGTTGACAAGACCTGGCATGACAAGCTTTCTATCACCACCCAAAACCTCCCCGCCGTAACGTCTCCTCAACTCCTCGAAAGCCCCCACATCCACGATAACGCCGTCGTCGACAGCGACGCATCCATCCCTGATGACACGCATCTCGCTGTCCATCGTCAAAACATACCGGCCCCTAACAAGAAACACGGCTGTTATACAGTGTTAGAGGTATTAAAGGGCCGCGCCCAGAGCTGTGGATGCGTTTTCGCATGGACGACCCACCCAAGGCCACTCGGGCGGTTGGGAGCGGCGGGCTGAGGGTGTCCGGCCGAAGCCTCCACCCTTACACCCCCGCCCCATCAAACCCGTCTTCTACGGGAGCCCTCGCCGCCGGGATAGGCCTGTTGCCAGGCCCTCACCCAGCGGTCGGCTGCCTAGTTTCGGGAGCGGCTTCGGGCTTAGATGCTTTCAGCCCTTATCCGCAGGGGCGCAGCTGCCCGGCAGTGCCCTGTAGGACAACCGGTAAACCGTAGGCCCCGGCGCTCCGTTCCTCTCGTACTGGGAGCACCTTCCCCTCAGGCAGCCAGCACTCCCAACAGGTAAAATCCGATCTGTCTCACGACGGTCTGTTCCACCGGTTAGGGGGGAGGTCTAAGACCAAGTTTATAATGCATAAATCTGGGAAGATGGTTAGAAACAATCCTGATGAGGGTGGGAAAGGAGCTTCTAAGAATATAGATTCGGTCTTTCTGAACTGAGGCATTTATTTTAAAACTGGTTTTGAGCCAGTGGCGCAACAGTTCCCTGTCCTCATACGTGTACCTGTCAACTGAAATTTTTACTGTATTGGAACTCGAGTCATAAGTTCCGTCGTCTCCTAATAATATTGCGAGTGCAACCTCATTCATCTCAGACAAAAGTTGTTCTGGAATCCTCTTTACACCCCCTCTGTAAAACTGGTGATACAGCTTTGTAAAGTAGTTGTGCCTGACAGTGTTGAATCCAACTTGTTTGTATTTTCTTCCCGTCCTTGAATCGAAGTAGGTGTAGCTTAGTAGGTTAAGGCTTAAGGGTTTTAGGATTTCATGCTTGTAGACAACGTATGGTTCCTGTCTAATGCTGTGTCTTATCTGCAACCTAGAGTTGCCCTGCTTGGGACGTTCAAGCCTTCCATCACCTAGAATCGCTCCATATATCACCTGCTTCTGATACTCCGTCGGATCAACAGTGTCCTCCATGTATCAATCTGGGACAGGTCTCTGGCTTATTTAACGCCTCCCCCAAACACGGTGCCTAAACCCAGCTCACGTTCCCCTTTAATCGGCGAACAGCCGCACCCTTGGCCGCTTCTGCACGGCCAGGATGGGAAGAGCCGACATCGAGGTACCAAGCCGCGGGGTCGATTTATCCTCAGGTCCAACTGTGTAGTATATTCTTCTTGTGAAGAGATTTCAAGTAAGGTTCAACCAATTCCATTAGGCGCCCAATTCCTTTGTAGGGCATCTTTATCACTTGTGAAAACCTATCTTCTATAAGGAAGTATTGAACACCTAATCTCTTTAGACACCATAAATATACGTTGAGCTCGGATGTTCCGGTCTTTTTCCGTAATGACACAGATATTGCAACCCGCTTTTTGTTACAATCCATGTACGCCTCTGCATCTATAACTCCGCTTATGAAGGCAGCAACAACCTCTTCGGAAGACCTTTGAAGGATATCAGGGAGCTCCTTTACAAGTCTGTCCATCACCTTGGTTCGAAGGCTGCCGTTTTGCACGAAAATCCCATACACCCAGTTGCCGAACATTGAAGGGTCTTCAACAACTCGTGGACTCATGTTAGCCGATCGCACCCAATCAAGCTGTGCCCCAATATCTACCCTATTGTCTCTCCGGATTATCACTTCGTTGATGTTGTCTTGGTATAGCTTATCTCTCAAAAAGACCTTGAAAGAACTTATCAAGGCAATGTCCTTGTTTTTCAACCCTACTCTAGACTTGCCACCCCATCTGTCACCTATCCATAGACCTAAGTTATAGGAAACGAATTCATCGAACTCGATGGTTCGGGGGATCAAGTTTAGGTATCCTCGTTGTCCATTTCTTCCTTCAATGAGTATTATCTTATCATTGATGTCTTTGACGTAGTTTTTAACGTAATGCTTGTCCATCCCGTCGGCTATGTCTATCAGAACGTTTCTAGCCTCCAGCACTATCCCAATTAACGGTGGTGTCTATACTTAAAGTTACTCAGTTGGACCTGATGTGGACTCTCGCCCGCGACGAGCCTGTTCTAGGGCTGCGCCAATACGCCCTTTCTCTCCAGCGAAGCCTTCTTGAGTGGATGTCTAAAACCAATTAAACTATTGAATAACTGTAAATTTCTTTTCCCGTAAATGGGTAAGCCTCCAACACTCCGTGAATAAGCAACCGCTCCACATTTTATACCGCCTGTTTCAAGCAACTTTTTGATAAGCTCAAGCTTTACTATATCCTTGTTCCATAATGTTATCCTGAATAATGTTTTGTGCACCGCGCCTTCGCAATCAAAAGCACCTCTCAAGTAGTTTAACGTCTTCGAATCCTCCAACGAAGTATTCGCGAGTAATTTGTAGAGCGTTTTTCGTGCATGGTCAAGCTCCTCGAAGAGATTTTTCGAGTAAACCGTCACACGCCAGTAGTTTTGTTTGTATTGCTTTATTCTTGGGTTAAATCCATTTTCCCTGAGTCTTGTAACAACTTGACTCCAAAGCCATTCTCTGTTCTTCTGGTAGAATTCGACGAGATATTCGCCTTTGTCTTTGCGGCAGCCGATGTAACCGTCTTCTAAGGCGCCGAGGAGGTAGTAGGTGTTGCCTACTGTGTCGCTGGACATTGTTGGCTCAAGTGTTTTACGGCTTATTAGTGCTTCGCTGGTTTTAGGGCGGTGTGCGCAGTATCCCTGGGGTAACTTTTCTGTCACCACCGGCCCCCACTGGTAGGAGCCGATGGATCGCTAGGCCTGGGTTTCCCCTCAGGGCCCCTGGCGTTCAAGGGCCCTGTCAAGCCGGCTTTTGCCCTTGCACTTAACGGCGGGTTTCTGTCCCGCCTAAGCCGACCTTTGGGCCCCCTTGATATCTTTTCAAGGGGGTGCCGCCCCAGCCAAACTGCCCACCTGCCGTTGTTCCAGCGCCACCGCGCCGGTGAGAGATGCAGACAGAGGTGGCCGGTGTTACATGGTCGCCTCCCCCCGCCCCCGGAGAGGCGGGGATCGACGGCTCCCGGCTACGCTCTGCACCCCCGTCCACACCCCAGCGACAGGCTGCAGTAAAGCTCCACAGGGTCTTCTTTCCCCGTTGGGAGTCCGTGGACTGTTCGCCCACGTTACGTGGGTTCACGGGGCTCCAGGCGGGGACAGCGGGGCCCTCGTTGATCCATTCATGCACGTCGGAACTCTCGGGGGGCCCGGAGGACCGCCTCTGGATGCTGGAGTGGGATAAAGTTCAGAAATTTAATTAAATTTGTCGTTGGAGAACGGCAAACCTCTAAGCAGAACTCATACATTTTACCTCTTCTCATTCCTAATCTGTAATACTTTGTCATAATCCCCAAGCATCTGAGCACATAGGAAATAAACTGCAGTGGTGGACACTCATCCTCACTCGTCCATGATTGCCAAAACCTAAACCTGCTTCCGCTCTTATCACCCTCCGCATCGTAAAAGCCTGCCACATACCACGCCAGCTTCGGTAGTGGTTGATTAAGAATTATCGGCGGCGTATCGATGGGCCGCTTGTTAACACCTGCATCCTCAATCAGTTTACTGACAACCTTTTTCGAGTTTAGCTTGAGTTCATAGAGCCCGTCAGCCCTTTTTCTAACGCTCATCCTTCCAATGTCAAACGTCCTCATCAGTTTAGGTCGTACGACATCGCTGAGCCATGAAAAGTTTTTCTGCACAAACTTGAGCTCATACTCGGGCAGATAGACGCATGCATCTCTAAGTGCACCTAACAAGTATGCATAGTCGTCTGAGATCTCGCTACCCATGTACTTTGGACACCATTTCATGTTATCTTACGTTTTTCATAAACCCTCCAGCTTTCGACGGTCACCGTGGCCCTTACCCGACAAGGCATTTGGCTACCTTAAGAGAGTCAGAGTTACTCCCGGCGTTTACGGGCCCTTATACCGGTTGGACCCGGCTTTCAGGTACCCGCACTGGCCAGGATTCAATAGCCGTTCAAAACCTTTCGGTCTGGCGGCTACCTATGTTTTTATTAAACAGTCAGGACCCCCTTGTCACTGCGACCTAAGGCCCCAGCCTTGCGGCCAAGGCCTCAGGCACCCCTTATCCCGAGGTTACGGGGCTAGTTTGCCGAGTTCCCTCGCCCTGGAGTGACCCCAGACGCCTTGGGCTTCTCACCCAGGGGCACCTGTGTCGGTTCTTGGCACGGTCTCCGAGGATCCTTCCCGGCACCCTTTTCACGGGCTCCAGGGATCAGCCGAACCGCCCATACGGGCGGCCGTTCGCGCTTTCACCTGGTTCTCGGCTTTACGCCACTCCCCAGGCTTATACGCTTAGACAGGGCTACGGCCCCGCTCGGCCTACCCCGAAGCGTCAGGTGCCGGGCTTGCGTCGCCGCACGTACCCCGGAGGCACCGGAATCTTAACCGGTTTCCCTTTCGGCCTACCCGGTTAAGGTCGGCCTTAGGACCGGCTTACTCCCGGCTGACGACGCATTGCCGGGAGACCCTTGCCCCTTCGGCGGCGGGGATTCCCACCCCGCTTCGCTGTTACTACCGCCGGGATCTACATTGGCGGCCGGTCCACAGGACCTCACGGCCCTGCTTCCGCCCAACCGCCACGCCCCCCTACCCCCACCCAGCACAGCTGGGTGAGCCCGGGTTTCGGCGGCCCGCTTAGACCCGTCAATTTTCGGGGCCCCCTTCCTCGGCGGGTGAGCTGTTACGCACTCCTTAGAGGATGGCAGCTTCTATTCCCACCTCCCCGCTGTCTTAGGAAGGAGACGCCCTTTGGTTTGTCACTTAGCGGGCACTTTGGGGCCTTAACCCGCGGTCTGGGTTGTTCCCCTCTCGGCGTGCGAGCTTACCCCGCACACCCCACTCCCGGCATCTACGGCGCCCACGGATTCGGAGTTCGAAAGGATGGCGGGCCCTTTCGAGCCCTTACCACCCCATCGGTGCTCTACCCCGTGGGCCACCTCCGCCGAGGCTGTCCTGCGAGACACTTCGGGGGGAACTAGCTATCACCGGGCTAGATTGGTTTTTAGCCCCTAGCCCCAGGTCAACACACCGAATTGCACGTCAGGACGTGTTCGGGCCTCGACCGGGCTTTCGCCCGGCTTCACCCTACCTAGGGCTAGATCGCCCGGTTTCTAGCCTCACCGCCGTGACTACAGGCCCTGTTAGGACCCGGCCCCTCACCGGCGTATGCCGGCTGCGGGCTTCTCGGTTTCCCCACGCCTACGGGCTTTCAGCCCTTAAGCTCGCCACGACGGTGAACTCCCCGGCCCGTGTTTCAAGACGGAGCGGATGACCCCGGATAATCCAGCCCCCACACCTATGCGGTGTGTTCGGCTGGAGTACCTTAGGGGCCATCCTCGTCTGTTACCAGCCGGTTTCAACCGCTTTTCACCCCCCTCCCGGGGTAGTTTTCAACTTTCCCTCACGGTACTGGTGCGCTATCGGTCTTGGGAGGTACTTAGGCTTGGAAGCCAGTGGCTCCCAAATTCCCACACCATATCCGAGGTGTGGTACTCTGGAACCAGCCCATCTCCACTCCCCGCTTCCCCTACGGGGCTGTCACCCTCTGCGGCGGACCTTTCCAGGTCGCTTCGGGTCGCGGGGCACAGGAGGGCGGCTGGCCCAAAACCCCACATACCCCCATGGTTTCCCAAGGGGGTTCGGTTTGGCCTGGTCCCCTTTCACTCGCCGTTACTCGGGGAGTCTCGTTTTGATTTCTTTTCCTCGGCCTACTTGGATGCTTCCGTTCGGCCGGTTCCCGCTCCACCGCTCGAGGCAGTGGAGCGACACCCAACGCCGAAGCGCTGGGTGCCAGGAAATCCCATTCGGGCATCCCCGGATCGACGCCTGCCTGCGGCTACCCGGGGCTTATCGCAGCTTGCCGCGCCCTTCCTCAGCCCCCAAGCCGAGTTATCCACCGGCTGGCGTACTCTGGCCAAGGGCATCTGGGTCGTCCACTTTGCGACGCATCCAACACTCTGGGCGCGGTCATCAAGGCTGTAAGCCTCTTCCGCCTCCGGCACCCACCCGTGGATGGATGCCTTCATGAAAGGCATTAGATACTAGGTAAACGGTTACTTATAAACATGTTTAACGAGTCAGGCTCCCACACGTCTCACGTAAAAATCTCAGATATTTTGGGGCGGTTCAAGGGCCTTTGAAGAAGCAGGTCGGGCAGATGTAGGGCTTCGCGAGGGCCCTGCATAGCTCGCACCGCCATATCGTCGACTTTCCGCAGTTTGGGCATGGGAAGTTTACAGCCGACTCATGGGGGCCTATCGGCTTATGACACCACGTACACACAGGCAGCGTTATCTGCGAACTCATCTAAAGCCCATGATGAAAGCATTAATTTAAACATGTGTTAAAGGACTAGGCCCTTGATTACGTGTAGCGCAAACATCAGGGTCGAGATGTGTTTTGCCGTCTTTGCCAGAGTTGTGATGTGTCTGTCCATGTCTCCCTCTGCGGCGAGCGCTTTGTCGAAGCCGCTGTCCCTGACCGCCTTGAACACTGTGTCCAGCATCTTAGGCGGAATCTTCTCAACAATCCTCCTCAGCAGGTATGTTCTCTGAAGCTCTTTGATGACTGGTTTGGCCAGCTCCTCGTAGGCGCCCTCTCCTGCGGCGTGGGCTGCTGCAGCCATGCCGCATAGACCGCCCATCACAACTCCTCCGCCCGTCGTCGCCTTAACCTGGCCGGCGACGTCGCCCACCAGAAGAACATTTCCATGCCTGGGTCTTTGGAGCGGCGGCCCAAGGTATATTGAGTGGGACATGATGCCGTGGACGCGGGCCCTGGGTGTGAACTCTGACACTAGCCTGTTGAGGAGTTTGTCTGGGTGTTTGCTGGATGCTAGGCCCATCTTTCCAAGCTCGTCGTCCACGGGGACGAGGTATCCGAAGTACTCCTGTGTGTAGGGGGTGAAGAAGAGGTAGACCATGGACGGGTCCATTCCGTGGCCTGAGACGACGTACTGGACTATCGGCAGCCATTTTCTCATCTCCGGGTAGGGTGTTAGCTGCCTCGCTAGGTGTGCTGACCGTCCCTCGGCTAGGATGAGGTGTGAGGCCCTTGCTTCGGTGTCGCGTGTTGAGAGGTTGACTGCTCCGCCGTCCTGCGAGGCATGGGTAACCCTCTGGTTTACGTAGAGCTCCGCCCCCGCTTTCACCGCCTGCTCTGCCAGCAGCTGGTCAAGCCTCTCCCTGTTGCAGACAAGCGCTACATCCCTTCCCGCGTCGACCTCGAAGACGTGTTTTGAGGGTGATACGAAGACCGCCCCCCTCACCCTGTTCTGGACATGGTGCCCGGATGTAGGTATGCCCAGCCTCCTCAGGCCGTCGACGCTGTAGAGGCCTGCGCATCTCTCAGGCCTTCCGATTGCCCAGTCCTCCTCAAAAACCGCGACCGCAAGCCCGCGCCTAGCCGCCTCCCTCGCGGCTATCAGTCCTGCAGGCCCCCCGCCTACAACGGCTACGTCAAGCTCCAACCTGTTCAAGCAAGTTTTTTGTGGCGGCTTTAAACCTGTGCAGACATGGCGAAAGTGGCTTACAGGGTCAGGGTTTACGGCAGGGTTCAGGGGGTTTTCTTCAGAGCATCGATGAAGGAGGTGGCGGAAGACCTCGGGGTAGACGGCTGGGTCCGGAACATGCCGGACGGAAGCGTCGAGGCACTCGTATCAGGCGAGGAGGAAAAAGTGGAGAAGATTCTGGAGTGGTGCCGACGGGGGCCCGAGCTCGCCAGAGTAGACAAAGTTGAGATAACGCCCGCCGACCCACCAACCGAAAAAGGCTTCCACATAAAATATCGCTGAATTTAACAACCCGCATCTGCCTAACTTGTTGTTCTAGCGGTCCTGCTGACATCCGTTTTCCCCTTGTTGTACTATGACAACCGACTAATTATCAGACAAAATGACCTGTTTAACTTTTACCGGGCCCGGTGGGACTTGAACCCACGGCCTCCGGCTCCGAAGGCCGGCGCGCTGTCCATTCTACGCAACGGGCCCCGATGTTTTTGGGCCTCCCCGTGATTTATTGTTGTGGTTACAGGAGTCCGGCGAAGAGTGGGACGAAGACTATGGCTACTGTGTTTAGGACTTTGATGACTGTGTTCAGGGATGGGCCTGCCGTGTCTTTGTAGGGGTCTCCGACGAGGTCTCCGGCCACGGCCACGGCGTGCTCCGGCGTCTTCTTCCTCCCCGTGTATTCGAGGTATTTCTTGGCGTTGTCCCATGCAGCCCCGCTGTTGGCCATGTGGTATGCGAGGTATAGCCCGCTCACAACCCCGCCCGTCAAAAGTCCTGCAACAGCCTCCGGGCCGAGGAGGACGCCTACAACTATCGGTGTGGCAACAACTATTGCCGCCGGGGGAGCGAGCTCCCGGACAGCCCCAGCCGTCGCGATGGAGACAACCCTTCCATAGTCGGGCTTGGCCAAGCCCTCAAGCAGCCCCTGAACCGTCCTAAACTGGTACCTCACCTCCTCAACTATCTTTGACGCGGTCGCACCGACAGCTGATATCAGCCGGCTGCTAACGTAGAAGGGTAGAAGGCCTCCAATCAACAGCCCCACTATCACCGCTGGGTTGGTTAGGCTGTAGTTACCTGCTCCGAAGAGCTTACCGGCCTCGTGCTGGAAGGCCTGCAGCATAGCTATGGCGGCAAGCCCCGCGCTGGCAATAGCATAGCCCTTGGTCGTCGCCTTCGTCGTGTTCCCCACCGCGTCCAGCACATCCGTCAGCTTCCTGTTCTCCTCCCCCATCCCCGTCATCTCAACAATCCCGCCGGCGTTGTCGCTCACCGGGCCGAAGCTGTCGATGGAGAGAACTATGCCGGAGAGGCTGAGCATCGACATCGTAGCTATTGCCGTGCAGTAAACGCCGTAGAGATAGTTTCCGGACGAGCTGTAGCCCACGTAGTAGCTTATGAGGACCGCCGCCGCGACCGCGATGGCGAAGGGCAGGTTGGAGCGCAGACCTAGGCTGACACCCTCAAGGATGTTGGCGCTGTGCCCTATCTTCGTCGACTCCGCAACCCTCCTCGTAGGCGGGTAGCTGTAGCTCGTGTAGTAGTCTGTTATGCGCTGGATTATTGGCGCCAAGACGGCGCCGAGGACGACGGAGACGACGAGGGAGGTGAAGGTCGGGGTGGCCCCGAAAACGTTGTATGCGACAGCGGACCCAACCAGGATGGCCGCCACGGCTGCTACGAGGAAAGAGACCGCAAGCGACCTGTTAGGGTTCTCCGACAAACCCGGTGAAACGCTGAACACCCCTATGACGGAGCCGACCAACCCGGCGGCCGCCAGCAGGAGTGGGAAAACAACAAGCTCAGCACGCCCTACAAGAGAGCCTATAAGCATCGCCGCCAAAAGCGTCACAACATAGGACTCGTACACGTCGGCACCCATACCAGCCGCATCCCCCACGTTGTCGCCCACGTTGTCGGCGATGGTCGCAGGGTTCCTAGGGTCGTCCTCAGGGATGCCGGCCTCGATCTTGCCCACAAGGTCCGCCCCAAGGTCGGCGGCCTTCGTGTAAATGCCGCCGCCAGCCCTGATGAACAAAGCCACAAGGCTTGCGCCGAAACCGGCACCAGCTATAGCCAACGGGTCCCGGAAAACAAGGTAGAGGGAGGCTACAGCCGCAAGGGACATGCCGGATATAACGAGGCCCGCCGTAGCACCGCCGCGGAAAGCCGTAAGAAATGTCTGGCCCAACGTCTTGTAGGTTGCGACAGCCGCCCTGGGGGCTGCAGAGATACAGGAATACATGGCCACTGCTGCCGCGGCGGCGGAGAGAAAGGCGCCGACAAGGAACGATATCCCTGCAGGCGGCCCTATGAGCAACGCTAGTAGCAGTGCTATCACAGCCCCGGCTCCGGCTATGTAGTTGAACTCCTTCCTCAGAAAGGCCCTGCTCCCCGCGCGTACGGCTGAGGAGATTGCCTTGACTTTTTCATCCCCCGAGGGCTTAGACCTGAGCCAGAAGCCGAGGAAGATGGCGACGAGAAAGGCGAGCCCGGCCACAAGTATGGGGATAAGCTGGAGAGCTGTATCCATGTTTGGAGCAACGTTGTAGCCCAAATTTATTTGTTAAACAGGCATGGATATATGCTGGCATAACGTCGTCTGAGGGGTTGACACAGCTTCCGCCGGGGCAGGTATGGGGTAAGAGCTGGGTAATCTACTCAGCGCTGGGTACGCCGAAAATTAATCTCGAGAGCTGGAGGCTTAGGGTTTCGGGCCTTGTGGAGAGGGAGGCTGAATATAGCTACAGCCAGCTGCTGGAGATGGCCGACGTAACATATGTCAAGCCATTCCACTGTGTAACAAAGTGGAGCATTAAGGATGTCAGGTGGAGGGGTGTTAGCCTGCGCAGGCTTCTCGAGCTCTCGGGGGTGAAGGACGGGGCTGAGTGGGTGATGTTTGTATGCGCCGACGGATACACGGCCCCTGTCCCGGTTGAGGACGCCCTGCACGAGGACGCTATAGTTGCGTTGGAGATGGATGGGAGGCCGTTGCCGGTTGAGCAGGGCTTTCCCGCACGCCCCTTCATACCGCACCTATACGGGTGGAAGAGCGCAAAATGGCTTACCGAGATTGAGCTGCTTCCGGCTTACGTCGACGGCTACTGGGAGATGTATGGCTATCATGAGAGAGGCAATGTCTTTGCGGAAGAGCGGTTCAAGGGGCCGTCGTTCCAGCACAGCCGGCGAAGAGCCGTGGGAATCAGTCAGAGGGGAACCTGACAAAACGCGGCCACTCACGCCTAGCCTCACCCACGTAGAGAATAGGGCTGTAAGACCTGAAGCCCCAGTACTCTGCGAAGTCATCGGAGGCTTGGGCATCCACAACCGCTCCGAGGACTAAGAAATGGTCCCCCGCCTCCCTCAACCACTCAACCCTACACTCAAGCCACGCAGCCGCATCATCTAACACGGGCACACTGGCCTCATGCCCAAACCTGTACCCCAGCCCCGCGGCCGCCAGCTTGTCTCTGACCGACGGCTCAGTCGGCATCGCCAGCCGCACAACTTTCTCGAGGCATTCGTACGAGACCCAGCACACACCGAACATGTTGGAGGCCGTCACAAGCCTCGTGGTCCTGTGCTCCCTCCCCAAAGCAGCAGCAACCTTTGGAGGGTTAAGTGAAGCCGGCATGACGCTTGTGGCCAGCAACGCCCCCACCTCCCCGCCGTGTGACGCGGTAACGACCGCCGGCACCTGAGGGTAGAAGAGTCTGTGAAACCTTTCAGGAGGCACTTTTTTAAACAGACCCTAACCCCTCCGCCAGAACCCTGTAGGCCTCGTCGAGTGAGGCGACCCTTACGATGTTGGCCGCCTTCGGTGTTTTCCTGTTCCAGGGCTGGTCGTACAGCAGCAGTAGCCTGCCCTTCCCCACGAGCTGCTCAGCCAGCCGGGGCGAGTCGTCTATGTATGCGTCGTAGGTGAAAAGTGTTTTAGAGGATTTTAACGGGACCCATGTGAACGACCTGTACTTGATGCCGTGATGGTTAAGCCAGCGTTTTACGTTTTCAACGGTCTCGGCGGGCCTCTGGGTGAGTATGTCAACCGACCCAAGTGTTGCGAGCTGCTCCACGTCTTCCGCGGCGTCTTCCTCCAAAAGCCCTATCTCCTCCCACCTGCTCCAAACCCTCACCAGCATCCGGAGAAACTGCTGCCTCGTCATCGAAAGCTTGTGCCAGAACTCCCATTCATCTATAAACTCCCTGCCGAGCTCAACACCCGTATCCTCCCTGTAAACCTTCAGAAACATGCCGGCCAGGTCAGCCAGCACGCCGTCAACGTCAACCGCTATTCTCAACCCTCTGGACACCCACATTCTCGGCGAGAAGAAGGGCGGCGAACGTGTTGCGGCATTCCTCCTCAAGATATTTCACAACCGTTCTAAGCAGGTTCTCCGGCATGGACCTGATGAAAGCCATCCCCGGCCTCCTCCTTCTCTCCATCTCAACACGGGCCACAAGGTCGGGAAGCCATACACTCCTCTCAAGCCCCAGCGACTGCTCGAGTATGTGGAGAGGAACCGTCATGTTAAACCTTCTCTCCAAGAGGGATCTGACCTCTAGAACCTTACCGCCCTGAACCAAGCCATTCAACAAGGCCTTCAAACCCTCAAGCCCAACGTCTTCGAAAACCTTTGAGACGGCGGTCAAGTCATAGACAGCGAGTCTGAAGCCCTGGTTCAAGAGCTTCACCAGCTCAGCCGTCGCGTCACCCTGCCCCTCCGCCAGATAGCCCATCTCCTTAACACCCGTAAACGCCTTGACGTTTTCACCGTCAAACAGGACCATGGAGTAAAGCCCTGCGCCTAGGTCATCCCGCAAAGTTATGCTTACGGCCGCCAAAGTGGCTGTCTTCAAAGCACGCGATGGCTTGGGAATTGTGAAAACCGTTTCCCCAACCTGGAGACGTAAAGTCTCACGTATGAGGATATAGTCTATTATTTTGAGGGCGTACTTTTTAACAATCTCCCAGTCGAGTTTGAGTGAGAAGAACGAGGAGTAGGCCTGCTCGTCCACCTGCTCCAGCAAAACCTCGTCCAGCTCGTCAGGCAGATAGCCTTCAACATCCCTGCGTAGACTGCCCCAGTCGACGGAGGGTAGGAAGCCCGTGCTCTCGTTCTCGTAAAAGACCACAACCTTGCGCTCACCCAAGACCATTACATCAAACTTCAACAGCTCAAGCGATAGATTATGGACCCTTCTCAGAACAAGGGCTATGAAGCATGCTCCAAGCCTGAGCAGAGCCGGGTCGTCTAGGGGGCTTGCCTCAACGCTGAGCCCGTAGGTGTAGTCGCCGTAGACGCCGTAGGTCGGTGTGGGGACCTGGATTGTTCTACGCTCTCTCGAAATATAGGTTCGGCCTTGCAGAGTGACGACCTGTTTTCTATTTGAGACCACCCTCCACTCCACCCTGTTGGGGAACTCTGTGAAGTAGCCGAAGCCGTTTAACGGAACTTGTGCAACTAGGTGTATGAGGGACTGGAGCCTGCCCGTGAAATAGTCCCGCCTTATGTTAGGTGTCTCACCCCATCGGTGCTTGATTTGTTCATACTCCTCCAGCACAGCCGACAGCGCGTCATGCTTTCTCAACCTGCTTTCATAAAGACCGTCCACCACAACAGCTGTCACCACCCTTCCACGGCCTCCCCCAAGCCTGTGCTCGACGACGACGCCGTCGCTGCTGGGGTCTATGGCCCCCGGCTGAAACTTCTCAACCAGGTCGACGTGTGATATGTCCTCGAGGCTCCGCATCCCGCCGCCGTCCTCAACCCTCCACCTCTTTATTCCGAATGGGGGCGCAAACTCGTAGAAATTCATCTTAAGCCACGCCGACTTCCCCTTAACAGTCAGAGCCCCATCCCTCTCAAGCCCGAGAGACCTGAGAAACAATACATCCTCCCTCTTCAGCGACTTCCTCAGGCTCGGAGACAGGTAGGCGAAAAGTGTCTGGAAGAGTTTGCCGTAGAGGTTTTGGTCGTTGACAATCGTTCTCTCCATCGGGAGGTTAACCCACTTGAGGAAGACGTCGACACCCCTGCTCAGCAGGTCCCTGTCCCACTGGCCTAAGGGGATGACGACTGTCTCCGTCCATGCCACGTCTGGGCGGCGGCCCTTCCTCCCCTCCCTCTGCCTAAACTCCCTCACCTCCCTGGGGAGACCGAGGTGGACAACCCTTCTGACAAGCCCTATGTCGATACCCTGGCTCAGCGTCCTCGGCGTGAAGATTGTTTTCACGACACCGTTTCTAGCCGCCTCCTCCACCTCAGCCCGCTGCGTCTTCAACAGAAGATGGTGATGTGTTGCAACCGCTCCACCGCCCTCAAGCCTCGAGGACAGTCTCCTGGAATACTCCTCAGCAGTAGCTATGCCGGGTGTGAAGGCCAGAGTTAAAACATCGTCCCGAGCATAGTGCTCCAGTATCTCTGTGTAGTCTGCGGCGAACTCAGGCAGCTCAACCCCGGCAGCCGTGGCCGTTTCAACAACTTTGAAGAAACATCTCTTAAACTCCTCAAAATCATCCAAAGCCTTCAACACATCAGGCCCTACGTTTGCGGACAAAAACTTCTCTCTCTGCTGCTTGAGCATCGCCCATATCTTTTCAAGCGATTTTCCGAGCACTAGGTATGTTCTGTTCTCGGGCTGGAAAGGCCTCCCATCAACCACTTTGCTGGCCCTGCCGTTGATTGCTGTCAGCGTTCTCCCCACATCCTCCGGGTTCTGCAGCGTCGCCGTCATCAACGTAACCTGAATGTTTGGGTTCACAAGGCGGTGTATCAGGCCGACCATCGAGAGCAATATTGCGATGCTGCGTGGGCCGTAGAAGTCAAACTCGTCAAGCACTATGAGGCCGCATCTAGAAAGAAACGTTTTCAGAAAGCTCGGCTTGCCCGAACCAATCCTCTTGAGCTCGTTGAGGAGATAGGCCGGGTTTGTGACAACGATGTCTGCCTCGGCGACGGCTTCAGAGAGACCTCTGGCGCCATGTTTTGAGACATACTCGTTTTTCCTCAGCGCATCTATGGGGAAAACTTTCAAACCCAGGGCCGCACAGTACTCCTTCAGCCTCTCAAGCTGGTCGTTTGACAGTGCGAGGGTTGGATATATGGCGAGGGTCCTACGTCTGTGTCTGGCGGCGTAAAGGAACCACGCCTCCGTTTTACCGCTGCCGGTACCGGACTTTAGCACGAGGTTTAACCCAGCCGCCAAGACGTCGTAGGCCTCTTTCTGGTGACTGTAGAGCTTCGTGCCGGCTATGGCTCGGCAGCGTGGAAGAGGTGAGTCCGCTAGCTCGGGAAGTATTTCGGAGAACTTTATCGGAACCACGTCGGGCTTGACCGCCTCAGAGACGTGGAGAAGGTAGTCATAGCCTAGCCTCTCCAGTAGGGTGCCGGTGTCAAGCAACGCCTACACCCTCCGCCGCCTTCCTCACAGCCTCCAGAACCTCTTCACCGTAGCCCAGCCTCTTCAAACCCCTCAACATCATCGAGATATAGGCTTTTGATGGCTGGAAATGCCCCCTCGGGTTGGCGCCAACGTATATGAACGCCTCCACAGGCCTGCCGTCTACCTCGATGACTGTTTTTCTCCTAACCCACTGGCTGGGGACGCCTAGGTGTCTGTCAAGCCTGCTAAGCTGCTCCTCCTCGATAAGGTATGCCGCACCATATACCGTGCCGGCGCTGTCCTCTACTACGTTGGCGACACCGCCCCTCCAGGAAACTGAGTAGACGTTGAAAACAAGCCTATATCCCTTCAGAACCGCGGGCTTAACCTCCTTCCATCCTCCCACCACCCTGCGCATCGCATCCTGGTCAAGGTTTGAGCCGTATGCAAAGTACCAGGGCAACCCAGACACCTACAGTATGAAATACTCCTTATCAACCTGTCTGTTTTCAACACCAACAACCTCTACGTCAAACTTGAGCCCGCCGTGAAGAACCGCATACTTTTTTCCCGTCATGACGGCCTCAGCAATCCTGCCGACTGCATCCGCTTTCATTACACCGCTTCCGCTTCCACCTGTCACGACAACACAGTTCAGCACTTTGAAAACCAAGGGGTTTCCATCGAGGTTGTTCATCGAGTAGCACCCAGCCCACATGTTTACGGGCCTAGCGTTCATGAATTGCGGGTAGTATGACCTGAGCAGCGGATGGACGTTGTCATAGTAGTAGCTGGGCTCGGGTTCGTAGTCGTGTGCGAAAGCCCTGCCGACGTCGTCTGTTAAGCTAACCCAGAAGGCCTTCTCTTCATGCCGGGGTGCTATGTAGAGGCCGTCCGGGAAAAACATCATCGGCAAAGGCCTCCCACCCTCCCAGCGGAGGTTGATGAGCTCCTCCAGTCCGTCTACGGGCTTGATGACAAAGAGCTGCCTCTTCTTCGGCTTCACAAAACAGTCTATCCCAAGCGGGTCAAGCAGCTCCGGGCACCAGCTTCCGGCTGCAACAACCACTTGTCCGGCGTCAACCACCTCCCCTCCCTCAAGCGAGACTGCTATGCGGCGCCTCTGCCACACCCTCGGCTCCCCCGGGATACCCAGCGGGTTCTCAGGCAGGAGTAGCAGCCTCTCAACCCGCCTGCCTGTAAAAATCTCAACACCTACCTCCCTGCACCTTCTCTTGTAAAGCTCAACAACCTTATCAACATCGAGAATACCGCACTCCGGCGCGAAGAGCCCTGCAACAACATCCTGAAGGTTAAGCATCTCAGCCTCTTCATCTCCGGCGAACTTTGTCCGCATCCCGAAAAATTTTTCAAGCTGCTCAGGCTTCAGCAACACGGCCTTCCCGCCCTCCACAAATTCGTTTACGGTCTTCGATGCCCTCCGGTAACGCTGCTGGTTCATCAAGATAAGGTAGCCAACATACCTCATGTTCAGCGACGCCTCACCACCCCTCTCGACCTCCCTGTAGTGCCGGACCGTGGTCTCCGCCAGCATCTGGTTCACCCTAGAGGTGAAGATCCCCTGACGGAACCCGCCCACACTCCTTGAAGTGTTACCCTGACCCACGTCGGCCTCCTTCTCGAAAACCGCCACACTCAGACCCTGGTTCAACTCCTTAATGTAATAGGCTGAGGCGAGGCCTAGGATTCCCCCGCCCACAACAACCACATCATACATCAACCCAGAGAATAAACAGCAGGAAAAAAGGGTTATCATCACACATATTAGGCGCGTCTCCAGCACAACATCCGGATGGAGATATCAGGCTACCTGGTGGACATAGACTATGCGGTTACAAGGCTCAGGGAGAGCAGAGCAAGGAAAGTTCTAGTCCAGGCACCGCTCGGTCTTAAAGGTGTTGCAAGGAAAGTTTGTGAAAAGCTCGAAGGTGAAGGCTTCGAGGTTCTTATCTCATCCTCAAGCTGCTGGGGTGGCTGCGACGTAGCCTACGGCGAGGCGGCGGAGACAGGTGCGGACGCGATACTCCACCTTGGGCATACACGGTTTCTCAGAAGAGACAGAATACCGACAATCTACCTCGAATGCGGGTATGCAGACGACCAGCCCGTCAGAGCGCTTGCGGAGAAAATCGCCGGGGCTGTGGGCGGGTTTTCAAAAGTCGGCCTGGGTGCTAGCGTGCAGTGGGTTAACCACCTACAGACGGTCAAGGAGATTCTGGGAGGAATGGGTGTTGAAGCGGTGTTGGCGGAGCCAGACATGTACGCCGTACACCGTGCCCAGGTTCTGGGATGCGATGTCTCAGCCCTTAAAAAAATCGAGAACAGAGTTGAGGCCTACCTTGTTATAGGGAGTGTTTTCCACGGACTCGGTATAGCGCTGCTTTCGGAGAAGCCGGCGTATGCGGCCGACCCCCACAACCAGTCTGTGAAAGAGCTGAAGACATTGAGGGACCGCATCCTCCGCCAGCGATACGCCTCAATAGAAGCCTTCCGCAAAGCCAGGGACATCGGCGTAGTGGTAAGCCTCAAGCCGGGGCAGAAACGGATGGGGCTTGCACTGAGGCTTAACAACCTTTTACGCAAGCACGGTAAAAACAGCTTCATAGTTACGGGTGATGAGATAACGCCGGCGGTGTTGGAAGAAAATAGGTTCGATGCATACGTCAACACGGCCTGCCCAAGGCTATGCATCGAGGACCAGGCGCGTTTCAGCAAACCTATGTTGCTGCCAGCGGAGTCGCTTGTAGCCCTTGGGCTGCTCGATTGGGCTGAGATGCTTGAGAGGGGTTTGCTCATGTATCCCTGGGGCTGGGCCGATAACTCGGGTGAGGTCTTTTGGAAACAACTACGGGTGGAGGAGGTCGTGGCATGAAAAAATCCATCGTTGTGCCGGGTGAAACAATCTGTGTGGTCGAGGAGTTTTTACCTGGGAGGGGGGCGTCTGCAGAACCCAGCGGCTACGTGAAGTCACGCATACTGGGAAAAGTGGAGTATGACATAAAGCAGCGGGAAGTGCATGTCAGGGAGCTGAAACAAGTCGACCGGCTTGAGCGGGGGGACAGGGTCTTCGCCGAGGTGAAGGATGTGCAGGAAAAAATAGCTGTCGCGGAGGCTTTTGCAAAGCTTCCAAACACCCCCCTAAAATACAGGAGGACAGGCGTAATCCTTGCCAGGAGAAACGACAGCATGGAGAACATGGTTGGGATAGGCGACATAGTTTTGGTGGAGGTCTCAAGCATCTACCGCGGCCTCATAACCTTCGACATATACCCGCCCGGCTGTGGGGTGGTTTTGGCGACCTGCAACCAGTGTGGTAGGTTGATGGAAAAAAGGGATAACATGCTTGTGTGCAGCCGCTGCGGGAGCCGTGAGAGGAGGAGAACAGTTTTAAAATACGGCAAAATAGAGGCATTGGAAGAGCTGTTGGGGGCGCACTGATGAAGATGAAAGTCGTCGAGGATAAACAGGACTTCCTCCTCGTCGAAATAGATGGAGAAGACCAGTCAATCATCAACGTTTTGACGGAGACTTTGAACAAAGTAGACGGCGTCATGTACGCAGGCTATAGGATAGAACACCCGTTAACCAACACCATAACCATGTCGATAAAGGTCAACCCGTCGAAGACGACGCCTAGAAAAGCTCTGGCTGAGGCTTTTAAGGAGCTGGGGCTGCTTGTTAAAAGGCTTGAAGAGGAGATAGGGAGGATGGGGTGAGCTAGGTTGGAGTTCTGTCCAAAATGCGGTAAAGCACTGTCGCCTTCGAGGCAGGGCTCAAAGGTTGTTATGGCGTGCAGGAGGTGCGGCTATGTGAAGGACGCGGAGGAGGTTAAGGTTGTTGTTAGGCAGGGGGGTGGGAAGGCTACCGTGAAGGAGGCGGCCGCCATAGTTGAGCCGACCGACGCCCCCCTCCCCTCAACCCACGACGTCATATGCCCTGTTTGCGGACACAACGAGGCTAAGTGGTGGACTGTCCAAACCAGGTCAGCGGATGAGCCTATGACCCAGTTCTTTAGATGCGTAAAATGCGGCCACACCTGGCGTGAATACGCCTAAACCTCGGCGAAGAAAAACACCCTACCAAGCTGGTAAGGCTTAACCTGTTTCCTCAACTCCTTTAAAGCCGCCAGCCCACAAACACCCACAACATCGCCTTTCGAGTCCACAATCCTATCCCTAACCTGTGTGAGGGGGGCGAAGCTGTCAAAAACACCAACAACAATCAAAACATTTTTGTTTAACACTGTTTTGGGTATGTAGAGCCTCGAGCTTGTCCTCATACCACTAATCCTGTACCGGATCTCGGCCCAGCCATGGTCAGCCAGTACGTCGTTTGTCTCGCTGTAATAGGTCTCCTTCATGGTCTGCAAGCCGAAGGCTGTGGCGAGAACCAGTCCGGGGTTATCGAGTGCGAGCACGCAGTCTATTCTGTGTCCCGCGTACTCCCGCATGAGATATATGGCCGCCAGCTTCATGAGATGGCTTTCCGCAACAACCCTCGAAATATCGACATCTTCACCGTTTACAACAACCCTTTCGCTGATGAGTGTTTTTATGTCCTCCATGTTTAGGAGCTTGTTTATGAGTTCGAGGGTTTTCCTACCCCTTGGAAGCGTCTTATTCGTGACGTAGCGTGTCAGGGTTGAAACAGGTATGCCGGTATGCTGTGAAAGCATCCTGTAGTCCATCAGAGACTTGAGAGACTTCAAAAGCTCGACAAGCATGAGTGAAGAAGCCACATCTGGTTTCTGCTGCCGCCCGGACATATCCTACTCCGTTTTCAACTTCTTCTTTATATCGGTTAGCCTCTCGAAGAAATAGAATAATACCCAGGTCAGCATCGAATTAAAACCCATAAATAAGGTCGTTGGACATTATACGGTGCTGATGAGGAGATACGACCCTGTTGCTGCTCTAAGAGGTCTACCCATCTATACAGCGGACATCATACCTGAAGACGCTTTGCGCGTCAAGGCTGTTAGGTCTGAGCACCCCCATGCAGTGATAAAGTCTGTTGATGTTTCAGACGCACTACGTGTCCCTGGTGTTGTTGCGGTTTTCACCGCGCGGGATGTTCCTGGACAAAACATAACGGGGGCTGTTATTCTTGACAGGCCGTTTCTCGCCTTCGAAAAAGTAAGGTCTCTGGCGGACCCGGTTGCGTTGGTTGTGGCTACATCTGAGGAGGCGGCTGATAAGGGGGTTGAGAGGGTGCGCGTCGAGTACGAGGTTCTGGAGCCTGTGTATGACCCGGTTGAAGCGCTTGAAGAGGACGCGCCGCGTGTACATGGGTCAGGCAACCTCCTTAAACACTACAAGGTCAGAAAAGGCGACGTTGTCACTGGCTTCGAGGAGTCTGATGAAATAGTAGAAGAGGAGTTCAGGACGCAGATGCAGGAGCCAGCCCCCATAGAGCCCGAGGCAGCATACGCTGTTCCTGAAGCCGATGGTTCGCTGACAATTTATGGAAGCATCCAGAACCCGTACTATGTTTTGAGAGGTGTTGCGAGGATTCTGGGGTTGGAGGAGAAGAAAATTAACTTGGTGGCGCTGTCTATGGGGGGTACTTTCGGCGGAAAGTCAGACGAGGCCCCGTGGGATGTCTGCGCCATGGCCGGTCTGGCGGCGCTAAAAGTTGGAAAACCCGCCGCCTGCATCTACAGCAGAGACGAGTCAATAATAGCGCACTCCCACCGCCACCCCGCGGTGATGAAGTATAGGTTGGGGGCTTCTAGGGACGGCCGGCTCAAAGCCCTCGAAGCCGACCTCTACTACGACACAGGGGCCTACGCATCGGTAGGGCCGCTGGTCATGCTGCGTGGAATAACACATTCAACAGGCCCCTACGTCATAGAGAATGTGAGGGTGGACGCATACCTGGTTTACACCAACAATTTAACAGCCGGGTCGATGAGGGGTTTCGGAGCACCTCAGGTCCATTTCGCAGTCGAGTCGCTCATGGACATCATGGCTGAAAGGCTTGGACTCGACCCTATAGAATTCAGGCTTAAGAACGTCTGGAGAAAGGGATGTGTGACAGGCACCGATGTTACGCTTAACGACAACCCAGTATACGATGTTCTGGCCAGAAAGGCCTCTGAACTCCTCGGATGGCGGGATAGAGGCGGCAAAAGGCCGGGAGAAGGCTACGGGATTGCTTTCGTCTTCCACGGCAACAGCCTTGGCCCGGAAGGTGAGGACACGGCTACGGCGGGTGTGGCCGCGGCCCCGGGAGGGTATTTCAAAGTCTACACATCTATGTCCGAGTACGGAACAGGCGCTGTTTTCTCGCTGGCCCGGATTGCTGCGGAGGCCTTGGGGGTGCCGGTTGAACGTGTCTCCGTTGAGGTTGTTGAGACCAGGAAAGCCCCAGACTCCGGCGGCCATTTTGCCTCGCGGGCTACTTTGATGGCGGGTAACGCTGTCCGGCTTGCAGCCCTCAAGCTCAAAGATACACTCCTCAAAAAGTTTGGAACCGTGGACCCGAGGGAGTTGGAGAAAGGGCTTGACGAGGAAGTGGTTGAGTACGCCGAGTTCAAGCTACCCCTATGCGACTACAACCCCGAAACAGGGAAGGGGACACCATACCTGCAGTACACATACGGCGTCGTTGGGTGCAGGGTTCAAGTAGATGCCGAGCTGGGAACGGTCAAGGTTAACAAGCTGGTGGGCGTCTTCGACTGCGGCAAAATAATTAACCGAAACTACCTGCTCGCCCAGCTGGAGGGAGCTATCACTCAGGGGGTGGCATACGGACTTCTTGAAGAGATTATAATAGGGAAGAAACATAAGGTTCTTAACGCCAATCTCGCGGACTATCTTGTTCCGACGGCGGCCGACCTTCCGCCTGTGGTAATCGAGTTGGTGGAGAACCCCAGTGACTTGACGCCTTTGGGGACTAGGACGGCGGGGGAGCCTGCGATAAATGGCCCGGCACCGGCTTTGGCTAACGCGGTCTACGACGCGGTTAGGGCGAGGGTTAAGAGCCTGCCTATAAACGCCGAGAAGATTGTTAAAACCCTCAGGGGCGAGCTTGTTCACCCTGCACAGGTAGCACCGACTTGACCGCTTCAACTATACGTGTGTATCCACCGCACCGGCATATGTTCGCAATAAGCACACGTCTAATAACTTCCTCCGATGCGTTAGGGTATTTTTCCATTATGTATTTTGTGGTGACAAGTATTCCGGGGATGCAGTAGCCGCACTGGGACGCGGTGTAGTCTAGGAATGCTTTCTGCACTGGGTGGAGTTCCTCGGAGACGTTAAAGCCCTCGGCTGTGAAGACTTTGCGTCCCCTGACCTGTACCGCAAGCATCATGCATGAGTTTACAAGCCTGCCGTCCACCAACACGTTGCATGAACCGCAGTCACCTGTCCCACACCCCTCTTTAACACTGCGAATACCCAGCCGCCAGAGAAGGTCCATCAACCTCTCCCCATCTCTGAGAACGGCTTTGACGGGTTTACCGTTAAGATAGAACTCAATCATCATGCATAACCACCTTTTGTCAAAGTGTGCCAGCAGCTCAGAAGACCTCTTTTTACCAACACCTTTGAGACATGGCGTCGGAAGTCCGAGGACGCCCTGAAGTCTGAGGCAGGCTTTATGTCGGATACAAACCGGTCTACAGCCTTCTCGACAACGTCTTCGTCCAAGGCCATGCCTGTCAGATATTCTTCGAGGGCGTTAAGCCTACCCATTCTCCTCCCCTCAACCCTGTTCAAGACCACGCGGAGCTTTTCAACGACACCGTCAACCACCTTCATCGCAATCGAAACCGTCACAACCCCTATTCCGTTAGAGGCCCTCTTCTCAAACTTCCTAAACCATGAAACACTGCCCTCACCCCAGTCGTTGAAGGCCGCCTCAATGATAAGCTCCCACGGCTTAAGCTCTAGTTGGAGCGGGTGAGCACGTCTAACACCCTCAAGTGAGGCGACCTCGACCCAGCCGTCTAAGGATGTTAGCACTGCGGGGATGTCCCTCTCACCTCCAGAGGCGAGGTTGCCGCCCACAGTCGCCATGTTACGCGTCGTCTCCGCACCGAAATAATACACCAACCCCTTAATTGACTGGTATCTCTCCGGTATCAAAGGGCTTTCGGCCAGCTCCTGGACTGTCGTCAAAGCACCCACCCTGAAAACACCGTCTTCAAACTTTACGAAACTGAGGCCCTGGACTCCGGACAGGTCTATCACCTCCTCGAGGCTAACCCTTCCGCGCCTGATGTAGGGTATCATGTCGGTTCCGCCGGCGAACAAACCTCTCCTCCCGTTGCCCTCGCTTAGGAGCTTCAAAACCTCGTTAACATCCGTCGGCGTATAGACATGCAGTTTCGGAACAGCTTTCAACATCAACAACAATATATTCAACACCTGCTATATAGCTTGTCGTGGGATTCAATGGACCTGGTTGTTAAGAACTGTAAGGTCGTCGGCCTCGACGGCCTCACAGAGGCTGAGCTGGGTGTTGAGAATGGGAAGGTGGTCAAGATAGCTAGGGTAGTTGAGGAGAGGGGGGAGAGAACCTACGACGCTAAAGGCAGGCTTGTCTTCCCAGGTGTAATAGACGGACACGTACACTTCAACCTGAAATACGGCGACTACTACACCGCCGACGACTTCACATCCGGCACAGCGGCCGCAGCATGCGGGGGAGTAACAACAGTAATCGACTTCGTAACACCGGAGTCAAGGGACTATGTCGAGGAGTTTAGAAAACGGAGGGCCGAGGCCGACGGCAACACTATCGTCGACTACGGTTTACATGTATCCGTCACGGACTACGGCGCAGATATTATCGAGGGGCTTGTTAAGCTCTTCAGGGAGGAGGGGCTGGCCAGCGTCAAAATCTTCACAGCCTACAGCAAGAGAGGCCTGATGCTGGACGACGGAAAGCTCTACAGGCTTATGCAGCTCTGCAGCAAACACAACGTCCTCGTCATGGCCCACTGTGAGAACGAGTGGCTGATAAACAAGTTCGTCGACGAGTTTCTTGAAGAGGGGAAGGTTGAGCCGATATACCATTCGTGGAGCAGGCCCGACATAGTGGAGGCTGAAGCCGTTCAGAGACTTGCGTATTTCTCCGAGGTTACGGGCGCCGAGTCCCTCGTCGTCCACGTGTCCTCGAAGGCTGGTTTGGAAAAAATTGTTGAGGCGCGCTCCAAGCGGGTCCGAATACACGCTGAGACGTGCCCGCACTACCTTGTGTTTACCGAGGATGTCTACAGGGAGGCCGACGGCGCAAAATACATCATGTCACCCCCTCTAAAGAAAAAAGCCGATATGGAGGCTCTCTGGGGCGGTGTTGTCGGAGACGGAATTTCAACAATCGGGAGCGACCACGCCTGCTTCAACCTCTCCAACAAACTAGGCCACAGGAGGTTTGTTGACGTCCCCGGAGGGGTGGCTGGCACCGAGGTTATCGCCATGGTCTTGTTTTCAGAGGGGGTGTTGAAGAGGGGGCTGGCGTTGGAGAGGATGGTTGAGCTAACCTCGTACAACCCCGCCGTCCTCTACGGGCTATACCCCTCAAAAGGGTTGATACGCGTGGGTGGTGACGCTGACTTCTACGTGCTTGACCCGTCTCAGAGGATGAGGCTGAGCCGGGAAAACCTCCACAGCAAGATAGACCACTCTATTTACGAAAACCTCGAGGTGGGTTGCAGGGTTGTAGCGACTTTTTCAAGGGGGGAGCTGGTGGCTGAAAACGGGGAGGTAATGGCTAAACCCGGCCGTGGAAAATACCTGTATAGGAGAAGGGGTGGTGAGGTTGGTTCGTAGAAGAAGGCCGGCGGTCGCAGGAGCTTTTTACGAGGGCTCGAGGGAGAGGCTGTTAAAGCAGATAGAGGAGTGCTTCACATCGGTCCACGGGGCCGGACCTGTTGAGAGGAAGTGGTCCGAGAAAAGGGTTCCAGCACTCATATGCCCTCACGCAGGCTACATGTATTCGGGGCCGGTGGCATCCCATGCATATGGCGCACTCACCCGATACAGCAGGCCGGAGTCCGTGATAATCTTCGGCCCCAACCACTACGGAATTGGGACCATGGTCTCACTATTCCCCGACGGCGTCTGGCAGACCCCGCTGGGCGACGTACCGATAGACGGAGAGCTAAGCCGCCAGCTCGTCGAAGCAGGTGACGTCTTCTTTGTCGACGAGGAATCACACAGACGTGAGCACTCAATCGAGGTCCAGCTGCCTTTCCTACAGTACATTTACGGGGATTTCTCATTTGTCCCTGTCTGCATCAACGACCAGAGCTATGAGACATGTGTCGCCATAGGGGAGGCGGCTGCGAAAGTTGTTGATGGGAGGAATATTTTGATGATAGCGTCCACGGACTTTACACACTACGAGCCGCATGAAAAGGTTTTGAAGAAGGACAGGTTGGCGCTGGAGATGATTGAGAGGCTTGACGTGAAGGGGATGTACAACGTGATTGAGGAAAAGGACATAACTATGTGTGGTTACGGCGCTGTCGCGGCTTTGCTGACTGCGGCCAAGGCCCTAGGCGCTAGGAGTGCGAGGGTTTTGAAGCAGGCGACCAGCGGCGATACAGGAGGCGACTACAGCTCCGTTGTGGGGTATGCCGCCTGCCTTATAGAGCTAGGTCAGTGATGAAAGCCGCCGCCTCCGCACCGGGTAAAGTGATACTCTTCGGCGAGCACTTCGTAGTCTCCGGATATCCAGCACTAGTGACCGCCATCGAGCCCCGCGCCGTCGTGAGAGTCCAGCGGGCGGAGAAGAAGACCGTCGTCAAGTCGGGAAACGTTGTAGGGGTTTGGAGCGAGGGCGGTGAGCAGCTCTACCCGCCTAAAAACGTCAAAAACCACCTACAGCCATTGTACGACATGGCTACAAAGCTCTTGGAGGAGAACTCCGTGCATGGCTGTTTCGAGGCCGAGATATTCTCCCAGATACCCGGCTCAGCAGGGCTCGGCTCCTCCGCAGCCGTCTCGGTTGCCTTCGCAAAAGCCCTCTCCGACCTATACGGTCTTGGACTCGGACAGGAAGCAGTTATAAAGTATGCCATGCTGGCCGAGAGGGAGTTTCACGGTACGCCCTCAGGCATAGACCCGCACATAGCGGCCCTCGGCGGAGCAATACTATACAGCGGCCCGGGAAACTACAGACGTGTCAACATCAACAACCCCATAGACATCGCAGTCCTACACACAGGCGTACGTAGGAAGACCTCGACGATGGTGGCGCATGTTCAGGATTTCGCCAGAAACAACCCTGAAGTCTTCAGGGAGATGGCGGAGTTCTATGGAGAGGTGCTTGCCAGGGGGCTTGAAGCGGTTGAAAAAGGGGATGTCGTGGGTCTCGGTAGGTTGATGACGCTAAACCACATACTTCTACGTGTCCTCGGCGTATCATCCAAAGCTGTTGAGAAGGCGTTCGAGGCCCTGCTGGGGCTGGGAATGTATGGCGCCAAGCTAACAGGCGCGGGGGGCGGGGGATGCGTAATAGCTGTTGGACCCGAAACATCCTACAGCAGGTTTAGTGGTTTATCGCAGCAGTTTCAAACAGCTTTTACAACTAAAATAGCGTGCCATGGGGTGGTGTCTGAGGTTTGACAGGCCTCGTAGTTCTAAAGATAGGGGGCTCCGTCATAACGGACAAGTCAAGCCAGCGGACGTTTAGAAGAGATGTGATGGAGCGGATAAGCAGGGAGGTTGGACGGTGCTGGCCGACACCCATAGTTATTGTCCACGGAGCAGGCTCGTGGGGCCACCCAATAGCAAAAGAGTACGGCATCGAGAAGGGCTTCAGGGAACATAGGCAGCTTGAAGGATTTGTGAAAACAGTTCAGACGGTCAGGCAGCTTAACCACATGGTCACCGACGTACTTATCCAGACAGGCATAGGTGCTGTCGGGCTACCGGCCTCAACACTCTTTGTGACACGTCGCGGGGCCATAGAAACAGCCCACCTAGACCTAGTTTTTTCCGCGATAGAGCTTGGCGTGGTTCCGGTCACCTGCGGCGACGCAACCTTCGACAGGGAGCTGAAGTTCACAGTCCTGTCAGGGGACCAGATATCCGTCTATCTCGCCAAGGCCTTGAAGGCTTCACGCATAGTTTTCGCCACCGACGTGGACGGGGTGTACGAGGTTGACCGGCAAACAGGTGAAAGACACCTAATACCGGTGCTCAACTACAAGAAACATACAACGCTTCTCTATGGAGGAGTTGGCGGTGACGACGTTACGGGCGGCATGTTCAACAAGGTTGAGGCCGCGTTTGAAGCCGTCAAAGCCGGCGTCAAGGTGGTCGTCGTCAACGGCTTGGTTGAGGGCCGCATCGAGTCGGCTGTCAAAGGCCTCGAAGTAGTGGGAACAGAGCTGGTGCCGTAGAATGGGCATAGAAGCACGTAAAGAAGACCACATAAAAATCGCCCTACACAGGGACGTCTCATACAGGAAGACAACGTGGCTGGAGTGGGTTGAGCTGGTCCATCAAGCCGCACCCACGCATGACCCGGAGGACATCTCCACAGAGACAGTCTTTCTGGGCAGGAAATTCAGCCACCCATTCATAATTGAGTCGATGACGGGCGGGACCCAGGAGGCTGAAAAGATCAACGCCAACCTAGCCGAGGCCGCCGCCTCCTTTAACGTGCCCATGGGTGTCGGAAGCCAGCGGGCGGGGATAGTCAGGCCTTCAACGGCCAAGACGTTCAGGGTCGCTAGAGAGAGGGCCCCCGACGCCTTCCTAATAGGCAACATAGGGGCCGTCCAGCTGGTTGAAGCGGGTACGGAGATGGCCTTGAAAGCTGTTTCAATGATAGAGGCAGACGCGCTGGCCGTCCACCTCAACCCGCTCCAGGAAATCATACAACCAGACGGGCTGGCCCGCTTCAAAAACCTCTACAAAAAAATCGAGGAACTAAAACGCGAGCTACAGGTCCCCATCATACTCAAGGAGATAGGGTGCGGGCTCTCGATGGAGGTTGTGGCAAAGGCCGAAGAGGCAGGCGTAGACGCCTTCGACGTAGCCGGCTCCGGCGGCACTAACTGGACGTTGATCGAAATGATAAGGGCTGAGAATGTAGGTGATGTTGAGAAAAAAGCATTGGCCGAGGTTTTCCAGGAATGGGGTATACCCACCGCCGCAGCGGTCCTCGAAGCAGTCCACGCCACCAAAAAACCCGTCATAGCCTCTGGAGGATTGCGCACAGGTCTCGACGCCGCTAAGGCACTGGCCCTGGGAGCCTCCATGGCCGGACTCGCCAGACCTTTCCTCGAGCCGGCAACCCAGTCAGCCGATAAAGTCATACAGCGCCTTGAAAAACTTTCTAAAGAGCTGAAGACAGCGATGTTTCTCACTTCATGTGGGAGGGTTGAGGACTTACGTAGGGCCCCACACGTCCTCCTCGGCCCTCTCCGCGAATGGTTTGATTCAAGAATTAGTCATGGCAGTAGATGAACTCAAGGTTTTCACCGCTATCTCTTATGCAGAACCCGAATCTCTCAAACTGCACAACCTCACGGTAGCCGACTTCTTTGACAGATTTCTCGCCAAGCCCATCGATAACCTCAACCCCCTCCACGTTGAATGAGCCATCACTTCGTAAAAGGCTCCCGTAGCGGAAAACCCTCACCCTTACAGCTTCCTCGGGAACCCACTGAACTATCCTGACGCCCGGGGACGGCTCCCGGCCGACTACTTCACCATAGACTACGTCATCCTCGACGCTGCTTATCCTGATGTTGGCCAGATACTTGCAGCGGAAAATTTCGCCGGGTTTCAACGCCTTAATGTCCCGCCCCGGGACATAAACAGTCTTACTTACCTTGATTTTCCGCGTTCCAAGGTTCTGGGTAGGGTGGAAAGGCGCTTCAACCACTACAGCATCTAGGTTTTCTAGGTGGAGCTTCACAGGCTCGGGGACGAAGAAGAGACGGCGGGAGGATGCGTCGAGGAATTTTCTGTTTATGCTGTAGAGGAGGCTCCAGTCGTACTCTTTTTTCGCATAACTCACCCCCGCATAAGTGGTTGTAAACTCACGTATGGCCTCTGGCCTGATCCCACGTCTTCTGACCGCGTCAATCGTGGAGAGACGTGGGTCGTCCCAGCCTCCGACGAAGCCTTTCTCGATAAGCTCTCTTATCACACGCTTTGATGTCGGCGTCCCCTTAAACTCAAACCGTGCAAACTCCACGTAGACGGGGTTTTTGAGGCCTAGGTGCTGGCGTATCAGGTTTTGAAGCTCGTCTCGGAAGGCGAACTCGCTGCTTCTCAAAACATGAGTCACACCGCAGACTGCGTCCTCGACGGCGGCGGCGAAGTCATAAGTAGGCCATAGAGAGTAATCTCTGCCTTTGAGGGGGTGCGGGTAGTCCACTATCCTGAAGAGGACGGGGTCTCTGAGGGCTGTGTTGGGGCTGTCGACATAGCCCTTAAGCCTGAAGGAGATCTCACCCTCACGGAAGCCTCCTGAGACGGCTTTATCCCAGAGCTCCAGCGCACGGCCCGGCTCTGTTTCCCTGTCCCTGCATGCTGTCATGGTTTGCCGCTGTCTGTGCATCTCTTCAGCCGTGCAGAAGCATGGATAGAGAAGTCCCTTCTCGAGAAGGGTTTTTGCGTGGTGGTAGAAGAGCTCCATGTCGTCAGAGTTGTTTTTCTCAAAATCCCACTCGATACCCAGCCATCTATAGCCCTGCCTGAAGCTTTCGTAGTAGATTGGCCTGACCTTCCGTGGGTTTGTGTCCTCAAACCTCAGCCAAAGTTTACCACCATAACGTCTGGCGTAGTATTCGTTGATCAACCCAGCCAAGGCGTGGCCTAGATGCATGTAGCCGCTCGGCTCGGGTGGTAGGCGTGTAACAACCCGCCCCTCCTCGGCTTGGGGTAGTTCAGGCAGCTCCCTCCTAGCCTCACGGACCTCGTGCTTACGCGTTAGCTCTGGAGCTATCTCGGCGAGAAGGCTTGCCTGCTCCTCAACAGACATGGAGTTAACCTGCTCAACCTTTTCCACAACAATCTTCTTGACCTCAGCCGCCTTCGACCTCAGCTCTGGGTGAGCGCCCATAACCTTGGACATAACCGCTTTCACATCCGCCAAACCGCCGTGGTCGAAGGCGTTCTTCAAAGCCCATTTAAGGACCTCACGCTCTACATCCATCCCGCTCATCGAATTCACCTTCACCAGAAGACCCCCAATCTACCCGCATACACAGCCCACCCAACTAACCCCCTTTTTGGTCATCTCACCATACTTAATAACCAAATCAGCTAATATCCTCAAATTATTAGTCTCTGACAAAGGAATAGGAGACATAGACTCAACATCCAGAAGCCTATTAACCCGAACAATCTGTTTCTCAATAAGCCACCTCATAATCCCCACAACATCATACAACCGCTTAGCGTGTTATATTCCCGAAGCGGCTCTATAACTAGGGTCTTGAAGACCCTGCTCCAAAGCCCGCTCCGCAAACAAAGCCGCCAAATTCAATCTACCGCCACCACTACGTGCAAAAATAGTCACCTCAACCTCTCATCCATGAAATCCGAGTAGTCAAGGGCCAAGTTCTCCGCATGCCTGAACTTAATCACAGGGAAATTGTGAGGGAAATGCATATAACCCATTACTGCCGCATCGGCTTCATAATAGTGGCCGATGTCGGCCACTATATAAAACCCATAAATCTTTTAGTAGATACCCAAACTTTTTGGGTATTTAAATAGTAGCTGAGCTATACCAGTACTCTTAGGATATGACATTTTGACATTTTTCATTTGATTATTTGACATGCAAACCCTCCCCATCATGAGGGGGAACAAGACAATCAAATAAGTTTAAACAATAAACATGAAAAAGGATGGAAATGAGGGGAGAGGGGTTTGGCCGGGCATCGTCAGCAGACTCGGAACCCCAGACACAACGGACGATGGATGTAGGGCCTCTTTTAGGAGGACATCCCACAAAGGGCCGGGTCTGGGGTTTTTCCGCCGCCTAGGCCCAGCCCCTATGTGTCTGGGGTTTGTTTTGTGTTTTTTGCGAGGCTGTGTAGGTCTCTTAGTATTCTTTCGGCAACCCGTAGG